>Ga0187885_10002598_pt1 | contig 17354 bp, 8 predicted proteins | sample June2016WEW_20_1_3_FD_132970 | JGI IMG/M metagenome (GOLD analysis project Ga0187885, IMG submission 132970) | Peatland microbial communities from SPRUCE experiment site at the Marcell Experimental Forest, Minnesota, USA - June2016WEW_20_100 | ecosystem: Environmental > Terrestrial > Soil >... | reverse complement strand
GCGCGCGTCGCAACCACCAGGCGCGTTGTTCCACCTTGTTCACCAGCGAGACCCGACACGTGCAGGGTGTTCCCCTTGCGCTCAGACCGGCCGCCCGCCCCAAACAGGAGCGGAAGCTGTTCGTCCTTGTAGGGGCTCAGTTCCAGAAGTGTGACCTCGTAGGCCGGCACGACAATCGAAACGGCGTCACCCGTAGAGTGGATGCCGCGTTTATGGGCTTCGTCGAAGTAGTAAGTCTCTTCGTTAGGGTAAAGCTCCTTCAAGGTGAATCGGCCGCGGGCGGACAAGCCGATTTCATCATCTAATCGGAACTCCGTGCGAGTGGGACGGGGGTTGGGGTTGCACAGGAAAATGTACCCGTGGTTGTCCTTGATGCGCGCGTGACCGTCAATTCCGCCCACGGTGACTTGGTCACCGAACGAAACGCCGTATTTCGCGTACTCGAAATTCTTTCGCGCCCATTCGAGCCACTTTCGGTAAAAGGTCTGGTAGCCGGCAATGTCATCGGGATTCTCTGGCATAAAGGGGGCAGTCAGGCTCCCGCCGACGGCGAGCGCCGACATGAAGGCGTATTTCCATCCGATGTGGTCCCAGAGCTTCTTCAGATCAGGAGGATGAGCGTAAAGCTGGTTCATCCGCTGGGCAATGGCGTGGTTCATGACCGTGGGAAGGAAGCGAAAGTTCTCACTCCACCAGGTCTGCATGCGGACGCCGTTAGCGTTCAGACGGTCGGCGTGCAAGTCGGGGTGGAGGCTCCGGACATCCTGGAAGTACTGCTCCCAATAGAATTCGTGCTGGTCGGTATACTTCTGTCCCCATAGTCCGTATTCCTTGCGGCCGTAAAAGCCTTGGTAGTAGAGACCCGGAAACTGTTCCTTCAAGCGGCGCATGATTCCCGTGGAGTTCCGCCATCCTTTGTAACCGCCCTTTCCGGGAAGATGGCCGTGTTGGTTCGAGTAGCAGAAGAATCCGTGCCCCGGGCCGGGGTCCCACGACCACAGCGCCAGTTTGTACTTGGCGATGGTGTTCCGTTGCACCTCATACCACCACTTGGCATAATCGTCCGACGCCAGGCAGTTCTCCCGGGCGACGGCGCCCGCGCTATCAACTCTCTTCCAGTCTTGGCGGCTGGGAGCAAAAGGAAGTGCGGCGGCGTTGCCGTGCTCCATCTGGGCTGCCACACCGATATAGAAACCGTATGTGATGCCCCGCTCGGTGGTGCGGGCCAGAATTCGTTCCGCCACGGATCCCGCCGGAGCCAGTTCCCAGTAGGTGGTTGGGTCCTCCGTCGGAATGCGCGCCTTCACCAGAGGATTAAAGAGGATCAAGTCCCCACCGAGCTCATGGAAAGTGTCGATCATCCGGTAGTAAGCCTGTTCCTCATCCGCGGTGCTGGGAATCTGTGGCATAGGATTCCAGAAGCAATAAAGAATGAACAGGAACTTATCGACAGGCGCCTGGAGGTATTCCGCCGCGAACTCTCGCATGGCGCGGGTTTCGTTCCAATCGAGCGGAAGATGGCCGCTCGGGTTCCGGAACCTGGGACGGTAGATCCCCTCTTTGGCCAATCGCGTGAGTGGGAGCTGGTCCCTCACCATCCTTCCACTGGTTTTGTAGACGCCTACGAACTGTGGCTCGGCGTCGTGCGTTTCCCCAGGCTTGAAGATCAGGGCAGGCTCGAAGGAAAACTTCACTTCCCGGCCCTGCCAGGCTGTTTCAAAGAACGGGTTCTCGATCCCGGCGAACAGTCCTCCCTTTTCCCAGCGGAGAAAGCTCACCGTAGGTGCATTCCAAAAGGTGTCGTACCTGACCGAGGCTTGTGGGGGGTTCTGAAAAACCGTCCGGCCCAGCTCAACGTTCAGCAGTGTGAGCGGCGACTTGATATTGACGAGTGTCAAGCGTCGGCGGAAGTACTTGTGCTCAGCTCCCAGCGTGTATTCCAGCACCACGTCGAACGGCCCGCCCGTTGAAAAGGTGAAGCGCGCGTGGTTCGGACCGAAGATGTGTTCCCGGGGCGCAGCGTCGTGGTTGCTGAACGTCCCGAAATCGGTCTCGACCGAGAAGCTGTCTTCGCCGATCTCGTGGCTCTCCCCTGACAGGCGATTCTCGATCCTCTGCAAACTGCCTCGCTCTGAGATCAGGCAGGCCAGAGAGTCGTTCTGAAGTTGGCCGCCCGCGCCGCCATGGTCCTGAGAATTCCCCTTCGCGAGCAGAACGCCGGCAGGGAGCGCGGCCACTCCCAAGCCAGTCGTCGTAATGAAGTCACGTCGGCCCAGTTTCTTCACGGTGTTAGTTTCCTCCGGAATTCGCGTTTTCAACTCAGATTGCGCCCGACATCCTACGCGCGCGGCCCTGTCGAGGCAAGCTCAAACTTGCACGCCGCTTTCGGGGTGACCGTCGCCGCCCGTTTTGTCCCTTCCCACGACTTCCGTGGGTTATTTTCCGCCCCCAACCAAGCCCGAGAGGTTCGCCGCGGGAGTATGAGAAAGAATAGGGCAACAAGAAGAAGTTCACCGTCAAGCAGCGCGTCTGCGAAGTCGCGCTCGATTCGATTCTCAAACTCGACCGCGCCCCCAGGAAGATCCTTCCACTGACATTCTCCCCGACGATCCCGCCATGTAATGCCCACCACCGGGGCCTCGCCTCCGGGCGAGGCCCTCCCTCCTGCTATTGCATTTTCTGGTGTGATTTTCCCCGACGCTGTCGCAGTCATCCCGCTCCAGGCAGGCTAGCAGCAGGCTTCTCCTCGCAAAGCTTCCTTCCCTTCAAAGCAGATGACTGGAACCGCAACAAGCGCGGCGACGGGGTCTATCCATCGGATATGAAGCACAGCATTGAGGACCAAACCGGCAAGGGTTATGCCTGCAAGGTACGCACAGGTTGCAGACTGTACCGCGTCGGCGGTGAGGGCAGGGTTACGAGCCGCTTTTCCGGCTCTTCGCTTTGCTGAACTCAGCAGGGGCATGATGATGAGGGCGGCACCCGTCACGCCTATTCCGATCCAACTCGTATCGGGCTGCACACGCTTCCACAGGGCGATGGCCGAGCTGATGGTAATGACCGCAGCGAGAAGGAAGAGAAGAATCCCTGCGAGTCTCGTGGCACGGGCCGTGCTAAGAGCAAGGCGTGGGGCGAATTGCAGAAGCACCACGAACGCCGACAAGAGTTCTATCAGACTATCGGCGCCAAAGGCCAAAAGGACGGGGCTGCGTGCGCGCCATGCAGAAAAGAGAGCAAGGGCGCACTCGACCAACATCCAGACGAGCGTGATCACCTGCAGCCGCCTGATCTGCCGAAACATCTCGCCAGAGGCTCCACCAAAGGCACAGCCTTGAAGCAATGCGCCATCTCCCATTTCTTTCTGACAGCTCATAGCACCAACATGCACCGACATTTCTATCTCGACTTCACGCATCCTGTCCATAGCCGGTGCGTCTGTCGATTTGTGAGTCCAACAAGCTCGCGAACGGATCGAAGTGCGTGTCAATCTTTGGTCAAATTCCGCGCTCGGGCCGACCAAGGCTCTCACACGAATGCCCAAACCGCTTGATGTTTATTGAGAGACCAGTTCCCGCCGCGTCAGAACTCGATGCGCGCCTGAAATGCAATCATGCGAGGCGAGTTGTCACCACCCAGACCCACGCCAAGCAACCCTGTCGGCGGAGAGGTGGTATAAGTGAACGCACCAAATCCCGTTTGAGTAGACGCCTTCCCAGGAATCCCAGTCAGCACCATGCTTGGGAGTCCGAAATTCGCATGATTAAACACATTGAAAAACTGAGCTTCCAGCCGCAGCTTGGCGCGCTCGGTCAAGGGGAACCACTTGGTAAGGTAGAAGTCACTCCAGAAGAAACCGAGCCCGCGCAGGGCGTTGCGGCCGAGGTTTCCGAATTGGCAGGTCTTCGCGCTGTCTCCGCCAAGACAAGCGCCGGTGCTAGGGTCAACGGCGGAGACAAAGGCATCGGGATTGAGCCACTGAATTGTGCCTGGTTGAGTCACACCTGGGATGGAGTGGTGCTCATACACGGGCACACCTGGGACGGCGCTGGCGAATTGCGGTCCACTGCCCTGCACAATGCCATTTCCAGTAGCTGAGTACGGCGTGCTCAGGACGGAGAGCGGAATCCCGCTGTGCCAAAACGCAGTTCCTGAAACCTGCCACCCGTTCAGCGCAAACCCCAGCCGGCGGCTCTGGACTTTAATCGGCAACTCATACACGTACTGAGCGTCGAGATTGTGCCGGAGGTCGTAATCGCAAGGGCCATAGTCCCGAGACAGTTCTCCTGGCAAAGGAGACAGAACCGCGCCGGCGGAGAACTGCAGGAATCCGCCATTCGAGACAGTGTCCATGCAGCGGCTCCAGGTGTAGTTCACCTGCCCCTGCACACCGTGCCCGAGGCGCTTCGTGCCGGTCAGTTGAAGCCCATGGTAGTGACTGTTGGCGCCGGTGGAGAACTGTGTTACGGCTCCAAACCTCGGGTCTGTCGGCCGCGCGTAAGGGAACGGTACAAAGCAGCCCTGGCACACTGTTTGATAGCCGTTTGCTTGCGCGAGATACGGCTGGTTCACCGCGCGCGTGCCGACGTACTGAGCGTGCATGCTCCCCGCCGCTCCGAACTGATGTTCGATGCCGAGGCTCCACTCCATGAAGTACGGCGCCTGAAGCTCACCATCGGGCGCTGCGGTAATCGCGACTGGGGGAAGGCACGTTGTGGGATTCGCCTGTGGAGACGCGCAGGAGAGCCAGCCTTGCGAAAATCCCGTGCCGAAGGCCTGATTGGAGGCAATGGTTGCGTCGACGGCGCTGTTCGGAACCCCCGATGCGATAGCGGTCCCACCCACCGTGCCAAGCAGCCCGCCTTGGAAAGTCCTAACGGACGGCGGATTGGCGCCGATCGTATCAGCAACACTGCCTGGCAGAATATCGCTGAAAAGGCCGAAGCCGGCCCGGAGCACGGTATCAGGCTCAAACTGCCACGCGAGGGCTGTTCTCGGCTGCAGAATTGCCAGCGGCGTGGAGGAGAACAGATTACCGAGATGGGTCTGGATAGCGGCGTTCAACGGCTGATTGACATCATGGGAGATCGAGTTGAAGGAGCCGCGAAGACGGGCAACCCCGTAATGCGGATTTAGCGGATTGGAATTCAGCGTGTCCCGAACACCGAACGTCCAGGTAAGCCTCGGAGTCACTTTCCACGTGTCTTGTGCATAGAGGTCAAGGTTGAGGAAGCTGAAAGGTTGGTTCGCGGCAAGGGGGAAAGTCTCCGTTGCGGTCGAGGCCACCCCATAAATGAATTGCGGCAAGGTCGTGTAGGTCACCGTGGGGACCGTGCCTTCGCCAAAGTCATAGTCATTGAGGCGGAAAATTCGAGTATTGGTGCCAAACCTAAACTCATGCGCGCCGCGACTCCAGGCAAGGTTGTCATTAATGAAGAACCTTGAAGCACGCCTTCCTTGGACCCAGGTATTGTCGAGTCCCCCGACTGTCGTGAAGGGTGCGTTCGCGCCGCTTCCTTGCAATACGATCGGAAAGGCGGAGAGTGTTTTCTGGAGATCGCTTGGCCCGAACAAGCTTTCATACCAGGAAAAGCCGGGATTGAAGTAGTTCACCAGATTCTGAGAGAAAATGCGCGTGTACCCAGCCGCAAAGGAGTAAAGAGGCTGGGGGGAAAGCGCATTGAAGAGCGGGTTGATCGGGTCTGTGTACGCCGCTTGCAGGCCATTGTCGGTCTGAAAGCGGAACCAGGTAACATTGTTCTGGTTGATGTTGTGATCGATTCGAACGGTCTGTACCTGTTCGTGATCGTCGCTGGAATGAGACACGCTCTGCCGATTAGCACACCCATTCCCATTCGGCGGATTGCCTGTCACCGGTGCACCGTTTGAATCGAAAGGACACCCAAGCACTGCCAGAGGTGTGCCATGGGTATTTCGGTATAGTGAGAACATCCTTTGATAGAAAGGCACCAATTGCGGTGCCACCGGATAGACTGACCCCGTCACGGAGTCCGTTCCCCCGAGCGGAAGTTGTTGCAGAACGTATTGCTGGAAGGCGGTGGTTGGAACGGTCGTCGGCGTGACGATGGGTAACGCAATCCGAACCCATTCGCTGTCGAAAAAGAAAAACAGCTTGTCGCGGACAATCGGGCCGCCCAGACTGCCTCCAAAATGATTTACCGTCGATCGCGGCTTATGGTTCCCCGGAGTGGCATTCGTGAAAAAATCCGCCGCGTTCAGCGCGGACCCATTCCACAGTTCGTAGAGGTTCCCGTGAAACCGGTTGGTGCCGGATTTGGTGATGTAGTTGACCTGGGAGGCTCCGTATCGTCCCTGGTCCACGGAATAGGAAAGGGTGTTGACCGTCACGTCCGAGATCGAATTTAGTCCCAGGACGAGGTTGGTCGAGAGGCCGCTATTCAGGTTGGTCAAAGGGTCGTTGGTTTCCAGTCCATCGACGATGTATCCGTTCGACAAGGCAGGCAAACCGTTGAATTCGACGTTGCCGTATCCATTCGTCCCGCCCACGAAATCGTTGCCGCTCCCTGCCGTGTTAATAAGGGCACCTGGGGAGAATTGCAGAGGGTAGGTTAAATCGCCGCCCGGATTCGGCAGGTTTTCCAGGGCCGGCGCATTCAGCGTCGTGGAGGTGTTCGCGTCTTGGAGGTTGATGAGTGGTGCTTCGCTACTGACCTGAACAATCTGTTTTGATTGGGCCACTTTGAGCGTGAAGTCGACGGTCTGCTTCTGACCCAAACCCGAAAGCCCATTCTCTTTCTGTTGTGGCTCGAAGCCTTCCGCTTCCACTCTAACCGAGTAAGCCCCAGGTTTTAGCTGGGGGAAATTGAACCGTCCGGCCTCATCGGTCTTGGCGTTACGCGTTAGACCCGTTTCGCGACTTGTGATCGTCACATTGGTCCCCGGCACGGCAGCGTCGGTGGCATCGTTCACTTGGCCGACAATTGCGCTGGTGGTTTCACCTTGTGCCCACCCCTCTGAGGGGCAGAGAGCCATTGCACCCGTGATCAGAAGACTCCAAACAGCAATGCGTCGCATTTTCCTAAAGCCTCCAACGGAAGTGGTTTCGAGTGCTGCCAGTCGCTAGCCAAAGCCCCTCAACGAAACTTTACCATGGCTATCTCAAATGAATTAGCTATAGTTAACTACAATAGGCGGGGGATGTCAAGCACATTGCATGCCTTGTGATTAAGCCCCTGTGGTAATAGGATGGTACTTCCGTTCCGCGTCGCTTACATGACGAGGAAAGCAGGAACTGCAAAAGGCGGAACAGGGTTGCCGACCATGAAACTCACGATATCAAAAGAGGATTACTTGAAGGCCATCGCGGAGGCCCAGTCCGAAGAAGCCCCGGTCCTCGCTGCGACGGTTGCTCGATGGCTAAGTGTGAGTGCACCCGCCGTGGCCCTGGCGCTGAGGCGGCTGCGCAGAGACAAACTGGCGGAGGTTGACCGCAAGGGCCGAATCTCTTTGACGACGGTGGGACAGCGAGTCTCGGATAAACTTCGACTCCGGCACCACCTTGTGGAGCGAATGCTTCACGAAATGCTGGGAGTGGAGTGGTACAAAGTTCACGATGAGGCAGAACGGCTGGAGCACGCAATCTCGGAGGATGTAGAACGAAGGCTAATCGACAAGCTCGGCGCGGACAAACCCTGCCCGCATGGCAACCAGATCAATAAGAGCCCAGGCGAGCGGCGCAAGTCGGGCCTCCAACTCCTATGGGAGGCGTCGCCGGGGTCGGTGGTCCGGGTTGATAGTGTTGACGAGCGGGATTCTGGACTCCTTGCATATTTTGAAGGACTGGGTATTCGGCCCGGTGTTCAGTTGAAAGTGCTCCACCCCAATTACGATGGCACGCTCGGTCTCCGTCTGGCCGACCGGCCCACCAACCTGGCGGAAGCCGCCGCCAGAAAGATCTGGGTTTCAGCCACCACAAAACGCGCGGAACGCGCTGCCTAAGGCCCACTGATTACCCGGCTCGATCCGCTTCGCGGATATTAGGCCGTTACTGGAACACGCCGACCCCCACATTTCCCTGCCTGAAGCCGGAGACCGTCTGAACTGAGTTTGCCCTGTCAATGGGAACCCGCCTCCTAACCGTTCCCTGCCTTTCGTGTTCTCCCGGTCACTTTCCTCTTCTAACGCCCCTTGTTCTCGCGGGCACCCGCGGCCAGCCGGGGCAGGCGGCGAGCTGGGGAAATCTCCTGCGCCCTGCTGACGCCGAAAGGCCGAACGATCTCAGCTTGGGGTTGGCCCTGCTCAAACAGCTGCGCGGCCTGCATCCGACACGCTTCCAGGGCCGCAAAGTCGCGCCGGTCCTGGCAGATTCGGAAGCGCGGAATCCGGAGAGGGGAGGGTCGATCCCCTGCCCGGAGACCAGCAGCCTAGAAGTGGTATTCGACGGTGGCCGACAAGACGTGGACCCGGTACGAAGGCTGATCCACGCCCATGAAGATGTACCTGGCCGCCGAGGTGTCGCCGACGACGAAACCCGGGTAGAAGGAGCTGGGCTGCGGTATTCCAACGTTCGCAGTCGCACTGGGACAGCCCGTAACCGGGGCCGCTGTCGTGCCGATGCAACCCATGTACGGAGTCATGGCGGAAGTCTGGTAGTCCCTGTTATCGAACTGCTGGTAACGGTACTCCACCTTCGGCATAATGTTCTTCGTGAGGTTGTACTTGAAGACGACCCCGAGTTCGTGAATTCGGGTGGTCGTCTCCGGGTAGTCCTGGGCTTGGCTGGTGCCGGTAAGGACGAACCTGTCGGGACCGGTAGTGATGGTGGGATCGCCAAGCGCGTTCGAAAAGACATTGCCCTTACCTGCCGCCAGAGAGTAGTACGTCGTCAGGTAGACCTTCTTCCCAAGATACAGATCCAAGCCCGCAGCGTAGGTATCAAATATGTCGTGGTACGTACTTTCCCAGTCATTATTGGCGGTGTCGCAGCCCAAGCAAGTCAGAATTGTCTGCGTACCCGTGGTCGGCGTGCGGTTCCGCGAGATCATTCTCTTGTAGTACCTCTCGTGCGTATATTCGGCGAACAGTGACACCTCCGGCGAAAGCGCGTAGCTCGCATCGAAGGTGTAGATGTACGAGAGGTCCTTCAACGCCCCATAGAGGTAGTAGGGTGCCGTGGTCGCCGCGACGCCCGTGAGGAAATTAAGTGGCGTGGGGCTATTGGTGCCACCGGGCCGGTTGCTGTTGATTTGGATCGTCTGGAAGCCCGCGTCGAAGCTGAACTTCTGCACGTCGTATTCCACCGTCGCGTCGGCACGGTCCAGCAGTCTGGCAGCCTCGTCGAATCTGCGATGACAACGCTGCTCTTCCGTGAAAACAGTGCTGGTGGAGGTGCACTCGACCGCGACACCCGTCGTGGGGTCGCTGGCAGCCTCGTCCTGGTATCTACCGGGGTTCCGGTCCGAGTGGCGGTAGGCAAGCCGGAAGAGCAGGTCCTTGCGTGGGCTCAGGTCGAGAGCAGAGATGAAAGAGTGCTCGACCGAGTGCTCCGCGTCGCGATACGAACGGTCGAAGAATTCACCCTCGTAACCGGCCTTCAGGGAGTTCTTCTTGCCGAAGAACCAGTTGGCGGTCAGTTCGAGGTTCTTCTTGTTGTAGCCGAAGGGTTTGTTTTCCGTGGGGCTGGTCACGTCGGGGACACCAACGTCACCCGCCGCGGGCGTGAAGTCGTGCACTCGCGTGTTGTTGTTATAGTCGTATTGGCGGTAGCCACCCTTCACCTGGAATTTCTTCCAGGGCAAGGTGACGAGCGTGTAGTTCATGGCCAGAGTTTGCTTCTTACCGTCCAGACTCGGAGCCGGAAGTACCCCAAGCGATGAGCAGGGCTGCGTACCGTCGCCGCAGGTATTGATCGCACTGTTAGTGGTATAGGGCAGGAAGGCGTCGTTTTGGCTCAGCCAGCCCGGGTTGATGCTGGCCATGAGGCGCAGGTACTTGCTCACGTCGAACGCACCCGCAAGGTTTAAGTAGTGCGCGTGGTTATTGGGATACAGGTCTATGCGCCCGGTAAGCGGGTCGTTTGCGTCCTCGGAGGTGGCGCGGAACGGGTTGTCAAACACCAACTGACCGATGTTGTTCTCGAAGAACGATCCCAGATAGCCGAGCTGCACGCCCCAGTCCTTCTTGCCGTACTCGGTGCCCACCTTGACCGTGTTGTTGAAGTAGTCGATGGGTTCCGGCAGCTCGGCGCCAGCGCCGCTGGTAGCACTTGCGCTCGGGCTGGAGTTAAGGAGCGCCCCGATCGGCCGGCTGCCGACCTCGTTCTCCCGCGAGAACAAGCCGGAGATAATCCAGTCCGGGGTGACGTAATAGCTGATCGTTCCGGTTCCGGCCTTGCGCAAGATCGATGGAGTAATGAACTGCTCGCTACAGGACGGTGGCTGCGTTGCCGGGGGTATTGCTGAACCACACACCACCTGAGTAACCATGAAATTCGGCAGAGTTGTGGCAGCCGTGGCGCTTGACGATTGGGCCTGCAGGCTGGTCTTCAGCGCTAGAGGCAGGGTAAATACGCCCGGGCTGGTTTGGGTGTAGAGCGTGCGAGCGGTATTGGTGTAGATGTGCGGTATCTCGTCGTAGCGGAACTGGACCTTGAACTTGCCGTATTGGCCGAAGGTGGCCAGATAGCTCTGGTTCTTGTACAAGGTGCTCTGCGACTGGAGGTTCACATAGTCCTTCGAGCCGAGGATGTTGTCGGAACTTATGTAGAACGTGCGGATGAAAAAACCGCTTCTGCGGTCGCCATATTCGTTGAATTTCGAAGTCAGCACGTCCGGAGTGAACGGAAGATCCGGACGCCCATACTCATCGCCCCAAACATGACGGATTCCAAACTCCACGCTGCCATGCAGAGGGGGCTGTTCCTGCTGCTTCGACGATTCCTGGCCGAACAGCAAACTCGGGACGAGCAGCAGCGCGAGCAGTACCAGTATCGTAGGCTGTCTCATCAATTTCATTGCTCTCTCCTTCCTAGCGCAGGAACATGTTCCCGGAGGGGTGGTTCGATCCGTGGATCGCGGAATGGCAGTTCGTGCAACCCCGGTTGAAATCCCGAATAGCGTTGAGGAGTGTCGGGGTAGTTGGGTGACGACTGGTGTCGTGGCAGCTATCGCAAACCCGAGGCATGCGCACCTTCAGCAACTGGGGGTTGTTGGTGCCGTGCGCCTCATGGCAATTGGCGCAGTTTTCCATCACCGGCGGGTGCTCCCACAGGAAAGGACCACGACGCTCGGTATGGCAGGTGAGGCAGTTCTCGTTGACCGTGCTCTGAATCAACTGCTTCGGGTTGGGAGTGCCGTGCGGGTTGTGACAGCTGGTGCACGTCACCTTGCCTTCGCGATACGGCATGTGCGAGGAGCGCTGCAACTGTGCGCGGCGCATTTGGTTACACTGCAGACAGAGTTCCGGCTGCGATTTCTTGACCCCCCTGTTCTCGGTGAGCGGAGCGCTGTAGCGGGTGTCGGACGAGAGCAAGACCTGGCGCTCCTGCTTCACCTGGTGGCAGTCCACGCAGGCCATCGCGCGCGATTCGTGCGGGCTGCCCTTCCAGAACAGCCGGTTGCCGCGTGAATGGCACGCTAAGCAAGCGGCGTTTTGCTCTTCGATCGAGTTGTTGGAATCCTTGCCGAAGCGGAGGGGGATGGTGTCCTTGCCGCCGCCGGCGTCGACGTGAGCTTTGCCGGGCCCGTGACAGGATTCGCAACCAAGCTTTTCTGATTCAGTCCGGGGATGGGCGAAGATCTTCCCCATGATCGTATTCTTGAACCGGCGCTGCTGATCCGTGTGACAGCCCACGCAAGTTTCTGTCCCGACGTAGCCTCCGACCCCCATCGCCGGTGGTCGCGCTTTCGCGCTCGGTGCCGCGGCCTTCTCTTCGGCCAGTGCGGGCGAGGAGACGTAGGAGGATGCTGTAGCTGCGGGTTGCTTCTGGGCAAGAAGGGTGACGCCGGAGACCAGCGTCGCCGAGGCCATAAGCAGCCAAGCCCAGATTCTGCATTTCCGGTTGCGTTTCGTCATAAAAGTGCTCCCACAATTTCGGTGTACGGCTTACGTCTTACTTTTCGTTGGGTTCCTCAGCATCCAGATTATCGAAATGTTCGACCGCGCGATTGCGTGCTGAGTAATCCGACATGCTCCGGTCGAGAGTGACTGTTTATTTTGGACGGGCTCATCTTTTCGGATATTAAGACGATTGGAATCTGCTCATCTTAGCTTGCGCGGCTCCTTACTTGTGGCACTCCGCGCACAGATCGGTCTGGCTCTTGACCCCCGCAGCCATCAGGTTGGGGAGCGCCGAGCTGTGCGGGTCGTGGCAGCTCAAGCAACTCAGCGTGGCGTCCTTGTTTCGCGGGTCCTTGCCCACGAGCGGGTGGCCCATGATGGGGTGCCCGGAGGTTCCGCCACGATCCAGCTCCAGCTTGGGCGCCTGGCGGTAGTCGTCGAGGCTCACGGTCTGGTTCCCCAGCAACGCCACGAGCTGGGTTCCCGGACTCACTTTCACGTTGGACTGACCCGTTCCGTGGCAGCTCAGACAGAGCGTGTTGATTTCCGCACGGGTCTGGCCTGGATGGTCGCCCGTATGGGGGTCGTGACAGACCAAACACTGCCCGGCTTTGTAAGGCCCGTGCAGCACGGGACCCTTCTTGGCTGCATGGCACATGGCGCACAGATCCCCACCCGTCGCCAGGAGGGTGATGGTCGTTTTGTTGTTCTCGGAAGTTACATGATGGCAGTTGGTGCATCCCATTCCGAGGGCGGTGTGCACGAACTTCGCATCCTTCTTCTCGGGATGGCAGGTGAGGCAGGTTTCGGGCTTAATATCTCTTTTTTCGATGAAAGGGTGTTCGATCATATCCTCGCCGGAGAGCCTGCTAACCTTCGACATAACAAGTGGCGATGTGACGAGCAGGAAAACCAGACCTACCCTTCTCCTTTGCGTTGGCCATCTCTTGAGTGAGCCTCTTTCCATTTGGCACGGTCAGCAACTCGACGGGGTGATAGGATACAGCAAACATATCACCATTGCCATGTAGATTTTGTCTGACGTCACGTTTAGAAATCGTTCATTTTCTTTACGTTAACGACCACTCACAGCGGTCGCGCCAAGCGCGCATGTTTTTTCCATCGCACTGCGTTAATTTCCTCAACAGTTCCTTTTCTGATGTGGTTAGTCACATAGAGGAGGGCTTTGACAGGCTGCGGAAGAACCCGCCCCCGACGAGGTAGCGGCGACCCCGATCACGAACATCGGGACAGGTTTCCACATCGCAACATGCCCTGGGTTTTCAACAACAGCATGGCGCCGTCCCGATGAAATCGGGTCCGATTTCAGAACTCCGGTGGAGTCCATCGGACTCCAGAAACCGGAGGCAGGTTCCGTCGCCGCTACATGTTTTTCTGCAGCCTGTTTGAGCCGCTTCACTCTCGCGGGGACACAGTGTCAGCGTTGGATGGAGCCAGCAGACTGCGCTTGAACTCCGCAGTTGGCAAGCAGCCGAGCGCCGAGTGCAGGCATTCTTGGTTGTGGACCTGCCCAAGCCCGAATTTCCCACCACGCCCTGCAGGTTTTCGTCCGACGGTCGGAAGGGTGGTCCCGCAGAGCGGGACCGCCATTAACTGCGTCTTGCTTTGACTAACTCACGTTCAGCGTGAGCGTCACGCTATGGCTCAAGGCAGAAGATCCCGACCCCGCGGTGCCCGTTACCGTCAGCGTATAGGGTCCGGCGGGTGTTCCGGGGTTATGGGTCGTAGCGCCACTGCCCCCTCCACCGCCACATCCTGCTAGCGCCAGGGTCAGCAACAATGCCGGGGCGAGCGGGACCATTGTGGACTGCCATCGGCTCACGCCGGGTTGGTTCCGGCGCCCGATGGCCCATGCCATCGCCGCAAGAAGCAAGGCGAGCATCAACACACCTCTGAGGCCCGGCGATAGCGGTGGCGGCGGGGGAAGGGGTCGAGAGCGTGGCACGCTGACAGAAGGTGCGGTCGTCGTAACGCTGACCGTGATATTCGTCGCGGAACTGCCAGGAGTCACAGGGTTTGGCGAAACTGAGCAAGCGGCCTTGGAGGGAGCCCCGGTACAGGTGAAGCTCACGCTTTGGTTGAAACCTCCTTGAGGGGTAACAATCAATGTGTAGCTTGCCGTTTGTCCCCGCGTAACGGTGGCGGGGGACGATCCCGAGGGAATGGCCAACGAAAAGTCCGGAAGGCCGATCCCTGTACCTGTCACGGCAATCAACTGCGGCTCGCCCGGAGCGTCATCGGTGACGGTGATGTTACCCGAGTAGGAGCCCGACACGTTGGCGACAAAGCTTACCGTTATCGAGCAACTGCCTCCAGCCTGGAGCTGGATGCCGCAAGTGTTGCTCTGCGAAAAGCCGCTTGGGGCGGTAACGCTGTACAGGGTTAGTGGGGCCGTGCCGTTATTGGTGAGTGTAACGGTCTGGGCCGCAGCCTGGTTCCCAAACGAGAGGCTGGTGGTTGACAGGGCAACCGGAGAGGCCACCGCGGCCAGTTGCAGGTCCCACGCGCTGCGACCGAACGTGGCGGCGCGCAGGATGCGGGTCGGCCGGTGAAGCTTGATCGCCGTCACCGTTACATTCGGCAGCCCGGCCCCCAGCAAATTCCAGGTATTCCCTCCGTCCGCCGTCGAATAAACGCCCTGCTCGGTTGCGATGTATAGCGTGTTGGGGACATCCGGATCGACGGCGATATCATTGACCTTGAGGTTGGGGAGGTTTCCGCTGATATCAGTCCAACTCCCGCCACGGTTCGTGGTCTTGTAAACATGGCCGCTGACGTAGCTGGCGAATGCGGCATACGCCGTGCCGGCGCTCGAAGGATCGGCCGCAATCTGAGTGAGGTAAATACAAGTTGGTCCGAAGTAATTGCACTGGGCCAGGTTCGACGGCAATCCGGCGCTAACGCTGGTCCAGGTGGCACCGGAGCCGGCCAGCGCGTTGGTTGTAACGTAGACGCCGTTGGTGTTTCCCAGATAAACCGTGTTCGGGTCAGCCGGGGCTACGGCCAGCGCCTGGAGCGCAATCCCGGGGCCTAGAGCGGGCGAAACTGCCGTCCACGTGTTGGCTCCGTCGTCGGTTTGCCAGACGTGTACGGCGGCAAGATAGAGCCTCTGGGGGTCTGTGGGATCTATCGCCAGGGCGGGAGCGGCCCCGAGCGCCAACTCGCTCGAATCGATTCCGTTTTCGGAAGGAGAAAACGTGCTCCCGCTATCGTAGGACTTTTGTACGCTCGCGGGTGCCGCGCAAGTAATGTAGATCGTGCTAGGGTTCACGAAGTCAAAGGCGGCATCCGACCCACCATCATCACACGCAACCCACTGCCAGGGTAGTGCGCCCGAATACATGTCCACACCGTTGTTTGCCGTGCCGCCGATGCCAATCACTGGGTCGGTTGGGTGAATCGCAATGCCGGCGAAGAGAATTGTGGCCAACGGCGCGTTGATATCCGTCACGCTCCAAGCACCGTTCGTGACATTGTTGGCAGCCCATACTCCCCATTCGCTTCCGAGATAGAGGCTGCTGCCGTCAGCCGAGAATGCAATGCCCCCGTGGTAGCCTCCTCCCTGGGCATCGAGAAAGGCCCAAGTCAAACCGCCATCCGTCGACCACTCCAGGCCCCAAGCTCCTGCAAAGACAACCTCCGGGTTGGCCGGGTCCACTACAACATCCCAACACCATGGCGAGCCAGATAAAGGAGCCCAATTCTGTCCGCCGTCCACGGTCTTAAACATCTGGGCACCGGTGGAGTCCGGGGTTCCGGCATAAAGCGTCTCAGGACTTGAGGCGGCAATGGCCAGAGAGATGAAGCTCCCGGCCGGTAACACATTGCCCCCGGTTCCGTTGGCAACTGTCCATGTGTTGCCGCCATCGGTTGACTTGTAGACTCTCCCAAGGGTCGCATACGCAATGTTCCCATTAGAAGGGTCAAATAGCACTTGCCCCTCAAAAGCGGCATTAGGGGCAATGACCTGATTCCAGGTACTACCGCCATCCGTCGAGCGATAGATGGCGGCGCCCGTAGCTGACGAATCCACGGCGAGCAGGATATTGCCGTCACTGGGGCTGACGGCCAGCGACCAGATGACCGCTTCAAGCCCTGGGCCGGTGGGCAGCGGCCCCGGTAACTGGGTCCACGTGTTTCCCCCGTCGGAGGACTTGAGTATTCCCGCCCCCATGTTGCTGAAAATGGCGTTTGAAAAGGCTGTGCCGGCATAAACGATGTCGGGATTGGTGGGGTCGAGCACGAGCGCCCCGATTTGCAGGGAGGGCTGGTTGTCGGTCAATGGAGTCCAGGTTTGTCCGCCATCGGTGGTTTTCCACACCCCCCCGCCTGCCGCCCCCAAATACACCACGCTCGAGTTGCGTGGGTCTACGACCATCGCGTATACCAGACCGGAATTTGCACTCATTCCACCCGTGTTCGGATGGATTAGCGGTTGCGGGCCGATCAGTGTCCACTGCCCACTGGAGGCGTCCTTGCTACTACGAGGATCCGTACGGCGCCTCTCTTCCCCTTTGGCACTCACTCGCACTGCACGGGAATCCGCTTGGCGCGCGGTCGCGCCGGAGGACCTGCCACCCGTGTCCCTCGTCATGATCCCCTGCTGTGACAACGCCTCCCAAGCTGACCCGGCCGCGAAGAACAATAGTAGGGATAGGAATGCCTTTCTCGGAGCCTGACAGTTGCGCATCCTTGTTTCCCCCTTTCTGCACGGGAGGTCGGACGTTCACACCCCCAAGTGGCTCGCCTCTTCGGACCTCCGAGAAAAGACTTACCACGGAGCGCACAGAGACCACAGAGAAAGATGCCTAGCGTCTCTTCTCTGGGATTTCTGTGAGCTCCATGGCCGCAGTGGTGGACTTCTTCCTGGGATGCGGCTGCGCCGCGCTGTCCACTTCCACCATTCACTGCCCGCTTCACGGCACTATCTCAAAATCAATCCACTGACTCGCGGCCGAACGATGTTGGGGCGCCAGCTTGTCGGTAACGGTAACCTGGAGCACGTAATCGGCAGGGGGCATGTCGGGGCCGAGCGTCAACTCACCTGTCATCACCAAACGCTCCGAGTTCCAGGGGATTTCGCTGATCGCCCCGGCATCGGGCGTCGACACCAAGCGGCCATCGCGGAAAATCTGAATCTTCCCCTCCAAGTTGGGAGCCTGCCCGGCCGCACTGCGGCGGGCGTTATAGATTTCCAGTTGATAGGTCACCCGGTCGCCGGGGCGGAAGCGCCGCATCGCCGGGCCCTTCTCGCCTCGGCCTACTGCGTTGAGGACGATGCCCGACAGTGCCAGCCT
>Ga0187885_10002594_pt1 | contig 17364 bp, 22 predicted proteins | sample June2016WEW_20_1_3_FD_132970 | JGI IMG/M metagenome (GOLD analysis project Ga0187885, IMG submission 132970) | Peatland microbial communities from SPRUCE experiment site at the Marcell Experimental Forest, Minnesota, USA - June2016WEW_20_100 | ecosystem: Environmental > Terrestrial > Soil >... | reverse complement strand
GGCCCAGATCGGTTGGAGCAAGGCCACGGGGGTGGCATTCGGTCTCTGGGGTGCCTTCTATGGCCCGACCATCCTGTGGACCACATTACAATGTGGATCACCGTTTGGCCCTGTGACCGCGAAGATGTTTCGCTCGCACTATTTCGGGCCAGAAACGATCGCGGCAATGGAAGGTCTAAAAGGCGAAATTTGGGAGGGAGGGACGGCGCTCCTCACTTGGCTGGCCCCATCTGTCTCGGTGGGAATTATCGTCGCCTTTGCGGTTATTGTTTTCGCAGTTTTGAAGCGCGAGCGGATGTTCAAGGTTCTTTTCGGGCTCGTCTGCGGGCAGGCAATTCTTATTGTCTGGCTGTTGCCGCACGAGTTCCGGTTCCTGGGTGGACTTCAATATGTCGTGCTCATCATGGGTGCATGGGTACTATGGCCGTCCGGGCTTGGAACGCGCCTCATCGCGCGATGGTGGTTGATTCTGTTTGGGGCATGCCTTCCGTGGCTGGGCGTGCAGGTTTACTACGCAAAACCGTTCATCAAGGTCGTATCGGGGATCGTAAGCCGCGATTCCTTTCTGCACGAGTACGCCGCCTTTACCGAAGACTTTCACGCGCTGAACCGCATTCTCCCCACGGACGCCGTGATCTACGTGGTGAATTCACGGCTCCCCTCCTACTACGCTCCTCGTCCCGTGATCTTCACACTGGAAGACCTTAGAGGAAGGGGACCTTTGTATCGATTCGCAGTGGGAAGTGGTTCGCCTCTCGGGCAGGGTTCGCTGTCATGCCCGGAGACAGTCTATGAGAACCCCCAGGCCGTTTCGGTGGTTTACCGCACACCCGGCCGGGCTGCAGTGCACGAACCGCTGAAGGTCGAGCGCTGTGACGTGGTTCACCTCGTTCGGCCCGATAGCTAGAATGCTCTCTTCGGCTTTTCTCTGCGATTCTCAATGAGTTACTGGTCGTGCTACTGTTGCATCGGTAGCAGCAAGTGGATGGGAGGATTCATACAACTTGTCATGAGCCCAAAATGGAAATCCTGGTTCCGATTGATGCCTGCCGGGGAGGTCACTGTCCCTACGGCTTCCGACCGCAGCGAGCCTTCGCTATGGGAAGTTCTCCTGATGCTTGCCATGATGTTTGTCCTACACTTGTGGACTATCTGCAGGGTGAGCAGCTTTTGGGATTTGGCAGCCGCGTGGTTCGATAACCCAGGCTACCTGGATGTAGTCACAGTAATTCGGAATTGGCATTTCTCGGGTATGGAGATGCCTTGGCACTTTTGGGGTTTTCCCTATGCCATTGCGGGGATTTCCAAGCTGTTTTCAGTACCGGAATTAGTGGCATTGGTGACGATTTCGATGCTGGGATCGCTGGCCGTGTGCGTTTTGGTGCATCGTTTGTACGGAGGTTGGGTTGCCGCGGTCTTTATCTTCATTAATTTCGAGTGGATGCAGCTCTCAGTTGAGGGAGGCAGCGAGCCGCTGTTTATGTGCTTGCTGTATGCCTCTTTCCTGGCAGCACGCTCCAGCCGGTGGAACCTCGCCGCCTTGCTGGCATCGCTCAGCACAACGGTCCGGCCGGTGGGAGTGTTCGCCCTGCTGTGCTATGCGGTTGTCCTGGCCAGGCGAAGGAGCTACCGGAAACTGGCAGCCATCACGCTGATCGGCCTTGCCATTGGGGTGCTCTACGTCGTGCCCGTGTGGATGATACTGGGAAGCCCCTTTGGCAACTTCGTTGGTTACCGAGACTGCTGGGGGACGCACAGGTGGCCACTCACTTACCCTTTCAGCGCCTGGGTTTCCAGCTACCTCCTCGCCCTCTATGGTAATACCCGGTGGTACATGTTGGTTTTCTTTGCGGTTTGGCCGGTGGTGGCGTTGGCGGGCACCGTGGCGATATGGCTCCCCGGCAACCGTCAGAGGTTTTCGGCGATGTATCAACCCGAAGCCCTGTTCGCCTCGATGTACACTCTTTTCTTTCTCTCGTATACCGATGCCGCGCTTGACGTCGTTCTTTCCAGGTTCCTCATTCCGGTTCTACCTTTGCTGCTATTTTCATTGCGCGATTGGATTCCGCGTAATCGGCGCGTACTCTGGGGAGGAGCGGTGGTGTCGGCGCTGCTGTCATCCGCAGCCCTGGTGCACTTCAAGAACGTCTTTGGATTCAGACTGCCATAATTTCACGAAAGCGGCACCGAATTCGAGCGAGCTAGAAAAACCGGGGATGACGAACGGACGCTGCGAGGCAAGGTACTGATCGGTTGCTTCTTGGGGGGAGCCTTTGTGCCCTTCGGTAGGGGATAGCGGATTGCCTGCCAGTCGAAAGGACGCTTAGAGTGCCATCATCCGGACCCGCTCAGTTCGTTTACGATGGCGGGGAGCTCGCCGCCATGGTCGAGGCCCACAATTATTACGATTGGCTTTTGAGTTACTTCGGGGCGCATCTTAAAGGCCGGGTGATCGAGGTTGGAGCTGGCATAGGGACTCTTTCCCGTCTGATTCTGAGGTTTCAAGACGTTCGGCAGTTGACGGCAGTGGAACCGGCTGCAAACCTATTTCCGATGTTGTTGCAGCAGATTGGCGCTGATGGGCGCGTGAAGCTGCTGAAAGGCTATCTACAGGATGTGGCTGCACGGGGTAGTGCTGACACGCTTGTATCGGTCAACATGCTCGAGCACGTTGAGGACGACGAGGCGTTTCTCCGCTTAGCTTATCAGGCCCTTTTGCCAGGAGGGGTGTGCCTCCTGTTTGCGCCCGCGATTCAAGGCCTGTATGGCAGTTTGGACCGGGCCTTTGAGCATTTCCGGCGTTACAGTAAGAGGGAGCTTGCGCTGAAGCTGAGTGCTGCCGGCTTTCAGATTGAATTGCTCCGCTACTTCAACCTCCCCGGAGTTTTTGCCTGGTTCATAGCCGGAAAGGTCCTGGGGAAGACAAGCTTGCGGGTAAGAGACACCCGGCTTTACGACCGCTGGGTGGTACCATGGATCTCGACCCTGGAGCGCTATTGGGAGCCGCCCCTTGGCCAGAGTCTCTTGGCGGTGGCCAGAAGGCCCATGGGGAACACATGACAGCAGATCGATACCCCAGAATCACCGTCGTGATGTCTGCCTATAACGAGATGGCAACCATCGAGGAGATTCTTCTCCGCGTTCAAGCTGTGGACCTCGATAAGGAGATTGTCATCATCGACGATGGTTCGACCGATGGGACTCGTGAGTTCTTGGCCGATCTTGCAATGTGCGCCAAGGCCGCTCCCGCCCGTATGACCCTGCGCCAGGGCGGAGCTGTCCTCCGTGCAGACAACATTCGCGTATTGTTCCAGGACAAGAACCGAGGGAAGGGTGCAGCGCTGCAACGCGGATTTCAGGAGGTCCGGGGCGAGATCGTGATCATTCAGGATGCCGACCTCGAATACGACCCGGCCGACTACCACAGACTTATTGCGCCAATTGAGGCCGGAAGGGCTGACGTGGTCTATGGTTCGCGCTTTCTCGGGGGTCCCCACCGTGTCTTGTTTTTCTGGCACTATGTTGGCAATAAGCTTTTGACCACGATTTCTGGCATGGTAACGGACTTAAATCTTTCTGACGTGTGGACGTGTTACAAGGCCTTCCGGCGGGAGATTCTCCTGGGTCTTGACCTGCACGAGAATCGCTTTGGGTTTGAGCAGGAGATTACCATCAAGATTGCGCAAGGCGGTTGGCGAGTCTACGAGATACCGGTTGCTTACTACGGACGTACGTATGCGGAGGGGAAGAAGATTACGTGGAGGGATGGGGTCCGAGCAATCTGGTGCATCCTCCGGTACGGCCTCTTGGCGGCTTCCTCGAAAACACCCCAAGCCAAGACTGTTGTTCAGCCGATGAACCGAGGTAGCGAAGGAAAATCTGCGCAATGAACAAGGAATCCCACTCCCTCTCTGACGGGTGCAGGGAAGCCGGCTGCTGCGCTTACGGGCCGTGAAGGCCTTCATTCATATGAGACTGCCCAGCTACCCATGGGTTCTGTTGATTATCTTTGTGGTGACCTTGCCTCTTGTAAACCCCTGGGTGCGAGGCGATGGGGTGGGCTACTACGCTTATGTAAGAGCGCTCCTAGTCGAGCACCATCTGAGCTTTGAGAATGATTGGCGCCGCGCCAATCTTAGTTTCCGCATGTATGCCGTCGATGTTGAAGGTCACATAGACCGCACGTGCTACACGAATACGGGGCACCTGGATAATCGGTACGCGGTGGGGGCGTCCATGCTGTGGGCGCCCTTCCTGGTTCCCGTGCACGCAGTGATGCGGGCGCTACATCGATTGGGTCTCGGCGTCAGGGTCGATGGCTTCTCCATGCCTTATGTCGTGACGATGGCGCTGGCGACTGCGCTGTACGGGTTCGTCGGCCTCTGGATCTCCTTCCGGCTGGCTAGTGTGTACGTCCCGGAACGGTGGACCTTCCTCGCAACGCTCGGCGTGTGGTTTGCCAGTTCCCTCCTCGTCTACATGTATTTCGATCCTGCCTACTCGCATGCGCATTCAGCGTTTGCGGCCGCGCTTTTCCTCTGGTACTGGTGCCGGACGCGTCCCCAGCGAACCGTGGCTCAGTGGGCGATTCTCGGCCTGTTATCGGGTTTAATGCTCGACATCTACTACCTGAACATCTCCATCCTGCTGATGCCGTTCCTCGAATCTGTCCGGCGTTACTGGCTGGCGTGGCGAGCCCCTCAGCATGCCTGGCAAGCCTTGCGCAGGCTTTTTTTGGCCAACGCCATCTACTTTTGCGCGACGACAGTCGCGTTTTTGCCGACATTGATCACGCGGCAGATCATCTACGGTCACCCTTTGGAATTTGGATATGGGGACCTTGGGCCGTCGCACTGGATCCATCCGGGGCTTTGGCAACCACTTCTTTCGTCCAACCACGGACTGCTGACTTGGACACCCATCACCCTCCCGGCAATGGTAGGCTTGGTGCTACTCCGCCGGTACGACCGTGAACTGGCGGTATATTCACTCGCTGCGGTTGCGACGTTGTATTACATCATTACGTGTCATCCCGATTGGCACGGCCTCTCCTCGTATGGAAACCGGTTTTTCATTTCTCTTACTCCCTTTTTCATTCTGGGCCTCGCTGTTACCCTTCATGAAGCCTCGCGAGGGTTCAAGCATGCGCGGACGACGTACGTAACCAGCGCACTGGTGATCGGCGGACTGATCCTCTGGAACCTGGGGTTTGTGTTCCAGTGGGGAACGGGTCTTGTTCCTCACCGGGGGCCGATTTCCTGGAAACGAGTTGCCTACAACCAAGTCGAGGTAGTTCCCGGAAGGCTTGGCAGTGAGTTGAAATCCTACTTCACCAACCGTGGCGAGATGATGCAACGCATCGAGCTTGAGGATGTTCAGCAACTGCTCCGCGAGCAAGGTCAAGTAGGCGATTGAGCGAAACGCGGGTGGGTATTCTCTACCACTTTCCAAAGCGCCGCCTGGGAAGGATCAGCTTACCAGGTGTTAAGTTCACTTACGGCAGACCCTAGGCGGGCGGAAACCAAGTCTATTTCGGTTGGGAGAATCGGCCGCATATGGCGCGTTCAGGAAGCTGGGATCACTTTGTTGCGTTCCTTTCTGCATATGAAATGCGGTGAGAGACTGTGCCTGCGGCCTGGGGTCGGGGACTTCCTGATATCGAAGAAAGGCCCGGCGGATACAGCCGGAGTGAGCTAAACTACCTTGCACGCCACCATGGACCGCTTGGGCTTGGGAGGCGTGGACACGCGCATGCGAATCGTCGTTACCGGCGGGGCCGGATTCATTGGTAGTCACCTCTGCGAGAGGTTACTCAGCTTAGGGCACACGGTGGACTGCCTTGATAATTTATCTACCGGGAGCTTCAACAATACCGCGGCCCTGGAAAAAAACCTTCACTTCCAGTTTCGACTCCATGATGTCACGGAGGCAATTGACGTTGACGGCGCGGTGGATGCCGTTGTCCATCTGGCTTCACCGGCTAGCCCGTGCGATTTTGCACGAATGTCCCTGGAAACGCTTAGCGCTGGATCAGTGGGGACCCGGAATGCCCTCGAATTGGCCAAGGACAAGCGGGCACGCTTCTTGTTCTCAAGTTCTTCCGAGGTCTACGGCGATCCGAACATACATCCTCAAAATGAGGACTATTGGGGTAATGTCAACCCGGTGGGCCCACGCTCGCCGTACGATGAAGCTAAACGGTTTTCGGAAGCCTTGGTGGCAGCCTACCGACGGCGGTTTGGCCTGGATGCTCGCATCGCGCGTGTTTTCAATACGTATGGCCCTCGCATGCGTCCTTCCGATGGCCGAGTGATTCCGACCTTCATAGGGCAGGCACTCCGAGACGAAGACCTCACCATATTCGGCACTGGGGACCAAACCAGGAGCTTCTGCTACATCAGCGACATGGTCGAAGCCTTGGCGCGTTTCCTCCTGGCGGATGCCGAAGCTACCAATGGTCGGGGGTGCCCACAAGCTTCAGGGTTGGACGGGCCTATCAACCTAGGGAATCCGCACGAAACCTCGATCAAGGACCTTGCCCGAATGGTAATCGCCCTCACAGGTAGCAAGAGCCGGCTAGCCTGGAAACCCTTGCCGGTCGACGACCCCAAACTCCGTTGTCCTGACATCACACGGGCGAACCAACAGTTAGGCTGGCACCCCCAAGTCACCTTGGCGGAGGGACTCAAGGCAACCATCGGCTATTTCCGGTCCAGCGGCGGTTGAAGTGCGTAGCGTGGTCACCCGTGGATCCGCGCAAAGGGGTGCCGCACAATGGCTTGTAGATGTCCAGGCGTCGGTGGTAATCTATCTTTCGTTACCGACGAAGCGGGAGTAATTCAGCGGTAGAATGCCAGCAAAGAAACCTCGTAGACGTTGACTCTCCGTACAATCCAAATCGAAATTCTAAGCTATTGAAAATAAACGCCAAAACCGCCTCCGCCGAAATCGGCGGAAGGGGTCGCCCCGTGACTCACTGGTAAGAAAAGTGCATTCTTTTCCCTCTTTCCGGTACAATTTGGGCACAATGACTGCCTGTAGCCCACCGTAGAGCCTCTAAAAACCTGTGGAAATCTCAAGAAAAGACTTGACAAGCATGTATGGCGGAGAGCATACTTGGCCCATGAAACGAACAACCATCTGGCTGAGAGCGATTCAGGTTCGAGAACTGAAGTTGGTGGCCAAGGAGACGGGCGCCCGAATCGCGGCCCTAATCCGCGTGGCTATCGACCAGTTTATCGAAAGGCGGCGTAAAGCCGGGAAAAAGGAGAAGTGACATGCCAAACAAAAAGCAAGTGACGCCACGGCCGCGAAGCAAACATAAGCCCCGTCCCTTCGCCTGGAGCTTTCGAGAGGCAAGCCAGGGCGTGAAAATGTTCCTACACCTGGCCGACCGTGGCCACGTGAGCTATATGCCAATCATCCGGGCGATGTGGGAGTACGCGTTGAGCGAGGACATGAAGGTGCCGCCATTGGGTCGGCCCTTTCGCCGTCACCCGCCCGCCCCGCCGCCGCGTGACGCCGGCGCCCGTCCAAACTTCGCGCATCGGAGGAAATGTGAACCACTCGATTCTTGCATTGATTCTGATCATGGTCTACTTCCTACCGTGGATCGTCGCCTCCGCTCGAGAGAAGCGAAATAAGGCCGCGATCGGATTGCTCAACCTATTTTTCGGTTGGACTGTGGTGGGCTGGGCTGCAGCCCTGATCTGGGCGACCATGAAAGACGAACCGGCCCGGACTGCCTAACCCAACTCCACGGCTTGTAACTGGATAAATCCCGCACTCAAAGTACCCGTCCCCTGGAAGCGATACCAGTAGGCCGCATAGATGTGCGATCCCGCGGGGGGCGCGTCAATGTACACAACGGTTCCAGGGGTCCAGACAAGAGTTTCAAAAGTCCGAGTGCTACTAACCTGCAGCCCGTCACGGAAAATTGCGATTTCTCCGGTGGTACCGGCCACACTCACCAAAAAGGCGGCGCTGACAAGGACCAGCACTTTGTTGCCCCACGTAGTGAAGTCCACGTGCGCTTCCGGTCCCACCAGCGTCCAACTTGCCGGTGAAGCGCTATAGGTGGTGGCGACGCTCTGGGGCGTGTTCTTCAGAAGCAGGTTCCCAGCCCCATCGATCGCCGAGTCTATCCCGGTTTCGACCAGGGCGAGATCGTGGACGGATATATTTCCATCTATTAAACCGTCTCGGATGCCAATGTGCTGCCAGAAGAACCCGCCCCCGATTTGCCGGGGGAATTGCTGCGACACAAAATCAAATACGCTCGCTACCGACAAAACGAAGCCGTCTAGGTCTCTAATCCGCTGAAACATTTCAAAGAGCGCGAGCGTTCCCGTTCCTCCGATCAATTTCGCCTCTTCATTTAATGCCATTATCCAGTTGCCGTTTTCCGGCTCGTTTTCATCGCCGGTGTGGGAGTCCCAACCGATAAGTCGCATGACCTTCCCGGCATCACGGCCGAGTAAGGCGATCATCAAATTATGCGGACAGCCCATTCCCGGCCGGGTCTGGCCATAGATCCGAAAAATGCTCTGCAACCTCCGCGCGGATGAAGCGCAGGACGTCCTCAAAGCTCACGTCAGAGGGCAACCTTGCGATTTTTTGCAGAAAGATAATCGAGGCGGGACCAGTCCCGCCCGCGCCGACGACCGACCCTTTTCCACAAGGGACAATTTTCGACACGCCGGATCGCGTGATTCCGTATTCCTCATTCGAAATGGCGCCATCCGAAAAAGCGAATCCTTCGCTGTCGTTTTTCACGAATACCATCAGACTCATTTCAGCTCCTTAATTTTGAATTTACCGCCACTTCCTCGGCCCGACCCGAACCCGGACTCCGCCGCCCAGCCACCCGGGCCGGATGACGCTGTTCGTTTGGTCCACGACCTTGCCGGCGCGGAAAGCACACGGCATGCACGGTCCCGGCCGGCCGTGATTGGCGCACGTCCAGCATCGGCATTGGCCGGATCCCCCGCAATGCCAGCAAACCGCGCTCGAGTCGTCACTTGGCAGATGCGGGTATTTGACCATGATCGTCTCACGCCCCAGGCGTCTGCCCCGAAGCCCTGCACTCGTCAATGAAGTACCGAATTGCCCGGTCTGTGTACCGAACGAAGCGACCGATCCTGAATGATTGTGGTCCACGTCCGCGCTTGCGGAGATTCCGCAACGTCCGGACGGAGATCTTCAGGTGTTTCGCAATTTCCGCTTCGGAGAAGATTTTCGGGATTTCCTGCGCTTGAATTTCCTGTGTTTTTTCCTCGCTCATCGCAACTCCTTTGTTAACCCCAATTTACAACCCATGTTCGGCGAAGGACTGCCCTGCTTCGTAACCCGCAAGGCGGGCGGCCCTTCCCAGTACCTTTTGGGTTTGTTGGGTTGTTTGCCTTGCGCGTGTAAGATCGCGTGAGTGGGGGGGGGCGTGCCGCGCTACGCAATGTACACCCGTCCAATGGGTGTTAACCACAGCCATCCAATAGGGTGACACCGAGGTTAACACCTTGCTGAGTGACCAAACCCTCTCGCCTTCAAATCCCACTTGGCACCGCTCCTTCCCGCTCTAGTTGTTGTCCTCCATGGTATACGCTCTGACTGGTATTTGGTGCCTGTCACCCCACTTATTAACCACTCTAAGTGGGATTGGGCAGGGCGAGCGCAAAGCGAAAGTCGCGCGCCAGTGAACCGGGAAGTTAACCAGTCTTGAAATGGTCGGCATGGTTTCGCCTGCTGTTCGCCTAGGTCAGTTCACGAAACGAAGGTTGGGGGCGAACAGAATGGCGCATTTCGCCCGTAATCTCTGTTGTTCCGCCTCCAGGAAGTGGAACGCCCGGCCGAGATCCATGGCAATTGACAGTGCATCGATGTCGATACCAGTGCCCGCATCCAGGCGCGCCTTGATCGCGCATGCCCGCTCGACCAGGTCGCGCCAATCCACGGTAAGTTGCTTAACGCGCCGATCGAGGTCCTTCAACTCGCCCGCTGTGATCTTTACCATGATGCTCTCCTGGGCACTTTCAGTAGGGTGCCTTAAGCTCGGTCACTGGAGGGTTAAACCGATCCTCTGGCATAAACACATCAAACCTCGAGCAGAAGAAGCCCAGCGAATACCCCTGTCTCTGGGTGAATGGATCCCGGTCTTCAAGGTACAGGTCCCACCGGATTTTGAACTCGGGCTCGGTGATGGAGCGGTTTCGTTTCAGCAGGCGGGCCAAGCCCACAAAATCCTTCGCGGCCCAGATGGGAGGATTTCCGAATCGCTCTTGCCATCTGAGGAACGCATAGGTCCGACACGAAACCATCAACGGGTTCTGCGCTTTTTCTTCCTTGAGCCTTTCCGGACTTTCCGCACGCGCGGTGGCGATTCGCGAGGGCTTCGCATTTTCAGAAGCCCGAGCGGTGATAGTACTTGATGGATCTAAGGACGGGTAGGGTGGCCGTACGCCACCGGGGTAGGCATCCAGGGGCACCGGGGCCGGTGGCCGTACGCCACCGGGGTAGGCATCCAGGGGCACCGGGGCCGGTGGCCGTACGCCACCCCGCATATAGGTTCGGGGTGGCAAGGTGTCACCCCGCGCTGGATGGATTTGGTACGTCGTCGGGAAATGCCTAGACCCGTCATGCTCAGCCTGGATGGAAATTAAGCCCGTCGCCTTCAAATGGCGAAGGATCTTTTGGACGGTCCGGGGGTGAATCCCACACTCTTCGGCTACGCGGCCAACTGAGGGAAAGGCATTAGTCCCGTCGTCATCGGCACAATCCGCAAGTTTTAGAAGGATCAGCTTTTCTGTCGCCGGGAGCCTTAACCTCCAAACTGGACTTGAAATGTGGACGCTCATCAAGATGCCTCATCGTTGAAATTAGGCCATGTGCGCCCGGCGCACAGGCCATCTTACGAAGCCGGCCAGTGCCCGAATGCCGCCCGATAGGCCTCTACCGCCTGAATCTCGCTGCAGTGGGCTAGGTTCTCAACTGGGACTCCCATTTCGGCGGCCCGGACCGCGAGCCGACATGCTACATGCGACATGACATCCTCGACGTCTGCGGGCACCCCGGCAGCAAATTCGTACCCGTTCAGAATCGGCCAGCACCGCCCAGGGTGGTCCGGGGCCGTGCGAAGAACATCCCTCGGTGCCTGGATCAGAAACTCGAACCTGGATCCGCCCACTTCCGGGTCCACGGCCTGAATAAAGTCCAACCTCTCGCGCAGCACGGCCAACGGATCGGCTTCTGCGAATATTTCAGGCGAAACATTGAGCTGTCCGGTTTTGCCGATCGCCACCACGGCGGGAAGGCGATCGCGTTCTGGCAGGATTTCGTCAAGCTTGAATGCGCCGTTTGATCGGCTTCCGGCGACAATCCGCATTTGGCAAAGGCGGGAATCCCACCCGAACAGGACGATGGCGAGGCTCGGGTCCTGGGCTTCATCCTCAATGAAACCCCGAGTGAACTCCGCCAGGTCGGCGAACAACCGCACCCCTTGATAGGCCGCGACGAAACGCTGCAGCGCCAGGAATAGCCCGATGCAGCGTTCACCCGTAGCGGCGACGGCTGTACGAGAGGCAAGCCGGAGGATTTTGGAGACGTCGTCGCGAAGGAACTGGGATTTCCCGTCGATAATGGTGAAAGCCCGGCCGTCGCTGATACCGATGGCTTGTGCGGAATCGGCACAGATAATTGCAAGAGACATGGTCCCACCCCCTTAGGAGAGAATTTACCTGCGAGGATCCTTCGAAAGTTCCCGGCGCCGGCCGCACACGACCAGGTTAGTCCCAGGCGTGATCACCAACGTGGCGCCTATGGTGGTCAGAGCCACGGCCGTCGCGCCCACCGCTCCGCCAGTGAGAATAGAGATTCCCGCCGCAACTGCTGCAATTACTGGAGCCATTTTCGTTTTCCTTTCAACCCCGCGCCGCCGCATCGAGCATCTGCAACCGCGCCAGTTTCGCCGCGTTCTTTTGCATGGCAACCGCGGCGCGGGCAATCTTGTACTCAACTGCAGCATCGGCGCCGCGCGCGTCAATTTGGAAATACTGATTGATCACGGTCCCGCCTCCGCCGATCGCCGAATGAGGAAGAATTGTCCCTGAAACATCGGGTATGAAGGGCTCAGGCCCCTCCTCACCAACCATGTAGGGAGTGCCGGCATCCACCCCGCCGCCCGAAGCCTTGCCGCCAAACGCCCCGAGAATTCCCCCGAAAACCGATCCGAGCCACCCGCCGCCACCGCCTCCAGTATCCGAACTTTCATCGCCGAAAGCCTTTTTGAGTTCTCGGAAGATCAGCATTTTTAAGATCATTTCGGCCAGATCCTGGACAATTCGCTGGATGGCCTCTCCGAAAGATTCCGCCCCAACTATGGCGCTGGCAAAATTCTGGGCGACGTCCTCCTCAAAGCTGTGAGCCATCTGGCCGGCCTCACGCTCCGTGTCGCTCAATTGGTCCATGGGGGCTTTCGCTTCCTCGGCTTTCAGTTTCAACAGATCAAGGTCGTTCTGCGTTTGATTGGTGGCGCGATGATAAGTATCCGCCGATATGGCCCCTTCATTGAATGCTCTGGTTAATCTATCGAGCGTGGCCTGGGCCTTTTCTGCAGGCGTCTGAACTTCCTCGGTTATGGCCTTGCTAAAATCCTCCAGTGATTGCCGCTCCTGCTCGACGGCCTGCATCCCTTCGGCCCGCTGTTTGTCGGCTGTCTTTTGCACCCCAATCGTTGAAAGCAAGCGGCTGGCAAAATCCTGGTCGGCCTGCGATGCCCCGGCCGTCGCCAACGTGTAAAGTCTGAGTCGATCTCCAGTCATGCCCAGGGTGTCATATTCCTGAAGAATCGGCTGTAGCAGCTTGGCGATGGGGTCTTTGTACTCAATCGCCGCGCGCGCAGCGTTTTGGTGGGCCTTTGCCACATTTGCCAGCACTACGGCGAGTTCCCGATGCGCGTTGGCTTCGGCGCCCACGGTGTGATTGACAAGCTCCGCCGCGGATGCTTCGAGACCTTGGGCGTCCGCTTCCCTGGCCAAAGCTTCGGATGCGGCATCTGCATCCTGCGTGCCAGCCTGGTCGCCATGCATCCCGCTCACGTCCAGCCCGACCCCGACAGATCCGGCCGATATTTCCCTCCATAGGTTCCTGAAAGTCTCCGCCGCGGCTGGTCCCGTGTTGGTCAATAAACTGAAGAGTTGGGTCATGGACGGTATCAGCTCATCGCCAACAACGTGCGCGGTGCCGGCAAAAGACGCCTTCAAGTCGTTCCATTTCACCTCGAATTGGTTCGCAGCCTCTGCGTGCGCGGCGTCCGAGTACTCGCCCAACTTTTTTGCCTTGTCGATCAGCGGCGTGTAGCCTTCAGTTGCCAGCGCGCGGAGCGTTTCGATGTTCGACTGCCACCCGCGGCCAAGCAAGTCGGACATCAACAGTTGCCGATCGTTTGCGTCGGTCAATCCGAATATGGCCGCAAGGACGGTCTGGATCCGATCATCGACGCTCTTCAATTTCAGGCTTCCGAGATCCGTTTGGCTGAACAGTGTGGCGAGATCCTTGCCGGCTTTCGAGGTGGGTTCAGCTAGACCCTCTCCAATGTTTTTCCCGAGCCGGCCAAGGCTCATAGAAAGGGATTCGAACGATTCCTTGTTTTCCTCTGCCGCTACGCGCAGTCCGGAAAGGTTTTCAACGGATACCGCCGTGACGGCCGAGGCGTGGTAAATCTCCTGTTCGTAGTCCGCCGTCGCCTTGGCTAGTTCAGCCATGCCAGCGACAAGCCCGATAAACATGCCGGGGCCCAGTCCGAGGCTTGCCGCGCTTAAGAGAGATCCCAGGCCCTGCACCTGCCCGGCAAGGCCTTCAATCTCCCGGCCGACGTTTCGGACTACCGCCGCCGCCTTGTCATCCGCGGTGATTTCTACTCGAACTTGCGCATCACGTCCGGCCATATTGCTCCCCAGTTCCCTCGAACCTCGAAATTCGTGCCGGGCGGATTCACGCGCGCTGAAGGGACGCACGGAGGCCAGGGAGTGGTTGGCGATCCGCCCGGCAGGCTAAGAGTTGCGCCAGGGGGGGATTCCGCCCGCCCCCCTGGCGCGTTTTGTCGGCCGATCTCGAGCGACCGACGTCGCGGGGGTTATTCGGTCTCTGCCGTAAGGAGGTGGTCCCCGTTAGGAGGAACCGGCAGGCCGCCCGCGATCCTGCCTCCGCCCCGCGCCAGCCGCCGCAGCCACGTTTGTATAGGCTACCTGGCGAACTGACACGGAACGGAAAGCTTAATCGTCACTCAACTTGCAATCGAGCGCCGCCGCGAAACTTTCCTCGTGCCGCAAGCAGCAATCCACCATGCAGAAGCTGGTGACTTCGATAATACCTTGCTTTTTCAGCCGATAGGGGTCAACCAGGATCTCCGTGACGCCCCACTCACCGATGATCAGGTCGCTCCAGTTACCGAAGATCAATGCGTGTAGATCGGTAACAGTGCTCGAACCGTCGGACTTGGTAAGATCACTCGGGACCTGGTTCGAGGCTTCGCCCCGATAGTTTATCAATTCATCAACGCCGTTGTTTCGCTCCCACAAAAATTTGGGGAACGTGCCGATCAGGGTTTTCTGTTTGAGAACACCCCGGACACCAGGTGTCGTTAGAAATCCGGGCGAGTTCATCATGACGTTTTGGGTCTCGAGTTTCATTGCCAATTCGCGGATCTTGCTCAAGGTCGGAACCGCGCCTGCTTCGCCCATCTCGACGTTGCCGATCCCCTCGTGGGCGAGGATACCAACGGGCTCGTGAGTTCCACCGCCCTGGATACACGCCCGGTCGATGCCGACAGCGGAAATCATCGCGAGATCCTGGCGGACCAAATTTTCGACATCGAGACTGGACTGAGCCAGCAACTGGCGAGAATATCCAGTCGAGGACATGGCCGACTTGGGGCTCATGGTGGGCTGATCGAGGGTCAGCGCGGAATCCTCGATATCCGATCCTGGGGCTTCTGACGTCCAGGTCAGCGTTGCCGCGCTGGTCTGGCGAGGGAAGGCGACGTTGCCGACCAGGCCGGAAAGGACGCGCGCGCCCAGGGCCCGGACCTTCATCGAATTGCGGAGCAAGTCGATGAATTCCTGGGGCTGAACGAACACCGTTTCCTTGCCGTAGTGCTCATCGCCGGCAGTGAGGACGGTTACCGCCCGCTCGATGGGCATGCCCGTGCGTGGCAGGTAAAAGCCGCCGTGCTTCGGGATGTTTGCCGGAAGGTTGCGCTCGATTTGCGCGGAAACCTCCGACTCGAAGCCGCCCTTTGATCCGGAAAAGCGCTCATCGCAGACTGACCGGATCGCCTTTACAATTGAGTACTGACGAGCCTCTTTGTAGGTCAAGCCCACCGCCCAACTCGCGCTCTCGCGTACCGCATCCGCGCGGATCTGCGTGGCGGAGCGGCCGTCGTAAACATTAGATTTCATCGCTACCTTTTCCTTTTCTGCGCCCGAAGGCGCCGTACGAATTTAGAACTTTTTCCCCCGCCCGCCGTGCCGTTCCGCCCTTTCGACCAAGATCTGCTCGAGCTGGTCCGCTGGGACAAGATGCCTACCGGCAAGGTGCAGGCCCTCGATCTTTCCCGACGCGAGCCACCGGGCGATAGTCGGCCGACTCAAGCCTGTGCGGTCGACGATTTGCTGAATCGTCAAAAGCAGTCGCCGTCCTGGCATCGCATCCATAATGAGACAAGCTTAAACGTGATTGACTCACGTGTCAATACCGAATCCGGTCTTACTTAGCAAACATGGCATTCTCTGCATACTTACTTTCAGTATCGTGCGGATGTCGACTGGTGCTTCCGCAAACTCGGAGGTGTTTCGCGGTCTGGACAAGTGACTGTCTGATGGGTAAAATCCGACCATGATCTCGATTTACAAGCGGGGATCGCGTTGGTGGTTGCGTGGCTCAATCAACGGTGCCACCGTGCCGCGCCGATCGCTCGATACGCGCCACAAAGCGACTGCGGAACGCCGCGCGCGTCAGTTCGAAGAGCAACTGGAACGGGGCCAAGTCTCGATCACCTGGCAGCAATTCCTCGGGGAATTCACGCCCTGGGCGGCGCTCAACGTGAAACCGGCCACTCAGGAGAAGTACCGCTTCACCCTGGCGCGGTTCGGCCAATTCCTCGAACGTGCCGGCATCCTGGGACTTGTGGCCATCACGCCCGCCACGATCTCTGATTATCTCGCGGACCGCCGCGGGGATCTGCACCCGACAAAGCAAACTCCTGTCGGTCCGGAGGGCATCAAGTCGGACCTGCGCGTCCTGCACGCCTGCTTCGCCTGGGCAATCGACCGCGGGTATCTGCAGGCCAATCCGGTGCGCTTCCCTCGGCTCAATGCCCGGGCCCGTGATACTCAACCTTTCAGCCAGGAGGAGATCTCCCGCATGTTGGCGGACACCGGGCGCAATGCACGGCCGGACCTGCGAGCGATCCTCTTGACTTTTCTGACTACCGGCCTCAGAATTTCCGATGTGTGCGGGCTCGAGAAAGCATCAATCGACTTCACGGCGGGCGTCATCATCCATCGGACCCAGAAACGCGGGAAGGTGGTGGCCTTGCCCTTGCATCCCGAACTCCGCGAAGAACTGGAAAAATCCCGATCCCTGACGCCGGCCCAGGAGGCGAGCCCGCTGCTCTTCTCGACCATGGAAGGGAAGCCACTGCGCAACCTGGATGGCATCCTGCGGGCTCTCTGGCGCCGCTGTGGCGTCCAGGGAGGCCACGCGCACAAGTTCAGGGATGCTTTCGCTGTGCGACTCCTGGAGCGTGGCGCCAGTTTGTACGACGTGGCGAAGCTGCTGGGCATCACGGTACAGGTCTGCGAGCGGCACTATGCCCCCTACACGAAGGAGTTACAGGAGCGCGGCCGGCGCCTGGTTGACCAAATTTCCTTCGGAAATGGTACAGATCCGTCACAATCCCCGGTCAGGGTCAGCTAAGTCGTTGATTTCAAGGGCGGGAGTAATTCAGCGGTAGAATGCCAGCTTCCCAAGCTGGACGTCGCGGGTTCGATTCCCGTCTCCCGCTCCATTCTTTTCGTCAGATTGCGCCCCTGCCGGCGATGAGCCGAAAGAGTCGTTTTCTCGATTGACAGATTGCGATAGACTCTGCTGCCCGAAATCCTGCACGCGGCGGAGGTGTCCTGATGGTTCCAACGAAGGATGTCATTGTTGGCATCGACATGGGGGGGACCAGCCTACGAGCGCTCGTCGTGAATCCCCAGAACGAAATCCTGGCGGTCGAGAAGACGCCCACCAACGTCGCGCAGAAGCCGGACGGATTGATTCGGGACCTGGCGGCGCTGGTCGAGGACGTGGTGCGCGCAGCGGGCCTGC
>Ga0187885_10002586_pt1 | contig 17427 bp, 36 predicted proteins | sample June2016WEW_20_1_3_FD_132970 | JGI IMG/M metagenome (GOLD analysis project Ga0187885, IMG submission 132970) | Peatland microbial communities from SPRUCE experiment site at the Marcell Experimental Forest, Minnesota, USA - June2016WEW_20_100 | ecosystem: Environmental > Terrestrial > Soil >... | reverse complement strand
TGCGGCAGCCAGACAGCCCTGGACAGCCAAAAACGCACCTAAGGAAAGGACAAAAAGAAGTTTTTTAAATTGCATTGTTCAACCCTCCTGTTTTCTAATTAAGTCCGCCAGGCGCTGGATAACCACCTCGGCGGGGTCTTTCTTTTCTGAATCCAGATATTCATAAAGGTAAGCCGCCAGTTGTGCTTCGCCAATATCAGATAATCGCTGGCGTTCTCTTTTGATAAATTGTCGGGCCAGGAAGATGGCCTGGGACAAGGTCTCGAAATTGATAGCGGACGGCCTGGTGATGTATTTTTCCTGTTTTTCTTCCGGGAACGGAGCCTCCGGCACTTCTTCGCCGCGCAGAAGCCATTCTATTGTAACCCCGCCGTAATCCGCAATTTTTTTTAAAGTTTCCGCGTCGGGAACTCTCCCCGATTCATATCTTGAAATTGTCGCGTTTCTTACCGCGAAGAGCTTTCCAAAATCCTTCTGCGTCAAATCGCCACGAACTTTTCTAATTCTTTCCGGGAGACCTGGAAAATATACCGGATCGGTAAATTTTTTGCTTGACATGAGGTTATACTTACCATTATGGTAAGTCAAGTAAATAAGTTGAGGAAGCATACCGCGGCACCCTGGGAAATTCAAGGAGAGATTTCGGACGGCCACGAGCGGAGCAAGGATGCGATGAGCAAAGTGCGGCAGCGAAACCTGTTTGAGGAGCCGGGCACCGGGGGAAACTGGCTGGAACGGCCACCCCTCAACCCCCGGCCGCGGCTGAAGGAGGCGATCCGGCAGATGCTGGCGGGGTGCCGATTCAGCCGGCCGCAGATCGCGGAGCGCATGAACCTGGCCTTTAAGGCCGAGGGATTGCCCAACCGGGTGAGCGTGCCCCGCCTGGACGCCTGGGCCGCGGACAGCAAGGGCAACCTCCCGGAAACCGCAGAGGTCCCGGTGCTGTGCTGGGCGGCGGAGTCGGCGCTGCCCCTGGCGGCGCTGAACGGCTGCCTGCGGCTGCGGCTGATTAATGAGGAGGAAGGGCGGCTGCTGGACCTGGCCAAGACGGAGCGGCAGATCAAGATGCTGAGCCGGAGACGGCGGCGCCAGGAAAACGAGTTAGAGGTGGAATGATGGGCAAGGACAAATTCACCAAGCGCAAGGAATGGCGGCGGCTGATCCGGGGGGAGATGGTGAAGCGCGGCATCTATGCCAAGGATATCGCGGCGCAACTGGGGATCACCGCAGGCGCGGTCTCCAAAGGCTACGGGGTGCCCCGGATCGTGGCGGCGCTGATTGAGGCCGGGGTGCCGGCGAGGCTGTTTGGCGGCAAGAAGGAAGGGCGGCTGGAAGCCGCCCCTACGGAGACCGCGGCATGTCAGTAGAGGCTAATGAGAAAGATCAGTGGGGGCTGCCAGTGTCTGTAAGATACGGGCAAGATCGCGTGCCAGCTCGTTTAATCTCCGGGAAACGGGATTACCGCGTAGCGACGGTGCAAAAGGCCATGAAGGTGGTGGAGTTTCTGGGCCGGGGGGATGTCCTGGGCTGGAAATCGGTGCGGGAGGTGGCGGCAGGGGCAGGCATCAGCAAAGACGAAGCCTTTCGTCTTTTACACACCCTGGTGGCGGAGAAATGGGCCGAACAGAACAAGGCGGGGTTTCGGCTGGCGGCCACCGGCCTCATGGAGACCCTCTTATACGTGCAAAGATACCTGGCGCGCCTGGCCCGGCAGTTTGGGGTGAAGGTGCCGGGGCACAAAGAAGAATAAGGAGAGATAGATGGCAACCGGGGCAGTGAGGCATATTGGCAAACGCACAGGCGAGACGCCTGTGCCACCAGGGGCAAAGGGAAAGAGCGCAGGCAAGATGCCGGTGCCACCGGAACAGGGGAACGAGGACCTGGAGCGGGAGCTGGCGGAATTTGCAGCAGGGCGCCCCTATGACGAGGCAAGGGTGATCGAACGCACCCAGGCGGGCTTCACCCAGGGGGTGCACGGCTTCTACCTGGCGGGCCTGGGGCTAAATTTAATTCATAGGCATGAAAGTGTCCAGACGTTTGGACAGATTTTAGAGGAACACTTTCCTGGAATCAGTCGAGCCGGGGCCTATGCCTACATGAAATTCGCCCGCGCCGCGTCTGCGCTTCCCAACTTCAAGCAGTTCGCCCTGGCGAGCGGCGGCTATTCCAAGGCCCTGACCATGCTGGAGGTCTGCTCAGGGGAAGAGGTGCAGGAGTTCGAGGCGAGCGGCGAGGTGCTGGGCTACACCGCGGACAACCTTAGGCTGATGAGCGCCCGGCAGATGAGGCAGGCGCTGCTCAGGGCCCGGGAGAAGGAGAAGGCGTCGGTGCGGCGGGAGACGGCCAAGGCGGCGGGGGAGATCGCCGAGCTGCGGGACCAGGTCCGGGATCTCGCCGCCCAGGTGCCGGGGGAGACGCCGGTGGACGCGGCCATGGCCCTGATCAAGCGGGCCGAAGAAAAGGTCCTGGACGGCTTCCGGCTGCTGGCCAAGGTGGAGCGCCAGACGCTGGTGGACTCGCCGGTGGCGCGGGACGCCATGTTCTCCTGCATCGACATGGGTCTCAGGGTGCTGCAAAACCTGGAGGCCGATACGAGCCTCACCATTGCCGAGGCCGCGGCCCGGGAGGAACAAGGTGCGCCTTAAAGGAATATGCCTTGGGCTGATATTGACGGCGGCGGTTTCCCTCTACGGCTGCGCGGCTGCGCCGGTGGAGCTGGTTCGGGTCAATAAATCCCAGATATACGGCAAAGAGGCGGTTCGGCTCCAGTTCCATAACGGCTGGGTCGTCTACCTGGCCGAGGATGCCGGACCCGAGGTGCTGGACTGGGAGGGATGGGCTATCACATTCCATAAAACGGACGATCCCATTTGAGGAGGGGGTTATGGCCGAGTTTATTTTCAGCGCCAGATTCATCGCCGGCCTGATCGCCGGCCTGTTCATTGGCGCCGTCGGGGGCTATATGATCTGCGCACTCCTGACCCTGGCTCAGCGGGGAGACAAGGAAAAGCCCCATGCCGGAGATTGATATGCGGAACTTCTCCCGGCTGGTGCGGGATTGGGAAAGGGAGGAGCACGGCAAAAAGGGCGATCTCCTGGCCCGGCGCCTGCCGCTCCTGGGCATGTCGCTGGGCACCTTCCACCGGGAGCGGGAGAAGCGCTTCGGCGCCACGGGCCGCAAGGCCCCCAAGACCAAAGGGAAACGCAAACGCCCGGAATATGTAGAGGCGGTGAAGGCGATCATCGAGGAAAAATACCATCCCAAAAAAGGGGTGCGGGCCCTGACCACCGCGGACGCCCAGATAGAGGCGGCCCGGAAGGGCTGCGGGCTGGCGCTCGCCATCCCCGAGGGCACCGTCAACCGCCTGGCCCGGGAGCTGGGGCTGCATCCCCGGGTGCAGCGGCTGGAGGCCCGCTTCGAGGCGTCGCGGCCCAACGAGCTGCACCAGATGGACGCCTCCCGCAGCGAATCTTTCCAGTGCCATCGCCACCGGGGCGGCGAGTGGGTCATCAAGCTCTCCCCCATCATCTTCAAGAACCGCGATTACCGGGAGATGCGGGAGCGCGTCTGGATCTGGCAGCTAGTCGATGATTTTTCCGGCTTCCGGGTAATGCGCTACTGCGTGGCCAAGGGGGAGAACGCCGACGACGGCATCGACTTCCTGCAATGGGCCTGGTCGAAGGTGGAGACCCATGCGCCTTTCCGGGGCCTCCCCGACACCCTCTACCTGGACCAGGGGCCTCTCAATAAGACCAAGGCCTTCCAGCTATTCTGCTCTGAGGCGGCCGGGGTGCGGCTGCTGGCCCATGAGGCGGGGCGCCCCCAGGCCACCGGCAAGGTGGAAAGCGGCTGGAAGACCCTGTGGCGGTGCTTCGAGGCCCGCTTTTTCCGGGACCCGGGCTGGGAGCGCCGGGAATTCTCCCTGGCGGAGATGAACCAGGAACTCTGCTGGTATTTGCAGGAATATAACCGCACCCGGCACCGGCGCCTGTCTCTGAGCAAGGAGGAGGCCTGGCTGACGGTCAAGGACCTGGTGGATATCGACCCCGCGGCCTGGGGCCACGTCTTCCACCGGGAGCGGCGCACCCTGGACGCCGCGGGGTGCTTCGATTTCCGGGGCGAACCCTGGCAGGTGCGGGAGATGCCCTATCCCGGCGGCGTGCGCGTCGAGGTCTATCTGGGGGTGCGGGGTGGGGCGGTGCTGGTGGCGGATCCCCGGGACGGCCGCAAATACGCGGCGGCGCCTTTCGAGGCGCAGCCGGCCGGCGACTACCGCCGCGGGGAGCGGACGCCCCTGGAGCGATTGCAGGAGGAGGCGGCAGGGCGGCTGGAAGCCGCCCCGACAAGGCCTTTCAGCTTCGCGTCCCAGGCCGAGAGCAACGTCATCCACCTGGTGCCCCGGGCGGAGGTGCGGGAGAGCGGGTTTGAGATGCCGGAGGAGGGCGGACACATGGGTCCGCCCCTACAAACCCTGGAAGAGCTGGTGGCCGGGGTCAAGGTGCTGGAAAGGGCTGCGGATCTGGAGCCGGAGCCGGAAGAGCTTTATGCCAGCGACGTGGATTGGTATGCGGCCATGCGGGTGCGGCAACTGCAGGGCGAAGAGCTGCCGGAAGCCGCCCTGGGGCGCATGGCCCTGATCCGGGAGGAGAACCAGGCCTACCGGATGCTGAAGGAGTCCATCGAGAAGCGGGCCCGGCTGGCCGTTTGCCAGTGAGCAGTGAACAGTGAGCAGTGAGCAGTGAACAGTGAGTAGTGAGCAAAAAACTGGTGAAAAGCTGGGAGGCCTAACCAATGCGGGAAAAATTCGTGGTCACCGAGAATGTCCAGAAGACCTTCCTGGCCGCCGAGGCCCTGTGGGAGAGCGTGCTCACCGGGCAAGGCCTGGGGCTGCTGGACGGCCGCACCGGCCTGGGCAAGACCTGGGCCGTGGAGCGCTATGTGGTGCAAAACGCCCGGGCCGTGTACCTGCGGAGCCACAAGAAATGGTCCGCCTCCTGGATGATGGAGGATATCGCCCTGGCCCTGAACCTGGCGTCCCTGGTGACCACCAAGAAGAACGTGCGCCAGGTGATCGACGAGCTGAAACGGCGCCCCCGGATGCTGCTGATCGATGAAGGCGACCGGGTGATTCGCCGGGAGGACCTGTTAGAGACGCTGCGGGACCTGCTGGATTTCTCCGGGGCGCCGGTCATCCTGGTGAGCGAAGGCAGCGGGCGGGAGGCGATTTACCGCAAGAGCGAGCGCACCTGGCGGCGCCTGGGGGAGATCGTCGAATTCAAGCCCCTGACCGTGGCCGACGTGCAGATGATGGCCCTGGAGCTGATGGAGCCGCCTGCGGAGATCCCCCGGGCCCTGGCCGTGCGCATCCATGAAGAGGCGAAGACCGGACAGTTCGGAGAAGTGATCGGCAACCTGAAGAAGGTGGAGCGCCTGGTGAAGGCCAATCCGGGGACGGCCGTTACCGAAAAGGTGATGGAGATGGCCCTCAAGGAGCGCAAGGCGGCGGCGGGAGGGTGAGGGGAGTGAGCAGTGAGCAGTGAGCAGTGAGCAGTGAGCAGTGAGCAGTGAGCAGTGAGCAGTGAGCAGTGAGCAGTAAAGCCAAAGGAGAAGGGGCAATGGCGGAAAAGGCTAAATATATGGCAGCATGCTGGTTCTGCGGGAAACAATCCAAATTGGCAATGATCGCCCATAGAAATGCGGATGGCCTTATGGTGGGCTGGTTATTTTTCTGCCCAAAACATCTTAAAGAAATAGCCGGCTTGGAGCTAACTATTATCCCGAAGAAACCTGAGGAGCGGCAGAAGATGCGGCGCGCCGCCGCAGGAGGGTGAGATGGCGGAGATCAGCGCCGAGGCGGTCAAGGGAGCGCTGGCGCGGCTGCGCCAGGCGACGCTGCCGGAGATTTGCGGCGTCTTGGGTCTGGCGAAGGCGGATTGGAAGGGCCGGGACCGGGTGCACAAGATCCTGCGGGATTTGCAGCGCTCCGGCCAGGTGGGCGTCATGCCCGGCGACCCCGTTTACTTCCGCTCCCGGCCCGGCGGCGAGGGGGGCGTGCAGGGGAAACTCTGGCGGGCCGTCATTCTTAAGGCCCGCAAGGGCGACGCCTGGAGCTACGTGGACCTGGCGAGGCTGGCCGGCTGCTCCTACGACTACGCCAAGAAATACGCCGAATTTCTGGAGCGCCAGGAGCTGGTCCGGCCGGCCGGCAAAGCCGTCCAGGGGAACCGCCTCTATTTCCGGCTGGCGCCGGGACTGGAGGGCAACGCCGCCCCCCACTGGCACCGGCGGGCCGAGAAGCGGAGGAAGGCAAGTGATCAGTGATCAGTAAACGGTAATCAGTGAAGGCAAAGAAAAGAGATGGATGATCCCCTCCTTGATGAATTGATCATGGATTGCACCTGTCGGGGCTGTGCCTGCCATGCCTGCAACGGCCTCCTGTGGGTAACGCTCCGGGAAGCCATCAGGTGGAAGATGATTACAAAGAAACAGGCCCGTGAAAAGATTAAGAGCTATGAGACCATGATGAAAAACCTGATCACTGATTACTGATTACTGGGTTCCCAAAGGAGGCAACACTTGTCCCAGAAAATCATCGTTAATACAACGCGCACCCTTTTTTACTGCTGGTCCTGGGACCGCTGGAAGAGCCTGCGCAAGCTGCGGCGCTGCTTCGAGGAGGGCTGCCGGCGCATGTACGAGCCGCAGGGCGAGCACCTGCGCAAAGGGCAGTAGCCAGTAGCCAGTGGTCAGTAGTCAGCAAAGGCAGGGAGGGGAAGGGCATGATCGGATTGGCGATTGTCGGCTTTCTGGCATTTCTCTTGGGCTGGCTATGCTGTGCCTTATGCTGCGCGGCCCAGCAGGGGGATCGGCATTTGGAGCGGATGGAAAAAGGGCCTACGATACGAGGCCAAAGGCTACCGCGTTTCAGGACTCAGAACCAAATACAGGCGTGGCTGGCGCAGCGCCAGGGCAAGCAGGGAGGGGGCGATGGCCAATAATGCGAGGGATCTGCTGGGCTGCTGCCTGGTGCTGCTCGTCTGGGTGCTGGCGCTCTACGGCCTTTACGGCGTGGCCCTGCTGGCTCGGCGGGCGCGGAGGAGATTTCGGGTGCGGCGGCGGCTCCGGCAAAGCTGGCCGCTGCCGGGCGCGGGGAGGCTGAGATGATCATAGACCTGGATAACCTGAGCGAGAGCGAGCGCGCTATTGTCAAAGTCCTTTGGCTCTCCCATGAAGGCCGGGATAACGCCATCAGCGGGGCCGAGCTTTTTAGCAGGGTTTACCAGCGCCCGGCGAAGAACGCCATTAACGACACCCGGGAGCTGCGGCTGCTGATCGAGGGGCTGCGCCGGCGGGGCTTCCCCATCTGCTCCGCCAGCAACCGCTACCATCCCGGCTATTTCTGGGCCGCCGATGAAAGGGAGCTCCTCGATTTCTGCCAGATCCACGAAGACCGCGGCATCTTTTCCCTATCCCTGGTAGCGGCGCTGCGGCGCCTGGCAGTGCCGGAATACCTGGGACAGCTGCGCCTGCGGCTGGAAGGAGAAAAGAGAACGTGAACGGACTGGTGAGGTGCTACCGCACCGGCCGGGAGATCCAGCTCTCGGCGGGGCAATGCCGGAAGAATTACCGGGAGGCGGAGGAGTGGCAGGAACTGGGCTGGCCGCTGTATGTGCGGGCCAAATGCCTCGCTTGCCAGGCGGCCGCCTGTGTAGGGCGGGAAAGTGAAGCGCATCCCGCCACCATAGGGGCGGCAGCTACAAAAAGCCGCCCAGGGCGGGTAGAACCCGCCCCTACAAAGGCAAAATGCGTGACACGGCGTGACACGGTGCGTCAGCAGGCGACGCCGGAGCCGAAGGCGCACAGGCTGGAAGCCTGTGCCACTGAGCCTCTCTGCCGCGCCTGCGGCGCCGCGGCCTGGGGGAAATCGGGCCTCTGCTTCGACCACCTGGTGGCGCAGTCCCTGCTCAGGGTGGAACGAAAGCGCAGGGAACAGCGCCGCTATGTGGCGAAGAAGAGCGCCGCCTTGCAGGGAACGGGGGTTTAAATGCCGATCTATGAGTACCAATGCGCCGAATGCGGCGGCCGGGACCAGCGGGTGGCGGGGCTGGATGACGCCACCGCCCTCTGCGTCTCCTGCGGCGGCCTGATGCTGCGGCTGGATGAGGACGTCTTCGCCCCGTATTTCGAGGAGGTAGGGGCGGGTTCCACCCGCCCAGGCGGCTTTTTTGTAGCTGCCGCCCCTACAAAAGCGGGAGGGGAATATGACGCGGAAAAGAATTGAGTCCGGCGTGAAGAACTGGGACGACGCCGACGAGGCGCTGCGCCAAATCGGCGGCCTGGAGCGCGGCATCGAAAAAGTCGAGGCCAGGTTGCAGGAGACCATCGCCGCGGCCAAGGCCAAGGCCGCGGTCGAGGTGAAACAACTGCAAGGGCAGATTAAGCTGGCGGCGCTCCAGCTCCGGGTCTTTTGCCAGGAGCGCCAGGCGGACCTGGGCCCCAAGAAGTCGAAGATCCTCAATTTCGGCATCCTCGGCTTCCGCTGGTCCACGAAGATCATTCTTCCCAAGGATAAGGCCGCATCTGCCTTTCTGATTAAAAAACTCAAGGAGCTGGGCCTGGAGCAATGCCTGAAGATCAAGGAGACCATCCTCAAGGAGGAGGTCAAAAAATTGGATGAGGCGACCCTGGCGAAGCTCGAATCCCTGAACCTGCGCAAAGAGGGCGGCGATGCCTTCTTCTACGAGGTCAACCGGGAAAAGATCGTAGCCAACGAGCAGTGAGCAGCGAGCAGTGGGCAGGGAGCAGTGAGCAGTAAAGGCAAAGGAAGGAGAGGATATGAGCGCAGGAGAGAAAGGGCCAGCACAGCCAGTACCCGAACCGCCCGAATTGGATGCTGATGGGTTGCCGCCGCTGGAAGCCAGGGCGGCCACGCTCACCATCGTCATGGACAAGCGGGGAGCACTTTATATGAATTATCCCGAACCTATCTTCATTTCCCTGCAACTGCTGGCGCATGCCTCGGTTCTCTTTACCGACATGCTCCGGAAGGAGCATGAGCTGGCCCAGGTGATTGCAGCCAGAGAGCCCGGCCACATCGTCATGCCGCCCTACCTCGATCCGAGGTTCCGGAAGCGCTAATGAGCCATGAGGAAATTGAAGCGGAAGGCCAGCAAAGCAATGATGGCGAGTACGTCCTCCTGCAGGAGATTGCCGATGAGATGGGGGTCAGCCGGTCCTACATTAAGCGGATCCTGGCCAGCGGCGTGGCTAAACTGCGCCATCCCAGCCGCGCCCGGTTTTTAAAACCATTCTGGGAAGAGCTATGAAGCCCTATTGGAAATGCTGTGGTTTCTGCTGGTGGGGGGATGGGGCTGGGCCAAATCATGTCATTTGCCTCCCCTCGGGTCTGAAACGCGGCCGCTATGCCGAGGGATCCTGTAAATATTTTGCTCCGGGCTTCAAAGACCACGGAGAAAGACTGACGTGAAGCCCATCTCCCGCCCCCAGCAGAAGAAGATTCAGGTGATGCGGCGGCAGCTCTTCGGGGCCGACGACGGCGCCTACCGCGAGATGCTGGGCGGATTCCGGGTCAAAAGCAGCTCTGAATTGAGTTTCGACCGGGCCGGCCTGGTCATCGAGCATTTAGTGGAATGCGTAGGGCGGGAAAGCGCAGCGCATCCCGCCAAAAAGGCCACGGCCAGGGAGGGGCGGGCCACGGCGGAGCAGCTGGCCGAGATCCGCAGGCGCTGGGACGCCCTGAGCAACGCCGCGCCCCATGAGCGGGAAGGCGCCCTGCGGAAATTCCTGCGGCGGCGGTTTCACGTAGCCGCCCCGGAATGGCTCTCGCTGTCCGAGGCCCAGAAGGTGCTGAACGGGCTGAAGGCGATGAGGGACAGGGTGGCCAGTAATCAGTGATCAGTAAAGTTCCTACTTCCCAGGAATTAGCATGGATGACAATGGAATTTATGAAGATTGTTTAGAATGCGGCGGCCTATGCTGCCAGGCAATTTCATTGAGCCCAAGATTTTATATCCATCGCGAATCATTTGATCTTTTACCAAGTTATTGGCGTCCTATCTCCCTATTAGAAGCTAAAGAAATAAACCCCTTTTACTTTTCCTCTTTTGAAGAAGGGCAAGTTGCAACTTTTGCCTGCGATCATCTCAAAAATGGCCGCTGCTCCATTTATGAAAAAAGACCCTTGGTTTGCAGTGAATACCCTTTTTACCACGGAAAAGAATTTACTGGCCCTTTTTATTCACCCAGTTGCTTTTATATTGCCGAAGATGCGTGCTGGAATTTTAAGACCCGTAAACGCAACTGATCACTGATCACTGATCACTGATCACTGATAACTGGAAACGGGAGGTTAAGAGGACATGGGTAATTTTTACGAGGAGGTCATAAAAAAGGATCCCCGGTTTCTATCGACCGCGGCCATCCGGGACGTGAACCTGCTGGAGCCGGTGACCCGGGCGGCGGTGGCGGCCATATTAGCGGACTCCCTGGCCGCAGGGCTGGAGTTGATGGTCTTCGAGACCTACCGCAGCCAGGAGCGCCAGAGCCTGTTATACGAGCAGGGCGCCACCCAGCTTAAAACCGTGGGCGTGCACCACTACGGCCTGGCCTGCGATATCGTCAAGCGAGTCCAGGGCCAACCCTCCTGGGACGGCGACTTTTCCTTCCTGGGGCGCCTGGGCAGGAAGCACGGCCTCATCTGGGGCGGCGACTGGGGCGCGCCGGGAAAGCCCCACAGCTTTCGCGATACCGACCACGTGCAGCGCTGCGCCGTGAGTCACCAGGGCGACCTCTTTAGGGGCGGCTGGTATCCGGCCCAGAATTACGACCCTTACGGCGGCGAGGAGGCCGCGGCCCCTGAAGCGCCCGCGGTTTACCGCCTGGGGAGCAAGGGGGAAGCGGTCTTCAAGATCCAGTGCCGGTTGAAGAATTTGGGATACCTGCCCACCGGCCGCACCGACTGGATCTACGGCCCCGAGACCGCGGCGGCGGTGGCCGCCTTCCAAAAAGGGCACGGCGGCCTGGTGGTGGACGGCGAGTGCGGCCCCGCCACCTTAACGGCCCTGGAGCTGAAGCTCTGATGGCGGCGGCGCTGCTCTATGCCATGCTGACCATCCAGGGCGCGGCCAGTGGCGCCGGCGTCCCGCCGGCGGACCATAAGTGGCACAGGCTGGAAGCCTGTGCCACTATAACCGCCTACTGCCTGGCGGGAAAGAAGACCACCAGCGGCAAAAGGGTCTATCCCGGCTGCCTGGCGCTCTCCCGGCCCCTGGCCCGGTCCCTGGGCCTCAAGAGCGGCCGGGGAACCTATGATTATCGCTTCGGGACCCGGATCGTAGTGGAGGGGGTCGGCTGCTTCACGTTCGACGATCTGATGCCCCCCCAGTGGCAGAAACCGCGGGTCGATATCCACCGGCCCACGGTGCGGGAGTGCCGGGATTTCGGGCTGAGGCGGGCCAGGGTCTGGGTGGTGAAAGGATAGTGATCAGTGATCAGTTACCAGTTGCCAGTAAAGGCAAAGCCAAAGGAGGGGGAGGCCATGGCATGGCATCCGGGAGTGGCGGCGGCGCAGCAGCAGGAGGATAAGTTATTAAGGCCGGATCAGGCGGCTATCAGGCTGAAGTGCAAGCCGCGCTGGGTGCGGCAACTTTGCCAGGACCGGGTGCTGGATGCGATCAAAACAGGCCCGCGCAAATGGCTGATCCCGGAGAGCGCCATCCGGGAATATCTGGCGAGCCTCAACCAGGATTGATTCCTCCTACTGATCACTGCTTACTGATCACTGCCCCTTCGGGGGCAATTTTTTGTGTCATCACTTCACTTTAACGGCAGTAACGGCATTAGCGGCAGGAAAGCCCCTTGCATTTATGCTTGAATAGGGGGCATCGGGACCGATCACTGATCACTGATCACTGATCACTGTTTACTAATTACTGGAGGCTCTAAAGATGGACCTGAGCGGCATCAAAGGCGATCCGAAAACCACGGTAATGGGCGGGGTGGCCATCGCCGCCACCGTGGCCCTGATTTTCAAGGCGATTGATCACACAACCTGGGTGTCTATCTGCGGCTTCGCCCTGGGCGGCGGCCTGGTGCTGACCAACAGCTCCAAGCCCCCGGCCTCGCCCCCGGCCTCATAATGGCGCGCCCCGCCTCGATCTTCGAGGGCCTGGACGGCGAAGAGCGGGAAAACCTGCCCTTCCTGCTGGATCGGTTCTACTCCCTGCTGGGGGGCGACCTGGACCGGATGGAGCTGCAATTCAAGGGGAAATTGGCCGAGCAGCAGGCCGAGATCAGGCACCAGGAGAGCGAGCTCAAGAAGCAGGGGGGGCGCCTGCAACGAATCGAATACTGCCCCTGCGCGGTGCACCGGGACCCGGCCCACACCTGTCCGGTCTTGGATATGAAGGAGGCCTTTAATGACGAGATCGGCAAGATCCGCCGGCGCCTGTCCTGGTGGGCGGGGGGTTTCACCTTCTTCCTGGGGGCCGTCCACCTGGTGGCTTACTTTTTCTGGCCGCTGCTGAGGAGATGAGCATGACCGACCCCCTCGACCTGATCAAGAAAGGCGGCCTGGCCGCAAAGAAGGAGCGCCTGCGGGACCTGTGCCTGAAAATCGACCGGCTCATCCAGGCCATCCAGCTCAACACCTTCCGCATCCACGACGAGGACCTGGATTCCATCAAGGAGGACCACGTCCTGGCCGCCGCCGCCGACCTGGCCGAGGCGGTGAAGCTGGCCAGGAAGATCAAGGCCGAACTGGAAGGGTGAAAGATGACCGGGCGCAAGGAAGAGGCCTATTTCGCCGAGGCCGAGAGGCTTTTCGTCCATGACGGCAAGACCGCGGAGGAGATCGCCGGGATCCTGCCGGTGTGCGCCAACACGGTTTACAAATGGAAGCAGAAGGGCGGCTGGGAGGAGAAGCGCCGCGCCGCCCTGAAGTCGCCCCGGAGCCTGGCGGCCCGCATGCGGGCCGCCCTGGACGTCTACCTCAAGAGCCTGGAGGCCCAGGCCGAGAACTGCGTCCTGGACAACGCCACCTTCGACGCCATCAACAAGGCGGTGGCGGCCATTCGGGGGGTGGAGCGCCAGGAAATAGACCTCGGGGTGATGAGCGTGGAGGTGATGAGGCGCTACACCGACTTCCTCAAGGCCCAGGAGGTCCCGGCCGGGGAATTGCAGCTCCACGGCGAGCGCATCCGGGCATATTTCCGGAGTCTGGAGTAGCCAGTAGCCAGTAATTAGGAAGGCAAAAACAACCCCAACTGGAGGATAAAGAAAATGAGAAAACTTTTAGCAATCCTGGCGATTCTGGCGATGGCGGGGGCGGTGGCCCTGAGCGGTTGCTCCGGCTTCGGCGTCTTCAATTCCAAGGCCAAGGCGGATATCCAGAAGGTCGAGACCTTCATGGCCCCGCTGATCGCCGACGTCCAGAAGGGGCTGACCGCCATCCAGGCCGACTATCCCTTCTGGAGCGCCCTGGCGCAGGGGACGCTGGAAGTTGCTGGGGTAAAACCTGCCAATGCAGCGGCGATTACCCAGGCGGCATTCCCCTATGTCACCGCAGCAGATACCGATTTGGCGCTTCTGGGTAAGGCCATTGCCTATAACCAGAACCCCACGGGGAGCGCCCCGGTGACCGCGGCGGACGTGCAGAACGCCATCAGCTCGACGACCACGGCGCTGCCGGTCCTGAAGACCACGGTGCTGGCGAATCCTGCGGTGGCGGCCCTCTACCAGGCCTACGTCGCCGGGCAGACCAACGTGCCGGCTCCCGCGGCGGCGGCCGCGGCGGTCCCTACTTCATAAGGAGCGCAGGCGGGGACGCCTGCGCCACCGGGCCGGGGCAAATGTCCTGGCCCGCGGCGCCGCCCACCCGGAGCGGCCAGGACGCCTGGGACGATCCCGGCCTGGTCGCCAAGGATATGATGAAGTTCCAGGTCACCGTTGACCTGGAGAAGCTGGAGGGCCTCTTTAACGGCGTCGGCCATGATGAGCGGGATTTCGGGATGGATTATATCCCTCCGGGGGTGACGCCATGAAATGGCTCTGGATTCTGCTTGGCATCATAGTCGGAGGCGCGCTGGTCTATTTCTGGATCATCGACCTCTTTGCACATTTGATTAAGGGAATCCTCGGGCAATGATGAGATTCCTTCTCTGGGTTTTAGGACTTTTCGGCCGCCGGAAAGAAGCCGCGGCCGTGGAGGCCTTCCAGGCCGAAGGCGAGAAGGAAGAGGCCCAGGCCATTGAGACCAGGGCGCATGAGATCCAGGAAATGGAAATCAGGGTGCGAACCCGGGAGAGCCAGGACCATGAGATGGTGGCCGCTGCTGCCGATCCTGATGCTGCTGCTGATGAGCAGCTGCGCCGGGACGGCATCATTACCGCCGACGGCAAAGATGGACCGGGAGCAGGCGGCTAAAACCCACCTGCCCCGGCCGATGGTCCACCTGACGCCGGCACAGGCCCAGGACCCGGTAAAGGTCAAGGAAGCCCTGCATGATCTCAAACTGCAATCAGATGCAGTATATGACGATTATTTGAAAAGGCAGTAGGGACGGGTTCTACCCGCCCGGGGCGCGTAGAACGCGCCCCTACGGGAGGGGAGCATGCGCAAGCTCGTCACTATATTCGTCCTGGCCGTGGCGGCCTCTTTGCTGCTGGGATTGACGCCGGTGGCCTCCGATATCCTGAGCGTGCCCAGCACCGGGGCCGTGTCTTTGCCCCGGGCCGCGATTTCCGGCAGGGTGGTCGCCGGCGCCCGCGTCACCAATATCGGCGCCACCCTGCTCTATTTCAGCGTGGCCGGCGCCGCGCCCACCACCTCGACCGGGGATACCATCTACCCGGGCGCCGGGGAGAAATTGGAGAGCCCCGCCGAGGTTTCCAATTTTCAAGTGATTTCGGCCACCGGCACCGGCAGCCTGTATATCACCTTATTGCAGTAGTCAGTAGCCAGTAGCCAGTTTTTGCCTTTACTGCTCACTGCTCACTGCTCACTGCTCACTGATCACTGATACGCGGGAGTTGTTATGAAACGCAAATCATTACTGCCGATCATCTTCCTGGCTATCTGCGTGGCCTTCCATCCCGCCTGGGCCCTGGAAAAGATCCCGGCGCCGCCCAGCACCGGCGGCGGGGGCGGCATGACCTATCCCGGGGCCGGGGTCGCGGTCTCAACCGCCGTCGCCTGGGGAACCAGCCTGACCCCTCCGGCGGGGGCCATTGTCGGCACCACGGACACGCAGACCCTCACCAACAAGACGCTGACCGATAGCTCCAATGTTTTCCCCTCTAACTTCGTGACCACCGGCGGGACGCAGACCCTCACCAACAAGACGCTGACCGATAGCTCCAATGTTTTCCCCTCTAACTTCGTGACCACCGGCGGGACCCAGACCCTCGCCAACAAGACGCTGACCGCCCCGGCCCTGGGGACTCCGGCCTCGGGGAACCTGCAAAATTGCACCTTCCCCACCCTGAATCAGAATACCACCGGCAGCGCCGCCGAGTGGACCACCGCCCGGCTGCTGGCGGGCAACAGGGTGGACGGCTCGGCCAACGTACAGTTCGCCAACGCCTTCATCGCCCAGGGGACTGCGGACTCCGGCCTGTCCGGGGCGCAGTTTTTAGGGGCCCTGGGAACCGGCATTGTTAAAAACACCACCAGCACCGGCGTCCTGAGCATCGCCGCCGCGGGCACCGATTATCAGGCCCCGCTCACCAACCCGGTGACGGGAACCGGGACCGCAAACTACATCGCCTACTGGACCGGCACCGGGACCATCGGAGGCATAGCTCCCGGCACCGCGGGCTATGTGATGACCTCCAACGGCGCGGGGTCGGCTCCTTCATTCCAGGCACCTTCCGGCGGCGGTTCCTATCTCAATCTTCAAGGCAGCAGTCCCGGCACGCAGCAGGTTGGCAACTTTAATATATCTGGGACCGGGATCGCCTCTAATTTTACTATGTATTATAGCGGCGGCAACCTTAATCTGTGTTCAATATGGGGGGGTGGCTATCTAAACATTGGTGATCTCACAACCCTCGTTCAATTCCAGGGGGAGCCTTCCTATTTTAATGGCAACACTAAAATATTCCGGGATGTCAGTGGAAATGAATATTTTAGGATAATCTCTCCCGGTGTTTTTAGGAATTTGGTCACGTCCAACGGCTTAGTAGGACAATCTGGCTCCCTTTCAAGCGGCACAGTTAGCGTGAGCAATAATAGCGTTACGGCCAACAGCCTTATTCAGTTGACTCATGCAGGAACAGGCACCGCAGTGAACAACGGGGTACTCTCGGTGGGAACGATAACGGCAGGGACTGGCTTCACTATTATTTCCTCGAATTCATCGGACACCGATAAAGTTAATTACACAATGCTCAATTAAAATAAGGAGAGAAAGATGCGAAGGGCTTTATTATTAATTCTTGCTTTGGCGCTGGCCGCGCCTGGCTTCGCCCAGGAGCAGAAGGCCCCGGCGCCGCCGGACAAGGCCCACGCAGAGGAGCTAAAGGCGCAGAAAGCCCAGGAAAAAGTCAGGCTCCGAGAGCAGCAGGAGATGCTGGCCAAGATCGCCGCGGCAGATAAGGAGATCGCCGAGGCGCTGGCCAGGTATGGCCTGCAGCAGGTAATCGTCCCCGGGGCCCTGGGGCTGGCGGTCAATGAAAACGGCAGGACCGGGGTCGAAGACCTGGGCGGCGGTCTGACCATACGGTTTCAGATCCGCACTGTACCGCGGGGGAAATAAAAGTGATCAGTGATCAGTTCCAAGAGATTTTGTCGTTGCCTTTGCCTTTACTGATTACTGGCCACTGATAACTGATCACTGGGTTCGGAAAGATGCCCGAAGTCACGCTCAAGAAGAAATATACCAAACGGGAATTCCAGGCCCGGGCCGACGAGATCCTGGGGCGCCTGTTCCGGGAGGCCCGGGGCTTCGAGGATGACTCCGAGGCCGCCAAGAAGGAGCGGCGGGAGCGGGGCCGCGCCGACCATCTGGAATTCTTCCGCACCTACCTGCCCCACTATTTCTCCCAGGAGTTCGCGCCGTTTCACCAGGAGCTCATCGAGCTGCTGGACCGCCGCCCCGGCAGCCCAGGCGTTGAGGTGGTGGTGCCGGTGGCCGTGGCCGCGCCCCGGGAGTTCGCCAAGACCACCATCACCTCCTTCGGCTACGTGCTGCACCAGATCTGCTACGGCCTGCGGCGTTTCATCATCATCGGCAGCGACACCGAGGACCTGGCCAGCGACCTCACCGGCTATATATATTTGGAGCTGCTCTACAACGACCGGATCAAATGCGACTTCGGGGAGCTGGTGCGCCCGGACTGGGCGGTCAACGACTTCGTCACCCTCACCGATATCCGGGTGAAGGCCCGGGGCCGGGGGCAGCGCCTCCG
>Ga0187885_10002583_pt1 | contig 17455 bp, 17 predicted proteins | sample June2016WEW_20_1_3_FD_132970 | JGI IMG/M metagenome (GOLD analysis project Ga0187885, IMG submission 132970) | Peatland microbial communities from SPRUCE experiment site at the Marcell Experimental Forest, Minnesota, USA - June2016WEW_20_100 | ecosystem: Environmental > Terrestrial > Soil >... | reverse complement strand
TGATGATCAGATTTACCAGCACTCCTTTTTCAACTCATGCCTGATTGAATCACCACTAAGTTCCGATAAGTTCCGCAAGAGGTAATCTATCCATGAAAACTCTCATTATATTTCTGTGCTTAACCACCGCAGCCTGGGCGCAACCCTGGCCCCAAGCCTCTCCCAAAATAGGGAGACTGGAACTGAAGCAGGAGTACTGGGACTACATCAAGGAAGCAGCCCAACGCTACCAAATTTCACCCTATCTCATCCAGGCGGTATGCGCCATCGAATCGAGATATGACCCGGAAGCGAGATCGGGAAGATGTTTTGGCCTGATGCAATTGCATCAGGACACCGCTAAAAAGTATGGGGTTGACCCGCACAACCCCCGGGAAAATATCATGGGCGGGGCGGCAGTCATAGCCGGGCTGATGCGGAAATACCACGGGGATATCAGGAGAGTTTTGCGAGTGTATAATTCTACCTGCACCGCAGCCTATGAGCGTGAGGTCATCCGGGCTTATAAACAGGCACAGCTCATTGAAACATCTTCTTTGCCATCCGACAGGTAAAACTGACCTGCCCCCAGTAGTTGTACCAAGTTTTAAATTAGGATGGGGGTTAGGTCAAGCCAGAGATCCTGGCGGAGCATAGCATAGCCAGGATCTCTGGGCATCACCTGTATGGCCTGGGGGGCAAAAATGACACTAAATTGACACCGACCGCCCCCAAAACGAAAGGGGCTGACAGCCGCAAAGCTGCCAACCCCTGATAATTCTTACCCATTTATGGTCGGGACGAGAGGATTTGAACCTCCGACCCCCTGAACCCCATTCAGGTGCTAATCTTTTTTCCAGTTTTTCCCGCCTTAAGAAAATTCTTGACAATCCCAATTATATAAGCCTATTATAGGCATATGAATATTGATTCTGTTTCCCACTTATGGAAGCCTTTTTATGCACAGGTGCACAGGACGTGCACAGGGGATTCTGAGGATAACCCATTAAGGGGGTAGGCCATGGCAATTCATATCTACTGCACAGGCTGCTATACGAGCAACGGCTTAAACGCTAAATCCTGCTCCAATTGTGGGGCGGTCTTTGGCCGGGATAAGAAATATCGGGTCTGTGTCTCCGTCAAAGGAAACCGGGCTACACGTGTGGTAGCCAACCTAACCCTGGCCCGGCAAAAGGAAGCAACTCTCCAAGCTGACCTTGAGCGGGGAGAGATGGACATTAAAAAGAAGAAAAAGAAGGCCCCTACCCTCAATGAAGTTTGGACTAAATACCTCCCTTGGGCCAAGGAGCATAAAAGGACCTGGGATGATGATTTTCTGAACTACCGAAAGCACTTAGAACCCCGTTTCGGCAAGAAGCGGCTGGATACCATTTCCAGCCTGGAAGTGGAACGAATGAAACTGGAATTAAAGAAAGGTACCAGCAAGCAGGGTAAGCCTTACTCTCAGGCCACGATTAAACACCAGCTTGTCTTGCTCAAGCGCCTGTTTAATCTGGCTCACAGGTGGGGGCTTTATACCGGGGAAAGCCCCATGAACCGGGTAGAAGTTCCCAAGCTGGATAATGGCCGAACCGAATTTATGAGGGATGATGAAGTTTCCCGGCTACTTAAAACCCTGGATACCTGGCCTTGCATGGTTAGCGTCGCCTTTGTGAAATTCACTCTGCTTACTGGTATGCGCCGGGGTGAACTCTTCAAACTCACCTGGGATGATGTTGATTTCGAGAGGGGTATGGTCACGCTCAGGGAACCCAAGGGCGGCAAGACTCAGACCATTCCCGTTAGTTCTATGGCCCTGGAAGTGCTCAAGGGTCTTGAGGTTACTTCCCCCTATGTCTTCCCTGGCAAGGAAGGCCGGCAAAGAACTGATTTCAAAGGCCCCTGGCTAAGAATCCGCAAGGCAGCCGGGTTGCCGGATAATTTTCGCTTCCACGGCTTGCGTCACCATTTCGCCAGCACCTTGGTAAGCGCCGGGTATGATCTCCTGGTAGTTCAGAAACTTTTGACCCACAAAGACAGCCGGACAACCCAGAGATATGCCCACCTTTCGCCGGGAGCTTTGAAAGAGGCGGCGGTTAAGAGCGCGGATTTATTGAACCCCAAGGCAAACGGGAAAGTCGTCAATTTGAATAAAGATTGATTATGAGTTTCCGGGGATAGGGTCGCTCCCGACAAGGCGGTATTTCCTGGCCCGCCTTCCCCGGATTCACCCCAGGGGGCCGCAACGGGAGGCGGAACGTGGGTACTATAAAGATCACGCCAGAGGCGCTTGAAGCCAATCGGCTTTTCAATCAGTATTGTTATCCTAAATCCCCCCATTGGAAAAACCAGGCTTCAAAACAGGCCGCTCTTGCCATGCTGGGATCAGGGATTTTCGGAGATAATCTACTAAAGGGACATGCGAAACACAAGACAACTTATCCGGTAAACTTAGGAGCTTTAATTTATGAACTGGTAAATGTTCATGGCGGCTATTCCTATCTTCCCCCTATTGCTTATGTGAAAGAGGATATTCTATGTGAATTTGACCATCATTTTTCTTATATTGCTGCGATAGTACAGCTTGCCGGTGTCAGAAAAGATGCGGTTGAAAATTATTGGGATGCCAGGCGGGAAGAATTATCTAAAGCGGCTGATAACGGTAAAATACCTCCCGATTGGCGCAGGCTTATGGAGGAAAAGATGTTTGGGGGGGCGCGCTATCGTCCCCCAAAAATGGGTTATGTATTTGCCGACATTTTCCTTTCTTATTGCTTACTGGCTCCGCCTTCCAGAATTGCCGGTTGGGTGAATACCATTCTTTCATGTCTTGGGCTGAAGTCTCGCAGCAAGTCCAGCCTAAGCGATTACGTTAAACAGAGACAAAAAGAGGAACAGGAAAGGATAACAACGGCAGGGGAAGACTATCACAAATACCAGAAACAGGGGATTCAGATTAGATTCTAATTACTTCCTCAAGATTCTCCCTCATCGCCCATTTTACTCATCGAAATTACCCCCAGAAATGGGGGTTTTTTGTCTAAAGTTCAGTAAGTAAAACTTACATACTGGAAAGTCGGTAAAAAATACCTATTTTGATGTTGTTTTTCGGCAAGTAAGATAAGCTGTCCTACCATTGACAGTTTTTCCCATAGTTCTATTATTAAGGAGGTATTGTGATGCTTTTTTAAATTCTGCCAAAGAGGTAATGCCATGCAGAACTTGGTGCGAGTATCAAAGGCGGAGGGATTGCCATTCAAGCCACAAACCTTTTACAAATGGTACCATCTTAAAAAGTATCCCGAGATTTTCGTCAAATTCGGTGGAGCCCTTTTTGTGGACCTGGACCGTCTTTCGGAAGCTATCGACAAATCAAGGCCCCAGCGGAAGGCTGAGCAATAGTCTGACTGGAAGTAGCTTCGTCCGGTATTCATAGAGAGGGCTTGATCATGCTGCCCCTTGACCTTGACAAAATTCCCTCCGAGCTAAAGGTCCGGCCACAATGGGTTGTGTGGCGGCAAGAGGAACGGGAGGGAAAGCTTACTAAAGTCCCCTACCGGCCCCAGAACCCAAAGAAAAAGGCCGATACTACGGCCCCGGACACCTGGGGAACTTTTGAACAAGCCGTGAGTGTGGCCCAGACAAACGGCTTTCACGGTATCGGCTATGTCTTTAGCCCGCAGGATGATTATGCAGGGGTTGACCTTGATAAGTGCCGGGACCGGGAGACCGGAGAAATTGAACCGTGGGCCAGGGCAAACATTGGCCGGCTACAAAGCTATACTGAGGAAAGCCCCAGCGGGACCGGACTCCATATTTTGGTTAAGGGAAAGGTGCCTACCGGCGGTAATAAAAAGGGCAAAGTGGAGATGTATTCACAGGGGCGCTATTTCACCATGACCGGCCAACACCTTGAGGGGAGCCCTGCCACAATTGAGGCACGCCAAACTGAGCTTGAGGGGCTGCATCGGGATATTTTCGGTAGGTCCTCAGAGGAGTCTAAGCAGGACTCGGGCCGGTCCTCAAAGCCGCCCCCGAGCGGTACATCCGATGATGATCTTCTCGATAAAATTACCAAATCGAAGAATGGAGAAAAATTTCGGGCATTGTGGGAATACGATGAGGATTCAAGGGGCTGGTTGAAATATAGATATAGCTATTCCTCGCAATCAGAAGCAGACCTCGCCCTTTGTTCCATCTTGGCTTTTTGGACCGGCAAAGACCCAACAGTTATCGACCGCATATTTCGCAGGTCCAATTTAATGCGGCCCAAGTGGGATGAATACAGGGGAGAACAGACATACGGAGAGATGACCATCGCTACGGCTATCGCTGGCACAAAGGAAATATGGAAGGGGGGTAAAAGAAAAAGACAAGGAAAGCAGGAAAAAGGTAAACAGGAGCAAGAAAAAGATTTTGTGTCATTTTGTGCAAGTGGTTATGACAAATCTACAATCATTAAACAGCTATCTTTAGCTAATGAGGCAAAGTTTTATCCACAAATATATATTAATGTCATTAGGCAATATTATAAATTAATTTATTGTGCGGAAGATTTTTACGAATACCAGAATGGCGTTTATATCAGGCGGGAAGTTAAGACAATAGAATCATATGTTAAAGAATTGTTTGGTGAAAAGCCAAGAAGAAGTAAAATTGATGAAATAGTGAAGCTATTGGCGATTGATTGTCACATTGAGACGGAAGCATTAAATAATTCTAAAAATAACTACCTTGATCTTAAAAATGGTTTATTTGATTTGGCAAATTTTAAATTAATTTCACATACACCGGATTATATCAGTATTATTCAGTTGCCAGTTAACTACGATCCCAAGGCCACTTGCCCCCTTTGGAAAAAGACCCTGAGGACTTCCTTGCCGGAAGATCGAGCCCTTCATGATGTCTTGCAGGAATGGGCGGGGTATTGCGTCACCCAAGATGTGAAACACGAAAAGGCCATGATCTTTGACGGTGAAGGCGCGAACGGCAAAGGCGTCGTAGGGGATACGATAGCTGCCATGTTAGGCAAGGATAACTGCTCTGCGGTCCATCTGGCGGACCTGGATAGGGGGGCGCAGCGTGCCTCACTGTTTGGCAAGCTCCTAAATTTTGCTTCCGAAATTTCCTCCAAAGAGATCGTGAGTGATAGTTATTTTAAAAGCATAGTCTCAGGTGACCTCATCACGGGGGAGGCGAAATATAAAAACCCCTTCACCTTTCGGCCATTCTGTAAAATGATGTTTGCCACCAACAACCTTCCCAGAGTGAATGACAAGAGTTATGGCTTTTACCGGAAGTTAATTATCATCCCTTTTAATCAGAAATTTGTGGATTCGAACGGCCAAGGGCCGCGGAAAGATAAAAAGCGTAGGGCAAAATTGCTTAAAGAGATTGATGGCATTTTTCTATGGGCCTTACAGGGGCTAAAAAGGCTCGAAAAACGAGGATTTTTCACTGAGCCTAAAGTGATCTTGGGAAAAATTGAAGAATATCGCAGGCAAAATAACCCAATAATTCAGTTTGTTGAAGAGTGTTGTGAACTCAAGGAAGGGCAGATTGAGGTTAAAACTGCGTATAAAACTTATGGGGAATGGGCCTTGCAATTTGGTTTTCAGACTATGAATGACGTAAATTTTTCGAAAACTTTGAGAAAAGAGTATCCGCAGATCGTCCCGGATAAGATTGATGGAACCAGAATTTTTAAAGGGATGATTCTAAGTAAAACCGGGAATGGCCTGCTTAACATGGCGTTTAGGCGGGAAGAAAAGCGCCTTGCTCAAAGGGTCAATGAAAGTCAGTGAAGGTCAGTGAAAGGGTCAGTAAATTATGCTTCTGTGGAAGATATCATATTGATAATATTAGAAAAGTTAAATTCAGGGTCAGTGAGGGTCAGTAATTTCCGATAAAAATGGTTTTAGACACAAGAATGAAGAAATAGGGGAGACTTAGGAATATGGGAGAACATGGGGTTTCACTGACCCTTACTGACCCTGTTCTCTATTCCTTCAACCTTGACCTTACTGCGGCAGGACGGCAATCCTCCCCGCCTCCTCTTCCTGGGGTGTGACCGAAAAACCTTGATAAAGATATACCCAGGCAAGCCCAGAGTTGAAGCGATGACGGCAGGAGCTATATTCTGGCAATTCCTGACCCCACCAGACGACCCAGGAGAGGCGATTGGACCCCAGGCAAGGTCAGGGGGGGGGCAAAGGGGATGCAGCCGTGAATGTTCTCAGGATTGATAAGCGAGCGCACCTATCCCTGTTGCACCTACCCGCGTGGTGCTAGAGTCAGGACCGGCTCGACCGCTTAACCGCGATTAGACCGCTTTGATGGATTTGCATACCGGCCCGAGGGTTTCACATCGAACTGCAATGTCGTCCAGGGTGCAGAATTGATTTAACCTTTTTCCAAATTCTTTCTTAAAAGGAGGTTTAACCGCTATGACTCCTCAGCTTTCAATCCTACAGCAAAATATTTTGGCGCTGTGTCTTGAGCACAAATTTATGAGCTGCAATGAGCTTTTATTGGAGTTATGGGATTTGCAGCCCCAGGAGCAGGGGAGCAAAAAATATGCTTCGGCTCACAGCAGCCTATCCAGAACCTTAACCAAATTGTGGATGAAGAATCTAATCATCTACTGGAAAACCATTAACCGTTCCAAAACGGGAATTACCTTGACTCGCCCTGGACAAAGGCTAATCGAGTCAATTTTGGAGAAAGCCGAAGATGCTTAATTTCCGGTTAAATGGCTGCTTTTCGGAAATTAACATCGAATAATGCTGTATTAATTTTGCAAAATCAGTCAATTTTTCCGTGGAATATTTGCATTTTTCCTGCTCTTTTGCCTGCTTCACGATGGTTTTTTGCAATTTATTATTTAATAATTAAGCCGACTTAGGAAAAAAGACCGACAAATTGTGAACGTTTTTTGCACTTCTTTCCGGCATTATTCATGGTTTTTAATGATTTTTTTGGCATTTTCTCAGATTTCTTCAATGCTCCCGGATTTTCAGAAAAGTGCAATTAATTCGTCATAATAGCTTATAATCTCCCCCCAAATTCTTCCTTCTTATCCCTGGCAATCCCGGTTAAGTGATCTTTTGCCAGCCTTCAACGCGCTGCAAATAGACCAAAAAATTTTTCTGACCACGAATTAACCGGACCACAATTCAGAAAAAAATGGGATAATGCATTCAGGTGAGGCCCGATGAACCCCCTGGATACCTACTTCAAGGAGTGCCGAGATTCGCGCTTCCGTGCGGCTTCGCCCTGGCCGATCAAGGGGGAGACACGAGGTTGAGTCAGGACTATTTAGGACACCGGGACATCCGGCACATCGTCATTTATACGGCGACAAACCCGGCAAGGTTTGAAAGGCTGTGGCGCTAAGGTGAGACATTCTTCAATTGCTGAAACCGTCGATCTTGTCCGGAAAGAGGTAGGGCGACAGATCACGCAAAAGCGCAAGGGGGAGCTTGGACAGTTTATGACTCCCTCCACGGTTGCCCGCTTTATGGCGTCCCTCTTCTCGCCCTCAACCTTGCAAACCGCGCGGCTTCTGGACGCCGGCGCGGGCATAGGCTCACTATCAGGGGCTTTTCTGGATCGTTGGGCGGCTGGCGGTTTCGCTTTTCGCCGGGTTCAAATTGTGGCATATGAGATCGACGCTAAGTTGCGCGCTCATTTGTCCCGAACCCTGGCCGAGTATCAGACTCAGCTTGATATAGATGTCTCTGTGCTACCGGGTGACTTTATCGAACAAGCTGTAAAGCTGATCCTTGAAGGGCGAGAGCGTTTTACCCATGCGATCCTGAACCCGCCTTATAAAAAAATCAACAGCGCCTCCCGTCACCGACTTTTGATTCGCCAGGTCGGGATTGAGACCGTTAATCTATATTCCGCCTTTGCCGCACTCACGGTCGAACTCATGCAGCCGGGCGGCCAGATCGTCGCCATCATGCCCCGCAGTTTTTGCAATGGCCCTTACTATCGGGCTTTCCGCGAGCTTATTCTTGCCAAGACAGCGATTAAGCATATTCACCTTTTCGCCGCTCGTGACCGTGCCTTTAAAGATGATGACGTTTTGCAGGAAAACATCATCATCCTACTTGAGCAGGACGGCATACAGGGAAACGTTGCTGTCTCCACGTCGGCGGACGACAGTTTCACTGACATGGAAATAAATGTTTACCCGTTTAACAGGATCGTTTTCCCGAATGATCGGGAGAAATTTATACACGTTCCAACCTCACCCGAACTCAACCACTTTGAGACTTCCACAGCTATCTGCTGTTCCCTTGGCGACCTTGGCCTTGAAGTTTCGACGGGGCCGGTTGTGGACTTCAGGGTAAGGCCCCACGTTAGGCAAATGCCGCAGCGTGGCACCGTGCCCCTTCTCTACCCTGGCCATTTCTCGGGACAGTCGATTGACTGGCCCAAGGCGGACTCGAAAAAACCGAACGCCATTCTACGGAACGCCGAAACCGAAAAGTGGCTCTATCCGAACGGCTGTTATGTCGTGGTGAGGCGATTTTCATCCAAGGAAGAAAAGCGCCGGGTTATGGCGAGCGTCGTTTGTCCAGACCCCTTCGAGAACAGCCCTATGCTGGGTTTTGAAAACCACCTCAATGTTTTCCATAGTGACAAGCAGGGGATTCCCGAAGACCTGGCGCGGGGGCTGGCAGTGTTCCTCAATTCCACCGCCCTTGATGAACAATTTCGCCGTTTTAGCGGGCACACCCAAGTGAACGCCACGGACTTGCGATTGCTGAAATACCCGAGCCGGGCCACCTTGACTCGTCTTGGAATCTGGGCAAAATCTCAAGTGGAACTGACCCAACGGAAAATCGACCAGAAAATAGAAAGCCTCTTATGCCCGAAAACGACAAAATAAAAGACACCCTTCTAGTTCTTGAAGCTCTCGGGCTTCCCCGTCAACAAAGGAATGACCGCTCTGCACTTTGCCTGTTAGCACTGCTCAATTTGACCCCTAAGAAGACGTGGGCGCAGGCCGAAAGCCCGCTTATTGGCATCACGCCTATGATGGAGTTCAGCAAAAGGCACTATGCCCGAGACTACGCCCCTAACACGCGGGAAACCTTTCGGCGGCAAACCATTCACCAGTTTGTTCAGGCCGGGATAGCCCTCTACAACCCCGATAAGCCTGACAGGCCCCCTAACAGCCCTAAAACCGTTTATCAGATATTGCCTGAAACTCTCATATTACTGAAAACATACGGCACGGAAAAATGGGAGCCCTCGTTAAGGAAGTATCTTTCTACAAGAAAGACCCTTGCGCAGCGCTACGCTAAAGAGCGCGTCCAGAGACTGGTACCTGTGCAGATTGCGCCCGGCAAAGAAATCAATATCAGCCCCGGCGAGCACAGCGAACTTATCAAGGCGATTGTTGGGGACTTCGCGCCGCGCTTCGCACCTGGCGCAGTTTTGGTTTATGTAGGCGATACCGGCGAGAAATGGGGTTATTTCGATAACAAACTATTGGCTAAGCTGGGCGTGACCATCGATACTCACGGCAAAATGCCGGATGTTGTTCTCTATCACACCGAAAAAAATTGGCTCCTGCTGGTGGAATCCGTGACCAGTCACGGCCCGGTTGATTCAAAGCGACATACAGAGCTTGCGGAGTTATTTGCCGGGGCGACGGCGGGCCTTGTATATGTTACGGCCTTCCCTTCCCGCTCGATTATGACGCGTTACCTTGGAGAAATAGCCTGGGAAACGGAAGTTTGGGTTGCCGAGGCACCGTCTCACATGATCCATTTTAACGGGCCTCGGTTTCTCGGGCCTTACAGCGAAAAGTCTGCATAGTAAAAATTAGCTCGCCCCCAAGCATGATAGAACGAATTCCCCAAAGGACAAAAGAAGACTGTACAATTTGTGCCGTCGCCATGGTTATGGGGCCTCCCTACAGCTATGAACGCGTGCTGAGAGACAGCGCTAAGTACCCCCAGGTTTTAGAGAATGTGAAGTTTCATGCGTGGTGGGAGCCATATCTCAGCGCCGAGGGATTCCGGGCGGTTTACCGTCCATTTTTGGATTTGTGTAATCTTCCACGATTTAGAGGACGTGTAGTAGGTCTCCTGGGGATGACCATCACTCACATTAGAAAGAGGCACATTGTGGCCGTCGATGAGTTAGGAATCATTGACCCCGCGGACGGTGCGCCAGACCATATTTTTTATATAGAGATCGGCAACTATATTAATGAGCGTGAGTCCCAGGGGTTTACCTTTGATGATGATTTTCTCGCCGTAGAAAGGAAATAAATCTTTTGCGGACTCACCCTTATGGAACCGGCCCTGAACGCTAACTACCTGGCAGTTAAGCAGTCCACCTACCCCTGGACCCGGATAAGCCCATGCTGATTATAACCAGAAAAGAAGATGAAACGGTCTGCATCGGGGATAATATCCGGGTAACGGTCGTGAAGGTGCGGGGGAAGCAAGTCCATCTTGGCATCGAAGCCCCGCCAGGAGTCCTGGTATTAAGGGTGGATGGAAAATCTTCTAGGCAAAAGGGCAAGGGGAGCTAAGGCCATATAAACCACTACGGCGACGAAGTGCTAACGGTGTTTGAGTTATGAGGACATTCCAAAGAATAAAAGGAAGGGTAAATCTCAAAATTTTGAGAAAAAACTATAACTATTTATGCACTTCGCAGGATAATGGCAAAGATAAGGTTGATGTTGAAGAGAGAAAGCTATTATTTGGGGCGATGCTTGAAAGTTCACGACTATTTGATAAAGCTATTATTACTATTGCGGCTGGTGCATACGCATTATCTTTAACAATGCTATCGGCTTTCCAGCCACTTAAACCAGGAACACTTTTTTATCTAAAATATGCATGGCTATTATTGGGTGGAAGCATAGTATTAACGTTAATTTCATTTATAACAAGTCAGAGGGCCTGCTTGAGAAATATTGAAATTATTCAAAATAGAAATTCAGATAATAATCACAAAAACAAAAATACATGGTCTACTATAACCTCAATAATTAATATTGCAACAACTATCATATTTATCATTGGCCTAATATGTTTAACAAAATTTGGTTTTCTTAACGTCTCTCAAAAGGAGGGTAAGGTAATGTCTGACAAGAAACTTGAGAAATCGGAAAAAATCGATGATTACGGTTTTATTCCGCCATCTCCACCGAAAAGACCAAATGATCTGGAGAAGGGATTTGTGCCCCCGCCGCCGCCGGAAAAACCTCCGATTGAACCGCCAAAGGGGAAATGAGTCGGGCTATCTGTTGCCACATATCTATGGGTATTCCCAAAATTTAACCAAGGAGGAATATGTCATGGCGATTAAGTTTAAAAATGGTGGATTTGTTCGGCCGGTCGATGGTGGATTTGTTCCGCCGATTCCACCCAAACGGCATGAAGATAAGGGGTTTGTTCCACCCCTGCCACCCCAAAAGCCCTCAAAGGAGCCACCCCCGGAAAAGTAAGGCGGTCCCAAACCAAAATACCTCGTACACCGGGGGGAAAGGATCACAGGCAAGGGATGGTGATAGCTCCCGGCCCTCTCACTTTATGACCTTGTCCTTCCATATAACCCTCTGAGAAGCCTGGGGTTGAACGGAAAAGCCTTGCCCCTTATGATTCCTTGCCCTTGTCCCTTCGCTTAAAACTGGCTTCTTCTTGGAGGGGGCTAAGATAGCAAATCAAAGACACGGATGGAGGATCAGGCCCCGCAAATATCGGGTGCATGAGAAGGGCCTGGGAAAGGTGAGGCGCTCCTGAGAGGGGACCTATATAACCTGAATTTATTTGGATGGACCCTGGCAATGGGGGGTGGTAATCCCCGGTTTTCGTTTTTAGCCTCCTGAGTCGCATAAAAGAGAATAATGCCCCCCGCCGGCTCCTTCCATGAGGTCGAATAATCCCCTGTTCAAACATCACCGTACATGGTAAAAGGGGGCAGGAAGCGAAGTCCCTTTCTGGACGGGCACATGAGGTTGACGGCAGAGTCCAGTGTAGGAGGAAAGCAAGATGCAAAGATTAGTTAAAGCGGTCGTTTTAGCGATGGCGTTAGTTGTTGGAGTAACTGGCACAGCTTTTTGTCAATCTGCCAAGGACGCCATTGAAGCTCTACAAAAACTTTCTTCAAGATGTGAGATGGGGATTTCATATAGAGATTACTCGCCAGCATTGGGGGAAACTAACTTTAAAGTAAAGCCATACTTGGAAAATCCTGAATCAGGTAAAAACCCTAAGCTGAAAGAATCTATAGGAAAAACCTGGGGCTACTTTTTGATGGCGAAATCAGTTTGGGATTTACGATTCGCTAGAGTTGGCACGGCCGTCGTTCCTGAACTACTTACTCCAGGGAAAGGGTTGACAGGAGAAATTGATAAGGGACTTATGTCTACATTCATTCGTGACTATCCAGAGCTTTCACAAAAAGTAATCGGCGGATGTAGTCTTGCCCTTACAGATGTGGTGCAGATGGCTTGGAGCTACGCGGCTAAAGAACTTAGTTTTGCATCAAGGCTGCTAGCCCTACAGCCGGAAAATAAGCAGCCGGTCAACCCTCCTTCCGCAATGCAGAGCATGGAATCTAAATTGGACCAGATTGATCGATTAAAGGCCAAAGGAAAAATAACAGACGTGGAATATAAACGAATGCGCAAAGAAATCTTGGCGGGTCCCTAAACCAAATAAACCTACCCGCCTGGCCGCTATCGTCCTGATGGAGCCTGCTTTAAATTTTATTTACCAACTAGTGAAGCAATCAATCTATCTTTGGGAAAAGGATTATAATGGAAATAAGCGGCCATGAATAAATTTCAAGGTATCGAAAGAAAAAGTAATGGCTTTTTCTATGTCACTTTTCGTTACCCTTATTTCATGCCCCTCTTTCTCGGCTGATCTGACTCTTTCAAGATATTTTTTATCGACTACTCCTAAATTATGAGTAATCGGATGCCGCTTTTCAAAAATTTGATTAAGTAGATTAATATTTTCATCATTTAAACCACCAAATGCGTCAAAATCTAATGCATTTTTAAATACTTCTTTTGTCCGTGATATAGACTGAAAAGCATTACCTATTTTCTTCCTAAGGATAGCATCAACATCATCATCAGGAATTTCTTTACTATTTAAATAGCGGGATATCAAAGCTTTTAGCGCCGCTTCAAAAATAGATACAACGTCTTCGAGAGAATTTTCCAAGTCTTTTGCAGCGACACGGACTCCCAATTGTTCATGTCGTCTATCAACGTCATTAAGCATTATCTTAACAACATCTAATTCTGACTCTAAATGAGTTAAAAAAATATCAGCCCCACAGTCTGCACACCATGTTGCTAAGCCGTAAACAGAGTGATCAAGTCCACAATTTGGACATATAACATCTCTTTTTAATTCCTCTTCCACTGGACGCCAAACATGAGGTAGAGAGCCTGGCTTATAACTAAGTTCCATAGATATAAATCCGCTCCCGATTTTCCTCCTTCCGGATGACCCTAAGCCAAAAGCATCGTGAATCATCTTCTGTGCACCTTGATGGACCTCCCTCATCACCACGTCCTTCGCATATCTTATTTGCTCTTGGGTAGCAAAATCTTTGGGGTCAGAACTATATCGGCAATAAGGACAAAAGGCGGTTTCCTGATCTTTAGTTATTCCTGTTCCCAATTTCACCTTGAAATATCCTGGTGAACATTTCTTAGATAAACATTCTCTCGCAATACGACCATCTGAGTCTCTGGGCACGGAAATGCTCAACTCATATCTATCTCTTCCAATGTTCTTCACTTTATGTGGACCACCTTCTTTTAATAATTCATTAGCCATTATGAACCTCAATTCACAATTATATTCTCTAGTGGCTTAATATCCTAATTATCCACATGTCAGTTTCCGATTTATATTTGCAGCGATATCCCTGAGACTGAGGCCCTTAAAAAACTGGTGCCAAGGTCGAGGTGCAAGAAATCCCATACGCCCCCCACCTGAATCCCAAACAGGTACTACAGTTCCCGCAAGGCCAGCAGACCTCGCGCAAATCTGTAGTCCAGTAGTAATTTGATTTTGTTCAGATTCGGTTTTGTTGCCAAAGCTGCGATCAACTAACACGATGATGATATCCTGGCCTTGTTCTCTTAAGTGAGCGACCTCAAATGTTGTCATTCGACCCTCCGTTATTCTTAGGGGTTTATTCCCCTCTGTGAATAGATGGGCCAATTATAGGATGATCCCGCCCGAAAAGCAATTATGTGAAATTAATCACTTAATTACGTTTCGCAAGCTGAGAGAACCAAATTTAACAAAACTTTACGGGTACGCCAATAGGATAATTCCGAAATTTTTTTGGGGGGGTATCCCAGGGGGGCTTAGTGCTGGGGTTCCTCGATAGATTTTTGAAAAAATTCCCGGACGGGTCATACTGACCAGGGGGGGGCGGGACTCCTATCACCGGGTTTTGGTTTAAGGGCCGAAAATCCTTGAGGCGAGGGGGATGGAGGCGGGAGGGCTGGGCGGCGCTGGCAGGGACCTCGGAAGGGGCACTTTCCGGGCCAGGCGGGCTGCCTCCAGGAGCACAGCTAAGACCGCGGGTAAATGTGAGGGAATCCGGGGGCAAATATCGGGGTTTCCCTGATTGACTTTGCCTGGTTAAATGGGCTTGATGGATAAAAGGAGCAAAGTTATGGGAAAGAGAAAGTTTGTGTTGGCAGTTCTTTTGGTTATGGGAATAGTTTGGGCAAATTGTCCTGTATTTGCTCAGACTTTGGAAGAGCAAGCACAAATTGTGGAATGCCAATGGCGTAAAGAACGCTTAAAGTTTGCCACCATGGGGCGTGAGGATGGATTGAGAGATAACCGAAGTGGGTTGAAGAGTGTGATAAACCCGGCAACGACAAATTCTCTTGAAAGAACTTATCTTATGGCTTGGGACTCAGGCTATCGGGAGCGTTTGTTCGATCTTAAGTATGGGATAAAGGAGGAGCTTATCGACAAAAAGTAACCGTTAAGGGAAATTTAAAAGGAGGGGGATAATGAAATCAAAACTGGCGGCGCTGATAATTGGTATTGGGCTGGTGCTATACCCCAGCATCGGAAAAACTCAGGGAACCCGGCCTATGGGATATACCCTGGACGGGGAACCTGTATTTGCCCCGACACCAACCGGAGCGGAGAGGAAGGCCGCCGCAGAAAGAGCCCGGCAACTCCAGGATGAAAGAGATGCTGCCGAAAAGGCCGCTGAAGATGCGCGGCATGAACAAGCCTATAAGGAAGACAAAGCGAAAGCACGAGCAAAGGCAAATCGGTTGAGGAAGGCGGCGGGAGAAAAACCTTTTCATTCCTGGCAATTGAATCACTAATATCTGCTCATCTGAAAATCAGTTTGGATTTTTTTGCCTGGGTCCCATCCCCGAGGGGCCATTCACACCCTTACCCCCTAACCATTCCCGGCCCCCTTTTCGCCTCTTAAAAAATGCGTGACGCATTTGCGGGGGTGTTCCAAAGGGCATAGGTGCCCGGACAAACCGGGGAGAATTTTTCATCAATATTTTTGGCCCGGGTCCCATCACGGGGGAGGGGTGCTGCTCTCTGCCCTCGATGAATTTTTGAAAAAATTCCCGGACGGGTCATACTGACCAGGGGGGGACGGGACTCCTATCACCGGGTTTTGGTTTCGGGTGTGAAAAATTATCAGAGGGCGGCGGCCACAAGGCAGGGGCAGGGCAAGCGGGTAGAGGATGGTGGAAGCCTTGAGTCAGGACCACGGGGGTGTCGGTTGGGGGCCAAGTCAGATCGCAGTGGGGTTATGCCATTGCTCCAAAAGACGGTTTGTTGCCTCTTCGATCTGCTGCTGAGATATGCCTAAGTTCTTTACATGCCGCTCGGCAAGTGTCCCAATCTCAGATAGGAGGGCATTCGATTCATCCGCCATTGCGTCAAGTCTGAGGATGATCTTTTCCGCAACTGGATCGCTGTGAATTGCATTCCTGCTTTGTGCCCTCGACTTATGAACCAGCCAATTGCGCTCTCTAAGAAGTACGCAGAATCTGCGTTCAAGGTCCGCGCTTAGAAGCCCAGCCTTTGTCACTCGATGAATCGTGGTACCAAATGTCTTCCCAAGCGCCTTGTCCAAAAGCTCATTCCCGGCCTTGGTTCCCATTCCTCTCCTGGCTTGAGTTACCAGAATCAAATACCGAGCAGTGCAGCCTTCCAACTCCTGAATCTGCCAAAGGGCGAAGCCAACCCGCTGTGTGATCGCATTAAGACGATTTGCTTTTTCAAAGAGCTGATCCATGGTTTTCACACTTTCCTGGACGGCCTTAGATGGCCCAGAATGAGAGATAACGGCAGGACCACTACCTTATAACCCTTCACCGGCATGGGCTAACCTGAGAAATGCCTAGATAGGCGCACCTCCCCACCAAGAGCAGACCGTCGCGGCCCTTTGATCTCAATTTTATGCTCAGATTCGGCAGGCGTGCACAGGAGATGCACAGGTAATAAATAGGAGGTTAGCATGTACCAGCTAACTCATTGATATAATTGGTCGGGACGAGAGGATTTGAACCTCCGACCCCCTGAACCCCATTCAGGTGCGCTACCAGTCTGCGCCACGTCCCGACGCTTGCTAATCCGTGGCCTCTGCGAACCTCCAAATAATTTCCCTGATCCCGGCGGATGACCGCCGGGGGCGGCCCCTGACCAAAAAACAAAAAAAAAACAAAAAACTCCCCTTTGCAGGGTCGCAGAGGTTTTAATATAGCAAACCGGCCCGGAATCTGTCAACCATTGGGGCGCCGGAGAGGACTCCGGCTCCCGTGCCAGGCCTCCCACGCCTCATTTAAATCAAGGTGAGCGGAAAAGAGATTATCCTCCCCCTCACCCTAACCCTCTCCCCCATCGGGGGAGAGGGGATTTGGGGGATTGCTCTCCCTTTGGTAGGGGCGGCGTCTCGCCGCCCGGGCGGGGAAACCCCGCCCCTACGACGGGGGGAGAGGGGATTTGGGGAATTGCTCTCACTTCGCAGGGGAGAGGGTATTTAGTTGCATCGGTATAATATGCTGATATCGCTGAAATTAAAATGGTCTAGAGTTTAACGGCCAGATAGTGTAATCTTCTCCATGCAATTTTGTTGCCGGACACTACTGATTAATGTCCCTATCAAGAAGTCACGAGACTCTGGATTATATTTTAACCGAAAACCGAAAACCAAAAACCGTATCTTGAGATCGGTGGGGAAATCTGATAATTAAAAAAAATTGCCCGGGGCAGTGGCAGCTTTACCTGGCCGGGAGGGCCAGCTGAGAGGGAAGGAGAGTTTGATGTCCGGCAAAACGGCAAATATCCGTAATCTGGTCCTCATCGGGCACGGCGGCTGCGGCAAGACCTCGCTGGCAGAGGCCCTGCTGTTCACCGCCGGGGCCACTTCCCGGCTGGGGCGGGTGGATGACGGCTCCTCCGTCCTCGACTAC
>Ga0187885_10002582_pt1 | contig 17461 bp, 12 predicted proteins | sample June2016WEW_20_1_3_FD_132970 | JGI IMG/M metagenome (GOLD analysis project Ga0187885, IMG submission 132970) | Peatland microbial communities from SPRUCE experiment site at the Marcell Experimental Forest, Minnesota, USA - June2016WEW_20_100 | ecosystem: Environmental > Terrestrial > Soil >... | reverse complement strand
CTCAAAAAGCAGGCGCGGCTTGCCGGTCGAGAAGCCGCCGTCAGTCCTAATATCCACAGCCCACACTTGATCTCCAGATCGATAGAAAAGCTGTTTCCCATTTCTTGCCCAGAGCGGCTCGTAGCCCCCATAGCTGGATACCTGGTGTTTCATCCCTGGGTCGGGAAAGGATCGCACGTAGACCTCCTCGCGCTTCGACTCATCCGATGAGTATGCTATCCAGCGGCCGTCGGGCGAGAACTCGGGATACCACTCATTGAATTGCGAATTCAAAAAAGGCCGCGTGCGCCCTGAACGGACGTCCAGCAATAGGATTTTGTAGCCGCTATCTGCGTGGTCTTCCACCAAAGCGAGTGTTTGCCCATCCGACCACCATGATCCCGTGCGTTGATCGTATTCGCTTGTGGTAAGGCGTTCCATCGGCGAGCTGCCATCGTAAGGTTGCGAGTACAGGTTCGACACCAGAGATTTTTGCCATGGGAAGACGATCCGTTTACCGTTGGGAGTCCAGATCGGATAGCTAGCCCTTCCCTCGTGGGTCAGCGGACTGTTTGCGGTTGTATTCAGGTCATATACATAGACCTGCCATTCTCGCCCCGCAGTTACATAGGTAATTCGTTGGCCGTCCGGTGAAAGACGCGGAGCGAGAAAGGGAAACTGCAAGGGCGTCACAGGCTGCTCCCCTCTCTGATCCACCCAGACCAGCGAATTCTGCAAGTCCCGAGGTTTGCCACCCGCTGCGTAGATCAGCTCTCCTGAGTCGGAAACGCTGAACTGACCGGCCCCAGTGTTGAAGTCGGTGTATGTGGCAAAGGCTTGCATGAGGTTTTCCACGAGGGGAGACGGTTGGCCGATGACCTTCAGATTGGCAAGATCAAATCGCACCGCCATGAGCGTGCCCTGCCTCAGAAACACCAGATGTCCCGTGGGAACATACCTGGCATCAGCGGCGTCTTGTAGCAGGACATGCCATTCGCGCGTATCGAGTCGGAACAGGGCAAGCCAGGGCTTTGAGTCCCAGGCGTGTCTCATCACGGTGAACAGCACGGCCTTCCCATTGGGGAGCCAGAAGGGCAGGCGGTGGCTCGACTCCTCCCGCTTCGGGTCGGGCGTGGTCAGGCTCTCCGGCTTTCCGCCGTCCGCCGAGACTCTTGAGAGCCCAGCTTCGTATCCAACTGCAAACACGATGCTGTTATCAAGCCCCCAACTTGCTCCGTAGATTGCAGCAGCGTCGCACAACGGAGCTGGCGCACCACCGTCGACAGGAACCTTCTTCAGCTTGCCGTCTGCCCAGAATCCCACCCAGCGGTTGTCGGGCGAAAGGAAGGGGTTGACGCCACCTTCCGTCCCGTTGATAGGCTTGGCCTCCGCTTGATCCATTATCCGCAGATACAATTGAGGCTTTGCTTGAGGGCCGGGATTCTCCTCAATCGCGCTGTAGACAACGAACCTGCCGCCGCTGGAAATGGCCATGGCAGTGTGGCTCGGGCGCTGCGCCTCCGCGGCACTGCGCATGCCGCTGAGCCAATGGCCCGGCTCCACCTTGATCATGGACCTGACCACGGGGGAGGACGTGGCGGGCTGCGAGTATTTCCTCAATGCTGCGCCGATCAGGATACCTACCAGAAGCACGACGGCTGCACACGCTACGATCCACCGGAATGGATAGCGTCGGGAAACGCTGACTGCCTCTGCGGGCTGGGCAATTGACTCCTCAATTTCGATTCGGGCGTCGCCGATGTCGCGGAGGCGATGACTCGCATCCTTTTGAAGGCATCGGCGGAGCAAGGCATGCAAGTTCTCAGAAGCATCAACCGGCAACGCATGCCAATCCGGCTCAGCCTTGAGTATCGCAGCGAGCGTTTCCGTAACCGTCTCTCCCTCAAAAGTCCGCTTCCCGGTCAGGCATTCAAACAGCACGCAGCCAAACGCCCAGATGTCCGCCCTCTTATCGACGGTCTTGCCCTTCGCCTGCTCGGGTGACATGTACGCCGCCGTGCCCAGCAGAACGCCTGGACGTGTCATTTCGGAAATCGTGGGCGACTCCGCGCTGGTGGGCCGATCGTGAAACGCCTTCGCCAGCCCGAAGTCCAGCACCTTGACCTTGCCTTCCGGCGTGATCTTCACATTGGCCGGCTTAAGGTCGCGGTGGATGATCCCTTTCTCGTGGGCAGCCTCAACGCCTTCGGCGATCTGGCGGCAGACTTCCAGAGCTTCCTCAACCGGCAGCGGCCCTTTGGCGATGCGTTGCGCCAGCGTCTCCCCCTCAACCAGTTCCAGCACGAGGAAGCTTTTGCCGGCGTCTTCCTCCAAACCATAAATTGACGCGATGTTCGGATGATTCAGTGACGCCAGCAGCTTTGCTTCGCGCTCGAAGCGGGCCAGCCTCTCAGGATCAATTGAGAAGATATCGGGCAGCACCTTCAGGGCGACCTGGCGTTCGAGTTTCGTGTCTTCCGCGCGGTAGACGACGCCCATGCCGCCTGCGCCGAGCTTTTCGATGATCCGGTAGTGCGAGATGGTGCTGCCGATCATGGAGAATCCCACCAATGGCACTTCGCGCACTGCAATAACAAAGACCTGAATTTGCTGTCATTATAGTCGCGTTCGCGCGGTCCAGGGTAGCTGAATCCGTTTCAGCCTGTCGGGGGTGCGTCCCGAACGGACGTCCCGGCGGGCCACCGGGAGCTCACCAGACACCGGCTTATGGGCGGCCTTGCCACAGTTTTTTCAATGCACTGTGCCAATCGAACGAACCGAAACGCTGCAACCCCTTCGAGAGGGGACTCTGGACGGTCGCAGGGGGTCGAGTTGGAGGAGGGCCCGAAGGGGGGTTGGCAGGAGGGTTGGACGGTTTGACGGGCCACATGCCCAGGTCATCATCGTCAACCAGGCGTTGATGCGCCTTTGGCTTGTCGCGAACTGCCCAGCCAATTTCGGGGCGCAGGGCCAGGGTTTCTTGATCCTGCACAACGCCGATGAATCCGCCCAGAAATTCCATTGGGATTGTCTGATCGTAATACTCCCACTCGAATGGAGCGGCCGTTATTCCTTTTGGAAGCGACCAGGGACGCGGGAAACAAGGCTGCGTTTCTGGGTCCTGAGACTTCTCGCCGCCGCGATTCACCTCACTGAGGTAGCGGGCCAACGGCGGGACGAGATCATTACGGCTGGTGTTGCCTTGTTTGTCCCGCAGATATGGAAAGAAGATGCCGAGCCATCCAGAGTATGCCGCGCTTCCACTTCCGGATTGCATCTGGTAAAGGGAGTTCCAGAACGAGCGATTCACCTCCCCCTCTGACGCTAGTGCGAACTGGCGGAGCACGACTTCCAGGGGGTTGAGCCACCAGTCAAGGTCGAAACGCCGAAAGGCAGAGACGCGCTCAACCAGCAGCGACCAGTCGTCCGGTCTGCCTTCGAGGGTAATGCGTGGAATTCCGCAGATGGTCTTCAGCTTTAACTCGAAATACTGCCCGAGACCATACATAAGCGCGACTTGACACGCCGTCTTTTCGTTTTCTCCCGTCGTTGAGAAGCGAGGAACGAACAAGTCGCTGGTCGTTTCACCGATGTGGTCGCGGATCCTGGCGGCAAACTGCGCAATAACTTCCTGCCATGGTTGGCCGGGAAGGCCTCGTATAAGATCGTTTCGGTCGATCCCGATTAGAAGTCGTCCCTGGTGTTGAACGAACTCCGCGCGGAGTTTACTGGCATTGGCGTTGACGTGTTCTGCCACACCTTGGACTATCAGCAGCCAGATCATGTCAGGGGATAAAGTCAGCGGATAATGGAAACAGAAAGACACATGAGCGGCGAAGACCAACGGGTGAAAGGACACTCCCGTCATCAGCCGCCTGTCCTCTCCGCTACAAGCCTCTATTCCACGCCGCCCAATCTGGGCCGACTGCAAATGTCTCGCTATTCCGCGAAAGCAAGATGGCAATTCCCAGCAAGCGCTGGTGATCTGGCGGAAATCCCGGGTGAGCAAGTCGAAGATGGCGCCACGGGCCGGGGACATCGCGACGAGATCCGAGGAGAGAGGAACGTCAGCCACTTCAAATGTGCAGCCATTCTTGTTCATGGGAAAATACCTCCAGCCGATCCGCGACCACGTCCCTCGATGATTCGGTAGTGTGAGATGGTGTTGCCGATCATGGAGAATTCTTCCACTGGCAATGCGCGCACTGCAATCTGAAGCACCTGAAGTTGCTATCATTATAGTCGGCTGGCGCGGGCCTGGGTAGCTGAATCCGCAGCACTTGCGCGAGTGAGTCGGCCACCGGAAACCGGCACGCTGTCCAGAAACGACGATCTGAGAAGTGAATGGAGCGTTCTACGGTTCTCGCGATATAAATTGCGGCGCGTTTGGGAGATGAACGCATCCAGAGAGGGTCTCTCTTTAATATTCAATATTTGGCGAAGAATCTAAAAATCAAAGATATGACCCCCCTCAGAACCAATCGCTGCGGTAAGCCACCCACCATGCGACGAAAAGGATGGGTAGGGTCGCGAGGAAACCCCACCAGAAGGGAAGCAATAAATCCGCCATAAGACTGAGAAGGATGAAGACCAGCCAGAAGATTTTTCGCTCCATGGCGATATTGTACGCTACGGGGGGGACTTTGCGAGAAACATCCAAAAGCCGGACTCGACCATCGACCGGCAAAGAGTTAAATCAGGGATAAGAGTCTATTTGACGAGCCGTGAAGAGGGTGCCGCGATATGAGAAACAGATTCACCAGCGCCTCGCTGAATACAATTTGACTGAATTCGACAACTTTTTCGGGACTGGCTCCCATCTCTCGAAAGCCTTGGCGTAGTACGTACAACGTCATATACTAAGACCGTGATTCGATCGTTTCGATCCAAGGATGCGGAGCTGATTTTTCGCGGCCGATATTCAAAGCGCTTCCATCAGCTGGCTCAGGTCATTGAGCGGGAGCTCGTCCAGATTCATGCCGCTCCGATGCTTTCGGATCTTGCGATTTTCCCCGGCAATCGCCTGGAAGCGCTCAAGGGTAACCGCGCTGGACAGCACTGCATCCGGATCAACAATCAGTTCCGGATCTGCTTCGTATGGCATGACGGCGATGCATTCGAGATCGAAATCACCGATTATCATTAGGAGAAGGGAATGACAAAGCCAGTCAAACTCCGATCGCCGGTGCATCCGGGAATCGTTCTAAAAATGGATCTGCTCGATCCGCTTGGGATGAGCATCAATCGGCTTGCGAAGGATCTCCGGGTCCCGGCTAACCGGCTGAGTCAGATTGTTCAGGGAAAGCGCGGAATTACCGCCGACACCTCGTTGCGTTTGGCGCGCTACTTCGGGTTTACGCCCGAATACTGGCTGAACATGCAGACTCATTACGATCTTGAAATCATTCGCCGCCAGTCCATTCGAAGAATCGAGCGGGAAATCAAGCCGCGCGAGGCCGCTTAGACAGACTCACTTCTAGTCGCCTTAAAAATCGCGCAAGATTCGGTGTCAGCCTACTCTTTCCCCAATTTCACCGGGGAGGTGTTCAGCTGCTGATTGGCATGAGAATTGGGGAAAGAGTAGGCTGACACCGAATTAATTTCTGATATCCTCGAAGCTATGGACAAGACAAAGCTGCAGGCATGGTGGGCGCACAGACAGGGCTTGGATTCACAAATGATGGGCAAGCCGGCCGGGGAGGTTCTCGAGAAGACCGGGTGGGCGCGGTCGGTCGGGGGCGTCGGCCCCTATCTGACCCTTTTCGCGCGCGCCGGTACCTGCCGGCAAGACACGGACGATGCCGTTGCGCGACTGGAAATCCATGAGCTTCCAAGCGCACGCGGCTGCACCTATGTTGTACCAGCCTCGGATTTCGGCCTGGCTTTGAAGGTCGGACAGGATTTTTCAGACGAAGGGAAAACGGCCCGCAAGCTCGGGGTGACGGATGCGGAACGCGACAAGCTCTGTTCGGCAGTCCTTGATGCACTGTCCCGCGGGCCGATGGAGCCCGAGGAGTTGCGCAATGCTTGCGGCAGCACGGTACGGAATCTCGGCGATGCAGGCAAGAAGAAGGGACTTGCGACTACGTTGCCTGTCGCTCTTGGAAGGCTCCAGGCTGCAGGGGAGATCCGCCGGATTCCTACCAATGGCCGCCTCGATCAACAGCGCTATCGCTATGTGCTCTGGCAGAAGAGTCCGCTCGTCCGATTCAAGCTCTCCGCCGAGGAGGCTTTCACCGAGCTGGCACGGCGTTTTTTCACATGGGCCGGACCGGCCACACTCGCGGAGTTTCAATGGTTCTCCGGATTGGGTGTGAAGACCGCCAAGGCCGCGGTGGTCCCATTGGGACTCGAGCCGCCTGAGGGCGCGGATGAACGGCTCATGCTCCCTCAGGATTGTAAGGAGTTCCGGACGTTCAAGGTTCCCAAGGAATCTCAGTACGTGCTGGTCAGCAGCCTCGACTGCATCAGCCACTTGCGCAGAGATGTCGAGAGCTTGCTCGCGCCTGAAGACAAGAGTCGAAGCGTCTTCTGCGAAAACGGATTGATGGACCTATCCAGCCATGCAATTCTGGATCGCGGCCGCCTCGTTGGCCTATGGGAATATGACATCGCGGAGCAGTCCATTGTGTGGATGCCGTTCATACCCAAAAACCGGGACCTCGAGGATGCAGTCGCACGAACAGAAAAATTTGTGCAAGCCGATCTGGGGGACGCCCGCTCCTTCAGTCTCGACAGCCCGAAGAGCCGCGCGCCCCGCATCGAAGCATTGCGAAGAGCAAGCCGGCCTTGAAATCGGTGCCAGGTTACTATTTCACCAATTTCGGGAATGGCTCGGTGTCCCGCTCATGATATGGAAATTGGTGAAATAGTAACCTGGCACCGATTTGGAGGGTTCTATGAAGTCCTTTATGGTTTCCGCTCTCTTTGTATTGAGTTCCGTGACCTTCTTCGGCCAGGCCAGGCCGTCGTTCGATGACTATTTCATCGACCGGGCGATGCGCGTCGACCTTTACCAGATCGGAGATGCGAAAGAGGAGATCACCACACTCGACAAGATCTATCAGGAAGGGATCTGGCCGGAGAATTCAGACAATCTCCTGGAGCCGTTTAACAACGGGCGCCACGCGGCCAAGCTGTATGATGCGGCTACCAACCGCCTGATTTACTGGCGCGGATTCGACTGCATGTTCGAAGAGTACAGGACGACCGACCCGGCCCTGAAAGGCGTGAGGCGAACCTTCCAACGCTCCATTCGCGTGCCTTTCCCCAAGCATCCGGTCCGCCTCGTGATCGAAGCCCGGGATCGACAGAACGCGCTCATTCCGATCTTCGAGCAAAAGATCGACCCCAGCGACGTCGACATCATCAAGGAGACAGTCGACGCCCACGATTTCATCTATGAAGCAGTAAAAAACGGCGAACCGCACAAGAGCGTGGACCTGGCATTCCTGGCTGAAGGGTACACCACCGGGGAGCGCGATAAGTTCAAGTCGGACGTCGATCGCTTTGCCAACTATCTCTTCAACATGGAGCCGTACAAGAGCCACAAGGGGCAATTCAACATCTATGGCGTCATGCGGCCTTCACCCGAGAGCGCGATGGATGAGCCGCGCCAGGGACGGTTCAGGAAAACCACCTTCAATGCCTCATTCAATGCCTTCGGCACGGACCGGTACATGCTGACCGAGGAGAATCGTCTTATCCGCTCGATTGCAGCGCAGGTGCCCTATGATGCCATCATCATCCTGGTCAACAGCGCGCGTTACGGCGGCGGCGGCATATACAACGACTACTGCATCACGACGGTCGACAACGCTCTAAGCCTCAAGACGTTCATACACGAGTTCGGCCATGCGTTTGCGGGACTTGCAGACGAGTACTACACCTCCGACGTTGCCTACAACGATTTCTATCCCAAGGGTGTGGAACCTCTGGAGCCGAACATCACCGCCCTGCTTGATCCGAAGCACGTAAAGTGGCAGGAGCTTCTCTCTCCCGGCATCGGCGTTCCAACAGAATATGGCAAGGACCAGACGGAAAACCTGCAGGCCGCACGGAACCAGAACAACCAGGACATGCGCGCGGAGATCGACAAGGCGAGGCAGAACAAGGCCTCTGACACGGACATCAAGGCGATCCAGGACAAGTATTCGGCGAAGAACAGCGACATCGAAGCGAAAATGGCGGCGATTCGCAAGCAGTACGAGAATCTTGCGGGAAAGGTCGGCGTCTTTGAAGGCGCCGGCTATGCATCGAAAGGCCTATATCGGTCCATGATGAATTGCCTGATGTTTTCCAACGCGCGCGAAGAGTTCTGCGTGGTCTGCCAGAAGGCGATTGCCCGGATGATCGATTATTACAGCGGCTATTGACAGGCCCTAACGAGGGTCGGCACCGGCGCGATCGAACAGGCGGTCCCATGCGCGGGGCATTGGATAACAAAGCACCGACATCACCATAAGCCGGTAGACTTCCCCGCGATGGACCTTAATCAGGTGCCGGCAGTCGAGCACGTTGCCGGCGCGCAGCCGCGTCAGCGTCTTCATGCCGATCAGGATCGGCCAGGCGCATGCCAGGCGGACGCGGACCTCTCGGCGAGGGAGAGCGTTCGTATAGGCCCAGCCGGCGGTGAGCAGTTCCCTGGCTTGCTCCAGGTAGCTTGCATAGAGCGGACGAAAACGTCCCATCTCACGCGCGTCGAGCAACGCCGCCGGCTCCAGGCCATGCACGGCCAGGCGCGCACGGGGGATGTAACAGCGGCCTTCCCGCAGATCCCGCGGCAAGTCGCGCAGAATATTTACGAGCTGCAACCCCTTTCCAAAGCGGATTCCGTTGATCAACAGCGAGGTTTCGTCAAGCTCCACGCCGGGGAAGAGATGCGCGCGGCACATGCGCGTCCAGAATTCACCGACGCACCCCGCGACCCGATAGGTGTATTCCTCCAAGTCGTCATCACAATCGAGCGCGGAAATGCGATCCACGTTTGCGGCGCCGAAACGGGAGAGGTCCATTTCCTGACCCAAGGTAATGATCTCCAGCAATTCACGAATGCGCAGGCGGTCTCCGAGCGGCAGCAAACTCAGCTTTTCGAGAACGTCGGGGACACCCTCGAGGAGGATGCGTTCGGCGTGCGTTCCCTGGCCTGCAGGCGCTTCCCGAGTTTCGGTGAGAGGTCCGAAATCCGGCGTGTCGGCGATTCGTCCCTCAGCCGCGTCGCGAATAGCGGCTCGCATCTCGCGCAGCGCGAGCCGGCGCCGCTCGACGGAAACCAGACGCGTGTCGGCAATCGTGTCGGTCGCGCGTGCGATGAGATAAGCCAGGCCGATCGGCTCGCGTATGGGAGCCGGCAGAATGTGGAGCGTGAGATAGAACGACCGCGACACCTGCTTGAGCAGATCTTCTCGCTGTCCCGGCACTGGCCTAGGCATGATGGCATTGAATCACATAACCTCCGGCGGGAAAAGGCCGGAGTGGCACTCAAATGTTCTATTTTATTCTGGCGCAAGATCGGCTAGCATTCATGGGCTGTTGGGTCGCAGTCCCTGGTTGGATGTAATGCCATTAACTTAAGGCCGACGTCGTGCACATAGGCGAAAAAGTTTGCCACAGATTACACAGATTCAAAAGCGAAGAAGCCCAGGTGGTGGGAAAGAACATTCAGTGAAATCTGTGTAATCTGTGGCAAGTTTTTCAAATTGTGCTTAAGTTAACAGCATTGGGTTGGATGGGCGCTGTGCAAGGAAAACGGCCGGAAGAATACATCGGCGTTTGCATTGATATAGGAGACAGAAATGGCTAGAGACAACTACTTTTTCACATCGGAATCCGTAACCGAGGGGCACCCGGACAAGGTCTGCGATCAGATCTCGGATGCCGTGCTGGATGAGATCTTGAAGGCGGACAAAAAGGGACGCGTGGCCTGCGAGACATTCATCACCATCGGGCTCGTCGTCGTGGGGGGAGAAATCACGACCCGGTCCTATGTCGAAGTTCCCAGCCTCGTGCGCAACTTGATACGTGAGATCGGTTACACGGACCCTAAATACGGATTCAATCACTCCACCTGCGCCATTCTCAATGCCATAGGCACGCAATCCCCGGACATCGCCCAGGGCGTCGACATCGGCGGCGCCGGCGACCAGGGGCTCATGATGGGATATGCCGTCAACGAAACAAAAGAACTAATGCCCCTGCCCATCATGCTCGCGCACAAGATCACCCAGCGTTTGGCCGAGGTGCGGCGCAAGAAGATCCTTCCCTATCTGGGTCCTGATGGAAAGAGCCAGGTCACGGTGGAATATGAAAACGGCAAGCCGAAGCGCGTCGACACCGTCGTGGTCTCCAGCCAGCACACGGAAGATATCCTTGACCGGACAGGCGAGCGGATAACGAAGAAAGCCAAGGAAGAGATCATCGAAAATGTGGTGCTGAAATCGATCGCGGCAAAATACCTCGACGCCAAAACGAAGTATCTGGTCAATCCGACCGGAAAGTTCGTCATCGGCGGGCCACAGTCGGATACCGGGATGACGGGGCGCAAGATCATCGTGGATACCTATGGCGGCTCGGCGCCTCATGGCGGTGGCGCGTTTTCCGGGAAGGACCCGACGAAGGTGGATCGTTCGGCCTGCTACATGGCAAGGCACATCGCTAAAAACATCGTTGCGGCAGGGCTGGCAGACGCTTGCAACCTCCAGCTTGCCTATGCGATCGGCGTCGCTCAACCCGTAAGCATCCTGATCAAAACCAAAGGGAAAGGCGAGGTTTCCGACTGGAGGCTAACTCAGATTGTGAAGCGGGAGTTCGACCTCACGCCCAAGGGAATCATCGAATACCTCGATCTGTTGCGTCCGATCTATCGCAAGACGGCCTCGTACGGCCATTTCGGGCGTGAGCTGCCCGAGTTTACCTGGGAAAAGACGAACCGGGTGAAAGACATTCTCAAACGCGCGTAACCCCCCGGGAAAGACCGCTGAGACACAGAGACCCCAAAGGTCATCAATCTTTGGGGTCCTCGCGTCTCAGCGAACATTGTCACGCTCACCACAAGGTCCGTGCTGCCTGCGGCCCCTTACCCTCATTTCACACCCGATCGGATGCAATGCGTACACGCCGTGAATTAAAATTCTTCTGGGCGCAATTCGTCCGCAACGCATCACGTCTTTCGATATTGGCGGCGTCCCGCTAGGGACGCAAGGTGCTGGGATATTTTCTCCGCGTCTCCCTCTGGGACGCGATACGACGAAACTCCAGGCCCAGAATGTAAGCCCTGGCTTGAGGAGCAAGAAACTTGAATCAGTCCTGAAAGGACGGTGCTGGTCTTGGGCGAAAAATCACATTAACTGACAAGGCTGAAAAACCGATCACGACCACGATCTCGAAAGAGATCGCCGGTAATCCGGCACAATACGCTCGGCGCCTGTTACTCTTGAACATACCCAACGGATGACATATAAATGACCGCTCCGGCAACCGGTCGCGCAGCCGTTAGGCCCCGGTCCAATAACGATGAGGTGATCATGACTGAAGTGGTACTCCTAGGCGATGAGGCGGTAGCGCTGGGCGCCATTCATGCGGGCTTGTCGGCCGCCTATGGGTATCCTGGAACGCCGTCGACGGAGATTCTCGAATTCCTGATTCGGTATGAGGCCCGGCACGGCCGGCCCCATGCGGCCTGGTGCGCCAACGAGAAGACGGCCTATGAAGGCGCTTTGGGCGCCTCCCTGGCAGGCCGCCGCACGATGGTTTCCATGAAGCACGTCGGCCTGAACGTCGCGATGGATCCATTCATCAATTCCGCGCTCGTGTCCATTCATGGCGGGTTGGTGGTGGCGGTTGCGGACGATCCCGGGATGCACAGCTCCCAGAACGAGCAGGACAGCCGGTGTCTTGCCGATTTTGCGCGCATCATCTGTCTCGAGCCGGCGAACCAGCAGGAAGCCTACGAGATGACCCGGGAAGCATTCGATCTTTCCGAGCGCTTCGAAATCCCGGTGATGATCCGGCTGGTTACGCGCCTGGCGCACAGCCGCACCGTCGTGCGTACGGGGGAACCGCGCAACGAAAACCCATTGGACAAGGCTCACGATGCCGCGGCGTCGTGGATTCTGATGCCTCATATTGCACGGCGGCGCTGGCACGCGCTGCTGCGGCGCCAGAAGGAGATGATGGCGTACACCGAGTCATCAGGACCTAACCGGCTCAGGCTTAACCAGGACCGGAGGGACCTCGGTATCATCACGACCGGCATCGCACGCAACTATTATGAAGAGAATCGCGAAGACCTCGGATGGGATCCTTCCCACCTGCACGTCGGCGCCTATCCGATTCCGGTCGAGAAGGTGCGGCGGCTTGCTGAACATGTGAAACGGCTTGTGATTCTTGAGGAAGGGTATCCGTTCCTGGAACGTTACCTCCGGGGGATCATTGCCCCAGCCGTCGAGATTCACGGCAAGGAATCGGGACATGTGCCCGAAGAGGGCGAACTAAATCCCGACATCGTGCGCCGCGCGCTCGGACTTACGGAAAGAAGAGGCGCGGAAATTTCCGGTCTCGAACTCGCGGGTCGGCCGCCGCAGTTCTGTGCAGGCTGCCCGCACGCGGACACTCTCGGCGCGCTCAAGCTGGCGCTCGCGGGCTACAGGCAACCGGTGGTTACCTCGGACATTGGCTGCTATACGCTGGGTGCGCTGCCGCCGCACTCCGCCATCGAAACCTGCGTATGCATGGGAGCATCGGTCGGCATGGCGAAAGGAGCTGCTGAGGCGGGTCTCCATCCCGTGGTCGCCGTGATCGGCGACAGCACTTTTCTGCATTCCGGTGTGACGGCGCTCATGGATGCCGTCGCCGCGCGGGCCGACATGACCCTCATCATTGCCGACAATGGGACTGTGGCCATGACCGGCACCCAGCCGACGATCATGCCGCAGGCGCAACTGGAGCAGCTCGTTCTGGGGGTGGGCGTCGATCCCGCACATTTCCACGTGCTCACCGCGCACCCGAAGCACATGGAGAAAAATGCGGAGATCCTCAAAAAGGAAATCGAGCATCACGGTCTCTCGGTGATCATTTCGCGACGAGAGTGCCTCGAGGCGGCCAGGGGATCCAAGAAAGTAGGCGCGGCGTGAAATTCGACATTGTATTGGCGGGCGTGGGAGGCCAGGGAGTTCTGTCGGTCGCGGCCGCGATTGCTTCCGGCGCCATGGATGAGAAACTGTGCGTCAAGCAGGCGGAAGTGCACGGGATGGCTCAGCGCGGCGGCGCGGTCATGGCGACGTTGCGCCTCGCCGACCATGAGATATCCAGCGATCTTATTCCGCGCGGGACGGCTTCGATGATCCTCAGCATGGAACCCATGGAGAGCCTCCGATACCTGGCGTACCTCGCGCCGCAGGGCGCGCTCATTACCTCGACAAACCCTGTGCGCAACATCCCCGACTATCCCGACCTGGATGAACTGCTGGGACGGATCCGATCCCTGCCGCGCGCCCTGTGTATCGATGCAGAACGACTTGCGCGCACCGCGGGCTCGACCCGAGCGACGAACATGGTTATGGTGGGAGCGGCGATGCATCTTCTTCCCATCCAGCCCGGGATCATGGAAACCGCCGTGCGCGCGATCTTCGCCCGCAAGGGCGATGACGTTGTCAACATTAACCTGCGTGCGCTGCAAGCCGGCCGCGACGCCGCACGGTCTGGTGCCGGAATCACCGATCTCAGTTGAGTCCCATGGCCGAAGACAAAAGACAATCGGAAGCGCTTCTCCAACAACTGCATCAGTTGACCGATGAACTCGAAAACCTCGAGGAAATCAGCCAGGAGTTGAAACCGGCGCCGGGCGAAATTCCCAAACTGCCGGGCATTGATGTTTTCGGTGCAACCATACCTCTTGCCGGCCCGATTGGCGGCGACCACATCATCTACCTCGATTTCATGCAGCGCTATGACCTCGACGCGCGCATCGCGAAGGCACAGAAGAAGGGCCTGATCCGGATCGTCGCCAAACTCGAGGAGATGAAGCATACCGCGGGTGTGCTGCTTGCCGACGTTTCGGGCCACAGAATAACCGACTGGGTGCTGGCGGCGATGCTGCACCAATCCTTCCTGCTGGGCGCGCTCTACGAACTCGAGATGTTCGGCACCATCACCACCAAACTGTTTGAGAACATCAACAACCGGTTTTACCGCTCGTCGAGTGTCCGCAAGTTCGTAACCATGATTTACGGCGAAATTCATGTGAACGGCACGTTCCGCTTCATCTCCGCGGGGCATCCCCCGCCCCTGGTGTTCTCGAATGAGTTTGGCCGTTTTATGGACATTCACCCGGATCTGATGACCAGCTACCCGCCGATCGGCACGATGCCTTCGGAGACCGATCCTGATCTGTCACGCCAGCCGACGATTCTCGGGACGAAGGATAAATACACCGTGAACGAGCTCAAGCTGATGATGCCCGGCGACATCCTTGTTCTCTACACCGATGGACTGAAAGAGCACGGCAATGACCGCGGCGACTATTTCCCCGGCAGGCTCGAGGCCAAGATCCGCGAGTGCAAGAAGGAGCATGCGCGGCGCATCCTCGAAGAAATCTGCCGCGATGTGCTCAGTTTCGCCGCACCCGCGGACGACATCAGCTGCGTTGTGATCAAGAAGACTTGAACCTGCAAAATAGGGGACGTCACTTTTCTCGCCGGGATGCCCTCACCATTCTGCCCCCTTCCGTTGCGATGTTCGACCAACTCCTTGATTGGCTGTCCCGGCAAACACTTGTGTTTAGTAAGCAGTAACATGGCTCACCCGATTCAGCTAGAAGTGTGCAAAAAATCTTGCATCCTGCACCATCGTAATGCCTTATGATCTGCGTCAGAACGTGGTTTAAAGCTCGAAGTTAACATAAAACCCGATATCGGAGGCCGAAGAACGATCCCCAGGCGGCCTCAATGGGCCGCAGAGGCAGCTTGTTTCGACTATCCGTCGCATGGGAAGCGCAGGACGATCCTATTATCTACGACAGCAAATTTAAAAAGCTCTACAAAGAGACCCAAAAGGATGTCTGTAAGCACGCGCGGATGCAAACTGCAGACGACGAAGACATCGGCATTGATTTGTACGGGGTTTTTCGGATGCTGCCAAGTCGATACGTCGGACTGGAGCTTCACGAACATGGGATGGCTTGCGGGCCGATCGAAGGCATCTTTTTCTGTGTTTTCGATAAGGAAGCCAAGCTGAAACCCCGGAAAGAACAGGTAAAGAGTACCGTAAATCCAAAATATCGGGGGAAGGATAATAAGAAATGAGCTGGCGTTTCCCTGATCATGAGGTGTGGGGTTTCGAGGACTTGAATCCTGTCGAGCAGCAAGAGGCAGAAGACGGAGGTTGCGAGGCTGGGAAGAAGTATATTGGAGAGCCTTTTTGCGAGAATGAGGTTCCCGAGTGCCGCTTTTGTAAGAAGGTTTACACGCCTGTCCAGGGTGATTGGGCCTCTACCCATTGCGTGCACCTCAGGTCAGCGCCGACATCGTTGAGCATGTCGACCCGGTCTTGCATGGCGAACCCAAAGCAACCGCATTTAAAGCCCTTGGACTTTCGTAGCTATCATGTGCAATGCTAGACCATAGTCGGAAGAATAGTCTGGGGAACTGATTAGTGATGGCATTCCGTTTCCTAAGTGGGTTGAATGACATTGTGACGAAGTGGCGCGGCCCGCATCGGCAAATTGCCCGCAGTTGCCGGATTCTGCGCGATCTTTCGCATGCAGCCCGCAGTTCTGAGAAGGTGAGGGAAAAAGCGCGGAAGCAATATCTCAAGGCACTCGTTGCAGCGGATAAGCTCGGCCCGCAGGAGATTGCTCGTTTCGTTTTGGATTTTGACTTGGTGTGCGGCAACGAACCTGTTAGCGACACAGCGCCTATAAGGAGTGCGTTGGCTCGTATGCAGGAAACTGCGTCCGCCAGCAAAGAAGGATTTGAAGCTGCGCTGAAACTCTGCGACCGGCTCGGTGATCAGGTCAGTCGGCGGAGAATCCAACAACAACGTTGTCTTGGATTGGCGCGTGCTGGCGATGCGGATGGACTGTTGGCCATGCTTATCAAGAGGCAACAAAATGACTCGATAACAAAGGAGGAACTTCACGCAGCTCTACAAACGTTTTTGCGGCAACGCTCCTTTGAGACGGGTTTTCCTTGGAACCAGTTTTTCTCAAAGCTGCCAGAGGAGTTAATTCCGTCGTTGCATCAGGTGTACGCCGTAATGGGACGCATGAACGAGGCTGCTGCATTGGCGGAAGCCGCCGGAGATTTGCGTAACGCGCTAAGTTACCTTATGTCTCTGGTGGGGAAACGAGTCGCTCTCCAAGCCCTGACTATAGCGGAGAGATTAGGCGACGCGGAAGCAACGATCGCCGCCCATGCAAAAGTCGCCGAGTCCATGTGGACTGAAAATGACTATGCGGCGGCCATCATACATTTCGAAAAGTCAAACCTGTTGGAGCGCGCCAGTGATTGCCAACAGCGCCTCGGCGACCTTGCTGCAGCCATCCAGTTGCGCCCAACAATCAACCCGGATTGGCTGCATAAACTACGCGGCGAAGCGGAAACTAAAGCGCGCGCGCTGCACGAAAAAGGGCAGTTCATCGAGGCGGCTCGTCTTCTTCGCAACTTCGCAGATGCAAGCCGGGCCAAGTCAGGTGAGCAAATTCTACAATCTGAGGCTGATCGTATGGAGCGGCTTCTGGCTGAGGTCGTGAAGACTGGCCGTGCCGCAATGCAGGTCGAGGTTCGCGCAACTCAAGCTGAGCCTAACGCAGATGTGTTTAGACGCTGGAGTCACTTAGAGGAAGCCGCGGGGAATTTTTTGGAAGCGGCCCTGCAAGCTGAATTGGCTCAGGATTATCTCTCTGCATCGTTACTCTTCGAGAAGGCTGGAGCATTTGGCCAGGCACTTTCAGCCCTAGGAAAAACAAAGCAGGTCATAGATCCCAAGCGGCGTGCTGAACTGCTGCAGGGCGGAGGTGATTATTTTATGGCGGCCCTGCTTTATCAACACATGGGCGAGATTGATAAAGCAGTGAACATGTTCGAGGAAGGGCAAGAGTTCGCACGCGCCGCCAATTTGCGACGGACTCAGATCGGCGACAAACAATGTGCATTTGATGACCGGTATCTTAACTTGCTGACGAAGGCCGGGCGAGTCGAATCCTTGGCGGAAGTGTGTTACGCCCTTGCAAATGTGCCGAACTGCTCAGCAGACGAACGTGCCCAATTGTTCCGTCGAATAAAACATCTTACTGACCGCGACTTGGTCGGGCCTAAATGGCGCGACCTGGTTGCCGATGAACTTCCTAAAGTCGAAGCAGCCGATAAGAAAAGATTCCTTGAGGGTGCAGGTGACTGGCTCGCAGCCGTGACCAAGGAAATGTTGGATACCTATCTGGACGCTTTTGGAATGGACTTGGGCACGAGCAACAGCGTCTTAGCTTTAT
>Ga0187885_10002551_pt1 | contig 17649 bp, 12 predicted proteins | sample June2016WEW_20_1_3_FD_132970 | JGI IMG/M metagenome (GOLD analysis project Ga0187885, IMG submission 132970) | Peatland microbial communities from SPRUCE experiment site at the Marcell Experimental Forest, Minnesota, USA - June2016WEW_20_100 | ecosystem: Environmental > Terrestrial > Soil >... | reverse complement strand
GTGCGAAATGAAAACCATCGTCAAATGCATCTCACGCGAGAGGCCGGCGAGCAGGTTGATGATCTGTGCCTGAATGGAAACGTCGAGCGCGGAAACCGGTTCGTCGGCGATGATCAGCTTCGGCTCGACCGCCAGCGCGCGGGCGACGGCGATACGCTGGCGCTGGCCGCCCGAAAACTCATGCGGGTACTTTTTCAGGAATCGCGGCGACAGTCCCACTTTCTCCATCAATGCGCTGATCCGCTCGGGCAATTCGCGTTTAGGCACGCGCTTGTGGCAACGAATAGCTTCCGACAACGCGTCAAAAATCGTCATGCGCGGGTTGAGCGAGGCGTACGGGTCTTGAAAGATCATCTGGAAATCGGCGCGCGCTTTGCGCAGCTCGCCACCTTTCAACGACGTCAGGTTTCTGCCCGCCAGAATCACCGTGCCTTCCGTCGGTGGAATCAACTGGAGAATTGTGCGGCCCAACGTCGTTTTGCCACAGCCCGATTCGCCAACCAGTCCCAGAGTTTCTCCCCGTTTCAGCGAGAGCGTGACGCCATCCACGGCCCGCACCGCGCCGATCTGGCGACGGAATACAACCCCCCGTTCCACTGGGAAGTGGGTTTTAACATTTTGAATTTCAAGGAAAGTGTCGGACATGGCTAAAGAGAGATTTCGTTGGATTGTATGCGCACGCAAGCCGTCGCGTGGCCGGGTTCGACCGTTTTCAGTTCAATCGGAGGTTGGCCGCATCTTTCCTGCGCAAACTCACATCGTGGCGCGAATGGGCAGCCTTCGATTCGTTTCGACAGGTCCGGTGGCGCACCCGGAATTGTGTAAAGTTCTACGCCCTTGGGCTGGAGCGCTGGAATGGAGCGCTGGAGCGCGCGCGTGTACGGATGCTTTGTACGGTAAAAAAGGTCTCCGGTCGGCGCGCTTTCGACGATTCGTCCAGCATACATCACCAGCACGCGCCGGCAAAAACCGGCTACGACACCCAGATCGTGTGTCACCCAGATCACTGCCATGCCCAGTTCGTTCTGCATCTTTTTGATGAGTTCGAGAATCTGCGCCTGCACCGTCACGTCGAGCGCGGTGGTAGGCTCGTCTGCGATAAGCAGTTCTGGTTTCGTAATCAGCGCCATAGCAATCATAACGCGCTGCCGCATGCCGCCCGAAAACTCGTGCGGGTAACTGCGAATCCGTTTCGCGGCGTCCGGCACGCCGACTTCCTCCAGTGCGCGAAGCCCCCGCTTCACGGCCTCGGCGCGACCGCAAACACCGTGAATCAGCAGGGGCTCGATCAACTGATCTTCAATCCGCATGTACGGATTCAGCGAAGTCATCGGGTCCTGAAAAATCATCGCCATGCGTTTGACGCGAATCTGGTTCAACTCGTTCGTCGAACATCTGAGCAGATCGGTTTTGCCGTCGAACATGGCCGAGCCGCTTTCGATTCTGCCCGGCGGTTGCGGGACCAGACCCATCAGCGAGTAACAGGTTACGGATTTACCGGAACCCGATTCGCCCACGATGCCGAGCGTATCGCCCTTTTCAATCTCGAACGAAACGCCGTCCACCGCGCGCACGATGCCATTGCGCGTATGGAAGCAGGTGCAGAGGTTATTTACGGTGAGCAATGGCATGGTGTCAGTCCTTCGAAGCTCGCACGTCCAGCGCGTCGCGCAGACCGTCACCGAGGAAGTTCAGGCAAAATAAAGTCACCGCGAGCGTCACGCCCGGAGCGATGAGCAGCCAGGGGCATTCCTCCATCCGGTCCGCGCCATCCTTGATCATCAGGCCCCACGAACTCATCGGCGGTTGAACTCCGAGACCGAGAAAGCTCAGGAACGCTTCCAGCAACATGACCGCCGGCACCGTCAGCGTCGCATACACGATGATCGGCCCGAGTACGTTCGGAATCATGTGCAGGAAGATGATGCGGCGCCGACGCAACCCGAGCGCGCGGGCCGCTTCGATGAACTCCTGTTTCTTGAGCGATTGCACCTGGCCGCGCACGATTCGCGCCGTAGTCAGCCATTCGACCGCACCGATGGCCACGAACAACAATCGAATGTCGCGCCCGAAAAAGACCATCAGCAGAATGACAAAAATGGTGAACGGCAGCGCGTAGATGATGTCCACAATGCGCATCATCGCCATATCGATCTTGCCGCCGAAGAAACCCGAGGTGGCGCCGTATGTCACGCCAATGAGCAACGCGACGCCCGTGGCCACGATACCCACCATCAGCGACACGCGACCGCCGTACAGCAAACGCGTAAGCTGGTCGCGTCCGAGCGCGTCGGTGCCGAGCAAGTGACCGGATTGCGGCGGCACTGCGCGCAGCGCAAGGTTTTGTTCTTCGTACGAATAGGGCGCGATCCACGGCGCGAGCACCGACATGAGCGAGAGTATGACTAGAATCACAGCGCTGGCTACGGCCATTTTGTTTTTCTTGAGCCGATGCCAGGCATCGCGCCACAACGAAGTCCCGGCTTCCACCTCCGAAAGCAGCGCAGTGTTTGGCGTTTGGGTTGTGAGTATTTCCCGCATTTTATTCAAACCGTAATTTTGGATTCAGCCACACTTGGACGATGTCCACGACGAGGTTGCACGCTATGATCAGCACTGCGTAAAACAGCACCGTGCCGAGCACCATTGTGTAATCGCGATTGAACGCCGCCGTCACAAAGAACCGGCCCAGGCCCGGTATCTGAAAAATCGTTTCAACCACGAAACAGCCGGTAATGATGTTGGCAATTGACGGACCGAGAAACGTCACAACCGGCAGCAGACCGCCCTTGAGCGCGTGTTTGAAGATGATTCGAGTTGATGGTGCTCCTTTGGCATGCGCGGTGCGAATAAAATCCTGGTTCAGGATTTCCAACATCCCGCCGCGCGCCAGTCGCGCGATATATGCCGCATAGATAAAACCGAGCGTAAGCGACGGCAAAATGCGGTCGCGCGCTGAATCCCAGCCGGAAGCGTTGACCCAGCCAAGCCCCAACCCAAAAACCAGAATCAACAGCGGCCCCATCACAAACGTCGGCACGCAAATGCCGAGCATCGCCAGCGACATGGACACGTGGTCTGCGGCGGAGTTTTGGCGCAACGCCGCGATTACGCCCGCGCTCAATCCGAGAATCAGCGCGATTGCCAGCGCGTAGCAACCGAGTTCCAGCGAAACCGGAAATGACGACCAGATGAGTTCATTGACCGACCACGTGGCGTACTTGAACGACGGCCCCAAATCGCCTTTGAGCAGATTGCCCATGTAATCCAGGTATTGATTGTACAACGGTTTGTTCAGCCCGTAATAAGCTTCGAGCTTTTTCTGAATCTCAGGTGGAATGCTTTTCTCGGCGGTAAACGGTCCGCCCGGTGCAAGCCGCACCATGAAAAACGTGAGCGTGGCGATCACGAACAGGACCGGGATCATTCCCAAAAATCGTTTAGCAATGAAGCGAAACATGATCGGTCGAATCAGTTCTTGTTCGGCTCCAGATACACGTATTTGAAAGGATGATTGTCGAGAATAGTAGGATACCAGCCTTTGACTTCAGGACGTTGAGCGAAAACATGCGTGTAGAAATAAATGGGAATGATTGGCAATTCGTCGAGCAGAATGGTTTCCGCCTTTTGGAAAACCTCGAGCCGCTGTTGCGGGTCTGTGGTGCGCGCGGCATCTGCGATAAGCTGATCGTATTCGAGGTCCGACCATCCGGTTCTGTTGTTGCCGCCGCCCGTCACGAACATATCGAGGAATGTGTTGGGGTCGACGTAATCACCAATCCATGAAGTACGGCAAACTTGATAATTCAGCATGCGCTGTGAATCGAGAAAGACTTTCCATTCCTGGTTTACCAGACGCGCGTCGATGCCGAGATTCTTCTTCCACATCTGCTGGATGGATTCGGCAATGATGCGGTGCGCCTCCAGCGTGTTGTAGAGAAGTTCGATTGATGGAAAGCCTTTCCCGTCCGGATAACCCGCTTCGGCCATCAGCCGTTTCGCTTCGGCGACGTCTTCATGCAGTTGCGTGCGGCAGGTGTACCCAGCCGTACCGGGTGGCGTCATACAAAACGCCGGTAACTGACCGCCTCGTAGCACGTTATTCGCCAAACTTTTCCGATCAATCGACAGCGCCAGCGCCCGGCGAACACGCTTGTCGTTGAACGGTGGTTTCGTGACGTTAATGTAATAGAAATACGAGCCGAGATACGGCTCGATTTTGAGCAGGTCGGGATAATTCTTTCTGTAAAAATCAACCTTCGATAACGGCAGGGTTTCCGTCACGTGAAGTTGCCCGGCGCGAAAAGTGCGCTCTTCTGTCTCATCACTTTCGATCGGCATGAAACGAATCTCGTTGAGGCGTACGCGATCACGGTCCCAATAGGTCGGACTTTTCCTTACAGCGATGATGTCGTTGACCCGCCATTTCGCCAGCACGAATGGTCCGTTGCCAACGAATCGCCCGACCCGCGTCCATTTACTGCCGCGCATGTACGGGTCGCCGTATTTCCGAATCGTCGGCAAATGCACGGGATACCACGACTGATGAAGTAGCAGAGGCAGAAAATATGGCGTTGGATTGTCGAGTGTGACCCGGAAAGTATGATCGTCCAGCGCCTTGTAACCGACCCGATTGAAGTCGGTGATTTTCCCTTCGTTGTAGGCCTGGGCGTTTTTTACGACGAAGAGCATATAGGAGTATTCCGACGCGAGCGACGGCGTGAGGATACGTTTATACGATTCCAAAAAATCGCGCGCGGTGACGGGATCGCCGTTCGACCACCTGGCGTTTGTTCGCAGATGAAACGTGTAAACCCTGGCATCCGGAGAAACGTCCCAGCTTTCCGCCACGCCGGGCACTGGATGCAGATCGTGCGGGTCTTCGCTCACCAGTCCTTCGAACAGCGACATGAGGATGTGATACTCTGAAACGCTGGTGACGACGTGCGGATCAAGTTCCTGCGGCTCTCCGCCATTGCCCTTGAATAGAATCTGCTCGCGATTGCCAAATTCGACGCGCGTCTCGCGCTTTCCGCAACCGGTCAGGAAACAAATCAGTAGCGGCACGCCGATAAACAGACAGATCCGGCTGCGCCAACTAGAATCTCTTCTTCGTTGCAGCTGCATGATTAACGTTCGCGGGAAGCCGAGCGCGCTCTTTCTATTCCTTCTCGATCCCGATTTGTTTCAAGAACGGCCCAAGCGAGCGCGGCCGGCCCAGGAATTTCTCAATCGAAATATTAACGTCGCGAGAATCGCCCGGTTCATAGATTTCTTTGCGCAATCTCATGCCCGCTTGCTTGTCAAAATAACCGTCCGGCGATTTCTCAAACACGCTGGCCATGTCCGCCGCGATGGCGTCCGCCCACGCGTATCCGTAGTAACCGGCACCGTAGCTTATCAGGTGGTCGAAGTACGCCACCAACGCCGTGTCCTCCGGAGCCGGCAGAAATGCGTCGCTGAGCACCTGATTGGACAACTTCACGGTGTCCCGCGCATTGTCGTCATGGATTTGCGTATGCAACGCCATGGCCATCAGTCCGTAGGAGACTTGGCGTTCGTAACGCGTGCCTTCGGTAGCGAGCCTTGCTTCCTTGAGCTTGGCCAGAATCTCGGCAGGAATTTTCTTCGATGGATCGCGATAGTCTGCCGCGAAACTGTCCAAAATTTTCTTATCCCAAACCCAGTTCTCGAGCATTTGCGAGGGTGCCTCGACAAAATCGCGCGGCACGCTAGTCCCGGAGAAACGCGCGTACTTGGCCCGGGTCAAAATGGTGTGCATGGCGTGGCCGAACTCGTGGAAGATGGTTTCGACATCCATATGCGATAACAATGAAGGCTCATCTTTGGCAGGTGAAGGGAAGTTACAGATCAATGCGGCGGTCGGTCTCTGATACTTGCCATCCGGCAACAATTTGCCCTCAATGATGCCAAACTGCGCGAAATGATTGTATTTGCCTTTGCGCGGGAACATGTCGAGATAGAACAAGCCAAGCGGCTCGCCCGTTTGCGCGTCGCTCACGGCATAAAGTCGCAGGTCGCCGATCCATTTGTATGGCGGCTCGACCCGCTCGAATTTCAGTCCGAAGATGCCTTGATAAATATTGAACATCCCGTCGAGCACGCGCTGGTATGGGAAATACACGCGCAATTGCTCGGCATCCACGTTGTACTTCTCCTTCTTCAACTGGTTACTCAAATACCGCCAGTCCCAAACGTTGATCCGCGCGTTCGGATCGCCAGTCTCTTTGACCTTGAGCTCGCGATATTCATCCAGTTCAGCACGGAACTTGGGTTGCAGGCCGTCCTTCAGGTCGTTCAGGAACTTGATCGCCACGGCGGCGTTCTTGACCATTTTAACTTCGGTTTCGTAATCGGCATAGGTCTTGTAACCGAGTTTCTTCGCAATGTCGTCGCGCAACGGTAGGATTTTCTCCAGCAACGGCACATTCACTTCTTTGGCGAGATTGCAGTAGGCGATATAAAGTTGTTTCCGTGTCTCCTCGCGCTTGGCATTGTCTATCACAGTGATGTAATGCCATGTGATGTTCGCCTTGACTGTGTATTCGTCGCCGCCGGTCTTGATTTGCCCTAGAAAACCTTCAGGCACACCGTCGAGCTCAGCCTTGGTGAACTTGAGCGCCTTCTCCGCCTTGGTGACGTTGGTATCAAAATCGGTGCACAATCGTGAAAGCTCTTTGCGCATCCGCTCGACTTCGTCGCGCTCAGACTTCGGCAACTCCAGCCCGACCCGGCGATAATCGCGCATCGTCTCAAACAAGAGCCTGGCGTCTTCCCCCGCCAGAGCGGGGTTGGTGTCGGCGTATGCCTTGACTGCCCTGTAAACGTCTTCGCGGTAATCTAGCCCGATCATCCATTCCTCGAGTTCCTTGACGGCGTCCGTCGCCGCATCTCGCACTGCGGCGTTGGTGCTGGTTTCCTTGATGAGCGATAGACGGTTATCCACAAGACCCAGATGGAACCCGAGATCGTCCAGCGCGCACACCGTGTTCTTGAACGTGACTTCTCTCTCCCCAAGTTTGCCGATCCGGTCCAATGCGGCGTTCCCATCCGTAACGGTCTGCTTTACGGTGGCCTGGATTTCGTTCGTTGTAGTCTCAAATGGCGGCACGCTGATGACATCATTGAACTTCGCTGCTAATTTTTGGAACTTGGTCAAAGAATTCTCGATGGCAACTGGTTTGCGATTCATCCCGCTCCGAGCGGGATGAATGTTTGAGCAGGCCGTTAAAAAACTCATAAGCAACATGAAAGAGATCATTCTAGCGGACATGACGTAGAAGGTACTGACAAACCTTGGACATTCAAGCTGATTTGCAGCTCACGACTGTCACCGGATTGTAGCCGCGAAACTTTTGCTGCGCATGTCTCTCCCGCTTGCGGGATCGGCTTTCGCGGCGTTTACTTTGCCTGTTCAGGCTGTGGAGCCGGAGCCGGTGTTGCCGTGGCGGGTGCCGGAGTCACAGGCGCCGATGGAGTCACTGGTGTTGCAGGTGCGGGAGACTGCGGCACCATCGGGGTCATGGGCGTGGCCGGTGCGGATGCGGGCATCACAGGCATAGTTGACTCCGATGCCCTTTGCAGCATCGTGCCGCTCAAACTGCCGCGATGTGAATGAAGGATCGCCAGCGACAATGTCGTCGCCAGCAGAATGCACGCGCACCAAATCGTAAGGCGTACCAGTGCCGTCGTCGTGCCAGCGCCGAACACGCTTTCAGTGAATCCGCCGCCAAACGCAGCGCCAACGCCCTGTTCGGACGACTTCTGCATCAGCACCAGCACGATCAAAAACAGCGCCACGCAAACGTGGATCACTGTCAGTATTCCAATCAAAGCGTTCATGCTATCCTTTCGTTACGCTGCCGCTTTCACTATCGCGGCGAAATCAACCGCCTTCAGGCTCGCGCCGCCAACCAACGCGCCGTCAATATCGGGCTGCCCCAGCAATTCCTTCGCGTTGGCGGGCTTGACGCTGCCGCCGTACTGGATCCTAACCTTCTCAGCTGTAGGCGGATCGAACATCGTCGCCAACAGTTCACGGATAAACGCGTGCACTTCCTGCGCCTCGCCAGGCGTGGCGTTCTTGCCGGTGCCGATCGCCCAAACCGGCTCGTACGCGATAATGGTCTCCAGCATATCATCTTTGGACAATCCTGCAAGACTGCCGGTCACCTGCTCGCGCACGATTTTCTTCGTCTGTTTCGCCTCGCGCTGTGCCAACGTCTCGCCAACACAGACGATCGGGCGGATTTCATAGACCAACGCGGCTTTCGCGCGTTTGTTTACGCCAGAATCCGTCTCGCCGAAAAACTGTCGACGTTCGCTGTGGCCGACAATTGCGTAACGGACGGAATGTTCCTTGAGCATTGCTGCGGAGATTTCGCCCGTGAACGCGCCTTCCTTTTCCCAGTACACATTTTGCGCGCCGAGTTTGATGTTGCCCTCTCGCAGGACAGCGCTCGCCGCCGCCAACGCCGTGAACGGCGGACAGACGACGATCTCGACATCTTTCACGCCATCAACCTCGCGTTTCAACGCGTTGATTAGCGTAACCGCCTCCGAGGCGGTCTTGTACATCTTCCAGTTACCAGCAATGATAGGTTTTCGATTCGAATTCATAGTCCACTGATTCCACTGATTTCACGGATTTTACGGATTCATCGGTGTAATCCGTGTCATCCGTGGATAGTTAAGGTTTTTCTGACAACGCCGCAACTCCCGGCAGTTCTCTTCCCTCCAAAAACTCCAGCGATGCGCCGCCACCGGTACTGACAAACGTGACCTGCTTGTCCACGCCGGCCTTCTTCACCGCTTTCGCGCTGTCGCCACCGCCGATAATCGAGATCGCGCCCTTGTTCCCCGCAACGGCCTTGGCGATTTCGAACGTGCCCTTCGAAAACTCCGGAATCTCGAAGATGCCCATCGGCCCGTTCCAGACAATGGTCTTGGCCGTGGCGATTTCCTTGCTGTAAGCCGCGATGGTCTTAGGCCCGATATCCACGCCGCACCAACCATCCTCAATGTTTGTGCCGTCGGTGACGCGCGTTGTCGCGCCCGCTTCAGGCTTGGTCGCCTGCAGATGATCGAGCGGCAACAGAAACTTCTTGCCCTTCGCCTTCGCCAACAGATCTTTCGCCAGATCGAGCTTGTCGTTCTCCACGAGTGAATTCCCCACGCCAAGACCTTGCGCCTTCGAAAACGTGTAAGCCATTGCGCCGCCGATCAGGATCGCATCGGCCTGTTTGAGCAGGTTCTCGATCACAGCGATTTTGTCCGACACCTTTGCCCCGCCGAGAATGCACACAAACGGCCGGGCCGGGTTCGCCAGCGCGCCGCCGAGATATTTCAATTCCTTCTCCATCAGGAAACCGGCTGCGCACTTGCCGCCGCGTTTCTTTATAATCTGCGCCACGCCTTCGGTGGACGCGTGGGCGCGATGCGCCGAACCGAACGCGTCGTTGACATAGCAATCGATATTCTGCGCCAGTTGCTCGCAGAATTTCGGATCATTCTTCTCTTCCTGCGCGTAAAATCGGAGGTTCTCCAGCAATAGAATGTCGCCGGGCTGCATGATGGCCTTTGTCTTCTCGACCTTGTCGCCGATGCAATCATCCATAAACGCCACAGGCCGACCGAGAATCTCAGCGAGCCGCGTGGCGCAAGGCCGCAAATTCTGTTTCGGATCGCGTTTACCTTTGGGACGGCCAAGATGCGAGCACAGAACCACTTTCGCGCCGGCCTTTACCAAATATTCCAGCGTCGGCACGGTCGCCTTGATGCGTTTGTCGTCGGTGATCGTGCCGTTCTCGTCGAGCGGCACATTATAATCCACGCGCACCAGCACGCATTTACCCTTCAAATCCTTCAAATCACTAATAGACAACTTTGCCATAATCGAATCTCCACAAGAATTAACACTTACGAGGCATCAGGAGAGTAGCGAATCGTGTCCCCGAGTCAAACCAAAAGGACGGGCGAGAACGGAATTGTCTCACACAGAGATCGCGGGGGACGCAAGGGGTTATTCGGCCACACACACCTTGGTGCGAGCGACGGGACTGTGCTACTATCGTTAAGGATGCAGCCGATGAAGTCTTGGGTAATAGCCGGCGTCGAAACGAACATTTCTTGGCCGACTGTTGAAACCGTGGTTGAGTTCCGCGGCCACAACATGACGCTGAGGCCCGAAACCGACAAGCTCGCGGCCAGCGTCGTAATGGCCTACGAGCCCCCAATGACATTTGAGGAAGCAGAAATCGTTTTGCACGAGTTTCTAAGTGTTTTGGCTTGGGTAGAACGATCCGCTATCAGTGAGACGTGTGTCTGTGGTGCTGGTCATCCGATCGGCATTGGCAAGGGCCGATTTTCTCGCTCAATTAATCCATACTTCACCGTGGATTACTTGCCAGATACCAAGAAACCCAAGGTAAAACTTGCCTTGGCGTTATACCGTGAGGCCCTGAATGTAAATAGCACACCGTACAAGTTCTTGGGTTTCTACAAGATCATCAACATTCTCTACCGCAACGGCAATGCCCAGAAGGCGTGGATCAATAAAACGGTAGAATTGCTTGACGACCATTATGCAAAGGAGCGCGTTGCCAAACTTAGGAAAGAAGGACACGATGTTGGTACGTATCTCTACCAGTCAGGGCGAAACGCAATTGCGCACGCGTACACCGAACCGTCAATCAATCCGGTGAACCCCGACGAACCGGCTCATATTTCACGATTGTTTTCCGATCTACCTGTAATTAGAGCACTTGCTGAGTATCTTATCGAAAAAGAATTTGGCGTACTAAGTAGGCACACGGTCTGGCAAGAACATCTGTATGAACTCAGCGGTTTCCGGTCGATACTAGGCAATCAGGTTGTCGATTGCCTCAAACAGAAAGAGCGTGTCGCGCTGGCGAATCTCCCACGACTGCCGAAGCTCAACATAAGATTAAGAAGATACAATCCGTTCCCTGTCTTCGAGAACTTGCAGGCTGATATTCTTGAAGGCGACAGCGGCGGCTTGTTGGTAGCGTGTTCCTCATCTGATCGTCGAGTGAAAGTTAGCATTTTCTTAAACTTCGCCGACGAGCGCCTTCAGTTTGATCCGGTCAACGGGGTTACACTTGATGATGATGGATCGGCAAAAATCGTGCGCTTGGCGATCGATAGGTTGAAATTCATAAGGGGGCTCTATTTGAATGGCGAAGTTGAGGTGTGGGATGCAGAGAAGAACGCGCTTCTCGGAAGGTGCAATGCATTCATCCCAAGGAATATCGACCTTCGAGAGGTGGTCGCGGACATAGACGATCGCGTCGCGGCCCTTGAAGGAGAGGCAAGACAAAGAAAGGAAGGGCAAAGCTAGCTACGGTAATGGTCAGTCATTGACTATTGACAGCTTTCTGTGCCGATGCAGGTTGTGAAGCGACAATCAGCATACATCGGATACCGATGTATCGACCCTTCTACGAGGCAAGCCCCGAATCTCTCCCTCTACGCCATGTGTAAAAATATTGCCAGTTATCAATAAGTGTACAGACTTTTACACAAAAGGTTCAGGAGGCAGCCAATAAATTGGCAACTTTTTGTGCCGCCGCAGTACAATCCATTTGTGATTTTTGCGGCTAGCTTGTGCCCGCTTAGTCTCCGTTGTACACTTCGTGCCCGTGGGGATTCGGAAGATCGTGTCCGCCAATAGGCGGATTTGCTGCGTGCTTGCCCTGATACTTGTGTCGGGGCTGCTCGTCCCGACGCTTCTGTCGGGGGCCGACGACAAAGTCCACATCACCTATTGGGAGAAGTGGTCAGGGTTCGAGGCGGACGCGATGCGGCGGACGGTCGAGCAGTTTAACCGGTCGCAGAACAAGGTCGTTGTCGAGTTTCTTTCCTTGTCGTCCGTTGACCGTAAAGCTCTTATCGCCACCGCCGGCGGTGACCCACCCGATGTCGTCGGTTTGTGGGCGTACAACGTCTATTCGTTTGCCGACCGCGACGCTTTGCAGCCGCTCGATGATTTCATCCGCGCCGAACCCACGCCTAGCGGCGGGCAAGCCTCGACTCCCGAACAATGGCTTGCGCGTTACGAGCCGGTTTATGCCGACATGTGCACCTATCGCGGTCGAGTTTGGGCCGGGCTGAGCACGCCGTCGATGACGGCGCTGCACTGGAACAAGGCGATGTTCCGTGCCGCCGGTTTGGATCCCGAACGACCACCCCGCACGCTGGCGGAACTCGACGCATTTGCCGAGAAACTTACCAAGCGCGATCCCAAGACCGGCGAGGTCGTACAACTCGGGTTTCTACCACAGGAACCGAACTGGTTTGCGTGGGCGTATCCGCTGTGGTTTGGTGGCCAACTTCTCGACGGCGATAAGATCACCATCGGGACCGACCCGCATAATCTCCAGTGTTATCAATGGGTAGAAAGCTACACTCGCAAATACGGTTTGGATCAGGTTCGGGCGTTCTCCAGCGGCTTTGGTAATTTCGCGTCGCCACAGAATGCGTTCCTATCGGGCAAGGTCGCAATGGAGTTTCAGGGTGTCTATATGAACAACTTCATTCGCCAGTTCAGGCCCGGCATGGAATACGGCGTGACGGCGTGGCCGACGGCGGCGCCGGGCCTCGATGATTTCACCGTGGCCGATACCGATCTGTTGGCGATCCCGCGCGGAGCGAAACATCCGCGCGAGGCGTGGGAGTTCATCAAATTCATCAGCTCGGCAAACCTGAACGCGCAACGCGAAGATGAATTGAGCGGAATGGAACTGGTTTGTTATCTACAAGGCAAGAACTCGCCGTTGCGACAATGGAGTCCGTTCTTCGAGCAACATCATCCGCATCCGTACATCGGCGTGTTCCGTCAACTGGCTCGAAGTCCGCATGCGGTGCATCTGCCGAAGATGGGCATCTGGCAGGAGTACCGGCGCGAGACAGATACAATGTTCGATGCGGTACGGCTGTTGGCCGAGTCGCCTGAGCAGGCGCTCGCGTTCTGTCAGCGGCGCATCAGCGAAAGTTGGTCATGGCATCGAAAAAGTTTGGAAAGGCGATCAAGTGACATCGCAAACAGACCCCTCACCCGGGCCCTGCAAACAACAGCAGTGCCCGGCCTCTCCCTCATGGGGCGAGGCAATCCAGATGAGCTGACACCAAATGGTAAGCCCAACGTGCCGTTAACGAATGCCCCTCTCCCCTTGGGGGAGAGGGTTCGGGTGAGGGGTCATGAAATCATTGCCAAATCGCCATGACCTCTCGCGAAAAACATAATCTTCGGCACGGGCTTGCCTTCTGCTCGCTGTGGTTTGTCGGGTTCGGCGTGTTCACCATTTATCCCGTGCTGGCGTCGTTGTACTACAGCTTCTGCGATTACTCCGTGTTGCAGCAGCCTCTCTGGATCGGCATTGATAATTACCGTCGGATGTCCACCGACGTCGTCTTCTGGATCTCGCTGAAGAACACGCTGGTGTTCGCAGCGCTTTCGCTGCCGGCGGGAATGATCGTTTCGCTCTCGCTGGCGTTGTTGCTGAACACGGAAGTGCGCGGGATGCCAATCTTTCGCACGATCTTTTATCTGCCGTCGGTCGTGCCGATCGTTGCCAGCGCGTTGCTATGGTTGTGGATATTCAACGGACAGTTCGGCATCCTAAACTGGGCATTGCGGCCGATCCTAGGTCTCTTTGGCGCTACACCGCCGACGTGGTTTGCCGATCCGGCGTGGGCGAAGCCGGCGCTGGCGTTGATGAGCGTGTGGGGCATTGGCAATTCGATGGTGATTTATCTGTCGGGATTGCAGAACGTGCCGCAGGAATTGTACGAGGCTGCCGAAATTGATGGCGCGAACTGGTGGCGGCGGATCTGGCACGTGACGTTGCCGCTGACTTCGCCGGTGATCTATTTCAACCTCATCATGGGCATCATCGGCACGCTGCAAACATTCACCACCGTGTTCGTGATGACTGGCAACGCTGACGGAAATCCCGCGCGGTCGACTTTGCTGTACGCGCTCTATCTGTTCAGCACGGCGTTCTACGACCTACGGATGGGTTACGCCAGCGCGATGGCGTGGATATTATTCGTGTTGATCGTCGCGCTCACGCTGCTGGCAACGAAACTGATGGAGAAGAGAATTCATTATGGTGGGTAAGTCGGGGCAAGAATGCCCCTCCTACAAACCTGGCATCAAAAAGAAATCATGAGCCCGAAATCAAAACTGGCCCGGCTGATCGTGTACGCGCTGTTGTTTGGCGGCGCGGCGATCTTTTTGTTTCCGTTCCTATGGCTGGTTGCCACGTCGCTGAAACCGGCCGAACAAACGATGTCGCTGCCGCCGACCTGGCTGCCACGCGCGTACTACGCCACGATTGACGGCAAACGCATGGAAGTTACGCGCGATTATCCCGCGCCGGATCGACCGGGCTACTGGCACATCACGGAGAAACCCGCCCCAAAGACGTTGGCGGGCAAGCCCACGAGCGCGATTGTGTCTGCCGCAGAAATTGAGACAAAGATTCAGCCGCGCTGGGACAATTATCACACGGCCTTGGCGACGATGGGCGGACGACGCCCCACTTCTGCAGAAGGCGCGGTGGGAGTGGACGCGCAGGTAACGTTCTTCACGTTCCTGCGCAACACGCTATTGGTGTGCGTGTTGGGAGTCATTGGCGCGGTGTTTTCCAACGCACTCATTGCCTACAGCTTTGCGAAGATTCGCTGGCGCGGACGCGATACCATGTTCGTATTGACACTGGCAACGATGATGGTGCCGTTCCCGGTGTTGATGGTGCCGTTGTATGGCGTGTTCAAATGGTTGGGCTGGATCGGTTCGCTCAGGCCGCTATGGGTGCCGGCATTTTTCGGAAGCGCGTTCAACATTTTCCTGATGCGCCAGTTTTTCCGGACCATTCCCGAGGAATTGAGCGAGGCGGCGCGGATCGACGGTTGCAGCGAATGGGGAATCTTTTGGCGGATCATTTTGCCGTTGAGCAAACCGGTGATTGCCGTGGTGGCGTTGTTCCATTTCCTCTGGGCGTGGAACGATTTCCTTGGTCCACTACTTTATCTCACACGCCGGCACACGTTCACGCTGGCGCTCGCGTTGCAGGATTACCAGAGCCAGGGCGGTGGCGTGCAATGGCATTACCTGATGGCGGCCACCGTCGTCGTCATCATCCCGATTGTTGTTCTGTTCTTCCTGACGCAAAAAACGTTCATCAAAGGCATCGCCACGACCGGTATCAAGGGCTGATAAGGCTCGGCAGGACCGGTGTTGTACGGAAAAGGTTAGCCGGCTGGCAGACTGGTCCTGTCCTTGTTCAATGCCGCGGGGTGCTTCCGCCACCAACTATGGAAAAAGCTGCACGAACGAGGCCAACCAGCGTTTTCCTGTAGCTTTTGCCTTTAGGCGGATCAAGCTCGGCGATCTTGTGGGTCGGCAACTGCATCAGCTCATACTCGGCTTGCAGCCAGTCACTAACCTCGTGCCCGCCTTCGCAACCGCGATCGAGATAAATCTGGTAAGCACGGTTGCGAATCTCTTCCTCTGTCGGATAACGAATTTTCATGACTATTCTTTCCTTTGCATCAGCAGTTATCGCACTCAGTTGGTGTCCGAATCTCTAATCATCACCCGCGCAGCGCAAGAAAGCAATCATCGTTCAACAATCTCAAAGGGAATGGACGGCAACGTGCCAAGCTGGATGCGTTGATTGTTCGTCTGAGGTATATCTTTTCCATGCGCCCCAGTCTTTTGTCCAAAGACTTTAACGGTCAGATTCCCTTTCTGGCCGAGTTTCACTTTTGTGACATCGCTTTGCAGTGCAATCTCCATTACATCGCGAGTCGTCCAGAAACCATTGATAATGATTCCCTCCGGTGTCCCGCTCAATTCCGGCTGGACATTAACGGATGACACACCTTTGGGCAATTCAACTTGAACGCGTGCCAATCCACCAGGCCGGAGTTTTATGGGAGTTGCGCTGATGATTTTCCCCCAGGCTTTGCGCGCCTGGCGTCCAGCCACGGCGACCTTCAGTTCTTTTGCGGGAACGAGATGCCGGTATGCGAAAGCCTGCATCATGTCTTCCGCAGGTACTACTGGATGGACAACATCCCGTCCTTGAATCATCGCCCGTCCTTCCAAGTTCAGGTCGATGGGATCCTTCAAGGGCGTCGAGGGGACGGTGAGCGTGAGCTGCACATGGTCCTGATACGCCGGCACGGGACCGCCGTTCAACTTGAATCCCAATGGCGCGCCCTTCAACGCCACCGTGATCGCGTCGCTGAACCCGTCTCTCCGGATGGCATATATGGTGATGGGATTCGTCACGCCGGGACGGGCATTGATGCTGGACGGCACGGCCCGCAAATCGAAATCAGGACGGGGCTGACTGATGCGTAATCGATATCCGTACTCCGGCCCGCCGTTGTGCTGCGCATCCCACAGATAAAGATAGTAAGTGCCAATCGTGGGCAGTTTGGCGCTGAGCCAGGAATCGGCATAGTGCGTGTTCAATCCAAATCCCTTGTCTTCATGATCGTCATTAAACGCCAGTTGCTTGCCGTTGGCATCGGTCAGTCTTAGCACGGAATCCAGCGGCGAGTTCAACCGTCGAGCATAGACTTCCGCAACGATGATCTCGTTGCCGGCGCGGCTGTCGAATTGGAACACATCCACGTCGCCCGGTTGATCAATGCGCCCGTTCACGATGATTGGTAGCGTGACCGGCAGCGCGGTCGCCGGCTCGTTGTTCGGTTCACGCTCCATGCATTCAGGCAGCGTGTCCACCTTGAAAGGCATGACGTTGGAGATCCATTTCTCCTTGCGCACGGAGACCGGATAAATGCCCGGTGTTATGTTCATGCTACTAAGCGTCAAGTTGGTCACCGGGAGATTCCAACCCTTAAGCGCGATGGTGGTTAACGCACCGGCCGGACCGCCCAACGGGAAGATGCTTGTTATGAACGGCAATTCGCCCACGGTTATGCGATAGACGAAATCCTCGCGGCCCCGGTAAATGGAGTCCTTGATCTCCATCACGTATTCGCCATCCGCAGGAATCTCGTAATAGAGAACAGGATCGGGGTTGAAACGAAAATGGTCGTCATACGCGAGTTCGTTGCCTTTCGCGTCGTACAACGCCAGCGTCGCCTGAAACCAACCGGGAACGGCATCCGCCAGATAAGGAATCAATTCCCGCGCGTTGACAATGGCAACCAATTGCTGGCCTTTGTTCGCCGAGAACCTGAACCGGTCAACACCGCCCGGCATGATCTGGCCGTTCACGACGGCCGGCAGCGTGATGCTCATTTCGGATTTCGGGGATTGGGTCTTTGATTGGCCGCCAAGTTGTTTTAGGAAGCGTTCCAATTGCGGGCTGACCGCCTTCGCTGGCGGTTTGGAGAACTCCGGCAGTTGACCAACGCATATTAGGAGTGGATTCGACAATCCGTTGGGCGCGCCCAGCCTTATCTCTCGTTCGCCCGGCTCCGCGTCCGGAGCTAGGGTAATCTCGATCATGACGGTCTCGGCTATGGCTGGGTTGCCTTGTCGATTGGGAGGGTTTTTGATGATTTTATTCCGGATCTCGGTGACCATCGCTTCATCCGCAGCCGTCCAGACGTTTGTGGAGCCTT
>Ga0187885_10002542_pt1 | contig 17667 bp, 10 predicted proteins | sample June2016WEW_20_1_3_FD_132970 | JGI IMG/M metagenome (GOLD analysis project Ga0187885, IMG submission 132970) | Peatland microbial communities from SPRUCE experiment site at the Marcell Experimental Forest, Minnesota, USA - June2016WEW_20_100 | ecosystem: Environmental > Terrestrial > Soil >... | reverse complement strand
CGCGTGCCGAAGAATTCTCCGGGCCCGCGAAGCTCGAGATCGATTTCCGCGATTTCAAAACCGTCCGACGTGCGCGCCATCGTGTCCAGGCGTCGGCGCGCTTCATCGGTCATGCGCGGCGGCGCCACGAGGATGCAATGCGATTTCTCGGCGCCGCGTCCGATGCGGCCGAGAAGCTGGTGCAATTGTGCCAGGCCGAAGCGCTCGGCGTGCTCGATGACCATGACGGTGGCGTTGGGCACGTCCACGCCGACTTCGACGACGGTGGTGGCCACGAGGATCTGCACGTCCCCGCGGCGGAAGCGCTCCATCACGTCTTCTTTTTCGCTGCTCGAAAGCCGGCCGTGCAACAGGCCCAGCCGCATCTTCGGGAACATATCCTTCGAGAGGCGCTCGTATTCGACGATGGCTGCCTTAAGCTCCTGCTTCGATTCCTCGATGACCGGGTAAACCACGTAACCCTGACGGCCGCGCGCCACTTCGCCGCGAAGAAATTCCCACACGCCGCCGAGATGCGGCTCGGAGGTGACGCGCGTCTCGATGGGCGTGCGGCCGGGAGGCAGTTCGTCGAGCACGGAAACGTCCAAGTCGCCGTAGAGCGTGAGCGAAAGGGTCCGGGGAATGGGCGTGGCCGTCATGACCAGGACGTGAGGCGCGTGGCCGCGCGAGGCGGCTTTGTCCATCAGCCTCTTGCGCTGCAGGACGCCGAAGCGATGCTGTTCGTCGATCACCGCGAGGCCCAGGCGCGCGAATTCGACGTCCTCTTCGATGAGCGCGTGCGTGCCGATCACGAGCTGCGCTTCGCCGCTGCGGATGCGTTCGCGCGCGGCGGTCTTCTCGGATGGCTTCAAGCCGCTGATAAGCAACTCGGCCCGATATCCGCCCGGCGCGAGAATACGCCCGGCGGCCAGGAAATGTTGCACGGCCAGAATTTCCGTCGGCGCCATCAGCGCGGCCTGGCAGCCGTTTTCGATGGCGATCACGGCGGTCTCGAGCGCGACAATCGTCTTGCCGCTGCCGACGTCTCCCTGGAGAAGCCGGTTCATGGGCGCAGGCTTCTCCAGGTCGGCGGCGATTTCCGCGAGGGCGCGCTTCTGCGCTCCGGTGGGTTTGAAGGGCAGAATGCGCTTCAGCGCTTCGCGCACGCGGTCCTCGCGCAGGCGAAAAGCGATGGCGTTCTCGCGGCGGGCGGCGCGCCGGCCGAGGGCCAGGCTGAGTTGATAAAGAAAAAATTCTTCGAAGATCAGGCGCTCCTGCGCGGGCGAACGAAAGGCGTTGAGCGCCTCGAGGTTTTCCTCCGGCGGCGGGAAGTGCGTGCGGATGATTGCTTCGCGGCGCGAGGGATATCCGAGCCGCACGAGCAGCCCCGCCGGCAGATGATCGGGCATTTGCGTCGGGAGATTGGCGAGTGCCTGATACATGGCGCGGCGGATGGCGCGCGAGCCGAAATTGCCGATGGCTTCGTAGATGGGTACGATGCGCCCGACCTCGGTCGAATCCTCGGCCTCGCCGCCGAGCGGCTCGATCTGCGGATTCACCATTTCGATACGCGCCGGCCGGTAACGGTCGATTTCGGCCTTGCCGTGCAGCACCAGTTCCTGACCGGGCTTGAGCCGTCCTTCGAGGTAGCTCCCGTGAAAGAACTTGCAGTGGAACGACCCGGTGGCATCCTGCACGAGCAAGTGATAGATCGCATCGCGCCCGCGCATGTAGCGGAGTGTGCCGCCGCTCGCGACCCGCGCTCGGATGGTGTAAACGCCGCCGGGCTGGATTTCGCGGATGGTGGAAAAGCGTATGCGGTCTTCGTAGCGGAACGGCAGATAGGCCAGCAGGTCTTCGATCGTGCGGATGCCGCGCTCGGCCAGCGTCGCGGCGCGCTGCGGACCCACGCCTTTCAAGTGGCGCACGTCGTCAGTGAGTAGGAAGGCCATCGAGGGCTTTTATACCACCCTCCCGCGCCCAGGGGTGCGCGAGGAGCGAAAACAATCCCGTTGCCGCAGTGTGAAGCCCGCGTGCGGAAGACCGCGCCGGGGCCACCGGGACACTTGCGCGCAACGGAGACGTACAGATAAAGTGAACGGGCTCATGGGCATCGGCAAGACGGGGAGGCACGAGTGACCGGCGATCGCCTGACGGGAAAAGACCTGCGCGGCTTGTTGTTCTGGATCGTCCTGGGAATCGCCGGGGCGCTCTTCGCTTTCAAATTCTATTTCTCGGCATTTCCGGAGGCTTCGGTGGATTTTCGTGTTTCGCGAACCGAAGCCGTGGCGCGAGCGCGCGCGTTTCTCGCGACTGCCGGCAACGATGTGAGCGGGTACCAGTCCACGATCGTCTTCAATGTGGACGACGACGCCAAGACGTACATGGAGCGCGAGCTGGGGCTGAAGCAAGCGAACCAGTTGATGGCCCGCGAAGTGAGCGTGTGGTATTGGGACGTACGCTTCTTCCGCCCGCAGCAGGAAGAAGAGTTTCGCGTGCGCGTGAGCCCCGGCGGCAGCATCACCGGCTACGAGCACAAGATTGAAGAATCGCGCGCCGGGCCGAAGCTGGAGCGTGCCGCGGCTCTCAGTAAAGCGGAAGGTTTTCTGCGCGCGCAATACGGGGCGGGCTTGTCCAACTGGAACTTCCTCCCGGAAGAAGCCAGTTCGGTCGAACGCCCGAAGCGCCTCGACTGGACGTTTGCCTGGGAGAAACGCGGATTCCGCGCCAAGGACGCGCCTTATCGGCTGCACGTAACCGTTCAGGGCGAGCGTGTCGGAAGCGTGGAAGAATTCCTCAAGGTGCCGGAAGCGTGGCAGGACAGCTACAAGCGCCTGCGCTCCACCAACATCTTTTACAACCAGGTGGCCATTATTCCCTACGCGCTGCTGTTCGGCGCGGCGCTGTGGCTGGGCTTTACGCTGACGCGGCGCGGGCAAGTGGGTTGGAGCGGCGCGCTGAAGCTGGGTATCTTTGTGGCCGCGTTGCTCCTGCTCATGCAGATCAACGAGTGGCCGATCGCGCGCTCCGGCTACGACACGAACTCGTCTTACGGCAGCTTTGTCGCGCGCAGCCTCGTTTTTGCCGCGCTGTTCGCGCTGGGTTCGGCATTGATGGTTTCGCTCGTCCTGCCGGCGGGTGAAGCGCTCTACCGTGCGTCGCAGCCGGACCGTCTGCGGCTGGGGAAGGCGTTCACCTCGAAAGGAATCCGGACGAAGGAGTTCTTTAGCTCTTCGGTCGTGGGTTTGTCGCTCGCGGCGGCGCACATCGGATTCGTCGTGGCCTTCTACCTCGTCGGCAGCCGGTTCGGGGTCTGGGCGCCGCAGGACCTGAACTACTCGAACCTGGTGAGCACGTCTTTCCCTTGGATCTCGGGCATAGCCATTGGGATGCTCGCGTCCACCAGCGAAGAATTTCTGTTCCGCCTCTTCGCCATTCCCTTCCTCGCGCGGGTGACGCGCTCGCGCATTCTGGCGGTGATCCTGCCGGCATTTGCCTGGAGCTTTCTGCACAGCGCCTACCCGCAGGAGCCGGGGTACATCCGGGGAATTGAAGTTGGGATCATCGGCATCGTCGCCGGCATCGTGATGCTCCGCTGGGGCATCGTTGCCACGCTGATCTGGCATTACACGGTGGACGCTTCGCTGCTAGGACTCCTGCTGCTGCGATCGGAAAGCCTCTACTTCCGCGTTTCCGGCGCGATCGTGGGAGCGGCCGCGCTCGTTCCTCTCGCGGTTTCGGGCATTTCCTATTTGGCGCGGGGAAGATTTGAGACCGATGAATCGCTCGAAAACCGGGCCCACCCGATCCCCGAAGCAACGGTGCGGCAAGCTGTCCCTGGAGATGCTGCGGCGGCCGGCTCCAGGCGGTACGAGACCCTCAGTACAGGCAAGCTTGGTTTCCTGATCGGGTGTGGAATCTTGGGCGCGGCGTTGCTCTTTGGCGTGAAGCCGGAACGGCTGGGCGATTATCTGCGCCTGCATGTGAATGCGCGCGAGGCGCACGCGGCCGCAAATAGCATCCTCCGCCAGCGCGGCCTTCGCCCGGAAAACTATCGCACGGCGACCACCCTGGTGGACCGGATGGACGGCGAGGCCAATGAATTCCTTCGAGAGCGCATCGGCATCGCCCGGGTGAACCGAATCTACACGGACGAGATCCCGGGAGCGCTCTGGCGGGTGCGCTATTTCCGCGACAGTGAGAAAGAAGAATACGCCGTCATTCTCAAACCAGATGGCGCCCTTCATTCCCTGCACCACACGCTGGCCGAGGCCACGCCCGGCGCGACAATTACAAAAGAACAAGCCCAGGCGCATGCCGAAGCGTATTTGCACGATGTGAAAAAGATCGAGCTTGCCGCATGGAAGCTGGTCGAGGCGAATTCGGAAAAGCGGCCCGCGCGCGTGGATTACACGCTGACGTGGGAGAAGACCCACCCGCTCGATTTGCCGGAGAACGCCACGGCCACCGGCGATTCGGCCGACCATGCCTACGCGCGTATGGAAGTACAGGTTCTCGGAGATGAGGTGACGAACTATCGCACCTACATCAAGATTCCGGATGAATGGAGCCGCAAGCGGGAGGAGCAGACGCTTTCGCGCACGCTGCATCTGGTGGGACGCTATTCCTTCTTCGCCGCCTTGGGACTCATTGCGCTGATCTTGTTCCTGGTGAAGCTGCGCTCGCCGGCAGCCGCATCCATTCCCTGGAGACGTTTTGCACGCTGGGCGCCCTGGGGTGCCGCTTGTTTTTTGGCCGTCTTCGCGCTCGGGAACCGCCTGCCCATGTTTCTCGCATCCTATGACACTGCGATTCCGCTGAAATTTATGTTTGGAGGAATCGCTATCGGCGTTCTCTTCGGTGCAGGTTTCTACTTCGCTGTTCTGCTTCTGCTCTTCGGACTCACCTGGTTCTATGGCGCGCCGGCTTTCGGAGAAGACCGCCTTCCGGCTTGGAAGGGCATGCCGGCGGCATACTATCGCGATGCGCTCTTGATCGGCATCGGCGGCACCGCGGCGCTTGCGGGACTTGGGCGGCTGACGTACTTGCTGGGGAGATCGTGGAACACTCCGCATCGCACGCTCGACGCCGCAATCGGTCAGGATTTCTCCGCGTACGTGCCCGCCGCACAGGCGATCGGCGGCAGCGTCCTCTGGGGTCTTGTATTCACAGGCATCATCGTGCTGGCCGCGGCGTTCGTGGCCTCGCGGGTGCGCGCTCGCTGGATGCGCATTGGACTCTTCCTCTTGACGGCGCTGGCGCTCGTGAGCGATTGGGGTAACGGAGCCGACTTCGCAAGACAATTGATCGCCGAGGGCGTCTTGCTCGGCGCCGTCTGGTGGGCCACGCGGTGGCTCGTGCGGTTCAACATGCTTGGGTATTTCTTGGTGGCGGCGCTGGCGAGCCTCAGTGGTGCGGCGAGCGAACTCCTGGTTCAGCCGAATGCCTTCTACCGGGGAAACGGCATCGCCATAGTGGTGACGGCGGCTTTGCTCGTGGCTTGGCCGCTCGTGGAGTGGCGGAGAAGCCGCAGCGGCGGACCGGCGTAGCACACGAGCCTAGGGTGCCGCCGAATCGCGCGCGGCGCGCTGCAAACATTCCGGGCACAGGCAGTCTTGAAACTGCGATCGTTGTTTCTCTTGCGCCGCGCGACTCAGCTTGATTTCACTGCACCAGCATTTTTCTTGGGACGCTCCACAGAAAAATTGCTTTCCGCACGATCCGCAGGCCTTCGTGTTCGATGCTGCCGCGCCGTTCACAGGTTCTCCTGTTCAATCACTATCATGCACCGGCTCCGGGCCGGGCTTCCAGCCGAGGTCAATGAGGTGGCGATAGAGGCGCGCCAGGGGAAGACCGACTACATTGAAGTAGCAGCCTTCGATGCGTGAGATGTACCGGCCGCCCCTGCCCTGGATGCCGTAGGCCCCCGCCTTGTCAAAAGGCTCTCCGGAAGCGACGTAAGCCGAGATTTCTTCCGCTGACATCAGGTCGAAGGTGACCTGCGTGGCCTCGATGTCCGTCCGGCTGGCTCCGTCCGGGAGGCGGATGAGAACGAGGCCGGTGTAAACGGTGTGCGTTTTCCCAGAGAGAAGCCGGAGCATGTCCCGCGCATCCTCTGCGGAGCATGGCTTGCCGAGGATCTTGCCGTCGGCTACGACAACCGTATCCGCGCCAACGATGATCGCCGGCCCGGCGGCGCGCACAGCGGCCAACCGAGCCTTCTGCTGCGCGAGGCGGCGCACGCAATGTTCCGGCGACTCACCGTCGAGCGGATCTTCGTCCACGTCGGACGGAACCGCTTCGAAAGAAAGGCCCGCGCCGCGCAGAATCTGCGCCCGGCGTGGCGATGCGGAAGCGAGGATGAGCTTCATGAGCGAATCTCGCGAGAAGAATACTACAGTGCGCAATCGTGGTGGCGCAGCATGCTGCGCCACGACTATTCGGGAAGCGTCAGATCACGACGGATTCGCGGTATTCGCCGAAGACGGCGCGCAGGGCGTCGGAGATTTCGCCGACGGTGGCGCGGGCTTCGACGGCGGTGAGAATGGCGGGGAGCAGGTTCTCGGTGGTTGCGGCGCGGCGGGTGAGTTCGGCGAGCGCGGCTTGGACCTGCGCGGAGTCGCGGCGCGCGCGCAGGGCATTCAATCGCGCGACCTGCGTGCGTTCGATCTCGGGATCGATGCGCAGGGTAGGGATGGGCTTTTCGTCGTCGGCCACGTAGCGGTTCACGCCGACGACGACATGCTCGCCGCGTTCGACGGCCCGCTGATGCTCGTAGGCTGCTTTCTGAATCTCGCCCTGGATGAAACCGCTCTCGATGGCGCGAAGCACCCCGCCGAGCGCGTCGATTTTCTCGATATATTCGCGCGCGCTCGTTTCGATTTCATCCGTAAGGTGCTCGACGGCGTAGGAACCGGCAACGGGATCGACGGTGTTCGCGACGCCGGTTTCGTTGGCGATGATCTGTTGAGTGCGCAGGGCGAGGAGCGCGGAATCCTCGGTGGGAAGAGCGAGGGCTTCATCGAGACTGTTGGTGTGGAGCGACTGGCAGCCGCCGAGAACGGCGGCGAGCGCTTGGATGGCCACGCGCACGATGTTGTTTTCAGGCTGCTGCGCGGTGAGCGAAGAGCCGGCGGTCTGCGCGTGGAAGCGAAGCAGCAGCGAGCGCGAATCGCGCGCGTGGAAGCGCTCGCGCATGATGCGCGCCCACAAGCGGCGCGCGGCGCGGAACTTGGCGACCTCTTCGAGCAGATCGCTGTGCGCGTTGAAGAAGAAAGAAAGCTGCGGCGCGAATTCGTCCACGGCGAGCCCGGCGTCGAGCGCGGCTTGCACGTAGGCGATGGCGTCGGCAAGGGTGAAGGCCACCTCTTGCACGGCGGTCGAGCCCGCTTCGCGGATGTGGTAGCCGGAGATGGAGATGGTGTTCCAACGGGGAAGCTCGGCGCGGCAGTAAGCGAAAAGGTCGGTGACGATGCGCATGGCGGGGCGCACAGGATAGATGTAAGTACCGCGAGCGATGTATTCCTTGAGAATGTCATTCTGCACGGTGCCGGAGAGTTTGCTGAGGTCGGCGCCCTGCTGCTTGGCGACGGCGACGTAGAGGCAGAGAAGGATCGTCGCGGTGGAGTTGATGGTCATCGAGGTGGAAACTTTTTCGAGCGGGATGGCCTCAAAGAGCGCCTGCATGTCTTCCAGTGAATCGATGGCCACGCCGACCTTGCCCACTTCGCCGCACGCCAGTGGATGATCGGAATCGAGTCCGATCTGTGTGGGCAGGTCGAAAGCGACCGACAGGCCGGTCTGTCCCTGGCTGAGCAGATAGCGGAAGCGGCGGTTGGACTCGGCAGCATCGCCGAAACCGGCATACTGGCGCATGGTCCAGAAGCGGCCGCGGTACATCGTGGGATAAATGCCGCGGGTGAATGGAAACTGGCCGGGATAACCGAGGGTTTCCTCCGGGTCACGGCCCTGGAGATCGTCGGGAGCGTACACGCGCTCAAGGGGCAGGCCGGAAAGCGTGGCGAAGCGCGGCTTGCGTTCGGCAGTGCCGGGGCTTGTCTGTTTTCGCTCGGTCACAGGATCCCGAAACTCGAAATGTGAAGCTCGCTCAGCGCAATCGGCGAGCGTTGCGGAACGACGTCCACGAGAAAACGATCATCACCACCGCGACGGCCAGGGCCGTGGCGATGAGCCAGCGAGCCACGTCGCGGCGGCTGGCGCGCAGGGCGGCGTTGAGCCAGGCCAGCGCCAAGACCGCAAAGATCGCACCGACGATCTCATGGAAAACCTGGCGCACCGCTCGCCAGAAGCGCCGGAAGCTCCCCGGCGCCGCGGCAGCCAAAGTCTTACGGCCTGCTCCTTCGGCCATGCAGGCATCTTAGCGCAAACCGGGCCGCACCCGAAGAGCAGCCGGAAACGAACAGAAGCAGCGAGCCTGTAAACCGGTTGGACAACTCCGTCGCAAACCTATACTTGTTTCCTGGGATAGCGCATCCTACAATGCAAGAGAAGTTCCAGGAGAGCCGCCTTGCAACTCGACGATCACCTGAAGAATCTTTTGCGTGAACTTGGGCACGCTATCAACGACACGGTTTCCGACTCCGAGCGGATTACAGGAGCAATTTCCGAGGTGCGCGCGCACGGGTACGACATCGTGCTGAAGCTGGATGCGACGATCGGTCTGGCGCGGCGCGAACCCGCCGCGGAAGGCGACGTGCCGGCAGAAATGACGCCACTGGATCGCCGGTTCCTCGAATCGCTGCGAATCCAGGTGGATCAGGAATCGTTCGAAGAAGAGAAAAGGACGGCTCCGAGGCTTACGATGACGCCGCAGGACCTGCGCTTTTTGAAGTCACTGCGGATTGCTGTGGACGATTCCGAGTGAAACGACTCACCCACGTTACGACTGTTGCAACCCTGGCGCTCCTGCCCGGTTTGGCCGCGGCTCTTTTGTTTGCTGCGGCGCCCGCCTCGGCGCAAGTTTCGGCGCCGGCCGCGGCGGCGGTGGCGTCGGATGTGATCGATGCGACCATGCCCGTAATCGTCAAGCAAGTCAAACCCAAGGATTCGCTGAAGGAATTCAAAGGCACGGTCATGCACGCCAACCGGGCCGAGATTACTGTCCGCGGGCGTGAAAACGTGATGTTAGTGCGCTCGTTCACGCTTTCGCCGCCACTGGCTAACGCGATGCAGCACGTGATCGACAATGGCGGCTACCAGTATGGCGACAGAGTGACCGTCCGCTACAACGCGACAACCGGGGTGGCGTACCAAATCAAAGGGAAGCCGTCAAAACCTGTGAAGTTCTAGCCGCGGAGGTGCACTGTGCTCCGCTTGCCCGCTGTTGCCGGACGCTTTTATCCTTCCGATTCCACTGAACTCACGTCTCTGATCCGCACTTGCCTGAAACCGGCTGAGCATACTCCCCAGAAAAAGGTGCGGGCGTGTCTGGTGCCGCACGCCGGGTACATCTATTCCGGCCCGGTGGCCGGAGCGGTCTATTCCGCGATTGAGCTGCCGAAGCGCGCAGTGATCTTGGGGGTGCGCCATTTTCCGCGGGGCCAGCCGATTGCCATTCTTTCGAGCGGCGCCTGGCGCACCCCCCTGGGAGATGCGCCCGTGGACGCGAATCTGGCGGAACGGTTGCGGGCGCGGTGCCCGCTGCTGCGGGAGGATGAGGAGGCGCACCGGGGCGAGCATTCGCTCGAGGTGCAGATTCCGTTCCTACAGGTCCTCGTGGCGGGGTTCCGTTTCGCGCCGATTGTCCTCGGGACGTTGCGCTTCGATGATCTGGTGACGATCGGGGAGGCGGTGGCCGAAGTGTTGGCCGAGGAAGAGGACCAAGCGCTCATCATCGCCAGCTCGGACATGAATCACTACGAAGACGACGCCACAACGCGGCGCAAGGACCAGCGGGCGATCGAGCGGTTGCTGGCGCTCGACGCGCGCGGATTGTTCGATACTTGCATGAGAGAAGAAATCTCGATGTGCGGGCTGGGGCCGGCGGTGGCCATGCTCACGGCGTTGCGGCACCTGGGCGGCCGCCACGCGGAACTGGTGCGGTACGCGACCTCTGCAGATGTTTCAGGCGACCGCGAAGCCGTGGTCGGGTACGCCGGGATGATCTTCAGTTGAAAGTTTGCCGAGCATCCACACAAGCTGAGGGATCGATTTTTTGCCAGGCAACGCCGGAAGTGCGGTTTTCGGCTGCGCCGAGACAACACACGAAAGGCGCTTCATCCAGATCAGCGCGGCCGACCTCCGCCGCCACCACCAGAGCTTGAGCCCCCGCCACCGCCGCGGCCGGAGCCTGAACCCCCGCCACCACCAGAGCTTGAACCCCCGCCACCGGCGCGGCCACCACCACCAGAGCTTGCGCCCCCACCCCAGCCGCCGCCACTCCCACCACTACCGCGGCCGGAACTCGACCCGCCACCACTACTCCCACCGCTGCTGCGGCCGGAGCTTGACCCAGCGCTGCTGCGTCCGGACCCGCGTGGCGCGGAGGTGCTCGGCGAAGTCCGCGACGCCGATGGATGCTGTGTCGCGGCGGACGACGGCACTCCGTTCTGCATGTGCACGGGGCGCTCAGGCCCACTGACGACAACCGGTCTTACGGCACTGCCAGTCTGATTGCCTGGCTCTGAACCAGGGGAATTCACGGCGTCAGTGCGGTTGACCGGCGCAGGCGTGCGAGGCGGATTGGCGTTGACGTACGTGCGTTCGCGCTGGTCGTAGATGATGCCTGGTCCAGGATTGGCGGAAGGTGCGCCGGAAGCGGGGCGAGCATTCCCGCTGCCGGTAGAAACAAACGTTCGCGAGACGGGCGGCGCAGGCGCCGGGGAGAGTCCTTCGCGGAGAAAGTTGCGCGGTGGCCCGCTAATCACCTGGGGGTTATCGCCAGGATCGAAGTGGTGGACTGTCGTGCCGACAGGTCCGCCGGTGCGCCTGTCGCCAAGTACGATGATGCCTTTGCCTGCATTTCGCGGAGCAAGGCCGGGGCGATCAAGCGGGTGCACCGGTACAATTCCGATCGGAGGACGGCGGCGGCCAGGGCCAGGACCACGCACCCAAACGCCGGTGATGGGCCGCCAAGGGGCAATGCCGGTCCAGCCGAATCCACTGGGAGCCCAGCACCAGCCGTTCCCTCCGTAGAGCCAGCCACCAAAGTGGTAAGGCAGCCAACCCCAAGGTTCACTGCTGACCCAGTTCCAACCCCCGAAGGAAGCGTCGTACATCCAGATGCCGGAAGAAAACGGAGCCCAACCAAGTCCGGCGCCATACGGTTGCCAACAGGAACCGAAACCCGCGTAAGGAGACCATGCCCCATACATGGAAAGATCGGCAAAACCAGTTGTGTAAGAAGGAGAATTCGCGTATTGGAGGGCAGTGGTCGTAGCCGTTCTGACCGTCTCTTCGCGTCGGGCAACCCATTTATCAAAATCATCTTCAGGCGGAACGCTCTCAAACGAGGCCGAGGTTTCCCCGGTGTGAAGGACGAGCATCTGGCCCCTCGCGACGTCCTGGGAGCCGGCATCCGAGAGGACTTGGACGTGACCCTTCAAAACGCTGACCCAAGAGCCATCGGCCGTGACGTCCAAGCGGAAGCTGCCCTTGTCGCCCAGGGAAACAGAAAGACTTGGCGCCTGGACGGTGAATTCGTCAGTTTGCCCCGGCTGGGCGTAGAAAGTAGCCGTGCCCTGATCCAGCTTGAGATGAGTGATGAGAGCACTATTGGAAAGGCCCAACTGGACAAACTCGAGGGTGGTGTTCTCGGCGAGGTAGGCGGAGGCGCCATGCTCGAACTCAACGGCAGCCCGGCCATCGCCCGTCACCAGGACGTAGCCTTCACGGATGGGCAGATTGGCTACGGCGGTTTCCCAAGCAGGGCTCTGCCCTTCGGCGCCATTGTCGCCGGCGGGGCGCGAGAAACGCACGTCTCCCTGCGCGAGGCTCAGGCGGACAATCCGCACGTGACTGTAATCATCGGCGAGGACCGTCTTAGGAAGCGCGAATGCCAGTGCGAACAGAAAGGAAAATGCGAGGACTTTGGACTTCATAAGCCCCCCTTTCGGGGACCGCTCCATCCACTATATGAGACGCGCCCGGACACACGCCGGTTGCAGCGAATTCCTGCGGATGCACCGATAGTCTCGCCTGGAGGGCCACAGGTCAAGAGGAGGCGTTGAAACGTTTGAACGTGGGAAGGTCCCAGAGAGCGTTTGCACGTTTGAACGTTGAAACGTTGAAATGTTGAAGAGTGAAAGGCGGACGGAAAAGTAACTAAGCAGAGAGCCGGCGGACCCCAAAAAGGGAGGGGGACACCGGCCTTTTTTCGTCAGTGTTGATTCCAAAGGACATTAAGTCTAGTGATTTCGTATGTGTTGATTCTGGATGGGTTGCAGGCGCATTTTTTGTAAGTGTTGATTCTAGGGGAGTTAGCGGGGCTGCCCTTCGACTCGCGGAGCTCGCTCAGGATGCGCATCCTGGTCGGATGCGCAAGGCGTGATAAAAGCCAACTTTTCACAAGCCATTGTAGCACGTTTGTTGGCGCATGTCAATAGTTATGCTGTAGTTATCAACAGGTTTTTCGAGGTCGGCGAGGGATTCGAATGGCGACTTCCTCAATCCGGCGTACGTCTTTGATGAAGTTTGACTCTAAACCCGCACCCTTGAGATCGAAGGGTGCGGCACCCAAACTCGTCTCAGCGGCTAACGTCTGCGCCAGCGGCCCACTGATGATAGTCTTGCGATTGGGTCCACATCATACTCCTGCAACAAGAGGTACCTATGTCTCCAATCTCGCAGAGGTTTGCCATTCCCACTGACCCCGATGCTTTCGAGCAGATGTGTCTTCAGGTGCTGCGCCGTTATTGGTCTCGTCCTGGACTAGAGATCTTTGGCAAGCGGGGAGAACGTCAGTACGGGATAGACATTTTGGACGTGGGTGGCGAGACGCCGATCTATGCAGCTCAGTGCAAACTCAAAGAGGAGCACAAGAGTCTCCCTCCGAGTGAGATTCAAGGTGAGGTTGATAAGGCAAAGCAATTCACCCTGCCTCTTGGAAAGTACGCCATTTTGACGACAGCGAAAGTCTCTACTCTGGCTCAGATGAAGGTGCGGGAAATCAACCAGTCCCACAAAGCAGCTGGTCTTTTTGAAGTTGAATTGCTGACCTGGGAACGTGTCTGCTCTTTATTGCAGCAGTATTCCAAGGTGCAAGAACAATTTTACGGCGGGATCGCACCTGAACGAGCGACGAGAATGGAGGTGCAACTTCTCGCGATCAAAGATGGAGTGCAATCGCTGACGTCAGGAAGTGAGGGTGATGCGGTCGATTCCCAAATAAATGAGGCACGAGATTACATCATAAAACGAGAATTCCAGCTCGCTACCTTTCTCTTGAATCGTATTCAACGTAATCAAGGGGAGAAACTTAGTCCGCGTCAGAGGTTTCGCGTGCTATCGAACCATGGGGCCGCTGCGCTTGGGCTTGGCAAGCCAGAGGCGGCCGCACAATTCTTCCTTAAAGCAGCTCAATTGCAACCGGAAGATGAGCAAGGGAAAATAAATGAGGTCTTCGCATACTTCTTGGTAGGTGATTTGAGTTCTTGTCACGTAAAGGCCGAGCTCCTTCGCAAGGAATATCCCGGATCATCGCGTCTCGCCGCGTTATGGTTGAATTCGGCTCCCAAAAACAAATCCTTCAATGCGGCGGAATCTGAAATTAACTCCGTTCTTCGGAGTGACCCGGAAGTGTGCATTGCGTTGGCGCGCAAGGCACTAGCCGAGTTCGCTTTTGACGACGCATTCAAATACGCGACGTCTGCCAGCAAGTCTGCTCCGAAGTGGTCTCAACCACAACTGGTTCTGGCACAGATCAGTGTCGGCAAGGCGCTTCATGTTCAGTTGGGGTTCGGCGCCAAGAGTGTCTCGCAGGAACCGACCTTGCTGGAAGCTGAGGAGGCTTGCTCGACGGCGGTAGATTTGGCCCGCAAAGAAAAGGATGAGCAAACACAGACAGTTGCACTTGTCGTCCGTGTGGACATTCGACTGCTCCTGAACAAGAAAGATGATGCGGTTTCGGACGCGGAGAATGCAGAAAGACTGAATTCAGAAGATTTGGGGGTGATGCTTGCCATTGCTCAAGTCCGCTTGGCCTGCGGTCGAACGGAGGATGGCTTAGGCATGTTCAAAAAGGCGTACCGGCTCAGTCCACGTCCCGACATCGCGTTCGGGTACGCACGGGCACTCCAAAATCGAGGGCGAGAAGGTGATCTAGATGATGCGATCAACGTTCTTCTTCAGATCTCTCTTCCGGACATCCCTTCTGAACTTCGGCCTGCAACCGTCAGCCAGGCCATCCAGTGTTTCGCCAAGAAGAAAGACTGGAAAGGTGCTGAGACATATCTCAGCAAAGTCTCGGCCTTTCTCGATGCTGTTGTTCTGAATACAGTCCGAGGATACCTCGCCCATTACCAAGGCCACGTGCAAGAGGCCGAGCGGCATGCCTTAGAAGCTCAGTCTCTGCTTGCAACAAACGCGAATGCGGACATGAAAGAGTATTTGGCGCGCCTGCTGATGCTCATAGGGAGGCCGGCCGAAGCCCTACCTATTTGGCAGGATTTGTTCGACCGAGAAGCTCCCGCTTTTGATTCCGGTCATTTGCTCGACTGCGTTGCAAGACTACACAGAGACGACCTCGTGATGGAAACCTGCCATCGGCTGCATGCAAGGGGGGTGAACACCTGGCGTCTCCTTGAGTTCGAGGTTCCTTATCTGGAGAAGTACAAAATCGATTGTGCTATCCAACGCCTGCAAGACTTCATTGCACAAAACCGAGACAACAAGTTGGCTAAGCTGCGGCTTTCGTTGATCGGGCTGCGCCTTAATAGGGCGGAGCTGGTGCAGGGCGAACCGGAAGATCTTCCTTCAGTGGATGAGCTTCCGATCGAGTACGCCGTGCCAGCTGTGCAGGTGATGAAGTACGGAGGACATCCCGACGCGGCAGTCGACTATGCCTATCGGTTCTTGCGCGCGCACTTTAACGAAATAGAGGCTCACGAGGCGCTCATCCTCAGCATGATGCCAGGCTCATCTGCACCAGACATTCCAGCTGTGCTCGAGGTCGTGGGGCCCGACGCTGCGGTGTGCTACCAGGAAGTCCTGCAGGGGAACACCACGTGGGTGGTACTGGAGGACACGGATAAGCCCAGCGGCGACTTCGAGGAGATCTCGTTGAGATCATCTCTTGCTGTTGAACTGATCGGGAAGAAAGTGGGCGACACAGCCGTAATTGCTAAAGGGAGCATGCAAGACCGCAGTGCCAGGATTATGCAGATTTTGCCGAAATACGTCAGGCGGTATCAAGACTCGATGGGAGAGATGCAGGTACGGTTTGGACCAGCCAGCTCTGTCGAGTCTATCCGAGTAGAGCAAACTGAAGGCGAAGACCCGCGAAAAGGCATTGAAGTCATCCTCGCATCAGCGGAGAGGCGTGCGGCCGCGGTAGCTAGGGCTCGCGAGGACTACAACAACCACCCAGCCTCGCTACATTGGTTCGGGGCTAGCTTTGGTCAGAATGCATATCTAGCGCTAATGGGCCTCGCCTACGAAGAGGGACAACAGATTAAGTGCTGCCTTGGAAGCTCCGAAGAGCGTGGGCAAGCACTTCGGGCTCTTGAAACAGCGAAAGCAGTAATAGTTGACATTACTGCGCTGGCGACTCTACGCCTTCTCGGTTTGGAGAAGATTCTGTCGTCAACGAAGTTCCATTTCATCATTTCGGAGCGCACTTGGGTCACCCTGGAGGAGATGCTTTTGAAGGCCCGAATCTCCTCTGCTCCGGGGGGCACACTGGTGTACAAAGACGGAAAACATATGTTCTATGAAGAAACGACCGAGCAGAAGGAGCAGCAGAACCTGAAAGACAAGGAGTTTGTTCGCTTTATTGAGCAAGCAACAGAATTGCGGAGCGGACCAGGGTTGGCAGCAGTTCAACCGGACAAACGGGAGATAATCGAAAAGTTCTTTGGTCCTTATGGCGCCGAGTGCATGATACTGGCTTCTGATCCGAACTATGTCCTCTGGACGGATGATCTGGTCCAAGCTCAGTTCTCAGCGCAGGAGTTCGGATCTCGCCGAGCTTGGACGCAGCTGGTTTTGGGAGCTCTGACGGATGCGGGATTGCTGACGCCCGAGGAGTATAGTGAAGCGGCAGCGAACCTCGTCGGAATGGAATTTGCGACAACACTGTTCGACAGCTCCTCTGTACTTGCCGCGATGAGATTGGCTTCATGGTCGCCTGCGAGACGTCCAGCGGCGCAGATCGTGAAGATATTTTCCGACCCGGCCGCAGACCTGCAGCGCCTGTTCAGAATTTATCTTGAGTTTACGATAAGGCTCTATAGGGAGCCGGTGGTTCCCGAGACGAGATGTTCAGTCACCCAGGCATTCCTCGACATTTTTGCACGTAGACCGGGAGCCATGGTTCTTCTCAATAGCCTACGTCAGTTGAGTTCTAATGTCTTTGGCATCAATGCGATTGGAAGAGCCCAATTCGATGAATGTTTCGACCGCTGGATGAAACGTCAGGGCGGATCTCTTATCTATCCTCCATGATCAGCGGGATGTAACTGGCCGCCGGTGGAGCTCTACGGCCGCTAACTTGAATGTGGAATGTGTACTTAACAGGCGAAGAGCGGACAGCGGGCGGCTCCGCTAGGAGTCGCCCTTAGCCCGAGCGGCTTCTGGTTTCCCGGCCGGGCCGGGATCTGCGGTGCCGACGGGGTCGGGATCTGCGATCGAGAAGAGGTCGGTGCGGGTGAGTCAGCGCATCGACGCAGAAGATGGCGCTGCGCGCGGCAAGGTGGAGGAACTTAGGTTGGCGAGCTCTTATGTCGGAGCTGAAGCTCCGACCCCCTAGAGAAGAAAGGCGTTGCGTCGGCGTGTCGTGAAGGTCCGGGGGGCTTTGGCGGCAGGCGATGCCGGGAGCAGTACAGAACGTCGGAAAGTTAGAAGGTTGGAACGTTGAAAGGTTGGGGGGAAGAGAGGCGGGGAGAGAACGTTGGAAGAAAGTGGCTAGTGGCCCCTCGGCGGCGCTCGGGACAAGCGAGTGGCTGGTGGCTAATGGAAAACAATCGGCAGCAGAAACCCCCAGAAAACAGATTTGGCTTTTGAGACGGGGCAGGACTACGTTGAAAGGTCCAAAAGTTGGGGTAAACGTCAAGCGCGGAAGGCAGCGGCCAGAAACAAAGCCCGCGGTCTGAAGACCGCGGCTACATGGCTGCGGGATGACAGAGACAGGCAAGATGCCCGCCTAAAGGCGGCCTCTACATAAGCGAAGGCGGGCGGACGAACGAAAAGAGATCCTTAGTCCCTAGAAGCTCCAGGTCTAAAGACCTGAGCTACAGGGCAGACAAATGACGGAGAAAGACGAAGAGGGGCGGCGGAATGCGAGGAGGGCACAGCCTCAGGTCTTCCCGACGAAAGCAGTCGGGACGCACAAACCGCGAAAGACCTGAGCTACAGGGCAGACGGATGACGGAAAGAGGCAAGATGCCCGCCTAAAGGCGGCCTCTACATAAGCGAAGGCGGGCGGACGAACGAAAAGAGATCCTTGGTCCCTAGAAGCCCCAGGTCTAAAGACCTGGGCTACAGGGCAGACGGATGACGGAGAGAGGCAAGATG
>Ga0187885_10002539_pt1 | contig 17686 bp, 12 predicted proteins | sample June2016WEW_20_1_3_FD_132970 | JGI IMG/M metagenome (GOLD analysis project Ga0187885, IMG submission 132970) | Peatland microbial communities from SPRUCE experiment site at the Marcell Experimental Forest, Minnesota, USA - June2016WEW_20_100 | ecosystem: Environmental > Terrestrial > Soil >... | reverse complement strand
TACGCATGTTGAGGTATTCATCCACAAGCGTGTAGCGGCTGATCACCTCGCCGAGGATGAATTGCCGCCTCATGCGCTCCAAGAGCGGCAATCGCGCCTCCCGTTCGTACGACTGGATGTCCTGATAGTCCAACCGCAGCAACGACGCAAGCTCTTCTAACTCCCTGACGATGCGGCGCTGATGGGCTGTCAGCTGATCGTGCGCATGTCGAGGCATGACGGATTGAGGTCCATTCTGCCGGGCGTGTCTCAGACCCATAACTCACGACCGAGGTGTACCTGCGGATCTAGTCCTTCTTGCTTGCAGTGCACCAGCAGATTCTGCAGCGAAGCTCTCAATAGCCGTTCCAGAAACGCGTCTGGGATTACGAGGCGCCAGGTACGTGTGTCAATATCGCCGGTGTAGTACGGATCCAGGTGTCCAGGAAAATCGAAGCCACCAGGATCGTACACGGCGTGGAGGATCGAGTTTCGAAACTTCCAAAGTAGGTTCACGTGCTGCACCTTCGAAAAATCGACGTCCGGGATTCCGAGCTCGTGTGCAAACGGGTCCGAAGTGATCGGCTGGGGCGTGCCCCAGTTCCAATTCGCAAGCCGAGCAGATATGGCCGCTGACATTGCAGGCACCGCGTGAAACAGCAACGCCGCTTGGGGCAAGCTAATCCGCTCGCCGTCGGTCCAGCCGCCGATCTGGAGGACAAAGGTTCTGAAGCGAATCCCGGGGCGCATTGAGTCACCGTAGGCACATGCCGACAGGCCATCCAGCATGGAAACGTAGAGAGCCTTGCGGAATGCCCGGTTCCTGATTTCGCAAACCTGATCGACCAGGACACGCACCTGGGCACCGAACGCATTGATCGTCTCATCAAAGGTGGGGGCCATCCCACGATTGTACGATTGCCGATCGCGGTTGTGGTTGACGCGCAGCCCGACTCGTCTTTGTGGCGCGAGCGCCACCGAAACCGGCAATATTGCCGACCACACGACTGTCCGGAACAGCATCAGGGATTCGAGTACTGGTATAAATGATTGGAAGATCCATGTCGGCTTCGCAGTCAGAACAAGCCGGAAAGGTGAATCCCTGCCATCGCCCGGACAAGTCGTCAAGGTTTGCAGTCACCGGTATTTGGTAGAAGGCGTTGAACCCGCTCGTCAGCCCGTTTGGGAACAGACGCTCGTTGACCTTTCCTGCCTGGAGGATGACGCGCAAGGAGAGCGCCTTTCCGTCCTCTGGGAACGCGAAGTCGACGCCCAGGTCCTTGAGCAATCCGCCTGGACCCATCTCGCCCGCAATGGCTTCGATGCCCCGCACGCCTTCTCGGCTTACCTGCACGCGCTCCGCTGGAACCTCGTCACGTCCACGAAACCGCGCCTCTTCCAGTCCCCGCACCGCGCCGGCATCCAGATCATGTCTTACCAGTTGGAGCCGCTGAAGAAGGCCCTCCAGATGCCGCGGGTCAACCTCTTCATCGCCGACGACGTCGGTTTGGGCAAAACCATCGAAGCCGGCCTCATCCTCCGCGAAATGATCATGCGCCAGAAAGTGAAGCGCATCGTCATCGCCTGTCCCGTCTCCCTCGTGACCCAGTGGCAAAGCGAAATGGAAAGCCGCTTCGGCCTCAGCTTCGTCATCTTCGACCGCGAGTATCTCTTCAACTGCCGCCGCGAACGCGGCTACGCGATCAACCCTTGGACCACCCACTCGCAGTTCGTTGTCTCCCACGCCCTCCTGCGCGACGAACAATACGCGTCGCCCCTTCGCGAATGGCTCAAACAGCACCGCTCCGGCTCCATCCTGGTACTCGACGAAGCCCATCACGCCGCCCCCGCCACCTCAGCCGCCTACGCCATCGACTCCCAGTTCACCCGGGGCATGCGCGAACTCACACCGCATTTGGCGGCGATCTTCCGGGCGACGCCGGAGGTGGCATTGGCGCTGGCTGCCAACCTCTGGGAGCCAAAGCGAAAGGAGTGAGGAAATCACCCGCAATAGGTGGTCCGATTTCTGATACGATGATGTCTTAGACTCGAGCGCCGGGCAGTCGAAACACGACTGCGCCGCTATGTTTTTGGCCGTGTTCTATGTACTTGATTCCGCGTGTGGAATGAACGCCCATGTCTGTTCGGACTACCGGCAAACTCGCCATCATCGTCCAGCAAGGGAAGGTCCTAGACTTCATTGATGGAACGACGCAACGGGAGGAGACCCCCGAGGAGTACGTCAGGCAGGAAATCGCCAAGTCCCTCATCCGCGAGTACGGATACCTGAAGAAGGATGTCAGCGTCGAGTTCGTGCTCCGCGTGGGGACCCGAAAGCCGCGCGCCGACCTAGCGATCTTCGGCGCTGACGCCGAACACAAGCAGGGGAACGCCACTATCATCATCGAGTGCAAGGCCCAGTCCGTCAAAGCCAATGACAGGAAGGAAGGTGTCGGCCAGCTTCACAGCTACCTATCGGTTTGCCCCAACTCCGTGTTCGGCATGTGGACCAACGGTCTGGAGCGCTACTGCTACCGAAAGGTCGTCAAGGGCGGCCAGATCACCTACGATGAGGTGCCGGATCTCCCCAGCTTCGGCCAGAACCTCGACGATGCTGAACGCCCCCGATTCGACAAGCTGAAGCCCGCATCTTCCGACGCGCTTCTGTTCGCCTTCCGGCGCTGTCACAACTACATCGCCGGTAACCAGGGGCTCCAGAAACCAGAAGCCTTCTGGGAGTTGCTGAAGCTGATCTTCTGCAAGATTCACGACGAGCGGAACTCCACCGAGGTGCAGTTCTATGCTGGTGCCAATGAGCGCAGCAGCATAAACGGCTACCTGAAAGTCAAAGGCCGCATCGACAAGCTGTTTGCCGCCGTCAAGGCCGACTACTCGACCATCTTTCCAGCAAACGAAACGGTGGCGCTGAGTCCACCGGTGCTCGCGTACATCGTAAGCCAGCTTCAGATGTATTCCCTGCTGGAAAGCGACGTGGACGTGAAGGGCCACGCCTACGAGGAGATCGTCGGTGCGAACCTCAGGGGGGACCGCGGGGAGTTCTTCACTCCGAGAAACGTCTGCAACATGGCCGTCTCGATGCTCGACCCTCGCGAGGACCAGCTAATCCTCGATCCTGCATGCGGTACCGGGGGCTTTCTGATCGCCGCCATGAGCCACGTGATCGAGGCCATCCGTAAAGGCGAGATGGCGCGCTGGGGCAACAACGTCGAGCGTGCGGAGACAACGATCCGGCAACGGGTCACGCGCTTCGCCGACAAAAACATCGTTGGCATCGACTTCAACCCCAACCTCGTCAAGGCCAGCAAGATGAACATGGTCATGAACAACGATGGCGCTGGCGGTTTGTTTCAGGCCAACTCGCTCGCCAGTCCCGCGACGTGGGAGGACGGGCTGCGTACGAGGAATATCATAGGGGAGGTCGACGTCGTGCTCACGAACCCGCCGTTTGGCTCCAAAATCCCCGTTGATGACCCCGCCATTCTGGAAAAGTTCGATTTGGGTCATATCTGGAACTACGACGCCGAGTCTGACCAGTGGCGCATGACCTCCAACATCCAGAAATCGCAGCCGCCAGAGATTCTGTTCATCGAGCGCTGCGTGCAATTTGTGAAACCAGGAACCGGCCGCGTGGCGATGGTGCTGCCGGACGGCATCCTGGGAGCACCCGGTTTGGGCTATGTGCGGGAATGGCTGCTCACCAACACCCGCATCCTTGCGAGCATCGACTTGCATCCCGATACCTTCCAGCCAAGCGTTAGTGTGCAGACCAGCATCCTCGTTCTGCAACGCAAGGCCCATGATGAGATCGCTTTTGAACAGGCGGCGGGTCAGAAATGTGATTACAACGTCTTCATGGCAATGGCCAATCACGTCGGTCACGACAAGCGCGGAAACAGGACCTACGTTCGCGACAAGAAGGGCAACGAGATCGCCGAGGAACTGGAGGAACTCGTCAAGGAATACGACGACGGCAAGCCTGTTTACCGCAGGCAGAAGACCCAGCGCAAAGTCGTTGATGACAACACGCGGCAGATTGCGCAGGAGTTTCGGCGATGGTTGAGCGAGCAAGACTGAGCCCACCGCGCCCAGAGGCTCCGAACGCGTGGCCCTGGCATGAGGCGAAGTGGGTGTCGCTTCCGGCTTCCACCATGATGTCCGGCGACCGTCGGCTTGAAGCGGATAACTATCTCGGCACCGGCTATGGCGTCCGTCTCGCGATAGAGAGCAGGAAAGAAGGCTGGAGTCGCCTCGGGACACTCGCTCGTACTTGGCAGCCGTCGCGTCTTAAAGGGATTCAGGTCAGCCGCGGATTCGGCACTCCCTTTTTGGCAGCCACACAAGTATTTGATCTGCGGCCGACCCCCCGAAAATTCCTGTCGCTAGAGCGAACCGATGACGCCAAGAATCGATTCGTCCGTTCTGGCCTCATCCTCGTGACCTGTTCCGGTAGTGTTGGGCGCACGATCCTTGCATATCGACCGCTTGAAGGCGTGCTTGTATCTCATGACCTGCTGCGGGTCGAGCCGCTGAATTCCGACCACTGGGGATGGCTCTACGCGTTCCTCCGCTCACCGAAATGCAAGGCAATCATGACTGCCGCGCAGTACGGCCACGTCATCAAGCACCTCGAGGTGAGTCATCTCGACGCGCTTCCGGTTCCGGACGTTGACGAAGACCTGCTCCCTGAGTTCACGCGGGGCGCTGAACAAGTATTGAACAAGCGCGACACAGCATTCGACCTCATGAAGGAGGCAGAAGACCTGCTTGATAATGAGATCGGACCCGTCAAGCCGAAAGAAAACGCGGAAGTCGGCTTCAGCGTTCGCTCATTCGCCCTGCTCGGAGGCCGGCGCAGGCTGGAAGCGGCGTATCATCATCCGACCGCCGACGCGATTCTAAAACGCTTCCAGAAGTTAAACCTGGCCTCGGAGCCGCTCCGCGAGGTCACCGAACGCATATGGTGGCTCACTCGTTTTAAGCGCGTATTCGGCGACGAGGGCATGCCCTACATGAGCGCCGACGAGCTCTTTTCGGTGAATCCGTCCATCACCAAGCGGGTCATGGTGGAACAAGCGGAGACCCCAGAAGACTATTACGTCAAGGCTGGCTGGTTGGTAATGGCCTGCTCGGGGCAGACCTATGGTCTGAACGGCTCGGTCTCGTTGTTGGACAAGCGGCATGAGCAGAGCTTTTTTTCTCACGACATAGTGAGGATCATGCCCCGCAAGGACCGCATCCGTCCTGGTTATCTTTACGCGGTGCTCGGACATCCGCGTCTGGGGCGACCACTCGTGATTCGTCACGCCTATGGAACCTCGATACCACACCTTGACCCCGGCGACGTTGCGACCATTCCCGTAGTCCGCTTGGCTGAAGAAGTCGAGAACGCGATTGCCGATCGCACGGAGAAGGCCGTGAGTCTAAGGGCCGAGGCTGACGAAATCGAGAATGCATCAGCGGCGCGCGCCGAGCAGGTCATCGACGACTTCCTGCACGCAGTCTGACGGCGGTTTGGGAGTTCACATGTCCCAGCGGTGACCGCGGGATTGAAAAAACCCTCTATGCATATGGCTAAGGGAAAATGTCTTCCCAACGGACGCATTTCAAGAGTCGATACCGCTCGCGCGCACGCGCGAAAAAGCATGTCGGTTGCCACGAGATCGCGGCCAGAAATGTGGCAACCGAATCGGGGTCGTTGGCACTGGGATCGGGGTCCGGGCGGGGTCCAACTTCGTCGAGGCTGGACTCTGGGGTGCGGATGGGGTCCAGATCTCGTGCGCGTGAGTCTGGTTTTTTCAAGCACAAACACCTGTAAGTTGTTGATACCAGATCCCTGAGAAGGTTGGCGTTCCCGCCTCGATTCGGCGCCCTGCGATTGCAATCGAGTGTCCGAATTCGAGCAAGCAGAGAGTTCCAGGAAGATGTGATGTCCGTGTGGTGCGATGGTGATCTACAAACCCTCCCATGGTTAGCGCACGGTTCGAGCCGGACACCTTGCCAACACTCTGCGTATATAGTTCACGTAAGCCCACCAGACAGCGCGTCGACCGCTAGGCGGAGATCGTTGTGGGTGTCGAAGCGACACGACCATGCGAGCCCTCCGCCAGCCTCGATCAAGCCAGAAGCACCGGAGAGATGTGCAGGCTCGCGATGGGTCTGATAGTGGGCCTTCGATCGCTCGGCTCTTCACGCCCTCCGAACTCGATCTCGACGAGCTCTCCGAAGCGATTCGAGCGCTTCTGGCGTGCGACACCGCGCCAGCAGGGGCTGAGTCTCCGACCCGGCCACCGGCGGACTTGCTTTCCCTTCGCCCCCGAGGGACTCATGTGTTGGAGGCGACCGAAGAACCCTGATGGCCGTTGCCGTATACGTCCGCGTCAGCACCGAGGAACAACGAGAGCGCCAGTCCATCCTGACCCAGCGCGAGTTCGCGGAGCGCTACTGCCAGTTGCACACTCTCGCGGTCGACCGCGTCTATGCCGACGACGGCGTCTCCGGCACCGTTCCCCTGGACCAGCGCCCCGAAGGCGGCCAGATCCTCAAGGATGCCCAGCTCGGCAAGTTTGACCAACTCCTCGTCTACAAGCTCGACCGCCTTGGGCGCGAAACCCGACTGATCCTGAATGCTGTGGCGGACCTCGAGAAGCTCGGTGTACGCATCCGCTCGATGACCGAGGAGTTCGACACTGGCACCGCGACTGGCCGCCTCATGCTCACCCTGCTTTCCGGCTTCGCCTCGCACGAGCGCGAAGTGATCCGCGAGCGCTCTGTCGCTGGCACCAACCGCGTCGCCGAAGCCGGGGGTTGGCTTGGCGGCATCGTGCCCTACGGCTACCGGAAGGTGGGGGAGAAGCGGGACGCCCACATCGTCATCTCCGAGGAGCCGATTCCAGGTCTGGCGATGTCGGAAGCGGACGTGATTCGCGAGGTTTTCCGCATGGCCGCGGTCGAGCGGAAATCCTGTCGGGTCATAGCAACCCGGCTGAACGATCTCCGCATCCCGTGCGCCTACGTTCGAGATGATCGCCTGACTATACGGGGCAAGCGGAAGCAGCGAACATCCGGAGTGTGGCGCGCGGGCCGGATTCGAGGGCTGATCACCAACAAGACCTACATGGGCATCCACGAGTTCGGCAAACGGGCGGTCAGCCAACGTCCGGTCATCTCGCGGGCGGTCCCAGCCATCGTCACAGAGTCGACCTGGAAGAAGGCCCAGAAAACGCTCCGGGACAACTTCCTGTTCAGCCGGCGGAGCGCTCGGAACCAGTACCTGCTGCGGGGCCTAATCAAGTGCGGCCTGTGCGGTCTGACCTATATCGGCGTCGCCGCCAACCGGCCCAACGGGAAACGGGAGTTCTACTATCGCTGTAACGGGGCCCACTCCCCCTCGGTCTACTCGAAGCTGGGGCGGTGCCAGGCCAAAGCAGTCCGCGGCGACCACCTGGAACAGCAGGTGTGGTCGGACGTCGAAACGCTCCTGCGCAATCCCGAGCCGGTCCTCCAGCAGCTTCATGCCCGGCTGGAATCGGACGCGAAGGGCTCCGACCAGATCAGGAAACAGGTCACGCGGCTGGAGGGTTTGCTCGCCCAGAAGGCGGCAGAGCGCAGCCGGGTGGTGGGCTTGTTCCGCCGCGGCCGATTGACCGACGCCGATGTGGACGCGCAGATGGACGAGATCGGCAAGGAGGAGACGGCTCTGGAGGCGCAGGTTGCCGAACTGGGCGGCAGGATCGCGGGCGCAGACTCAATCGGCGCGTCCCTCGGCTCCGCGCAGGCGCTCCTGGAACAGCTCAGGAAACGGCTCGACGAGCCGGTCTCCTGGGAACTGAAGCGGCACCTGATCGAGGTCCTCGTGGGTGGCATCCGGGTCGATACCGTCGAGGAAGGCGGCGTCAGGCAGACCAAGACCACGGTCACCTACCGCTTCAGCCAACCCGACCAGCCGATGCCGCTCGTGTTGCCGCAGTCGTACCCCGGCTCGCTGATCCGGATTCCGACCCAGCCGCAGACGGTGGGCGATCATATCCGGCGCCGGCGCTTGGGGCTGAAGATGCTCCAGAAGGATGTGGCGGCGCAGATCGGGGTGGACAAGACGAGCGCCTTCAACTGGGAGGCGAACACGGCTGCGCCGGAGATTCGGTACATGCCGGCCATCATTCGGTTCCTGGGGTACAACCCGCTGCCCGAGGGCACGACGTGGGGTGAGCGGCTGCTGCGGCAGCGCACAACGCTTGGGTTGTCGCAGAAGGAAGCGGCGGGCCGGTTGGGCGCGGACCCGAGCACTCTGGCGCGGTGGGAGAAGGGCGACGCGGAGCCGGTGGGGACGGCGCTGCGGCGTGCGGAGCGGTTCCTGGCTGGTGAGGAGCAACCAGCCGCAGCCGCGCGCTTAGCCGGGTGATAGCCGAGGCTTGTTCGGCGAGGACACCCTCACTTAGCTTCCTGGCGTTTGCTGGTGGGAACGGGATTTCGCAACAGGCAGCTGATTATGCACCAGGGTGCGGGAATCGGCTCCGGCGCGCCGGTTACGCTGCGGTTCGGATTACGATGGTAAGGATGGACGAAGCAGTCATTGTCGAGGCGTCGGAGGACAGCGTAGCCGTCTGCTGCGGTGTATGCCTTTGGACGAACGCTGCCGGGCTGCTACATCTTGAGGAGGATTACCGGGTGGCCGGTGAAGTCTGGCGCGTCCGCAAGAATGACCCCGATCCGCTTCCATCAAATCCGCATGCGCATTGCATTGGGGGAAGCAGCCGGTTTATCGGCTGCAAGCTTCACCTTGGCACGCGGCAACTATTCACGAGCAAGAACAAGCCGTTGGACAGGTTCTTGAATGAGGACCAGTTTGGCCGGCTCATCGAATTGATCAGGCCAAAGTTTCCTGGAATCGAATTCCCCCTTCTTGTTTGAGAAGGTTCTTTCAGGACTTGGAAGTATAGTCCACTGAGCCTATTCGCTCTCTGAGTGTATCCGCCTCCGCCACGGGATAGATAAAGGCCAAGAACCCCGCCTCCTTGTTGGAGTCCTCCATGGTTTCGGGGGCATCGAAGCCACCGTAGAACATGAAAATCTCCGAAGCGGGGCCGAGCCGCGGGATCTCTATGCACGAAAGGGCGAGAGCGTGCTTGGCGTTGGCATGCGGGCTGGCGATGAGGATGGCATTTCTTTGAACGCCATCAGGGTCGAGAGTAATGACCACGGGGCCTATCGTCGGCGTCGGTTTGCCGAAACGCATCGCGCTAACATCGAACCATCTGCCCAAGAACTTGAAGGCCTCCGACGGGTGCATGTCGAAATCGATCACGGTCTTCTTGGCTGAATTGATGTCTTTGGTCGGGCTAGCCTCCTCGAGGCCGTCCAGTCCTTGTATCAGCAGGGAGAACATGTGACCGTGTTGGGTGTCGAGCGCAATGGACTGCCTTTTGATCTCAGTGAATATCTTGCCGGTTTGTGAAAAGTGCGCGCGGCCGTCGGGATGATGTGAATACTTGACGAGATGCGACGTCACCTTGCCGCCGTCTTCAAGATTGATCGTTGCCTCTACCGTTCCGGTTGCCGGAATCTTGGAGGAGGAGAGAATCCCGACGCGGTTCCGAAAGTAAGGGAATGTGACGAAGAGGCTTCCATCTGGCCCGAAAACAACCTGGAATGCCTTGCGGCGACGGTCGCCGCGTTTCAATACGCAAACAACGCGCTCGGTTCGGATCGCATCAACGTTGCCAGCCTGAAATCCGCGAGTAGTTGCGTTCTGAGCCATGAAAACTCAATTACAGGGCGTCTTCTGGTTAATCTCCATCATACGGCTTCCATTGGGAGATGTCGTCCGGGCTGCCGAGCGTCGCGGTATGGAGTCCGGACGAGATGGAGAATGTGTGGCCGACCGCGAGGTCTTCTGCCGCCTGCTGAGCGGCTTGGCAACTCCCCAAGGGTCATCGTCGAAGACAGATGGTGCCGGCCATCGTCCTCCGCTATGTGAAAAGGCCCGACGTGCATTTGCCAGACGTAGAGTTTGCGCATACCTGAATCATAGTGTGCTACTTGCGCAGGTGAAACGCCGTTTCCCACGCCTCGCGGCCCGTGGGCGTGTCGATTGCCTCCATGAGCGACTGCTTTCGCGGACTCGCGGACGATAGCTGTTGACAACTGCCCTTCCCATTAGCAATCATGGAAATCGACGGCACGCATCGGAGGGTGTCGGGGTTCCGAGCAGTCCGCTGCCCCCGGCACGCCATCGTCAGGTCCCTGGGCTACAACCCTCCGCCGGCGGGGAATGGCTGGGGCGAGCGGCTCGTTCGGCATCGAACAACCCCAGGGCTATCGCAGAAAGAGGCAGCGAAGCGCTTTGGCATCGATCCCGGCACTCTGGCGCGGTGGGAGCGCGGCGAAAGAGAGCCGGCGAGCGCGCTACTCAACCGTGGGAAGCGTTTCCTTGGTGATGGGGAGCTACAGGCCAGGGACGAGCGCCTTGTCGGGTGATCGCAGCTGTTCGTGATCAGCCCCCCCTGAGATCGCGGGCCTTCTCTGCTATCTCGTGAATGATGGCGTGAAGATCGGTGCCCGCCAGGTCCCGGCCAAGATCGATGTGGCTGACGACCTCGCGATTGCGGCTCTTGGAGTAGAGCGGCCGCCGTGCGCTTGGCGCACGTAGCCCGAACAGGCGTGCTATGAGTCGCTGCAACCGCGGCCACGCACCATTGGCGCCCTCGCTCAAATGGTCCCCGATCGGCACGTCATGAGGCACCGGGAAGTAAGATGACAAATCCCTATTGAGTAACGCTTCCAGCGCGTGGCGCGGGAAGTAGTTCTCGATGCCATAGCATCGGAGTACCCGCAATTCCACCCCGGCCGCCCTAAGCCGCCTCTCCTGCTCCCTCGCCAAGTCCGTTGGGGGTCGGCTCGCTTTGTTCAGTTTTCGTCCATTGTCCCCATCCATCACGACAATGGCCTCTCTGGCCCCGCGCAAGAATGCGTGGGGGTCCTTGTTCACCAGCGCGGGCCACCCTCCAACAGAATCGAAGACCACCTCCGGAACATCGGGAACTTGTGCGAGGAGTCCCCGGAACACCGGCTCGTCAGTCGTGCCCTCGCAGACGACCAGGAGCTTGTCCGCGGACGTGGAGCCGCGCAGCTTCCGCAACACCGTGTCAAACGGCGTGCGTCGCGCCTGCTCGAGGCGCGCGGTCTGTTCGTACTCAACCGCCCGCGTCTGCAGATAGTGCCGCCACGCCGGTGGGGTCGCATCGAGTTGCTGGCGGACAAGCCGGGCGGTCGCCGGTCGGTCGATCTGCGCTAGGGACTCGGTGAGCAGGCTCGTCACGCGGTCCAATTCCAGGTGCAGAGCGCGCTCGCGCAGTTGCCCGAGCTTGCGCCAGGCAAAGGGTTCGCGGATCTTGCCGATCCATCCGATGGGAGAATCATGCGGATACTAGACTTCTCCCGCCCGGAGCGCCGAATCGTTCTTCAGAAGCGCTGCAAGCTCTCGCTCGATGGTCGCCCGGTCCTGTCGCTCGACGAGTATCCCGAACGCCTGACGGGCGACGGCGGGCTCGGGATCCCTGCGCAGGCTGGCGAAGAACGCGTTCGCCTCGTCGCGCGCAGCGAGAATCTGCACCGCATCCACACGGACCATTGGTCCTCGGCTGGGGTCCGCAGCGATCGCGCGGAGGGTCGCAAGCGTCGTGGCGGATGAGAAGCCCGACTGGCGCGTGAAGCGAACGAGGCTTTCCAAAGCACGTGTCGACGGCGGGGTGGCCAGTAATCGCTCAACAGTACGCCCGGCCTCTTCGCTGAATGCGAAACGGTCGTAGTACTTGGCCACGACTTGTTCGTCCATGCCAGTCGCCGGAAACACCAATAGCTCGTCCGGCGCCACCCGCAACTCGTAGCGGGTGATGACCCCCAAGAGCAGTGGCAACACTGGCGGCATCCAGAGGGTGTCGCCCTCCCATCTGATCGTGCGTTCGAGATCAAGGCTCGCCAGCAGGGCGCTCATTTCGCCCGACAGCCAGTTCTTGAAGGTTTCCGGCAACTCCGGCCAATGGTCTTCTCGCAACTGCTGTAGGTCACTGAGCGCGTCCCGAAGGGTCGTTCGCGTCAAGAGGCGCTCCTGCAAGGACTGGGTGCGGCTCCGCTCTTGCCGGTCGGCGGCTTCCTGCTCCGCCGCGTACCGGCGTGCGTTCGCATCCTGAGCGTCGATCACGCCGCCGGAATGCAGCCGCAGCGCTTCGCGCGCCGGCCCGCCGACGAAGGCGGCGAGATCCCGGATAATCTCCATTGCGCCGACTTGGATGAGCCATTCGGCGGTTTCGATCGTTGTGATTGAGGCAAGGAACCGGATCGTGTTGAACCAGGTCCGGCGGGGGCGCGCCTGCTGCAGCTGGCGCTCGAAGAAACGCCGCGCCACCTCGCCGCGCTTGTCCGCCGCGCAGAGCTGGGTCAGTATGACCTGAACCGGTCCCTCCCGATCCGCATAGATGTCGTGCCGCAAAAGCGCCTGAAAAATGTCAACGCACAGCTCGGTGATTTCCTCGTTGAAGTAGTCGGGCAGCGTGTCCAGAATTGGCTCGACATACCCCTTGGCTCGAATGCGGTCGAACTCCTGCGGTTCCCGGGCCAGATCCTGTAACATCGCCACCAGCGCTTCGCGCGATCGCAGCTCACGGAAGTGGTAGTAGGTCGCGCTGAGCACCGCATCCGTGCGCAGAATGAGAGGCAGCACCATCGGCAGCTGGGCAGCATCGGCAAGCGCCCCGATAGCGTCGACGAAGTCCCTGCGGATGGGATCGCCGTCGGTTAACGCGGCCAAGAGTTCGGGGACGTGGGCTGCCGTCCCGGCGTTGACCACCGAGATGATCGCGCACTGCCGGATTGCGGTGCCCCTGGTCTGGTCTTTCATGATTGGCAGCGCGACCGGCAGGACCTCCGGTCGCTTCAGGACGCCGAGCAGCGTGAGCGCATTGCCGCAAAACACCTCGTCGCCGGCAGTCAAGTCCTGCCTGAGCCCTTCTTCAACGGCAGGTGTGACGAACCGGGCCAGGTAGCGGATCTTGACGCGCGAGTCGATGCGCAAGTACTGGTGCTGTCGTCTGAACTCCTCCAAAATTCCGGAGGCGACCGCAGTTCGCTCTTCCTCGGTGAACGCCGCCGGCGACGATTGAACCACCCAGAACGGAAACTTCCGAACGAAAAAGGCCCGCACTTGCGGGTTCAGCTCCGCGAGGTAGCTGATTGCGTTCATCCAGCTGTCGTTCGGAGTGTCGTGGTCGAGGAAGGCGAGCTCGCGGACGCGGTCCAGGCTTGCGCGCTCCAGTTCCTCCGCGGCAAGATACTCGCCGTAGGAGCGCATCTGGAACGCTAGGCCGTTTCCCGTGCGCTTCAGAATCGATGCGTATAACTCGTCGAGCAGTCCCCGGGCATCGTGCGCTGCGATCCGCACCGAAGCGCGGATGACCTGCAGTGCTTCTTCCTCAGTCAGCTCGTTGCGCGAATATACCTCAAGGGCGACGGCCAGCATGCAGAGCGCGCGGCGCTGCCGATGCGCATTGATGTGCGGCCGGCTCTGAATCAGCCGGTCGATCATTGCGCTCATCATCTCGGACCGGCGGTCGCTCAATTGCCCGGTGGCCTTGAAGCGCTCGACGAGGACCCACAGCACAAAAGGATTCGCCAACTCCTCCTGGAGGTCGACTCTGTTCACCGCCTGTGTGAAGGCGTCGAAGTCGATGCCGGAAAGCGTAGCGTACCGCCAGATGTCCTTGTCGGCGAAATCGAGGATGTGGAAAACAGCGCTGAGCTTCACAAAGAGGCGGCGGTGGGCGACATAGAAGGCCTGCCGCGCGGTGGCCAGTAGGGTTGCCCGTGTGTCGGCTTGCGCGAGCCGGTCCAGGTCGTCGGCGCAAGCCGGCAAGAACTCGGTCGGAACCTCATCGATGCCATCGAAAATGTACGCCCGGTCCACGGTTCCGTCCTGCAGGAGATCTTTTGGCACAGACCGCAGCAGTGCAGACAGGTCGCCTCGGTACTCCTTAAGCTCGACCATGACCGGAACACGCCCAGCACGAGCCGTTTCGTGGACCGCGGCGCGGGCGACGACCGACTTGCCGCCGCCGGGCTCGGCTAGGATCAGCAGTCTCGGGTGCCCGAGGAGGTCGGCGAGTTCCGGCTCGCGTTCGCGAAAGACGCCGCGAAACCGGTACTCCTCAAGCGGCACCTCTCCGGTTTCAGAGGCGGTTGTGAATCTCCGCGGGATGTACCGATCGAGCGGCGCCTTTTCGCAGGCGCGACGAACGTATTCTTCGCGTTCTGAGTCGAGCATACTGCTTGCGAGTGAATGATTCTTCACCGCACCTAGAGTCGAGCCGGCGCTGCGAGTCTCGGATACGGGCTCAAGTTTGTCGCGTTACAGGTTTATTCTGTTTCAACGGCTTAGGCCCGTGCAAGCTGCTCTTCGCGTGGCAGACTATCCAAACCATCGTCTCGTCATTGCGCCCGGCCCTGAAGTCGAACGTTGCAGCCTGCCGACCATCCGGCCCAGCTCTTACACCTACGGCCGCCCGACCGGCGGAACTGCCCTGAGTCGACGGCCACTACGCCAGCACTCAGGGCTCACCAAGTGTTGAGTTGATGTCTGCACGGGCACGGGTTCATCGCCGCCACCAGCATGAACCGCGAGGGGAACGACAGCGTCATGGTCGCGCGCGCCAGCCGCACCGCGCCGTCCTCAATCGGCTGCCGCAGCAGCTCGAGCACGTTCCGGGGGAACTCCGGCAGCTCGTCCAGGAAAAGCACGCCGTTGTGCGCCAGGCTGACCTCGCCGGGGCGCGGAATGCCGATGCCGCCGCCGATCAGGCCGGCATCGGAGACGGTGTGGTGCGGCGAGCGGAAGGGGCGCTCGACCAGCAGCCCGGAGCCGCTCGGCAGGACCCCGGCCACGCTGTGGACCTGCGTGGTCTCGAGCGCCTCCTCGAAAGCGAGCGGCGGGAGAATGGCGGCCAGGCGCTTGGCCAGCATGGTCTTGCCGGAACCCGGCGGGCCGATCATGAGCACGTTGTGGCCGCCGGCGGCGGCGACTTCCAGGGCGCGCTTGGCCGTGGTCTGCCCGCGCACCTCGCGGAAATCGAGGAGGCCCGCCTCCGGCCTGGCCGCGCCCTCCGGGTCCGGCTGGACCGGGGTGAATTGCTGGGGCGCGCGGAGCAGATTGACCGCCTCGGAGATGTGCTTGACGCCGTACACGCGCACGCCCTCGACCACGGCGGCCTCGGCCGCGTTGTCCGCCGGGACCACGAAGCTCGCGATGCCGTTCTTGCGCGCGCACACGGCCATTGACAGCGCCCCGCGCACCGGCCGGACCGCGCCATCCAAGGACAGCTCCCCGGAGAGCACGAAGTCATCCACGTGCGGCAGCGCGCCCATCGCGCCGATGATGCCCACGGCCATGGGCAAGTCGAATCCCGCGCCCTCTTTCCGCAGGTTGGCCGGCGCCAGGTTGATCGTCACCGACTTGCTGGGGTAGCCGAAGCCGGAGTTCATCATCGCGCTCTTGATGCGCTCGCGGCTCTCGCGCACCGCCACGTCCGGCATGCCGACGGTGATGAAGTCGCGCTGTATGCCGCCCGGGTACATATCGACTTCCACGTCGATCAATTGCGCCTCAATTCCGTAAACGGCGGCGCTGCGCGTGCGAAATAAAGCCATATTGCCGCTCCAGTATATCGGAACTGGGGGCGGAATCTTGGGGGCGGGGACCCCATGGTAGAGTGGAGACTTGCGATCGCCGTGGTGCGGACCGCGGCTCGGCTCGCAAGCACGTCAGGTATGGACAAGCTGGTCATCCGCGGCGGCACGCCGCTGAGGGGCGAGATTCCGGTCAGCGGGGCGAAGAACTCGGCGCTGCCCGCGCTGGCCGCCTGCCTGCTGACCGAGGAACCGGTCATCCTCCACCGCATTCCCAGCGTGCGGGACATCCTGACGATGGTGCGGCTGCTGCGCTCGATCGGCGCGCGCGCGGACGGGAAGAAGGGCACGCTTCGAGTCCGGGCGCGCAAGCTGCCGCATCCCGAGGCGCCTTACGAGCTGGTGAAGACGATGCGCGCCTCGAGCCTGGTGCTGGGGCCGCTGCTAGCGCGCGCGGGGAAGGCGCGCGTCTCCCTGCCCGGCGGCTGCGCCATCGGCACGCGGCCCATCAACCTGCACCTGGCCGGGCTGGAGCAGCTCGGCGCGCGCATTCGCCAGGAGCACGGCTACATCGAAGCCGAGGCGCCGGAGGGCCTGAGGGGCGCGCGCTTCACCTTCGACCGGATCACCGTGACCGGGACCGAGGACCTCATGATGGCGGCCTCGCTCGCCCAGGGCGAGAGCGTGCTCGAGAACGCCGCGCGCGAGCCCGAGATCGCCGACCTAGCCGAGCTGCTCAACAAGATGGGCGCCCGGATCGAAGGGGCGGGCAGCTCGACCATCCGAATTGACGGCGTCAGCCGCCTGGGCGGCGCCGAGCACGCCATCATCCCCGACCGAATCGAGGCCGGCACGTTCCTCATAGCCGGCGCCATCGCCGGCGGCGACCTGCTCGTCACCGGCTGCGTGCCCGAGCACCTGGCGGCGCTGATCGCCAAGCTGCGCCAGGCCGGCGCCGAGGTCACCGAGGCCGGGCCGGACGCGCTGAGGGTTCGCTCGGAGGGCGGCCTGAAAGCCGCCGACGTGATCACCGAGGAGTACCCCGGCTTCGCCACCGACCTGCAAGCCCAGTACATGGCGCTCATGACACAAGCGGAGGGCACCTCGCTGATCACCGAGACCATCTTCGAGAACCGGTTCATGCACGCGCTCGAGCTGGTGCGCATGGGCGCCGATATCCGGCTGGAGGGGCGGCAGGCAATCGTCGCCGGGCCTGGCAAGCTGACCGGCGCCGGGGTGCTCGCCTCGGACCTGCGCGCCAGCGCCTCGCTGGTGCTCGCCGGCCTGGTGGCCGCCGGAGAGACGGTCATCGACCGCGTTTACCACATCGACCGCGGCTACGAGAGAATCGAAGAGAAGCTGGCGCGCGCCGGCGCGCGAATCCGCAGAATCCGCTGAAGGAGAATTCCCACGGTGAGGCACCACCCAGGCTTTCTCAAGCTCGTCGCCGACGCGAAGAGCGGTGTGAAGCACATCGATTTGGACGAGTTACGGCGGCTGCGCGAATCCGGCGAGCACTTCCTGCTGATCGACGTGCGCGAGGAGAGCGAGTGGGCCGCCGGACACGCCGCCGGCGCGATTCACCTGGGCAGGGGCATCATCGAGCGGGATATCGAGGCGCGCGTGCCGGATCAGAGCGCCAAGCTGGTGCTTTACTGCGGCGGCGGTTACCGCTCGGTCCTGGCCGCGGAGAACCTCCAGAAGATGGGCTACCGCAACGTAATCTCGCTGGATGGAGGCTGGCGTGGCTACCAGGCGGCCGGGCTGCCCGTCGAGAGACCCTGAACGAGCGTCCCTTGCCGTGGCGTGCTGCAGCGGGGTCAGCGGCATACACCTGCCAGCCGAGCCGCGACCGTGAGGGAGCGGAGCTTTTCGCTTTCACATTGGCAAACTGCTCCGCTTGCTTACGCGCGCGGCTTCCATGAGAAGGCCGGTCGGTGTCAAGGGGTTTTCTGTTGGCCGGCGGCGGCCGGCCTGGCAGGCGAAGCCTGCCAGCCAAGGCCTGCCATTCCCTCTT
>Ga0187885_10002523_pt1 | contig 17732 bp, 15 predicted proteins | sample June2016WEW_20_1_3_FD_132970 | JGI IMG/M metagenome (GOLD analysis project Ga0187885, IMG submission 132970) | Peatland microbial communities from SPRUCE experiment site at the Marcell Experimental Forest, Minnesota, USA - June2016WEW_20_100 | ecosystem: Environmental > Terrestrial > Soil >... | reverse complement strand
CGGCAATTTCTTTTTTGTCCATCCGACCCTTCTTCAATTGTAGCCGCGATCTCTTTCGTGGCTGCAAGTCTACTTGGCCTTCACCTGCAGATTGGATGTCACATCGCGGACGCCGTCGGTCTCCAGCGCCAACAACATCGCCTTGCCGATGAGTTCAGGCGACGACACCATGCCTGCCAATGTCACATGTCCATCAGTGGTGTTCACCGAGATGTTCCGCGCGGACAATTCGCGGTCGGCGACCAACTTCGCTTTGATCTTTGCGGTGACTCGCGCGTCAGCAGTGGCGTCCGCAATAGCTACGCCCGCGTCGCGCACCGAACGGCGCACGACTTTGCCCGTGCGGGCAAGATCGTTCTTGATGTCGTCCCCCGTCAAATGCCACGCGAAAAGCCTGACGTTCACGGCATCGGCCGCGCGTTCGATGGCCGCCGCCGTCGCATCCTGTGCGTGTCGGATCGCCGGTTTCTCGCGTCCTTCCAGGAAATACCAAACACCCAACCCGCCAACCAGCGCGCCCACAAGCCAGCCAATGAGAAATGCTTTCATACCGCCCTCCGCCACTTATCTTAGCGGCAGGTCGCGGCGAACGCAAACCGTCAGTGAACCGTCTTTAGCGCCGAGACCAGCGGCGTGTTTGCGGGCACGCTCCAGTCGAGTGCAGCCGCAAAATTGTTGCGCGCGCCAGTGGTCCGGTATAAGACGATGCACAGGAGTGCAGATCATGGCTGAGAAGGAACGCCTCAAACAAATCCACCTGTTGGTTGTCGAGGACGACTATGATCTGGTGCATGAGTTAGCCGAAGCGTTGACGTGCGAGAATTGGGTGGTAGACACCGCTGGCAACGGCATGGAAGCGCTCGAACGAATGCGGACCGCCGATTACGACGCGATAGTCTGCGATTTGATGATGTCCCGCATGGGTGGCGAGGAACTTCAGTGCGCGGTTGCCAAGGAATTCCCGTATCTGGCCGACCATTTTGTGTTTATCACTGGCCAGATTGAACGGAATGACGGGATTTCGGATTTCATCGAGCAGACCGGCAACACCCTGCTCCTTAAACCGTTTACGATGGAACAACTGCGCACTGCTGTGAAAGGGGTTTTGAGTTGTTGACCCAGAACGTTTTCGGGGTTGGACGCCGCGCTCGTGGATTGCGCCCGGCGCGCTCCCGCTCGTATAATGTCACATCATGGCGACGTTTCCTGTAAACCAGCAATTAACGCCGATGATGCAGCAATACCGCCGCATCAAGCACCAGATTCCCGGCGACGCGCTGCTGATGTTCCGGCTTGGCGATTTCTACGAGATGTTTTTCGAGGATGCACAGAGCGCCGCCATGCTCCTGAATCTGGCGCTCACGCACCGCAACGGCATCCCGATGTGCGGCGTCCCGCACCACGCTGCCGAGGCGTACATCAGCAAGCTGCTGCGGCTCGGTCGCAAGGTGGCCGTCTGCGACCAACTCGAGGAGGCCCAACCCGGTAAACTCGTCAACCGCGATGTCACGCAAATCCTTAGCCCGGGCACGCACTTCGACGCTCACATCCTCCACGCCGAACGAAATAATTTCCTCGCAGCCCTATGTCCCGCCCCTGATCTCAAAACCGGGAAGACAGCCTTTGGTCTCGCCTTGGTTGATCTGACAACCGGCGATTTCAAAGTGACCGAACTATCGACTGTCGAGCAGCTCCACAACGAACTGGCCCGCGTCCGTCCCGCCGAGATCGTTGTCCCGACCGGGTGGCATGACGAAGCGAAAACGTTGCTCGGTTCCCGCCAACCGTTCTCCATCACGCCTTACGATGGCTGGACGTTCGAGTGCGAGACGGCGTTTCTCACGTTGCGCGACCATTTCAAGACGCAATCGCTCGACGGTTTTGGCGCGAGCGACCTGACGGCTGGCATTGGCGCGGCCGGTGCGGCGCTGCATTACCTCCAGCAATCCCTGCGGCGCAGCACCAGTCACATCCACGGCCTGAAAGTCTACAGCACGACCGATTACATGGTGCTCGACGCCATAACACAGCGGAATCTCGAACTGCTCGAGCCACCCCGTACGTACGCCGACACTGGCGCGTCGGGGCGGACCGCCAAACACATGCTGATCGGCTGTCTCGATCGCACGCTCACGCCGATGGGCGCGCGCCTGCTTCGCGAGTGGCTGACGCATCCTTTGAAAAACGTAGAGCAGATCGAGGCGCGCCAGAGTGTTATTGCCGCATTTTGCACCGGGCCGGCCGAACTGACCAGTTTCCGCGAACAACTCCGCGGCGTGCGCGACATGGAGCGGATGCTCGCTCGCCTCAGCGTCGGATCGGGCAACGCCCGCGACCTCGGTGCGCTCAAGGATTCGCTGGCGGCACTGCCACGGGTGAAGGCGACGCTGCAATCGCTGTTGGAGGGTCGCGCTTCTGCGCGACCGCTGGAAAACGACATGGCCAAGCAGGAGCTCGGCTCTTCAGGTCTTCTTACGACGCTCAACTCCCAGATCACCGCGCAACCCGAGCTTGTTGACCTGATCTCACGGACAATTGTGGACGGGCCACCGATGGCGTTGAAAGATGGTGGCATCATTAGAGCGGGATTCAGTGTCGAGCTGGACGAATTACGCAGCGCGGCAACGGATGGGAAGGCATGGGTCGCTACGCTCCAGCAGAAAGAGGTCGAGCGCACGGGGATCGCCTCGCTCAAAGTGCGCTACAACCAGGTGTTTGGTTACTACATTGAGGTTACCAAGGCTAATCTCTCCAAGGTGCCGACCGATTACATCCGCAAACAAACCGTAGCCACGGGCGAACGGTTTTACACGCCCGAGTTGAAGGAGATGGAAGGCAAGATTCTCGGCGCGGAGGACAAGGCGAAAACACTGGAGTACGAGCTTTTCCTGCAAGTGCGCGACGCCGTGTTGCAGCACTCGGCGCAAATCCAGCAATCTGCCACGGCGCTCGCGGCGCTCGACGTGCTGGCGGGATTCGCCGAACTGGCACGGCACCAAAACTATTGTCGCCCGACTGTCAACGACGGCGACCGCATTGAGATCGTGGACGGTCGGCATCCCGTTCTGGAACAAACGCTGATCGAAGAACGGTTCGTGCCGAATGATTCGCTGCTCGACGGCACGGAACAGCAGATTCTCATCATCACCGGTCCGAACATGGCTGGCAAGAGCACCTACATCCGGCAGGTGGCGCTACTGGTGTTGATTGCGCAAGTCGGCTCGTATGTTCCGGCAGCCCGGGCAACAATCGGGCTGGTGGATCGCATATTTACGCGCATCGGCGCGACCGACGACCTTGCCCGCGGCCAGAGCACGTTCCTTGTCGAGATGAACGAGGCGGCCAATATCCTCAACAACGCCACCCCGCGCAGTCTGGTTATACTCGACGAGATCGGGCGTGGCACGAGCACGTTCGACGGCCTAAGCATCGCGTGGGCGGTGGCCGAGCACCTTCACAACGTCGTCGGGGCCAAAACGTTGTTCGCCACGCACTACCACGAGTTGACCGAACTTGCCACCACCCTGCCCCGAGTGAAGAACTACAACGTCGCAGTCCGTGAATGGCACGACCGTGTGATCTTTCTTCACAAAATCCTGCCAGGCGGCACCGACAAGAGTTATGGCATACAGGTCGCCCGGCTCGCCGGCCTGCCGAAAGCAGTCATCGAACGCGCCAAGGAAGTGCTGGCAAACCTCGAAGAATCCGAAATCTCCGCTGAAGGACAGCCGAAGATCGCGGAGCGAAAGCGGAAAGCGGACAGCGAAAAGCGCGAAGCGAAGGACGAAGTCAGGGAGCCACCGCAAATGTACTTATTTGGCGATAAACCACCGGTATAACTTACAGCTTCGGCTGTCGGCGTCTGCTCCCGCCCAACCTTTTCAAATCCATTGACCCGCTCAAAGCAGGGTTGACGCTGATGTGCAACGGGCTTATCAAATGAGATCGGTGAAACTCCACGCGCATCATTTAGGGAAAACCATCGGAGCGTTGCTGGTGCTGGCACTGCTGACGGTCGCGTATTTGCAGGTGGTCGGGTTCCCTCCGTTGCTGACGAAGATCGTGATTGGACAGTTGCGGAAGGCCGGCATCGCGGCGCAATTCAGGTCCGTACGGCTGGTTCTGCTACGTGGCGTGATGGCGACCGATGTGGTGCTGGCCGACGCCGCGAAGCCCGATAGACCTTTGGCGCGGATTGATGAACTGGCGTTGCACTGGGATTGGCGGCGGCTGTTGCAGCGGCGCAACGCGTTGGATACCCTCCGGATTGCCAACGCACGCGTGGCGGTGCCGACCCCCTCCGACGGTGTCAGCAGGGAGTATTTCACCGCTGAGGAGGCCACGGCAGTTCTGCGCTTTGCCGATGACGGGACGATTCATCTCACGCAGCTCACAGGCGTGTATTGCGGCATCGGACTGCACGTGACGGGAACGCTCAAGCCACAGGCGGTTTCAGTCGCACCGACGCCGGGCCGGTCGCCCCCGCCGGCAGATAAGAGCATTGCCCGGCAGTTCGTGCCGCTGACAAAGGTAGTGCGCGAGTTGAACAAGTTACATGAAACGTTCCCATTGGAATTGACGGTCAATTTTGCCGTGGACCTCGGCCAACCGTTTGTTGCACAACAGGCCCGCGCGCAATTGCGCGGCGCAGGATTACAGTATCGGGGCATGCAGGCCGACTCGGTGGCGGTGGACGTGCAGTTGACCAATGGCGTGATCGAGGTCCAGGAATGCGACGTGAAGATGTACGGTGGCGCCGTGACAGTGACGGGCCGGTACGATGTGGTGGCTGGACAATTCGATCTGCAGACGACGAGCACGGTGAATCCGAGAGGGTTTGCGCCGTTGTTGCCCGCAGCGTCGGCAGCTGAGTTGCGGAAGTTGAAGGTGGAGCGGAATCCGAAGATCGTCGCGCGGCTGGTATTGTCGCCCGAGACTGGCAGCCTGCCGCAAGTGCGGGGGACGGTTGACACCGGCGGACTGGAATTCCGTGGCGTAAAGTTCAACTCGATCCAGTTCGCGGTGGCGAGCAAGGAACGCGAGTTGTTCTTTTCGGACGCGGTGGTGGTGACACCAGAAGGACGGCTGACTGGACATGGGCAGATCAACGTGCAAACCACGGCCTTCGCCTACGAGATCGACAGCACACTGGACCCGACAAAACTGGTGCCATTGATGCGTCCGCTGATGAAACGATGGTTCGAGCCATGCTGGTTTGAGACGTCGCCGCATGTGACGGCAAAAGTCCGCGGAGATTTCGTAAATCAAAATGCGTTTGCGTACGACGCGGTGGTGACGGCGGGCCGTGGTAGTTACCGGGGCGTGCAATTGGAACAGGCGTCAGGATCGCTGCGGCTGCTGCAAAACAAGCTCGACGTACGCGACTTGATGCTCAGGCGGCGGGACGGCGAGTTGCGCGGTGAGTTGACGGCAGATTTCAACGCGCAACGGCTCAGTTTCAACGGGCATAGCACGGCGGATCCAGCGGCGATGGCGGGGTTGCTTGGCGAGAATGCCGCGAAGACAATGGAGCCGTATCGGTTCGGTTCGAACACGACGGCCCAAGCGTCCGGAGTAGTGGATTTCGCCAACCCGAAACAGACGGCGTGGACTGCGCAACTGGCAAACGACGGATTCTCATTCTGGAAGTTCGCGGCCGACCACGGCGAGGGGACGCTGGTGTTCACAAATGAAGTCCTGAAAATGCAGTTGGTTGGGAACGGGCTGGCATGGTGGAAGTTCAAGGCGGATCACGCGACGGCAAACCTGACGGCGGCGGCTGGCGCGGCACAGGTGGAGGATTTCAACGCGGATTGTTATGGTGGCAAGTTGCGAGGCAAATCGTCGTTAACCAGCGCGGGCACCAACGTGGAATACTGGATGGAATTGAATGCCGAGCGTTGCGATGTGCGCGAGATGTTGGAATCAATGCGCGGGAAGCCAAGCGAGGCGGTCGGGTGGTTGACAGGGGACCTCGAACTGCAGGGGCATGGCTCGGACTTGGCGGTGATGCAGGGCAGAGGCCATGTGGAGATAACCGACGGCGTGCTGGCCGAAGTGCCGCTATTCGGGGTTTTCTCGCAGATCCTGAACGGCCTGGCCGCGGGACTCGGCTCAACCAAGATCACCAGTGCGCGATGCACCTACACGGTGACGGATCAGTCGGTGAAAACTGACGATCTCATCGTGGATGCGGGCGCGTTCACTCTGCAGTCGCATGGGAAGGCGGACTTCAGCGGGAATCTCGATTTTAGGGTGAAGCTGCAGTTCCTGCGACTGCTGCCAGTATTCAATCTGTTGTGGGACAGTATCATAGGCAACATCTTCGAATACAAAATTGGCGGCACGCTCGCCGCGCCGAACTACAGGCCCGTGAATCTTCCGTCGGAAATCATGCCTCACGGTAAGATCGGCGGCGACAAATCGAATGAAAAGGCTCCCGCTCAACCCGCGCCAGACTTGCCCACGGACAATACGCCTGACAAACCACCTACGAATTGAGGCTCAGCAGACCGTGCGAATCGAACTAATCAACACCGGCAGCGAATTGTTGCTCGGTTTCACCGTCAACACTCACCTCAACTACATCGCCCGCAAACTCGGCGAGATCGGCCTGCGGTTGGAACGGCAAACCACCATCGGCGATGACCGCTCCGAAATGCGCGCTGCCATCACAGAGGCGTTGCGGCGATGCGATGTGCTTATCATTACGGGTGGACTCGGCCCAACCTCCGATGATTTCACGCGCGCCGTTGTCGCTGAACTTCTTGGCCGCAAGCTCATCCGCGATGGAGCCATCGCCACACATATCGCCGAGCGCCTCCGCAAACGCGGAATTCATCTACCCGAATCCATTTATGTTCAAGCGCTCGTACCCAAAGGCGCGAAAGTCCTGCCCAACCACAACGGCACCGCGCCCGGACTAGCCGTCGAACACAACAGCAAGCTTGTGGTGTTGTTGCCCGGACCGACGCGTGAACTCAAGCCAATGTTCGAAGAATTTGTGTTGCCGATGCTGCGGCAACGGTGCGGCGTGACGGCCAAGTTCGACTGCCGCACGTTCAAAGTCGTCGGTCTGCCGGAGTCCGCTGTCGAGGAGAAGGTCGCACCGGCGCTAGCCGACATGCGCGATGTCGAACTTGGTTACTGCGCGCGACCGGGCGAGGTGGAAGTGCGGATCATCTCAAATCTCAAATCCTCCGCCGACAGCGCCGAGAAACAAATCCGTGCCGCTCTCGGCGATCACCTCTTCGGGACAGGCGAAGAACAATTGGAAGAGGTTGTTGTCCGAGAACTGATCAAAACGCGCAAAACCATCGTCACGGCAGAATCATGCACGGGCGGCATGATTGCCAATCGCATCACCAACGTCAGCGGCTCCAGCGAAGTCTTTCTCAACGGCTGGGTGACGTACTCGAATGATGCCAAGATGAAGCAGCTCGGCGTGCGTGCGGAGTCATTGAAACAGTTTGGCGCAGTCAGCGAAGAAGTTGCTTGTGAGATGGCCAAAAACGCCCGGGCACGCAGCGGCGCAGATTATGCCGTCAGCGCCACCGGCATTGCCGGGCCAACTGGCGGCACGCCGGGAAAACCGGTTGGTCTTGTATTCATCGGCATGGCGACGCCGCAGCGCACGGTGGTGCAACGGCACACGCTGGTGTTTGACCGCGAGACATTCAAGTTCTTCGTATCGCAATACGCGCTCGACATGGTGCGACGGGAGTTGCTGGCTGCCAAACTTGGATGATTGGGCAGTTATTCTTTGCTGACTGTATTTGTCGGGCCCTCTACTTGGGCGACATCATTAGGAAATTGTTGAAACCAAGCGTTATGGTTTGTGTATGAGGTCCGACATTTCTCAGCAAAAAGATGGACGAGTGATTTGACCTGTTTGGCATCTCCCGTTTGTGACTGCTGATCGATCAGGCACATAAGCGAGCAGAAGGGCTTGTACAATCTGGTTGCCGAAGCGCGTTTATATGACGGAAGTTCTATGGTCTGGTAGAAGGACCCGCACTGGAAGGCTAATAACGATACAGATCCCAATGCTGTGATGAGGAGCAAGTAATGGGGCAATCGCGCGTGTGGTTGTTTCTGGATCAGTAGTTCAACGCCGTAAAGTGATGACAGAAGTAATACCACTGAAACAATGAGTATTATGATCATCTGCTGTCTTCCTTGCCCAACAATAAATGGACAGACTGTCCGTTTTCTCCCGCTTGCCCTTGTTCCATACGGCGGCATTCCACCAGAGACTAGGCACAATGTCAGCCCCCGGTGAGGTTAATCGGCATGACGGTATTAGAACGGGCAGGAAACCCCATTCTGCTGACGTGACAGGAATAGACTGATGTTGTAAACTGGCGGCGGTGAAAACAGTGACGGACAAAAAGAAATCAGGCAGCCCCCGCGACTGGCGGCGGCGATGGGAGCCGATCTTCCGCGCGGCCGAAGAGGGGCGATTGCCCAACAATTTAGCTGGCGTGCTGGAGGCGATGCAATGCCGTTGTGCTGCCAGGCGCGGTCGGTTCGTTTCTCCGACAGAACATGTGACCCAGAAATGACGACCTATCAGGAAATCCTGCGCGCCATTCATGGCAGCGGCGCCGATTACGCGTGGATGGGCATGAACGCCGCCGGGGCTTATGGCGCCACATCTGGATCGCTGGATTTTGATTTCTTTGTTCGCCCAGATCCGATGCACTTGGACAAAGCCAGACAAGCGTTTCGGGCAATGGGGATGAGCGAACTGTGGCCAAAAGTCACTTCCAGAAATTTGATTGCCATGGGTGTGACTGACACTTTTTCCGATCCATACGGTGGTCCAACCGTGGACTTGATGACAGAGATTTCAGGTCCAAGTTTCGAAGAAGTGTGGACCAAGCACCGGGTGATAAAGTTCAGTGGGGTAAAGGTTCGGATCGCGAGCCTAAAGCACATTGTCGCTTCGAAACGCGCTGCCAATCGCGAGAAAGACCGTTACGCACTGAAGCAATTGGAGAAGGAGCTTGGTCGCGAGGTCAAAGAGATGACCGCGAAATATCGTGCCTCTAAGAAAAAGAAGAAGTGATCCGCGCCTTCATCGCAATAGATATTCCTGAAGATGTTCGCGCCGCTATTACCGAAGCACAGGCGCGGCTGAAACGGGCCAATCTCAGTGTTAAGGTTTCGTGGACGAAGATCGACAACGTTCATCTAACGTTGCAGTTCCTCGGTTACGCGGAAGAACCAGTGGTGCCGAAGATTTCCGAGGCGCTGGCTGTCGTGGCCGGGCAACACGAGCCGTTCAATCTGCGAGTAAAAGGCGTGGGAGCGTTTCCCAGCGAAAAAAGGCCGCGGGTGTTGTGGGTCGGCTGCGCCGACGCCGAAGGGAAACTGAAAACGCTGGCGCGGGCCGTGCAGGAAGCGATGCAACAGTTCGGGTTCGAACCGGAGCACCGCGAGTTTTCGGCGCATCTGACGCTGGGACGGATTAAGCCTGCCCCGATGAAATCGGGGATTCCGAAGCCGGACGATGCGTTGACAAGGGCGTTGGATTCCATTAAGGATACCAAATTCGGGACGATGCACGTGGACGCAATCCATCTTTTCCAAAGTCAACTGCATCCAGAAGGATCGATTTATACGAAACTGTCGTCACACACGTTCACAGGAGGTCATCATGCCGTCGAAACCTGACACCAAGGAGAAGGAAGCCACCAAACAAGGCGCGATCAAGGACAAGAATCTCCAGTCGGCTGTGGCCGCCATTGAGAAACAATTCGGCGCCGGCTCGATCATGCGGCTCGGCGACGAGACGGCGCGCGTGGATATCCCGGTCATTTCGACGGGCGCACTGTCGCTCGACCTCGCGCTCGGCGTAGGCGGCCTGCCGCGCGGACGCGTGACCGAGTTGTTCGGTCCCGAAGGTGGAGGCAAAACGACATTGTCGTTGTCGGTGATTGCCAACGCCCAGCGCGCGGGCGGATTGGCGGCAATGATCGATGCCGAGCACGCGATGGACCCGGCGTACGCGAAACGGATAGGCGTGAACCTCGACGATTTACTGATCTCGCAGCCCGACAGTGGCGAAGAGGCGTTGACGGTGGCGGAGACGTTGATCCGCAGTAATGCCGTGGACGTGTTGGTGGTGGACTCGGTGGCCGCGCTGGTGCCGCGCGCCGAGTTGGAAGGCCAGATGGGCGATGCAACCGTCGGCGCACAGGCCCGGCTGATGAGCCAGGCGATGCGGAAACTGACGGCTGTCATTCACAAGGCAAAGACCTGCTGCATTTTCACAAACCAGATACGCGAGAAAATCGGCGTGATGTTCGGTAACCCAGAAACCACGCCCGGTGGCCGGGCGCTGAAATTCTACGCCGGCGTCCGATTGGATCTGCGCCGCGTCAGCGCCATCAAGGATTCGGCCGGCAAAGTCATCGGCAGCCACGTCCGCGCCAAGGTTGTGAAGAACAAAGTCGCGCCGCCGTTCGCCGAGGCGGAGTTCGATATCATGTACGACCGCGGCATTTCGCAGGAAGGCTCAGTCATTGATGTGGCGACAGATCTTGGCGTGCTGGAGCGGAAAGGCTCATGGCTGGCGTTCGCGGGTCAACAGATCGGACAGGGCCGCGAGTCGGCAAAGGATTTCCTGCGCGAGAACCCGAAAACGCTCGATCAGGTCATTGCGGCGATCAGGGTGAAGGTCGCGGCGGGAGGGTTGGTGGGCAAGCGGATCGGCGGCACGTCAGAGTAACCATTGTAGCCGGTAGCGCGACCGTCCCTGCCCCGACAGGAGTCGTGAGTCCTTGTCGGACATGCACAGCGGCAAGCTTCAGTTTGGGTCTTGAGGTTTCAATAGTTGGTTGCCGTGCCCAGAACTTTGAATCACGCCAATCGTTCTGCCGACCTGACCCACTGAAGCCGCAGCTAGCCACGAAGAGGAACGTCTGCATATCGTTCGACGTGAAGCGTACACGGTGGAGGATTAAGGGAAAAAGGCAACTGGAATATCGACTAGTGAGAAGAAGCAAAGGACACTTTGAGTCTCGGCTTCGGAATAGACGGGAGAATTGCGCGCTTTTTCTGCCTGATCGAGCACCAGTTGCATACTCGCAAATGCAACCCGTTTTGTATCGGTTTGAGAATTAACGCTCTCGTGAAGTTTCGCGCGTATGACTGATTCCGCCTTGCTGTAATTCCTATTATCTATGTCTTCAATAGCTTCGTCGAAACTGTGGTCCTCTTTGAACCAAATTTTGAAGTACGACAATGCTTGAATGAGGCAGGCGCGATATGTAGCCACAGGCGGGAGGCCTTTGGCCGCGGTGACTGAAGCGGAACAAAGGTAGGCTTCGGGGTAGTTTGCTGATCTAAAGTGGTCTTTCATCTTGTCATAGTTCACGAATTGCGTAAGTGATGACCACAAAAGGTAACATAAGACTGTAATGACTATGCCACAGAAAACGACTACGTAAGCCGAAAGGGCCGCGGCAAGTCTAACCGTACGATGACGTGTGCTTCTTGCGCTAACGAGGCTGCATCCTATCGACATGAGGCGGAACCACCAAATGATGACGGCTGATAGGAGTGCTAGCGATAAGACCAATTTGAAAACAGTCGAGCGAGTGGGTCGGAGCAGTTCAAAATAGTTGTCATAGTGTTGAGACATAAATGATACCCAATAATGGTGAAAGATCGGACCGAGGAGTGAGGAGTTTATATTGCCAACGAGAGTGTAAGGGATGAAAACAACACTTGAGAGGCACAGCATCGAAAAGAGCTTGAGTGGTCTTGCTTGCCAGAATGCGAGTTTCAGAAGGAACACAAGTAGCAAGGTTCCGATGATGTGACTATAACTCTCCCTCAGTGCAATTGAAAAACACCCATTATCGTGTTCGGGAGTTAGGAGTGATGGCGCTTGTAGAATGTCGGACAGCAGCAGATTGATGAAAAGGAAAGCGCCCGGCTGTAGTCTGTGGGCGTTTGGAGAGTTGAGATTCTTCTCAAGCGTTATATAGGGATCCTTCAACATGCCCCACCACAGCTTGGGAAACTTACAGGCAGAGTCTATGACATCGGTCAGAAACTGATGGAAGTCCGTCGGTTTCATGACCCGCTCAAGCGAATGTAACAGGTGACTTCGGTGGGCGGATGGCAGAGGGCGAAGTCGGCGCGGCCTTCGACGGTTTGGTACTCGGGCCAGACGGCGGCGCGGTCGTAGATGTCCCAGCCCAACTCCTGCAGGACGCGCAAGACGATGCCTTGGGAGATGGACTGCTCGTTCGGGAACTTGCCCTGATGCAGTTTCACCGGGATGTCGGAGAGCGTGGCTTCAAGTCCCATAGCCTGTAACCTCAACCGCTGATGCTAATTGTCGTTGAAGCGGCGCTCAAGACATAAATTGTTGTTGAAGGGCTGCGCATTGCGTTTGCGTTTTAGGCCGGGCTTCGTTAATTAGATGGCGGTATGACTTCATCCGAAATCCGTCAGGGTTTTCTCGATTTCTTCAAATCGAAGCAGCACACGGTTGTGCCATCGTCGTCGCTGCTGCCCGACTCGCCGAATCTGCTGTTCACCAACGCTGGCATGAACCAGTTCGTGCCCATCTTTCTCGGCCAGAGCAAACCACAATGGAACCCGGCGCGCGCTGCTCGTGGCGAGGAGCACTCGCGACGAGCCGCCGATACACAGAAATGCATCCGGGCCGGCGGCAAACATAATGACCTCGAAGACGTCGGACTCGACACCTATCACCACACATTCTTTGAGATGCTTGGCAACTGGTCGTTCGGAAATTACTTCAAGCGCGAAGCGATCGATTGGGCATGGGAACTTCTTGTCAAAGTCTGGGGTTTTCCGAAGGAACGGCTGTACGCGACGTATTTCGGCGGTGATGAAAAGATTTCACCCGACACCGAAGCGCGCGACCTGTGGTTGCGGTATCTGCCCGCCGACCATGTCCTCCCGGGCGACCGCAAAGATAACTTCTGGATGATGGGCGACACGGGGCCGTGCGGTCCGTGTAGCGAAATTCATGTGGACTTGACGCCCGCCGGCGACTCGCGCGGCAAGCTTGTCAATGTTGGGAGCCCGCAGTGCATCGAGATCTGGAATCTCGTCTTCATCCAGTTCAGCGCGAACCCCGACAGCTCATTGTCGGAGCTGCCGGCTAAACATGTGGACACCGGCATGGGTTTCGAGCGCGTGTGCGGCATCATTCAGTGCACAAAGAATTTCACGAACTTTAGCGGCGTCATTTCCAACTACGAGTCCGATGTTTTTACACCGATCTTTCGCGAACTCGAAAAGCTCAGCGGGAAGAAGTATGGCTCGACGCTACCCAACTCATCCGACCCCAAATCCGCAATTGATGTCGCTTTCCGCGTCATTGCCGACCACATCCGGTGCCTGAGTTTTGCCATTGCCGATGGCATTCTGCCGTCGAATGAAGGCCGCGGTTACGTTCTTCGCCGAATCCTGCGCCGCGCAGTTAGATACGGACGCAACCTCGGTTTCCATGAGCCGTTCTTCTACAAGCTGGCCGGAGTTGTTGCTGACAATTTCGGCGATGTGTTTCCCGAAGTGCGCAGGAACAAAGCGCGCATCCAAACCGTGCTCAAAGCCGAGGAGGAAAGTTTCAATCGCACATTGGATACGGGAATAACAATATTCGAGAACTGTTCCAATGTCTTATTGGATTACGAGCCAAAACCCGGAGAGAAAATGGTGCTACACCCACCGTCCAGTCTTGCTGTACTAGGACACGTTTGGATTCAGAATGGCAAGGTGGAAAGAGTGTTATCTGGCGATTTTGCTTTTTTGCTCTATGACACCTATGGCTTTCCGCTCGATCTGACAGAGTTGATGGGGCGTGAACGTGGCTTCACAGTTGATGTTGCCGGGTTCGAGAAGTTGATGGAGGAACAACGTCAGCGGGCGCGGAAAGATCACGCAAAGAAGAAAACGGCGGTCACTGTCGTCAGAGAAGGACTCAAGGTCGAGCCAACGAAGTTTATTGGATACGACAATCTTGAAGCGGAAGCAGTCGTTGTAGCGGTCGAAGCAGCAAAGCAATCCACGGATTCCACGGATGACACGGATCGGAAAGGTGTCCGTGAAATCAGTGAAGCCGAGTCCGCGAGACATGCGGAGCAAATCCGTGGATATGAAATCGTTCTCAATCAAACGCCGTTCTATGCCGAGATGGGCGGGCAGGTTGGCGACACCGGGGTGATTCATGTGCCCGGGCACGATCGGACGGAGATTGGCCGGTTGGAAGTGCTGGACACGCAACTTCAGGGCAAGGTGCACGTTCATCGCGCCAAGCTGGTAAACGGTCGCGCGCCAGAGGTTGGCGAGGCGGTGCGTGTGGCGGTGGATACGGCGCGTCGGGCAAACATTCAGCGGCATCACACAGCGACGCATCTGTTCCATTTGGCCTTGCAGGAAATTGTGAGCCGCGATGCGCGGCAACGCGGGTCGCTGGTTGCTCCCGATCATTTTCGATTCGACTTTAATCATCCAGAAAAACTGACCGACCAGCAGATTGCCGACATCGAGCGGCTGGTCAACGAGCGCATCAAGGAGAACGCGCCCGTGTCGTGGACCGAGGTGTCGTACGCCGAGGTCAAGAACCATCCACAGATTCGCCAGTTCTTCGGCGAGAAATATGGCGACGTGGTGCGCGTGCTGCAGGTGGGCGGTCATCCGGGTAAGCTCGACGGTTTTTCCATGGAGCTTTGCGGTGGAACGCACGTCCGTAACACGGGCGACATCGGGCTATTCAAAATCACGCGTGAGTCGGCGATTGCAGCGGGCGTGCGACGCGTCGAGGCAGTGGTTGGTAAGTTTGCTAAGGAGTTCATCGAGAAACAGCGTGCGCAAGAGAAGGCCGGAGCGGAGAAGGCAAAGGCGCGGGAAAGGGAGAAGGAAGAAGAACAAAAGCGGAAAGCGGAAAGCGGAAAGCGCGCGCCGGAGATTGCAGAGCGGGTTCTCGCAGAGGCGCAGAGGCACGGGGACATCAATCTCATCGTCAGCAACCTTGGCGACGCGAATGCCGACTTGCTGCGGGCGGTGGTGGACGCGTTGAAACCGAAACTCGCCAGCGCCGTGGTGGTCCTCGGCGCTATGTCCGATGGAAAGGTCTCGCTGATCTGTTACGTCACACCCGACCTCGTGAAGGCGGGCAAGCATGCCGGCAAAATTGTCGGCGAACTGGCCAAGCTATGTGGTGGCGGCGGCGGTGGCCGGCCTGATTTGGCGCAGGCAGGCGGGAAACAACCGGAGAAGCTGGCAATGGCATTGGCCGAAGCGGCGCGGATTATCGGGATCTAACGGTCGCCGCGCTCGCGAAATTCCGATTCAAGCCGCTCGCTCATCCACTGTTTTATCATGCTCTGGTAGTTGAGATACCGTGAACGAGCCAGCCGTTTGATGCGCGCCAGCATGCGCGGATCCATCCGTAATGTGATGGTGGTGGATTCCGATTGGTCGCCTTGAGTGACCGATTCCTCCATGAGTTTGGCATCCAGTCGGTGCGTCAACCAATACTGTCCCTCATCACGTTCCGACGCGAACGACGGGATCGCTTCCCATTTGGTTACGAGGTCCATTCGGAGACCTTTCTGCCGTAAAAGTACTCCTCTTCGGCCGTCATGGGACGCGTTGCCACGACGCGGATCATCTTGCCGTCGGTCCTGTAAACACTGAATATGCCGCGTCCACTAAGCGACCGGCCGAGGCAGAACATCCGCGACTCACGGGCGAATCTCGGCGAGTCAGGGTAAAGACGGATGCCCATGGGATCCTCGAACGATTCCTCGACCTCCCGAGGTATCGGGAAGACTTTTGCATCGAATGGCGGGTTCAACCAGTCAAAGTCCATCAGCTCACCGTACTTACACAGTATGTGCGATGTCTTTACCGTGCTGTCAACTGCTTTCCGTCGTGGGCGGTTCCAGCGCGGGGCAAACAAACCTGTGGAACGCTTGCGCTAGTTGTAGTTTTCGGCGTATCATGCGCGCCATGCTCGATATCAAGCTGATCCGAGATAATCCCGATGCTGTACGTGAACGATTAGCCACACGCGGTTCCGGCGATGAAGCGCGCGTGAGCGAAATCGCCGCGTTGGATGAACAGCGGCGCAAGCTGCTGATTGAGTCCGAGGGATTGAAAGCGGAACGGAACAAGGTCAGCAAAGAAATCGGTCTATTGAAGTCGAAGGGGCAGGATGTCAGCGCGGCCATGTCACGAATGAAACAGGTCGGTGACCGTATCGCCTCGCTGGACGCCGAAGTCGCCGCGCTTGATGGCAAGCTCCAGAACATCACATTGATGATCCCCAATCTGCCTCACTCCAGCGTGCCGGTCGGCAAGACCGCTGCTGACAATCGTGAAGTGCGCCGATGGGGCGAACAACCGAAATTCGCGTTTCGACCGAAGCCGCACTGGGAGATCGGCGAGAAACTCGGCATCCTGGATTTCCCGCGTGCTGCGAAGATTTCCGGCAGCGGGTTCATCCTGTACAAAGGCGCTGGCGCGCGGTTGGAGCGCGGTCTGATTAATTTTCTGCTCGATCTCCACACCCGGGAACACGGTTACACGGAAGTTTCCCCGCCGTTCCTGATCAACCGCAACGCGATGATTGGCACCGGCCAGTTGCCAAAGTTCGAGGAGGACATGTACCGGCTCCGGGACGACGATCTCTTCCTCGCGCCGACTGCCGAAGTTCCCGTGGCGAATATTCATCGTGAGGAAATCCTGAACGAAGCGGACTTGCCGATTTGTTACTGCGCTTATACGCCGTGTTTTAGGCGCGAGGCAGGCGCAGCCGGCAAGGAAACGCGCGGCATGATTCGCGTCCACCAGTTCGACAAGGTCGAGTTGATCAAATTTACATCACCCGAGACCAGCTACGATGAGTTGGAGAAACTGGTCGCTAATGCCGAGCGCGTACTTCAACTGCTCGGCCTGCATTACCGGGTCATTTTGCTGTGCACGGGCGACGTGGGATTCGCCAGCGCGAAGACTTACGACATCGAAGTCTGGGCGCCGGGATCCCGCGACGGCGGAACGTATTTGGAGGTGTCGAGCTGCTCGAATTGCGAAGATTTCCAGGCGCGCCGCGCCAACATCCGGTTCAAGGGCGCCGACGCCAAGCGTCGGGGTTTCGTGCATACCCTCAATGGCAGCGGCACGGCGCTGGCACGACTTTATGTTGCCTTGCTGGAGACCTACCAGCAGGCCGATGGCAGCGTGAAACTGCCGGAAGTGCTTGCGCCGTATCTCGGAGGCGTTACGGAGATAAAGCCAGCATAGTTGAAACACAGAAGCACAGAGATTTCAGAAGCTTGTCCGTCGTGGTGGACTCTGTGTTCTCTGTGGTTGAAATCATGCTCTCTAAGGTTCAACAAGCTCTCTCGAAGCTGCTAAAGCCCGGCGAACCGCTGCTTGTCGGCGTCTCTGGCGGCGCAGATTCCGTTGCCCTGCTCCACGCACTGGTCTGTCTTCGGTGGTCTCCGCATGTCTGTCATCTCAATCACCAACTTCGCGGCGCGGACAGCGATGCCGATGCCGAGTTTGTCCGTCAACTGGCCCAAAAGCACGGTCTGCCGTTCACCATCGAGAAGCGCGACGTCGCAGCTCTCGCTGCCGATCGTAAACTTTCCCTCGAAGATGCCGCACGTCGCGCCCGACACGAGTTCTTCGCGGCAGTCGCGGAGCGGACCGGCATCAAAACGCTGGCGCTGGCG
>Ga0187885_10002516_pt1 | contig 17777 bp, 19 predicted proteins | sample June2016WEW_20_1_3_FD_132970 | JGI IMG/M metagenome (GOLD analysis project Ga0187885, IMG submission 132970) | Peatland microbial communities from SPRUCE experiment site at the Marcell Experimental Forest, Minnesota, USA - June2016WEW_20_100 | ecosystem: Environmental > Terrestrial > Soil >... | reverse complement strand
CAGTACGCGTGGGATGGCAGGGCCAAAGCTATCAATCCAAAGCTAACTTCAACCCTGGTTAAAGCTAGGCCTCGGGGCGATTCGGTTTGTGAGTGGGTTATTGAGCTAAAGGCGTGAGCAGGGGTAAATCGAATTAGCGAGATAGATATGAAAGGCAGGGTCATCTGGCTCTGCCTTTTTTGTTTATTTCTTTCGGTAATCATTGACTTTCAAATAGACTCTCCACCGAAGATTAGTAGGAACTCGTTAATCCTCCCCATCGGTTCTTTTTGAAAAATTGGTAAAGGGAAATTTCGTTTGTTCCTTCCTGTAGTCCTCAAGGCGAGTATCCACATTACTATACCAGATTACAAACGATAATCCTTATTCAATCGAAGCAGCTGTCAAACAAATAGGGTTCCTACTCCCCCAATATTTCCATTTTGAAAAAACTTTCATTTGTTGACAAAATTTGGCCTTGAAAGAAAAATCAGAAACTCATTAACATAACGAATGTAATCAATAAAAATGCACTCTACTCCCTTGGCATTAATCTTGCTCGTGTATATTCGACTTAGGTCTTTTTTGAGCTTTCCCCATGTTCCAAAGTATCAGGCTTAAACTCACCGTCTTCGTAATTCTGCTTCTCATCTTCACCACTTTTGCCTTTTCCATTGTTACAGTCAAAACCCTGAACCAAACCATTCTCGATGAGATTATTAAAAGAGCTGAGACCTTGAGCAAAACTTCGGCTAGTGCAGCAGCATACAGTTTCATTTCCAACGATTCATTGGGTATTGATCATATCGTCTTTAAAGGTAAAAGTTCAAATAGCGATGTCGAATACATGGCCATTGTTGATAAGAAGATGAGAATCCTTGGTCATAGTGACATCCAAAAGAGAGGGGGGATTCTAAAGGGGGCCGAAGGAAATTTATTCAAAAAGAATGGGGATGGAACGATTGTAAAAGAAATCTCGCTTTCCTCCGGTAGATCTTTTGAGATCTCTACCCCGATTGTTTTCAAAGATAAAGTATTGGGAGCGGTTATCGTCGGAGTGAACCAATCGGTCCTTTTAGAAGCCCAACGGTTAGCCCGTCATAGAATTTTCGTGATGTTAACGGTTATCTTAGTGGTGGGTCTAATCGGCATTTTAGGATTATGCTTTTTCATCACAAGACCTATCAAGGAACTCTGCGTAGGGGTGGAGGAACTCAAAGAGGGGAAAAGATCGAGGCCTCTTAGGATTTATTCAAAGGATGAACTTGGAAAATTGACAGAAAGTTTTAATAACATGAGCGAGTTGATTACGGATCAAAAGAAAGAACTATTCAAATATACTCAAGAACTGGAGGAAGCCTATATATCTATCCTCAGAATCCTGGCCCTGGCCATTGATGCTCGGGACTCCTATACGCTCGGTCATTCAGCGAGAGTTGCTTTGCATTCTTTAATAATCGGTGAAGAGATTGGTCTCAAAGAAAATGAACTTGAGGAACTTGAAATCGCCTCTCTTTTTCATGATGTGGGAAAGCTCAAAACCCCTGATGCCATCCTATTTAAAAGCAGGTCCCTGGACTCCAAAGAGTATGACGAGATTAGACATCATCCAGAGGATGGTGCTGAAATTCTGAACAAAGTAAAACAACTCCAGAAATATGTCGAACCGGTCAAGCATCATCATGAGTATTACAACGGAAAGGGATACCCGGACGGACTGGATGGAGACGGAATCCCCCTCTATGCGGCCATTATCTCCATAGCGGATACCTACGATGCCATGACTTCAACGAGACCATACAGGAAGGCCCTGTCAAAAGAAGAAGCCTGCAAAGAATTGGAGAAGGGGGCAGGAAAACAGTTTCACCCTGATCTGGTCAAGGCCTTTTTAAGGGCGATGGAGAATGGGGGACAACCATCGTTTCATCCCTATTTAACAAAGGTGATATGACAAAAGATTTACAAAAAAAGGTAATCCTCTCCCTAGGGATTTTTTTGTTTCTGTTCCTTTCTTCATGTGGCGGGTTGAAGAGAGAGCAGATACAAAGACAGATGGACCATGCAGCCGGGCGGGCTCAAACGGAACTTGAAGCGGGAGAATTCCAAAAGGCCATTGATATATATAAGGATATCTATCAAAAATATCCTCAAGATCCCATGGTTCGGAGCGGCTATATCAAAACACTAGAGTCGATCAAGAGCCGCGGAGACCTGGCCTTTAAAAGAAATAATTTCGAAATGGCTGGAAATATTTATGAGATTTTGGCGAAGAACTGGTTTCATTTTGCAGATTTCAGTCAATTCCTTTCATTTAACAAAAACTTTCTGGAGAAAAAGATAAAAACCAGCAGGTGTCTTTTCATCGCAGAACAGGTCTCGTCATACCTTAAGGCGGGGAAATTCCAAAGGGCCATTGATATTTGTAAAGAGATCTATCCAAAATATCCTCAGGATCCCACGGTTCGGAGTATCTATATCAAGACACTGGAGTCGATTAAGAGCAGCGGAGACCGAGCCTTTGAAAGAAGCGATTTCGCTCTGGCTGGATGTGTCTATGAAATATTGTTGAAAAATTTCTCTTCCGTGAGTCATTTGAATGGTTCCTTTTCTTTTAACAGAGAGGGGTTAACTGAAAAGATTAGGAATTGTAAGAAAATCCTTTTTGAAAATGGCCTCGAACAGTATAGATCTGGCAACCTGAATCAGGCCATCTCGTTATGGAAAAGCATCCTCGCCTTTGATCCTGAAAATCAAGAGATTAAAAAGGTAGTGGATATGGCGACCCTTCAGTTTAAAAATCTTCAGAAGGCTAAATAAATACAGCAAGCTAATGATTCTCACAAAACAATTATAATTAGAGACAAAAAAGGTCACTTTTTCTCCTTCCATAAAATTTCAACTTTCGAGTAAACCTTTAGAAATCAAAGAATTCAAACATTCAATCTCTTTTGGCACTAAAATTGCTCATAGTTAAGATAGGAAAAAAGGTTTTAAGGTAGATTGCCGATAAAGCCAAACCACGAGTAATCGTGGGACGGAAAGCCACGGGTCCCGAATGCTCGGGATAGCCGGGTTGCCGAAGCAAAAGGAATTTTGCGGGCCCGTGGTCTATGTTGACACGGGCCCTTCTTTTTAGGGCAGCGCAACTCATTTGAAGGGAGGTGGTTTAGATGGCACTCGAAAGACAATGTTCATTTTATCGAAGTTGTGAAACCCTCCACGTGGGTCGTGGAATTGGGTATTGCGATCTCGATGGTGACCAAACGATTTGTGATGGAGATGTTTACTTTTGTGAAAAACCCGATATCCTAAAAGTATATTTTTTGGTCCAAAAGAGGAGGAAGGAATGGGAGAAGAGAAGAAATGTCCACTCTTCAGGCAACCAGAGGGTCTGAGCTTTGGAAAAGGGATCGGCTACTGCGACATAGACAGTGGCAGTACGACCTGTGAAGGGGATGTCAAATTCTGCGAGAAACCTGATGCCCTGAAGCAGTACCTTCGAAGAAAACTAAGTGAATTTGAGAAGAAGGAAAACAAAGGTGAGTAGAGATTCTTGAAATCAATACCTACCTACTCAAGGCTCTCCATTCTATCTTAACTTCTTGCTAAATCATACAAAAAACCATGCCCTTAAATAAAATAGAGTTTGCATTCACCGCAGACCATAAAACCACTCTGCATTAGGTTCAAATATATCGTTCCTGAAGATTCCTTCCTGTTATCAACGAGCGGAGATTTTTTTAAAGGATACTTGATTTCAATTGCTAATCATCGGTGAGTCTTTTCCCTGACATACATCCTCCTTCCTCATCTTTTCTAACGAGTCTGTAGAAAGGATCCTTTTTATAAAAGACCGTTCGTGAGCCTTGCATTGCCGTTCTGTTCCATAGGACTAATATTTCTTGTAATTCAAAAGCCGCTTCGGAGAAAGAAGCTTCGAAAAGGAGGAGTATTTGGACTCGCATTGAGTGGGGTGTGGATAGGGGAATGATCGAAATCTATCTTATCTTTCCAGTCTCCTCAACAGAGAAAGAGGAAGGGGCATTGGCGTGTATTCGACGTTGTCCGCTGCAAAGCTCGTACGGCCACTCGTACCAGGGTACCCGCTGATAAACAGCTTTTGGGACGGATTCCAGTTCGGAGTTACTTTTGGACCTACTCTCTGCCACCCTTTCTCAGGGTTTAATCCATCATTGTAGAAAAAACTTATTGTTGTACCGTCGTAGTACAATCCAAGCTGACCGAAAGCAACTGCTGTGGGAAGATGCCACAGTTGAAGCGTGTTGTTTGCGAAATAGTTTGCCTCAAAGTATCCCCCGGAACTGACTCTCCCCCGCAACATCCTCACATAATTGTCTGTCGGTCCAAGACCTAACGCCACATAGGAACCCATACCTCGTCCGGGTGGCGCATCGTTGGTAGAGTAAAAGTCATAAAACTCTATTCTGAAGAAACCAGCCGCAAAAGACATCGTCGATACAAGGCTCGCGTGTGCATCCGTTTTGCAGGAGAAATGCAGGCGACCATTGGATTGAGAGAAGAGACCTGGAGTACCAGATATTGTCCATTTGCTGGTATCAATATCATCGCTACTGAAATCATCGTAGACGATAGCCCCTGCGGTACTACAGAACAACAAGGATACAGCGACAAAGGTCGACAGCAGGCAAATTAGAACTTTTGCAGGTGAGCGCACAAAGTTATGTTTCATATTCTTACCTCTTGTTGTTGGCTTTATCTCCGGCAACCCACTGTCTTGCCAATGACTGGGCTGGGCAGGCTAACCGAGACCCGTCGGTTTTCCCTCCCATCTTCGCAGAGGTCTGGTTTTTTCAGATCGTCCCTATCGTTATTCAAAATATATAAACTGTCAAGCGAAACGTGAAGCATGTGAAGAAGTAAATTCTTGTCGCTTTCAAATTGGAATCTTCACTCGGTTTTAGGGGCCGCAAGTAAGGAGTGAAGTCCTCACCCTTCTTTTTTAACTCTTCCTTCCTCGTAATCTTTATGAATAAGATGAGGAAGGAGTGGCTCCATAGGCGGGGGTCTCTCTATAAAATTTTAGATTTCAGATTGCGGATTTCGGATTTTAAATAAATTTCTTAAATCACAAAAATGATTCCAGGGCGGGGTTTCTTCTCCCGCCCTTTTTTGTTTCGCTCTCTTCTTTTTAATTATATTTCTACCAGTTTTCTTCCAGAGGTATCTTAGAGTAAGCATTTGTCGGAAACCAAGAATTCGTATCCCCCATTCATGGAAATGAATCTCTTTAAAGAGGGCGTTGACACACAATCACCTTCCCAGTATACTAAAAGCACCCAATGGCGAGTTCCTATTAAATTCAACAACTCAACAGGTGATCGCAATGTATATGATCATCATACTCTTTTTTGGGTTTTTACTTGCCCTTGTGGTCTACTACTTATGGAAAGTGCGTATTGGTTCAGATCTTGATTACCAACCATCCGTAAAGTTGCCTCAAAGCGTTGGAGAACAAAAACGCAAGCACCCCAGAGCTGATATCAATTGGCCTGTCACGATGGAGACCTCCGATGGGACTATCGAAGCAGAAATAAAAAATATCAGTCTTGGCGGGGCGTTTATCTGCTGTAAGAAGCCATTGCCGATCGGGGAGGTCTTTTGCCTGACTATGATGGGTCCGGATAACGAACCTGTGATAGCTACCGCACAAGTAGTATGGTCGAATGTTAATGTCCCGGACGAAAAGGTCATAAACCGGGGAATGGGCGTCCGATTCATCAAGATGTCAGAAAGGCATATCCAGTTGGTGCGGCAACTCTTCCAAGAGAGTGATTAATTAGCGATCAGCGGCCAGGACAGATAATGCCACTGACCCTCGAGTGACTAAAAACCTCACTTCGATGGTTTGAAGTGGGGAGAGATATTAACGACGATGGACGCCATCAGTGATGATCATGCTGGAACTAAGAGATTTGTTTTATTTGTTACCACATTAGCTGCTTTCCTCTCGCCTTTTGGTATATCCTCTGTTAATATTGCCCTTCCCTCCATCGGGCAAGAATTTCTAATGGATGCCATTTTACTAAGTTGGGTTACGACAGCATACCTTTTGACCTCAGCCATGTTCCCTGTTCCCTTTGGAAAGATAGCGGATATATATGGAAGAAAAAGAATCTTCACTTATGGCACTCTGACATTTACTCTTGCTTCCATTGGTTCCGCCATCTCAAACTCTGTTGCGATGCTGATTTGCTTTCGAATCTTGCAAGGAATTGGGGCCGCAGCGACTTATTGTGTCGGAGCGGCTATTCTCACCTCCGTGTTTCCTTCCAGGGAGCTGGGCAAAGTTTTTGGAATAAATTTGGCTGCCGTCTATATAGGGTATTCTGTGGGGCCATTTTTAGGCGGATTTCTAACGCATCATCTTGGTTGGAGAAGTATTTTTCTTGTCAATGTACTTCTGGGATTAATCATCATTTTTTTCATTTTCTGGAAATTAAAAGGAGAATGGCATGAGGCAAAGGAGGAGAAATTTGATCTCATCGGCTCCATCATTTATAGCATCACCCTTTTGTTCATCCTATATGGTTTTTCTCAAATGTCGACGATGCGGGGTATTTGGCTAATGTTGCTTGGGGCCTTAGGCATTTTTACATTTATTAAGTGGGAGACAAAGGTAGAAAGCCCTGTTTTGGACATAAACCTTTTTAGAAATAACAGGGTCTTTGCTCTCTCTAACCTGGCGGCGTTGATTAATTATAGTGCCACCTTTGCTGTGACTTTCCTATTAAGTCTATACTTGCAGTATATCAAAGAGCTTACCGCTGTCAATGCAGGCTTGATTTTGGTATCCCAACCCATTGTGCAGGCTTTTTTCTCACCCTTTGCCGGCAGGTTTTCGGATAGGATTGAACCTGGAATCGTTGCCTCCATAGGGATGGCGTTGACAGCCGTGGGTCTTTTTCTTTTCATTTTTTTAAATGAGAAGACAACCTTAGAGTTTATCGTTGCAATTCTAATTCTTCTCGGGTTTGGCTTTGCACTTTTCTCGTCCCCCAATACCAATGCCGTGATGAGTTCTGTTGAAAATAGGTTTTACGGAGTGGCTTCAGGAACACTTGGAACCATGCGAATGATGGGAATGGCATTAAGCATGGGCATTACTATTCTGATATTTTCAGTATATATTGGAAAGGTTCGAATTACACCTGAATATTATCCGCTTTTCCTGAGATGCACAAAAATGGCATTTACCTTCTTTACCGTTCTCTGTTTAGGGGGCACCTTTGCATCCCTTGCAAGAGGTAAGGTTCGGTGAAAAGAAGTTCCCATTTCACCCGGGATGGCTGTGAAGGCGGAGATTAAAAAAGGGGAGAGAAGGGTGAATAGGTAAACGAGTCGTTAACCCTCAGGTGATTCCCATTCTCAGTCAATCAGAAGAAATGCTACGCATATTGAACTATGTAATATTCCAAAACCTGATCCTCAAAGCCAACTCTTCCTTCCTGTAATCGAGTTTAAATCTGTTCCCTTTTAAATACAATATTTCACATCGAAATCAACAAAAACGAGTGGGAAAACTTTTTCTCTTTCAGTGGAAGTAATTCGGGACTTTTGGGTAAATCGTTTTTACTTTTTATAGTGTCGGATTTCACAGACTTCTATCTGAAAATCTATAACATATTGAGGGGATTACTGGTTTCTGACAGTAATCTTGGATGGGCATTTGTTGGTATAAGGATTGCACTTTTTATTAACTAGATAAGTACATATAAATCCCGATAAAGCCAAACCCTTCGTGAGAGGGGGACGGAAAGCGGCGGGTCTTTTGAAAAGATGGCCGAGCTGCCGAAGGATGAACCTGCGGTAAGTTCGGCCTTTTGATTTTCGGCGCAAGAAGTAGCTATACAGTGCGAACAAGGATGGAGATGAAAGGCAGGAGAAGTCTCAGCACAATCGCACTAATGGTTTCAATGTGGATCGTTGCCTCGGGGATATCGACAGCTGCAACAGACACAAAATCTATAGTAATAAAAGCAAAGGTCGAAAAAGTGGCCAAAGTAATCGTAGATACAAATACGATTACCTTCCCGAATATGGATCCGGATGAGACAAGACAGGTTCCAGCCATCCCAAATGATATCAAAGTTATTGTTACGGTAAGGACGGGAAGCACAAGTCCCATCAATTTAAATATTATCGCTGACGGAGACCTCGCATCTGGGTCTGACACGATCCCGGTTCAAAATGTAGTATGGCAGGCTTCCGGACAAGGTTTCATGAGCGGGACTTTAAGCAAGTCCACTGTTCAGACTGCAGGATCTTGGAAAGGCAGCGGAGTAAGAGAAGGCGTTTTTCGCTATTATTTGAACAATAGCTGGAATTACCAGAAAGGAGAGTACCAGGTTACCGTTACCTATACACTGACAACGCCATAGAGTTATTCTCGAATCGTTTCCTTCTCCTATCCACTCTCTAACCTAAGTTCCCCGCTTGCCGAATTATGTCCAGGGACTTCAAATATGGGTAAAGCTCAATCCCACTTTCACCTGGTAATTATTAAATATTTATCCTTATTCCTGGTGAGGATTAGTAGGTGTTATCTGCACTGTAAACTCTTCCTGAAATAAACGATTGACAGACCCTCTAACATTTTGTAGGTTACAACCAGTCATAAAAGGGTCTATTCGAGACTGACCAGGAGTGATAATTCGATTCCTTATGGATACTCAGTAATATTTTACCTTATCAGGCATATTTTCCCCACGAATTGTTAAAGAAACATAAAATAAAATGTTAGCGCGCTGTTTAGCAAACATGATTCCAAGACCTATTTGAGAAGGGGCGAATGGGAGAATGAAACACCCAGAAGGATTCTTCAAAGGTGTTCGAGATACCAGTATTTATTTCCAAAGCTGGTTGCCGGAAAGCGAGCCCAAAGCAGTACTACTCATTGTTCACGGGTTGGCTGAACACAGTGGGCGGTATATGAACATTGTCGATCACTTCGTCCCGCTGGGTTATGCCGTGTACGGAATCGATCACCTCGGTCATGGTAAATCGGATGGCATGCGAGTGTACGTGGAACGTTTTGAGGATTATACGAATACACTCAAGATTTACTTTGACATGATACGCCGCTGGCAACCCGAAAAACCGATCTTCTTGGTTGGGCACAGCATGGGTGGACTGATCAGTGCAGTGTACCTGCTCGATCACCAGTCTGAACTGACCGGTGCGGTTCTTTCTGGAGCGGCTGTCAAAGTACCTAGCAATATCACACCGGTTATCCTTGCTGTGGGCAGGATGCTTTCGGCCTTGATGCCCAGGTTCGGGATGCTTGGGTTGGAGGTAGACGGGGTGTGCCAAGATCCAGCGGTGGTGCAGGCATATATCAGTGATCCTCTGGTGCATAAGGGAAAAATCACTGCGCGGTTAGCTGCTGAAATGCTCAAGGCGATGCAGCGTGTCAGTGCTGAAGCCACCAAAATTACGCTGCCGATCATGGTCGTGCAAGGCAGCGCAGACAGGGTGGTCGATCCGGCTGGTGCCCAGATGCTGTATGACGCGGTCAGCTCTGCCGATAAAGAGATCAGAATCTATGACGGCTTTTACCATGAGGTGTTTAATGAACCTAAACATGGTGAGGTGTTGCGCGACGTCGAAATATGGTTAGCAGCGCATCTTGGTTCTCGAAAGTAGACCTTCTGGCAAAATCTGAAATCGCCAATGCGTGTAGAAGAGAGGTAATGGGTGAGCAGACTCATCCCTATTGGATGAAAGGGCATCCTCATCAATTAAATAATAGGCCTCCCCTCTCAGAGAAATGGTCGATAAAGTAAAAAGAACAGTTTCAGTACTGTTACCAACCTTTCTATTATTGGCCTCATTCGCCTTCGCTACAGATGAGGATAAAATTCTCGGTTTATGGAACACCCAGGAAAACGACTGCAAAATTGAAGTCTTTAAGTGTGGTCACCAATACTGCGGGAGAATTGTTTGGTTAAAAGAGCCATTTTACCCGGCTGACGATGATGGGGGCATGGCTGGCAGACCAATCGTTGACCGTGAAAATCAAAATTCAGATCTGCGGACTCGTCCACTGATGGGACTACAAATTATGGAAGGTTTTATTTACATCGGTAAAAACGTCTGGGGAAAAGGAACCATTTACAATCCCGACGATGGCAAGATCTATGAATGCAAAATGACTCTGTCTGCTCCCAATCGTCTGGAAGTGAGAGGGTTTGTCGGCATCCCTTTATTGGGTGGGACTTCTATTTGGACTCGTTAAGCTGAGATCTTTGTCGTTTCAGGGATTATTTCGGCTACCCAAAGCACAGAACCGGTGTAGGGTGACACTTCATCTCGGAGACGGTTTTTAAATCGAAAGTGTTCTTACCTCTCCCTCCCCCATCCCATGTAAAATATTTTCTGCCGTATCCAATATTTCTTTTTCGAGATCCTTCTGAGATTGAATCGAAAGAAGCAAGCATTTCAGTTTCGAAAACTCACTGCTGTCCGTGAAACGTCTCATCACCCTCTCCACTTCTGAAAGAGATATTTCCCTTAAATGGATGAGAGCCCCACGGAGCTCATCCCTTGTCATTCGCTCTTTGATATCATATTCTCGCAATCGCATACAGGATTGGAGGTGATCGATCAATGTGACCTCTCCTGACAAGACAAAGAGGGAGACGCTCCGCATCCCATTCCGAATGACCTTGCGTCTCTGCGCGCGCTCAAAATCGGATCGGGTTTTATAGTCCAGTTCGTATAGACTACGCAGGTTTCTTAGGAGAATGATCTGGTTCTCCTCGGAATGAAACCACGCAAAGGGTATACGAGGATGGGGTGCCCCAAAACGTTCTCTCCGATCTCTCAGTTTTCTCTTTGCTTCTATCTCCTGCAATGTGTATTCGAATTTCGCGTACAAACTCTTAGCCAAAAATGCTAATTCCGTCATCTCTCTTTCACGCTGAGAGTCCCGGTGATAATACTGCCTGTATTTGCCTTCCAGGAGTTGATTGACCCCCCTGATCTTTGTGAGTTGGTCCTGAATCTCCTTATAGGTTTGGCGAATATCGGTACTAATCCCCGTTGGAACAATCCTCTCCGGGGCCACCCTATGGCACAACTCCTGAAATTGATCCATCGCCTCCCTGAGGTCAAAATGGGTATTCTTCATGATTTGTTCTAAGCTTGCCACATATGTTTGAAAACTCCCCCTCTCCATGGTTAACCTTCAAATATGTCTTTTCAGATTTTCTTCCCTAATACGCTAAAGTTCCTTTATGCCATTTCAATTTTTTCACTGACCACCCGTTTAAACGCTCCTACCACTTCGGGATCGAATTGTTTTCCTGTCTTGGCTACGATCTCCTGCAATGCCTCCCAAGGCGGCATACCTTTTCGGTAGGGGCGGTCTGTTGTCATCGCATCAAAAGCATCCGCTACAGCGATAACACGAGCTCCCAACGGTACCTTCATTGTGCCCCCGTTATTCCCCTCAAGCGCATCCACAAAATGCTTGTGGTGGGCGATGACAATGGGGACAACTTCTTTAAGCACTGACCCTACAGCAGAAAGAATATAGGCACCCTTCACTGCATGCGAATCCATAAGCTCTTTTTCCTCCGTGGTAAGTTTAGCAGCCTTTCGTAAAATCTCGCCACTAATTTCGATCTTTCCAATATCATGGAGCAAACCAGCAACACGGATGTTTTCAACCTCTGAACGGGGCAACTCCATGGCAATCCCAATATCCGTGGCCAATTCCGAAACCCGGACAGAATGACCCTTCGTGTAGCGATCTGTTGATTCGAGGTATTTTGAGAGGATTTCCAGGACACCAATATATGCATTTTTTAATTCTTTGACCCGTTGTTCGTTTCTTTCGTACAAAGTCCCGACCGTGATACTTGCCAGGATGAGAAATCCACTCCAGGAGGAAAGCTGTGCCACTCCTCTTAGTATTTCCTTACTCGTGAAGAAACGTTGCGGAAAGGCTAGGGTACAGATCAATACGGCGAGAATGGAGAAGACGGCAGTAAGAACTCCCATCCGGCGGCCAAGGAAATAGCCTGCAACCAGCACGGGGAGGTAATAGAAGTTTAGGATGATAAACTTTTCTTCGACCAAGTATGTTCCAATAAAGGCAGTGGCAAGGATGACACAAACCAAAAGCTTTTCAAAATGTTTCAGAATGAATTGTTTGAATTGTTCCATAATATCTCTCCATTACTTAGGGCCACACCTCGATACAGGTGCGACCCTCAGCGGAAACGTTTCAATGGCTAAATGCTAATGGGTTCGTAATAAACGACCTTCCTTCTTTCGATTGGAAACCTCAAAGTAATAAGGGTCCTCGGTTTCTTCGGATCGACTTCATAGCTCATACTTCCATGATTCTTTTGTAGGATTTCTTTTACTAATTGTAAAATCAACTTTGTGGTTTCTTCTTTTTGGATGGCTGAACTTGCAGGAATATCTTTCGATTGCTCAGTAGGATCCTTGCCACCAATAAAACCAATGGCCGCTTCAATATAACCACCGTTCCTTTCTGGCGAGATCTTCTTGCCAAGCGTTTCATTCAGAAAGTCGAAGGATTTTATTAAAAAACCGATTGTTCCTTCAAGAGGAGCGGAAAGAATTGCATATTGGAGAACAGAATTTAGAATAAATCTCATCTGTTCATCGTGAATAAATGTCTCGGGAAGATCCTTTTCACATTTCTTAAATATCTTTATATTTTTGCACTGAATCTGTTTCTCATTGGCCTCTAATACTTCTTCAAGAATAAGGGAGATGGTATTCGATTTTGTAATGGGGGTATTGATATGGATATAATTTAAAAGACTATTTAGCACGTAATCGATCTTCTTGATATCTTCTGTAATGCTCCTTTGAGAATACTTTCTAAATTCCACATCATTAAATTTATCCGCTGAAAGTTGGGACACGTTCTTAATCGAGATGAGAGTATTTTTAATTGAATCGATCAATTCAACCAGAAAAGAAGATAAAAAAGGAGGGTCTTGTTCTGTTGGAGGGTCCTTCTCTTTAGATTTAGGAGGGTCCGATCCAGCCTTGTTTGGAAAAGAGCCCACCGAGTTTTTCTCCTGTTCTGTCTCAAAAATGTCATTTTCCATTTGGTCACCTTCATGGTTGATTTCGTTCAAGTAAGATACTAGGTCGTTGTTTTCTGTAAAAATAGAATCGGTTTGCATAATATGTCTCCCCGCAATTGTAATGCCATATTAAAGGATTATTATATTTCATGCCCATCATCGAGAAGTTGCTTCAGTTTCCGATGATCTTCCTCCAGTATATGGATGAATTTTAATCCCAATTGGTATCCTTCCCGATTCTCTTGCCAATAGATATCTTTCCACACAATCTCGGCTAATACTTCAAAGTTTGACAATTCGAATCCCTTGGGGAACAAGACTGCGATATTTAATTTTGTACCGGTAGATATGTTTTTAATAGAATGAACAAGAAGCCCTGATTCACTGGCATTGACGACCAGTGCTCCATGAGCATGAGGGGTATCCAAAACCCGATATTCCAGGGGCAAATCCATATTAAACCGTGGATGTTTTCTTTTCTCATTTATGTCATTTGAACCCTGCATGGAATCCTCCCAATGAATGTTTAATTATTCGTCCATTAAAATTCAGTTTGGCTCATGGAATCGAAGATGGCAATTTCCTCCTCCTGTTTCAAATGAGGGATACTGGGCGATTTCAACATTCTTTCTACATTTATACCTTTCTTTTTTTGGTAGCTTAGAATTGAGTAAAAGTTTTTATATCCAAACTTCCTGCCTACGGCGGCAGGGGAAAGAGAATCATTCTTGTAACATTGGAGCGCTTTAACCAACCTTTCACTTCTTATTGTTGCAAACACTTTAGAAATAAAACCTGATACCTTTAACTGATTCAGATGCCAGTGACAGACCTCATCTTCGATACTTAATATTTGAGTAAGCAGTCTTCTTGGTATCAGATCATCCTTTTCAGCTAACTGTAAAATTTTGCTACAGACTTTACACTGATGAATTTCGTGATGCCGTGGTAATAATTTGGGTCTATTGGTTACATATCCGAATTTTTTAGCCCTTTTTAAAATTTCGTGGACCCTTTGTTTGGAAATGCCATATTTCTTTGCTAATAATGGCATCGTATCGAAAGTGGAGTTGTATCGTTCCACAATCTTCTTATCTCTGTAACTTAATTCTTTTGCAGGTTTTCGCCCTCGACCCATAGATTTTATCCTTTTAAAAACGCAAAACCGGATCACCCTTTTAAATGAAGCCACGGTAATCCGGTCCCGTTATTCTGACTTCGGCAACCCGGCTATCCCGAAATTCGGGATCCGTGGCTTTCCCCGCCTGCTCCATCTTTGGAACAGTGGCCCCCCGCCCGTTACGGCAGGTGGGCGTCCAACGATTACTCGTGGTTTGGCTTTATCGGCCTCTTTTTCTTATTCATTAGAGCAAGGATGATGCCAGACTGCCAAAAAATTTATAACTCATTGAAAAATATGATATTATTAAGATTATTGCTTGACTGGGAGATTTATTAGTATACCAAAAATTGTCTCTCCTCTATGAATCTATTTAAAGTGAGGGAAGAAAATTATCATTGACTTCTCTATAAAAAATTTAATACATTTTAATTAAAAGGAGGTTCTAATGAGTCCTCGGAAGTATCTTACAACGGTGAGAAGGAAATCGAGACAGACCAAGCCAAAATCCAAAAAAGGCATTTTTATAGTCGAGAGAAGAAAAAATCCGAGATTTAGTATTGAGCTTCCTTTGGATTATTCCGTGGAGAGTGTAGATCGCTCTGGGGGTGTTGCCGCCAATGCAAGTAAAGGAGGGCTCCTTGTCTATCTCCCTGAAGCTATTGTAGTAGGGACTTTATTGAAAATTGAGATCCTTTTTGTAAAGGGATCGGAATTGAATTCGATCAGGGCGATTGCAAAAGTGGTTTGGTCAGATTTGCCCCCCAAAGAAATTTGGGGAGAGTACAGATATGGATTGGAATTTCAATCTTTCCAGGAAGGAGACCTCCAGAAGTTGAAGAGGTTACTGAAGGGGGTGGGTAAAACGCATAGCCAATGAGGAGAGAGATAAATAGGTAGACGGGTCGTTAACCCTCAGGGAACTCCCATGCCATCTCAGGCGAAATGCTTTGCCTATTGACCTATGTAATATTCCAAGACCTTACCTTTAGAGCCAACTCTTTCTACCCGAAGTCATGAGTCTTAAGTTTCATGCCACCATAAAACATTTCAACTGGAAATCAATCGTAAAGACCTCTGGGTATGGGATGCGTCTTATCCTTATAATTTTTGTTGAAGTTTCCATTCAAATTTAGTAGGCTCTCAGCTGTCATGAAAGACAGTATACCTAATAGTGCCCTTTAACTTAAAGATTGATGAACCATGGAGGTGGGTGAGATGAGAAACCTTCAAAGATGGAGCGTCATTTTAGCATTTGTGGTGGGGATTTTTGGATGCGCACAGAGGACAACATCCGGTTTCAAACCCAATGCAGAACCCGACGGGTTTGCTGACATCAAGTGGGGCACTGAATTCTCGGAAGTCAAATCAGATATGGTGGAATCGAGGAGCATCAGCGATCCTGCCGAACCGGATGTGAAGATCAAGATTTATTACACCCAAAAAGCGGATAATTTAAAAATGGGAGAGGCGCAGCTTGATAAGATTGAATACGTATTTTGGAGAGGGAAGTTTGCTGAAGTCCGGATTAACGCCACTGGACCTGAAAATTTTAATCACTTGAAGAAATTCTTGTTCGAAAAATATGGGACTGTGGATAAATCCCGGGGCGTATATTTTTGGGACGGGAGTGTTACACAAATTACTTTGAGATATGACGAGCCCACTAAACCCTCTTTGCTAATGATCGCCTCGACAAAAATAGCATCCCAGGAGGTCAAAGAGTTATTTGATAAGGATAAGGACTGAAAACAGGCAGGCAAAATTTCTTCTTCAGCGGTTTCCATTGGACCACGCTCAAACCCTTTCCATCCTCAAAGCAACCAAGTCAAAGCCATGAGGTTTGATTACAGGTCACTCCGTTCTTTTTTAAATTATGGCCTTTCTACCAGAAATCGTTATTTCTTAAGGTTTTCTGAGGGTGAAGAGTAACACCTGAAAGGAATAATCCCCTTTTTAATGCTTCTTTCCTGTCACCTTGATTTTTAAATTTTGTCCCCCGGCGACACATTTCAACTGAGAATCAGTAAGAGACACGTCCGATGTCTCCAATTCTCACCATTCTATTGACTTTCTCATTGGAATAAATTATTTCCCAGATTGGCTTGGAACATTAACAAAGAAATTAAATAGGAGGAGACAGTGAGCATCCTTTTTGAACCGTTGAAAATAAAGAATATGGATTTAAGAAACCGGTTCGTTAGGTCAGCTACGTACGATGGCTGTGCGGACAAAAGTGGCTATGTTACCAAGACCCAGATAGACCTCTACTCAACACTTGCCGAAGGGGGTCTCGGGTTAATTATCACAGGCATTACCTATGTCCACCCGATGGGACAGATCTTCAGATTTCAAAATTCGATTGCAGGAGACGAATTTATACATGAATTTGAAAGACTGACGGCTGCGGTGCATCGCCGAGGGGCAAAAATTGCTATTCAGTTGTTTCATGCAGGAAGAGAGGCGAGGTTTCCCGATCCGAAAGATCGACTTCCCATCGGTCCATCATTTTTTGAAAATGATCCATATTGCAAAGCTCAATACCGCACGATGACACTGAATGAAATCCAGAAGACAGTTTCTGCGTTTGGAGATGGAGCCAGGAGAGCGAGAGAGGCAGGGTTCGATGCTGTTCAGATCCACGCTGCCCATGGATATCTTCTCAGTCAATTTCTCTCTCCCTTTACAAACCGGCGCCACGATGAATGGGGCGGAAACCTAGAAAATCGCCTTCGCATTCACCACGCCATCTATGAAGACATCAGGGGGAAGATTGGAAAGGATTATCCTGTGCTGATAAAGATTGGGGTTCAAGACGCTTATCCTGGAGGACTTGAATTTAGCGAAGGGAAACTGGTCGCTAAATCTCTTGTCGAATGGGGTCTTGATGCCTTAGAGATCAGCCTAGGGTTAAGAGGTCTAAGCTACGAAGAGACAGAATTTAGGACAAAGATCGATCGGCCTGACCGCGAAGCTTATTATCGTAACTGGTGTCGGGATATAAAGAAAGAATTGGACATTCTCGTCATGATGGTCGGTGGACTGAGAAACTTTGAACTTTTGGAAGAGATTGTCCAAAAGAAAGAAAGCGATTTTATCTCCTTGAGCCGTCCCCTTATCAGGGAACCGAACATTATCAATGACTGGAAAAGAGGTGACCGACACAGGGCGAAATGCATCTCCTGCAATAAATGCCTTGAAGAATTGAGAAGAGGCGAGAAATTGCGCTGTTTTCAGGAAGAAAAGGCAGCCCAATGACATTTCAATTGGTGAGATTTAAGGTTAAGTTGAAACACAAATGTTCTAACATCCAGGTCAAAGGCAAGGAGATTCCCTTCAAACCCGGGATGGCTGTGACAGCGGAGATTAACATAGGAGAGAGAAGGGTGAGGGGCAACAGGCTTTAACTCTTTTCGGTCAACGTCTCAAGAATTCCCCTGAGGTAACCGATGCTTCGACTGGCAACAGTTTGAGGGTCAGGACTGAAGTCGAAGACTTCTACAGAAATATAACCCTTATAACCACTCTTGACTAAACTTTTCAAAATCGGGATGAACTCCGTCTCT
>Ga0187885_10002513_pt1 | contig 17792 bp, 15 predicted proteins | sample June2016WEW_20_1_3_FD_132970 | JGI IMG/M metagenome (GOLD analysis project Ga0187885, IMG submission 132970) | Peatland microbial communities from SPRUCE experiment site at the Marcell Experimental Forest, Minnesota, USA - June2016WEW_20_100 | ecosystem: Environmental > Terrestrial > Soil >... | reverse complement strand
TGGCGGGTCGGCGACCGGGGCGTTCACGGTCACAACGCCCGCGATCGCAGTCACCCCGGCCCAAGGCCCCGTGGGCGCGACCGTGACCGTGTCCGGGACGGGCTTCTCGGTTTCGAGCACGGTGGGACTGGTGTTCGACGGAGTGACGGTCACGAGCTGCACGAGCGGCTCCTTGACGACGGGTGGAACGGGTGCCTTCAGCTGCGCGTTTGCGATCCCGAGCAGTACGTCCGGGACGACGGTCATGGCGACGGACGTGGGTGGCCAGACGGCGACCGGGACGCTCACCGTGACGACGGCGTCATCGAGCTTCTCGTGGTGCTGGGTCTACCTCGGAATCGGCCTCGCTGTGATTGTCGCGGCCATTATCGTGGCCCTCCTTGTCCGTCGCCGGCGCCGACCGGACGCCGCAGCCGGACCCCCGGAACAGGCCGTGCCGACGGAGGGGGCTTCCACGACGGGCGGCCCTCCTCCCGCGGTCGTGCCAGACTATCTCGAAACGCCCGAGGAGACCGACCAACCGTCGCCCGCCGACATACCGGCAGAGCCCGACGAAGCGGCGGCCGCGGTCACCGAGCCGGTCGCGACCGAGGCGGGGTACGAGCCGGACGACTTCATCGCCGAGGTCGACAAGATCAGTGATGCGATCGTGAAGAAGCCGCCGAAGACGGGAAGGGGCGCGAAGTACGGAGAGCCGCCCAAGGAAGACGACTGGTCCTCGTGACGACGGCCCCGCTCGGGTCGACCGATCGGAATCGGTTCATGCGGCGACATGCTCGCGGACCCTGCTCCCTTGAGGTCTCGTTCGTTCTCACCACTTGCGGCCAGAGCGGAACGGGCACGGTGGTCGATTCCACCGGCTGGGAACCCGTTTCCCTCGCTTCACCAGAACAGCAGGTGCCCCTGAGCTTCCACCCCGTCGTGGTCAAGATGGCACGACACCACCACCTTGAACCCGTCCCGCGATGAGCTCCTCCCCGTTATCGAAGAGGATGGCGAGAGCGGTTGGTTGTGATGCCGCGATGAGAACGGCAATGTGAGTTGGTTCGCCAACTACCGGCTTTCGCCAGAGATCCAGCGTTCGAGCGCGGCGCGGTTACGCCATCGAAGACCTCACAAGGGAAGGACCCATACCCCCACCCGAAAATGCACGCGAAATCGTCTCGCCACTTTGGCATCGAGACCCTCGCGCCAGGCGTCCACGTCGCGATTGCGACGCCAGAGGGGTTTGGCCTCTGCAACGCGGGGATCGTGGATCTCGGAGGCGAAACGGTTGTCTTCGACACCATGCTTACGCCGATGGCGGGACGGGACCTCGTCCGGGCCGCGGAGCGAGTCACCGGCCGTCGACCCAGCTGGGCTGTCAACAGTCACTGGCACGGGGATCACATCTGGGGAAACTCCGCGTTCGTGGGCAGCCACATCGTCTCAAGTCGCACGGTCCGCGCCAACATCCTGAAACTTAGCCGGCCTCAGTTCGACGGAGACCGACGAGAGATGCGCCGCGAGCTCCCCTTGCTTGACGGACCGAAATCACTCTACTCGAAGGCGGATCGCCCCCTCCTGCGAGCCTGGTTCGAGGGGGTGCTCGAGATGCCCCGCTCCCACCGGATCGTCCCTCCCGGGGTCACTTTTGAGGACGAGCTGGTCCTCGAGGGCTCGCGACGGTCCCTCCATCTACTGACCTACGGGGGCGGGCACTCTCCCAGTGACGTCTTCGCGTATCTTCCGGACGAGGGGATCCTCTTCACCGGCGACCTCGCGATACGGGGGTTCCATCCCTCGGTCGGGAGCGGCTGGCCGGTGTCGTGGATCTCCATCCTGAGACGGATGGAGAAGCTGAGCGCCCGTTCGGTCGTGCCCGGCCACGGGCCACCGGGTCCCCGAAGCACGCTCTCCCACACCCGTATCTATCTCCAGGAAATCGACCGTATCGCCCGCGCAGCGATCCGCGACCGGACGCCTCCCCGCGACCTCGTGCATACCCCGATTCCCTCGCAGTTCCGACGCTGGCGGTTCTCCTTCATGTTCCCGGGAAACGTCTCACGAGCCTACCGTCTGGCCCGGACCGCCACCGGACGCGGGCGCCGCTGAACGGCGAGTCGCCCGCCTCCCATTCCGAGCGGGATCGAGCCTGCCCGGCCTTCCGTCGAGGGTGCATTCGCGTGGGAAGGGAATCGGTCCCGTCGCTGCGGCTGCAAAGCGGGTGAAAGGTCAGATGCACCCTGGTGGGCGCCAACGTGGTTACGACCACCGTTTCATGTCGGAGCCGCACCGATCATGGGTGCTCCGTACGGAAGGTTTGGATCTGCTGTAGGTCCTCGGCAGTGAGGTGCAGAGACATCGCCCCGGCGAAGCCTTCCACTTGCTCCGGCGATCGGGCCCCGACGATGGCCCCGGTGACGGCGGGGTTCGCGAGCGTCCAGGCGATGGCTACCTCGGCCGCGGACCGTCCCCCATGTCGCTTCCCGATGTCGGCGAGGACGTGGGCCAGGGCGAGATGCCGAGAGAGCCGCGGCTCTTGGAACTCGGGGTCCCGACACCGCCAATCATCGGAGGGCATGCGAGCCACCCGTTCGGCCGAGATCGTGCCGGTCAGTAGACCGCACCCCATCGGCGAGTAGACGATCACTCCGATCCGGTGCGCCCGCGCGTAGGGCAGGATCTCCGTTTCGGCCCCCGAATTGACCAGCGAGTAGGGCGGCTGGAGGGTCTCCACCGGGGCAATGGCGGCGACTCGTTCCATTTGGGCCACGTCGAAGTTGGAGACGCCGATATGCCGGACGACCCCTTGATCCTTCAGTTCGGCGAGCGTGCGCCACCCTTCCTCGATATCGGGTTCCGGGTCCGGCCAGTGGACCTGGACCAGATCAATCGTATCGAGGCCCAGTCGCTGTCGGCTCGCCTTCACCTCTTCGCGGATCGAATCGGCCTTGAGGCTAGGGGTGATCCGCCGGTCGGCCTTCCATCGTAGCGCGACCTTCGTGAAGATGTTGGGGAGCGGGTCAAGCCCCGCCACCCCTCTCCGGACGACCTCCTCCGCGTGGCCTGTTCCATAGACCGGAGCCGTGTCGATCCAAGAGATCCCCAGCTCGCAGGCGCGCCGAATCGCCTTCAGGGAGCGCTCGTCGTCCTGGGGCCCCCACCCGAACGCCCATCCGCCCCCTCCGATCGCCCATGTTCCGAGGCCGACCGGCGTGATTGCGAGGCCCGTTTGACCGAGTTCCCTCAAAGCTAGGTTCCGAGCCTCCCAAACTCCTCGGAGGGGCTTAATCGTTCCGCGCGCGGTGGCTCCCGGGTCACACCGGCGGGCCCATCGAACCCGAGGGCGGGACGATGGCGGCGGTCACGTCGACGGGAACGTGGGCCCGGTCGAACAGGACCCCCACTGGGCAGGTCTTCAACGTGAGGCGCAGGACGGTCTCCACCTCCTGCTTCGATGCTTCGGTCTGCACCTCCAGCCTTCCGTGGACTCTCTGGATCGTCGGAGCCCCGGCGGGCCGCTCGGCGGTCAACGAGATGGTGAGCCCGGTGAACGCCAATCTCCGTTTCCTCGCGACGAGGCCGAAGATCGTGGTGATACATCCGGCCAGCGACAGCACGCCGAGCTCGAGCGCGGACGTGCCCGCATTCCTCCCTCCTTCATCTACCGGAAGATCGACGGTCACGGTGTGACCACGGTCGTCTTCGAGGCGGGTCTCGAACCCGCCTTTCCACACTCCCCGTACGTCCATGGATGGGTCCGGAAGAAGGACGGGAGTCGAGTCTAAGGCGCAGGGGTCAACTCAGCTCGACGCTCGGCGGGTGCCCTCGTCGGTTCGTTCCCCGCGGGAACGGTTGGCACGCCCGCGCGGCCCGATGTGAGCTAAGGTCTTTCGTGACCTCTCCTTCCGGTGGATGACATGACCCCGAAGCGGTACTCTCTCAAGGCCCGGGTCAGTACCGATGACCCCGCCGCGGTCAAACCCGTCCTGGCACGACTGATTACCCACGGGTCGGTCACCGCGGGCGAAGCGAAGAACGAGTTTCGGGTCCAGGCCGAGATGGAAGGCTCGAGCGCGCGAGACCTGAACCGCTATCTCCTGTCCGAACTGCGCCGGGCCGAGAAGAGGACGCGGCTGCGCGCGGACTGGACTTCCGAGGGTATCACCGAGCGGTTCTTCGATTACGTTCCGAAGGGAACGCAGAGAGCTTAGGCCGTGTCTTCGACCCAGGCCGGGCCTTCGGAAGCTTCCGTGCCGGGATCCCCTCCCTCGCGACCCTCCGGAGAACGGTCCTCATGGCTTTCGTGGCGCCCCCGTGCCCCTCGCCCCGACCCGGATGATGAAAGGCGGGCTCGCCGCCGGGTCAACATCGGGCGGGCGACCCAGGTCTTCTTGGGTCTGTTCTCGGTGGGGTTCGCGGTAGCCGTCCTCGCCACCCTTGAGTATTCGCTCACGGGCCTCCTTCTCCTCCTCGCGGAAGCCGTGGTCCTCGTTTCCGCCCAGACGATCCTTGCCGGAGGTCGGGTGCTGTCCGAGAACTGGTTCGAGCTCCGGGCGCCGCGGTTCTGGTGGCACGCCATTCGGTCGTGGGGGATCGTCGGCGTGGGCCTGTTCGCGTTCGGCCTGGCCGCGTTCGCCCTGCTCGATCCCAACCTCGCGGCCACGGCGGTGACGTTCGTTCTCGCCATCGCGCTCGTCCTGATGGGGTTCGGTCGGATCTTCCAGGCCGGTGGCGTGTCCGTCCCCCTGTGGCTTCGCGGCTCTCTGCTCAGCACGGGAGCGCTCATCGTCCTGCTGGTCGTGGTCTCGGTCGCGTTCGAGGGGTTGGCCCTCCCCAGCTTCGCGATCCTGGTCGGCATCATCCTGCTCGTCACCGGCATCGAGACGGTGGTCACGGGCCTCCATCCGACCGACCCGCGCCAGTTCGTGCTGCTGAAGCTGATCCTCTTCTCGGCGTTCTACGGCCTCATTCTCATCAACTGGATCGACCTGTTCGGGAAGAGCGTCCCGGCCTACGGGGTCTGGCTGATCCTCACGTACATGGCCCCCTTCGGGGTCCTGATCGTCTTCGAGGGTTGGGAGTCGTGGCCCCTCGCGACGAGCCTCGGCCTTCTGGTTTCCCTGATGAACGACGTCGGGTACTACTTCGTGGGCAACCTGCTGTTCGGGTTCCACCAGGCCCTTGGCCCCTGGATCACTGGGCAGCTGGGGTTCCGCGGGTCGGACGTCGTGACGATCTTCGAAGGTGGCAGCTTCAGCGTGAACGTCACTTCTTGGATGATGGGTCTCTCGATCTATGCCCGCGCCGCGGTGGCGGGCGCAATCCTGTACTACTGGTGGCGACACCCGGGAGAGATCGTCGCCCGGGCCGGTCTCCCGGCGCCCAGCTCGCCCGGTTAGACCGCCCGTAGGAACGAAGGTCCCACGGTCGGCGGACGGGCCCGAGGGGATTCGACCACTCACGGGTTCAAATCCGCTCGTTCTCGGAATCCGCGCTGGTTCTGCGTCCCCAAGTATTGAGAGATCGCTACTTCGATGCGATCGGCCACCCAGCCGGTCCGACCCCAGCTAATGCGCAGCTACCGTCGGCTCGCCCGGTTCGCCCGGCGGCCATGACCATATTGGCGCAACATAGCTCCCGTTCACCGACACCGTCTCGGGAGTTGCAGTGTGATCGAGTATGAAGATATAGAACGCCCCCGGGGTCCCGATGGTCGTAAAGGAGAACGTTCCGGAGGAAGCGTTGGCCGTGTAGATGGCGGTTCCCGACGGGTCCTGGATCGTGAAGTGGACCGGTCCCTCGGGGTTGGTCGACCATGACCCGGAGACCGCGATCCCCGCAGGGAACGACTCATCTGCAAGTCCACCGAAGTCGCTTCCCTCCATACCGAGTTGGGTGGAGAATGATTGGCGAACGGGTACCAGAAGCAGCGCGGCCACGATCACGATAATGACGACTCCCACGACGGTCACGTACCGGCCCGTGCGGCGCCACCATGCCCGGAACTCGGGTCGATGACGCTTCCGTCCCAGGATGAAGAATGAAATCCCGAGCGCCAGCGTTCCTAACCCGACACCATCCAGCGTGGCGGGAACGAAGAGCACGGCCGGGGAGAGGTAGGAGGGTAGGGAGCTGAGGCCCCAAAGTCCGAGGGGAAGGGAGAGGCCCATCAGAAGAAGGCCGACCCCCAGGACCGCAAAGTACACCGCGAGCTGGCCGAACCGCCAGCCCGGAGCTGCCAGTCTCAGGGTCGTCGTTTCGGCGACCGGTTCGGTCTCATTTCCGTAGATCGAACCGAAGACCGTCACTATGGCGGCGCCCGTGGCGAGAAGGCCAACCGCCACGAAGAGGAGCCCCACGGAGGAGGGGGTCGGAGGGCCCGAGTAGAAGTTCGATTCAGAAGTCGTGACTCCGGCGCCCTCGGCCCAAGCCAATGTGATGGCATTGGCCGCCAGCGTATACCCGATGACGAGGGAGACCAGCCGCCGTTCCCGGGAGTCGGGGGCCGGTCCGTGCGGGGTTCCGGCGGGATGTGCGAGCAAGCCTCCTCTCCCCGAACCCTGAACCGGGTTCCCGCTTCTTCAATGCTTGGAACCAACGACAGCGGGGGCGGGCCCGAGGGGATTCGAACCCCTGACCTTGCGGTTAAGAGCCGCCTGCTCTACCGAGCTGAGCTACGGGCCCAAAGGTGGGGCGGCCCGACGAGAACGCGGGAGATAAAGCCTCGCGGCCGAGGGTTCTCTCGGGGCCGGCGCGTGTCCGCGACTTATGTAGGCGTGGGAAGTCTTGGGAAGGTCAACATGCTCCTCGCGTCGGTGCGGCTGGATGAGGTCGAGCTGCCGCTCGTCGAACCGTTCGAGACTAGCTTCGGGGTCGAACATCGTCGCCGCTTCCTGCTCGTTCGGGCCGAGACGAAGGACGGGGAGGTCGGTTGGGGAGAGTGCGCCGCCGCGGCCGACCCCCTCTACTCGTCGGAGAGCGTGGCCACCGCCCGATGGATGATCGCCGAACGCCTGGTCCCGCTCCTGTTTCGCCTCCGCGACCCGACACCCAAGGCGTTCTCGCGTGAGGCGGCCCGGTTTCGGGGTCATCGGATGGCGAAGGCGGCCCTGGAGATCGCGTTGGAGGACCTCCGCGCCCGAGGGCAGGGTCTCTCTCTCGCGAGGGCCCTCGGCGGACATCGGAAGTGCATCCGAGTGGGGGTGAGCGTCGGGATCCAGCCGAGCGTACCCCAGCTCGTCGACCGGGTGGGTCGGTACCTCGAGGCCGGATACGGTCGGATCAAGCTCAAAGTCCGCCCCGGATGGGACTCGCGGCCCGTCGCCGCCGTCCGACGGGAATACCCGGACGTCGAACTGTGGGTAGACGCGAACCAAGCGTATCCCCCTCGGGCGGCGGACCGCATCCGGGTCTGGGCAGAGAAGTACGGCGTCGCGCAGGTCGAGCAGCCGTTCGCGGAACGGGCCGTACGCGCGCACGCCGAGCTCGCGCGCGGCGCCCGGTTCCGTGTCTGCCTCGACGAATCGATCGTGGACGCGTCGTCGCTCGAGGACGCCCTCGAGGCGCGGGCCGTGACGAGCCTCAACGTGAAGGTCGCTCGCGTCGGCGGCCTGGGTATCGGGCTCTCCCTCGCCCAACGGGCCGCTCGGAACGGAGTGCCGTCATGGGTGGGTGGGATGCTCGAGTCGGGGGTCGGGCGAGCGCACAACGTCGCGCTCGCCGCAACGCCTCCGTTCGTTCTCTCTTCGGACCTCTCCGCGAGCGACCGGTACTATCGCGAGGACATCACCGACCCTCCGTTCGTCCTCGGACCCGGGAGCACTCTCGAAGTGCCCCGAGGCCCAGGGATCGGTGTCGAAGTTGTCGAACGGACCCTGCGCAAACACCGTCACGCGTCCCGGACCTTCCGCCCGTAGGTCTCGGGCGGACCGTTCGGGTCTATCGGATCCGCTCGAGCGCGGCCCCGACCATCAGGGGGAATAGGACGGTCACGTCGCCCGTCACCGTGGTGTGGCGAGCGTTGGCCTTCACCTTGCCCCAGGAGACCGCTTCGCGGGTCCGGGCGCCGGAGAGGCTTCCGTCCCATTCGACCGCGGTCGTGATGTACAGTGCCGCGTCCAGGCCGTCTCGGAACTGGTTCCACCAGATCGTGTGGTGCTTCGAGATCCCGCCCCCGAGGATCACCGCGCCGGCCCGCTTCGCGTCGTAGACGAGGTCGGAGAGGAGCTGCTCGTCGCTGAGCAGGTCGAAGGAGAGGCTGCGATGGTCCTGCCAGTAGAGCCAGACCTGCGACCCGACCGCCCCGTCCGTGATCCCGGGGACGATGACCGGCACTTGGCGCTCGACGGCGGCGCGAAGGATGCTCGAGCGCTCCTTCGCGGGGATCGCCTCCCCGATCGCGGCGGAGAGCGCCCGGGTCGAGAGGGCCCGGGTCCCGCTCGCCCAGAGCCGGTCGAGGATCCCCCGCATCTTTCGCTCGATGATCGCGCCGTAGTTCGCCTCCGGGATGACCAGGTTCCCGAGCCGGTGGACATGCCGACGGTGGAGTTCCGCGTCGTCCAGGTCCCAATCCCCGTGATAGTACGAGCGGAACGACCGCGCCAGGTCGTGGTCGAGCGTCCCGCAGGTCGTGATGATCGCGTCCACGTACCCCTCCCGTACGAGGGTCGCGAGGACCCCCCGGGTACCCGTCGAGACGATGTCGGCGGGGAACGACAGGAAGACGGTCATCTCGCGGTCGGAGAGGATCCGGGCGAGAAGGTCGACGCCGGTGGCGACCTCCTTCGCGCTGAACCCCCCGCCGGCTTCGAGTCGACGGATGAGCGTGTCGAGCGACGGCGCGTCGTCGATCCGAACGTCCTCTACTTTGCGCGGCACGACCCGGGGGAGGCCTGCGGGGTTAAAGCCCTCCGGTCAGGCCGAGCGTAAACGAGCGAAACAGGAAGAGGTAGACGAGGGCGTAGCCTAGGAGCGCGCCGCCGTTGAGGAGCGGCAGCCCCGCCTGGGGGTTCCCGCGGAGGACGAGGCGCATCAGGACCCCATAGCCCACGAGGGAGCCGACGAGGGCGCCGAGCGCCCCCCAGAGGTTCGCGCCGACGCCGAGGAAGACGGGCGCCGTGGGGAGCCAGATGAACGCGGAGACGATGAGCGTCCCGGGGATGACGACGTCCCCGAGGCCCATGAACAGCGCGGCGCGCTCCTCCGTGGGCTGGCCCCGCTGTTCGGCGAGCGTGGGCGCGCTCGTGTAGTCGTAGCCGGCCGAGTCCGGCATGACCATGAGGATAGGGAGGTGCATGTCGACCACCGCGTCGGCGAGCGAGACCATGTGCTTCGTTCGGTAGACGGCGATCGCGTCGTACGCCATGAGGGCGATCAGCAGGATGAACGCCGGTAGGATCCCGAAGGAGATCCCTAGGATCGCGATCAGCGAGCCGGCGGCGAGGAAGCCCGCGAGGTCCACGACGTACCACTGGGGCTCGACGAGGAGCGCGAAGTAGAGCCCCGTGCTCACGATGGCGGCGAGGACGAGCGCGGGGTCGAACGCGTACTCGGCCGCGTAGGGCGGCGGCAGGATGAGCCCCGGCGGGAAGATCGAGAACGTGGCGAAGAGCGTGACGTAGAGCGCGCCGGCGATCGCGATCAGGATGAAATGACGCAGCGCGGCGATGCCCCCGCTCCGTCGCGCGAAGAACAGGATGAACAGGGGCGCGATGATGATGACGGCGATGATCAGGAGCGGAGCGGTCGGGCTCTGCGGGTTGGAGGTGGAGGTGAAGCCCTCCGAGCGGAACGGTTCGGAGAGCGCGAGCCCGACCACCTGCGCCCCGATGTAGAGGCCGAGGAGGCCCATCCAGCGGAGGCTCCGCATGGTCCGTTACGGTTCGACGACGGCGTACGCGTTGTTGCCGAGCACCTTCGTGACCTTCGCGTTGACCGTCGTGCCGCGCTGGTTCGCGCCCGTGACGAAGATCACGAACCCTTCCTTCTTCGCGACCCCATCCCCGCGGCGGCCGACGTCCTCGATCGTGAGGCGATAGACCTCGCCGACCACGACCGGGGTCTTCGGCTTCTCGGGCGTGACGACTTTGCGGACCGTGACCGGGCGCTGGGCGCCGCACGCCTCGCAGATGAGGAGCGTGAACCGACCCTCCTTCTGAAGGTGGGTGTCGGGCCGCTTGCACTCCGAGCAGATCACGTACTTCACGGTGTAATCGCGCATCCGCCCGCCGATCTGGTCCTTCGTGAGGCGCGACTTGAGGACCCCGCGCGGAAGGTCGAGGACGCCGGGGCACCCGAACTCCTTCGCGAGGAATCCGATGACGTGCGCGGGCTCGCGCCGAAGGACCCCGGTGATGTCCTGGAGGTTGCGGATGACCGTGTTCTTCCCGTCGGTCATCACGTCCGGCTCGGGGACCTGGAAGCGCTCGCCGCCGGTGCGGATGGGCGGAAGCTTCTCGTGCGCACGCGCGAGAAGAGCCTGGTAGGACTCCATCGGAGGGGCCGGGGACCGAGAGGCGGGGTAAAAGGCTATCCGGTCACGGGGAGGCCCGGGCGAACTCGCCGAGCGCGTCCAGGACGCGAGCCAGGTTCCGCTCGGTGACGACCGCGGTCGCGGCGCTCCTCACGGTGTCGTCCTCGGGCCGGAACGCGACCCCGACCCGGCTGCGACGGAAGAGGCCCACGTCGATCTCGGAGTTCCCCACGGACGCCGTCTCCTCGGGCGTCACCCCCAGCTGGTGCTGGAGCGCGGCGAGGACCCCCTCCTTCCCGTGGATGGGGACGCGGACGATCCCCTCGCCCGTGAGACGCCCCGCGGCGTCCACCCGGACCCCGTTCGCGAGCGCGACCTCGATCCCGAGCTCGCGCGCGACCCGTCGGGCGAGGAGGTCGAGGCCTCCGCTCACGATCGCCGTACGCGCGCCCCGGGCGTGGAGCCCGTCGATGAGCTCGACGGCCCCGGGCATGAGCGGTACCGACGCCAGGATCTGCTCGAGGTCGTCGACCGTGAGCTCCGGGGCGTGGCGCCACCAGACGCGGATGTCCATGCGGATGAACTCCTCGTCGTCGATCTCGTTCGCGAGGAAGCGGCGCAGTCCCTCGTCGTTGTGGTCGTCGAAATGGTCGTGGATGACCCGCCAAGAGCTCGGTACGTCGACGAGCGTCCCGTCCATGTCAAGCGCGACCAGCTTAAGCACGATCACCCCGCGCGATGCGGTCGGCCCGATCGAGGACGCGGTCGGGGGGGCGGACCGCCCAGGCGGCCAGGTTGGAGTCGATCTGCTCGGGTCGGCTCGCCCCGAAGACCGGCGCCGCGCCCATCCTACGGAGCCAGTGGAGCGCGATCGAGCCGAGGGGTACGTGAGCGTCGGACGCCAGGTCCCGGAGCGCCCGGCCCCGTTCGAGGAGCTCGGGAAGGGTGTCCGGCTCGAACATCCGGTGCGCGAACTGGCGGACCTCCCGCGGGACCTTCTTGCCGTCCAGGTAGCGTCCGAGCAGGAGGCCCCGAGCGAGGGGGGTGTACGCCTCGATGAGGATCCCGTGCGTTCGGCAGTACTCCCGCACCGGGTCCACGTCGTCCCGAAGGAACAGGTTGTAGCGCAGCTGGTTGACGACGATCTTTGCCTCGGAGAGGTGACGGGCCGCCTCCTCGAGCTCCTCGACCGAGAAGTTGGAGACGCCGATCGCGCCGACCTTCCCCTCCTTCCAGAGCGCTTCGAGGGCGCCCATCGTCTCCGAAAGGGGGACCCGAGAGTCGGGAGCGTGCACGAGGTAGAGGTCGACCGAGCGGCGGGCCAGCTTCTCGAGGCTGCCGATCAGGCTCGCCCGCGCCTGGTTCGCCCGAAGGTGCTCCCAGGAGACCTTGGTCACAACGTAGGCATCCGGGGCCGCGGCTGGGGCTCGCGCGAGCACCTCCCCGAGCACGCGTTCGGAGCGGCCGTTCCCGTAGACTTCGGCGGTGTCGAACCAGCGGATCCCGCGTTCGTAGGCCCGCCCGATGGTCGCCTTCGTATGGGCCTCGTCCTCGGTGGTCCAGCGGCCGAGCCCCCAGAGGCCGAGGCCGAGCGCCGGGTGGGGTCGGGCTCCGCCGGGCAGCTCGATCGTTTCGATCTTAACGGTCGGCTCTGACTTCGGAGCGAGGGCCGTCCGCTTCTTCGTCCTCGTCTTCTTCGCCTTCGTCGGGCGCGCCGGGCGCGAGGGTGGGGTCATGGGGGTGCGACGGACGATGCTCCGTCCTCCTTCAAGTGTTCGTCGATGCGTCGGACCCGCTCCGCGAGCTCCGTCGCCTTCTCCTCGGCCTCGCGGACGACCTCCGGGGGCGCCCGGTCCCGGAACCCGGGGTCCGCGAGGCGGGCCCGGGTCTTCTCGAGAATGCCGAAGAGCTTCTCGCGCTCCTTGAGGAGGGCCTCAGCCGTCGCCCCGGAGGCGACCGGCCGCTCGAGAAAGCACTCGCCGAACGCCGCGACCCTCCGCCCCGTTCCGGGGGGAACTTCCTCCCCCTCGCCGAGGAGCTCGAGCGGGCGGACGCGGGCGAGGCGCTCCACCGTGCCCCGCTCCGCGGCGAGAACGCGGGCGGCCTCGGAGCCGTTCGGGCGGACCCACGCCTTCGGGGTCGCTCCGACCGGGACCTTCTCCTCCGCCCGCAGATTGCGGAGCAGGCGGACCGTCTCCAGGAGGGGCTCCATCTCGAGCTCGGCCACGGGGTCGGAGGGGGCCTCGTCCGCACGGGGCCACGCGGAGGCCGCGAGGAGGGCGTCCGGGTGCGGAAGGGCATGCCAGAGCTCCTCCGTCACGTGGGGAACGAACGGGTGGAGGAGGCGGAGCGACCGCTCCACGACGAACAGGAGCGTGGCGCGGGCCTCCCGCTGGGCGGGCTCGCCGCGGCGGCCGAGGAGCGCCTCCTTGGCGATCTCGACGTACCGGTCGGCGAGGTCGTGCCAGAGGAAGTCGTAGAGCGCCGTGGCGGCCTGCGTCGGCCGGAACTCTGCGAGCGTGCGGTCGACCTCCTCCACGGCGTGACGGTACCGGGAGAGCACCCAGCGGTTCTCGAGCGCGCACGAGGCGGAAACGGTCGGCGGGCCCGCGGGGGGAAGCGTCCCGGGAGGGACGAACGCCAGGCTGAACCGGACGAGGTTCCAGACCTTCGTCAGGAAGTTTCGGCTCCCGTCCAGGGCGGCGGAGCCGAACGGGCCGTCCTCGTCGGTGGGGTTCGGGAAGACGAGCGCGAAGCGGAGCGCGTCGGCGCCGCGCTCACGGACGAGGTCGAGCGGGTCCGGGGAGTTCCCGAGGTGCTTCGACATGCGTCGGCCCTTCTCGTCGCGGATCATGCCGGTGAAATAGACGTCCGAGAACGGCCGGGCGTTGCGGAAGTAGTAGCCGGCCATCATCATCCGGGCGACCCAGAAGAACATGATGTCCCGCCCGGTCACGAGGACGTTCGTCGGGTAGTAGTGGTCGAGGTCGGCGGTCCGCTCCGGCCACCCGAGGGCGAGGAACGGCCAGAGCCACGACGTGAACCACGTGTCGAGCACGTCCGGGTCCGGTCGGAGGTCCGCGGAGCCGCACTGCGCGCACACGGTCGGCGTGTCGACCGTGACGGTCTCCTTGTGGCACGCCCCGCACTGGTAGACCGGGATGGCATGCCCCCAGAGGACCTGCCGAGAGATGCACCAGTCCTGGATCTCTTCCATCCAGCGGAAGAACGAGCGCTCCCAGCGGGCCGGATGGATCCGGATCTCGCCCCGGCGGACCGCGTCCACTACGGGCGTCGCCAGCGACCGCATCCGGACGAACCATTGAACGGAGAGACGCGGCTCGATCACGGCCTCGGAGCGCTCGGACCTCGCGACCGAGTGGCGGTACGGTTGGCGTCGGAGCAGTAGGCCCGCGCGTTCGAGGTCCTCGAGCGCCTTCCCGCGCGCGTCGTCCCGGTCCAGTCCCCGGTACTCGGGAGGGACCCAATCGCCGACGAGCCGGCCCGACGTGTCGAGGATGTCGGGGGGCATCGGGAGGCCCGGATGGCGGAGGAAGAGCTCGTAGTCGACCGGGTCGTGTCGGGGGGTCACCTTGAGCGCGCCGGCGCCGAACGTAGGGTCGATCGCCGCATCCGAGATGATCGGCACCTTCCGGTCGGTGAGCGGGACGATGACCTCCCGGCCGACGAACGAGCGGTACCGCTCGTCGTCGGGGTGGACGGCGACCGCCACGTCGCCGAAGATCGTCTCGGGCCGGACCGTGGCGACCTCGAGCCCGCCGGGACTGCCGTCGGCCCAGGGGTAGCGAAGGTAGTCGAGCGAGCCCGCCTCCTCGGCGCGGACGACCTCGAGGTCGCTGATGGCCGTCCGGAGCTTCGGGTCCCAGTTCACCATGCGCTCGCCGCGGTAGACGAGGCCGTCCGTGTGGAGGCGGACGAACACCTCCCGGGTCGCCCGGACGCTTCCCGGGTCCATCGTGTACCGGTAGCGGCTCCAGTCGACCGAGAAGCCGCCGGCCCGGGTCTGCTCCCGGATCCGGTTCTCGTGCTCTTCCTTCCAGAGCCCGACCTCGTGGAGGGCCTGCTCGCGGGGGAGCTCCTCGAGTCGGACCCCCTGCTTCTGGAGGCGGCGGCGGACCTCCACCTGCGTCGCGAGACCGGCGTGGTCGAGGCCCGGGACCCAGACCGTGGCGTCGCCGCGCATCCGGTGGTGGCGGACCAGGATGTCCATCACCGTGTCCCCGAGCATGTGACCGATGGTGAGCGCCCCGGTCACGTTCGGCGGGGGAAGGACGATCGAGTAGGTGGGGCCCTTGGGCCGGTCCGGACCCCGAGCGACCGCTCGCTCGTCCCACTCCTTCTGCCAGCGCGCCTCGATCTCCCTCGGCTCGAAGCGCGGGGGAAGGGCCGGGGCGCTCAGGAGGCTCCCCTCCCGAGGGCGACCGGCGTCGCGAGGGCGAGCTCCGCGACCGCCACGAGCGCCATGATGCCGAGACCGAAGTCGACGCCCGACGGCCGGGCCAGGTCAAAGAGGAGCGGGGGGAGTCCCGCCATGATGAGCCCGGGGATGGAGACGAGGACCGCGAACCAGGCCCCCGCGTACAGGTTCGTGATCGCGAGGCCCCTTCGTCGGGCCCAACGGAAGAGGAGCCCGAGCTCGAGGAACGCCGCTCCGAGCACGGCCGGGAGCTCCACGAGGACGAACGCGACGAATGTGAACGGCTGGAAGAAACGGAGGAGCGTGAACCCGACGATGAGGGCGGACGCGACGAGATACATGAGGCAGATCAGCGCCACCTTTCCGAGGATGACCGACCGGTTCGAGAGCGGGAGGCTCCGACCGTAGGAGTAGGCGACCACTTCGATAGCGAAGAACGCCGGGCCAAAGAAGGTTGCGAGGAGCGCCGCCGTGGTCACGGCACCGAGGGCGAGCGAGGTGGCGACCGGGTTCTGCGCCGGGGTCGAGTACGTGAGGAGCCCGAGCGCGCCGGCGTCCAATATCGGCAGCAGGATCAGGAACGCATAGCCGGGGGTCCGGCTCGCGATGCGCAGGTCCTTCACCAGGACCGCCCGAGCCCGACCCATCGGCCGAAGAGCGGACGATGTCGTCGGGAGGCCGAGCGGGGCCTGGACCGGCAGAAACAGGAGGGTCCGGACCGAACGGGCCAGCCAGACGACCGACCAGGCGGCCAGCGCCAGATAGAGCGTGGCGGCCACCCCGAGGACCAGGTCGATCGTGGGGGAGAGGATCGCGATCGACGAGGTCCCGCCGGCGACGATCTCCGGAAGCGCCGCGAAGGAGAACGGGAACGCCGCGGCGAGCAAGGCGCTGCTGACGGAAGGGCCCTGGGCGGCGAGCCCACCCAAGGCCCGGAAGAACGCGGGAGCCGCGGTGATGAAGGCGAACATCGCGAACGCTGGGACGAGCCAGAGCACCAGGTACGCCCATCGGACGACGGCGCGGCCGCCGCCGCCGCGGGAGCCTTGCACCCGACGGAGAAAGAACCGACCGGTCAGGAGCGAGAGCGCCAGCGCATAGACCACCGAGACGAGGACGCCCGGCAACGCGACGAGCCCGGCGAGAGGCCCGAGGGCGATACCGACCGCGATGGGGGTCAGGATGATGATCGTGAGGGCGGGGAGGTCGAAGAGGCGCAGGTAGAGGATGGTGGCGACCCGTCGGAACGTCCGGGGGTCGATCGGGAGCGATTCGAGCACGGGGAGGACGCCCGACGAGATCAGCGTCGGGATCACCTGGACCCCGGTCCACCACAGGAGGGCGATGTCGAGACTGAGGAGGCCGGTCAGGATGGCGCTCTGGAAGAGCCCCACCGGAACGGAGGCGAGGATCTCGGGGTTCAGCGCCTTCTGGTGAAGGATCGCGGCGGCTCCGAGGGTCAGGAGCGCGAGCACCGCGCTGATGACGAGCTTGCTCTGGAGGACGCGCCGTTGCGAGCGGGCCACCAGGTTCTTCGACCGGCCCGGCGGCAGGACGTTCCCCTGCCGGAACGCGTAGACCGTCTGGAGCGAGAGCTCGGCGAACGCGACGTTGCTCAGGCGGATCGCCTCTCGCCAGCTCATACCGAGGGGTCGCCGAGGGAATCGACCGCGGCCCGCACCCCCACATCCTCCTCCGTCAGGCGCAGGAAGATCTCCTCGAGCGAGGCATCACCCGCCGCGACCCGCTTCCGCAGCGTGGCGAGCGTCCCCTCCCCCCGGAGCACCCCCCGGTCGAGGATCCCGACCCGCTGGCAGAGCTGCTCGGCGACCTCCATCGTGTGAGTCGAGAACAGGACCCCGCGGCCTCCGCTCGCGACGTAGCGGAGAAGCACGTCCTTCATGATCCGGACCGACCGGGGGTCGAGGCTGTTGAGCGGTTCGTCGAGGACGAGGAGGGGCGGCGCGTGCAGGAGCGCCGCGATGATCAGGACCTTCTGGCGGGTCCCGTTCGAGAGCGTGGCGATCGGCTCCTCGATTTCGCCCTCGAGCCGGAACGCCTCGGCGTAGCTCTGCATGCGTCGGGTCGCGGTCGTCGCGTCCATCCGCCGCACGCTCGCGACGAACTCAAGGAACTCCCGCGGGGTCAGGGCCTCGTAGAGCATCGAGGTCTCGGGGACGTAGCCGATCCGGGCCTTCGCCGCGAGACCGTCGCGGAGCGCATCGAGTCCGAAGACCCGGATCTCCCCGGCGACCGGGCGCACGAGTCCCACGATCGCCTTGATCGTGCTGGTCTTCCCAGCGCCGTTCGACCCAAGGAGACCGTAGATCTCTCCCGGCTGCACCGTGAGGGAGAGCTGCTGGACCGCGGGTCGTTCCCCGTACGCTACCGAGAGTCCCTCGAGAGCGAGCGGGACCGAGCTCGCGTCGGGGGAAGTGGTCGTCATCCCCGTACCCTCCGGCCGCCGCAGGTATAACTCCGCTGGGGTCGGAAAACTACCGGGACCGGATCAGCGGGAAGAGGATGACCTCCTTGATGGAGGGGATCCCGAGGAGGCCCATGAGGAGGCGGTCGACGCCGAAGCCGACCCCGGTGTTGGGCGGCAGGCCGTAGCCGAGCGCGCTCACGTAGTCCTCGTCGAACGCGTATCGGTCGTCCCCCCGCTCTCCGAGCTGGGAACGGAAGCGGGCTTCCTGCTCGTCCGGGTCGTTGAGCTCGGTGTACGCGTTCGCGAGCTCGTAGCCCGGGTGGAACACCTCGAACCGCTCCACCCGGCCGGGCTTCGAGCGGTGCCGCTTCGCGAGGGGGGTCGTCGCGGCCGGGTAGTCGACCACGAAGGTCACCCGGTCGAACGTCGGCTCCACGTGGTGCTCGAAGAGCTTGTCGAGGAACGTCCCC
>Ga0187885_10002500_pt1 | contig 17888 bp, 10 predicted proteins | sample June2016WEW_20_1_3_FD_132970 | JGI IMG/M metagenome (GOLD analysis project Ga0187885, IMG submission 132970) | Peatland microbial communities from SPRUCE experiment site at the Marcell Experimental Forest, Minnesota, USA - June2016WEW_20_100 | ecosystem: Environmental > Terrestrial > Soil >... | reverse complement strand
TCATGCGCCAAGCGCGTGCGTGTGCTAGGCTGGTAGAACGCTGTCACCAGCGTCTTTTCCTTCAACAGATCGCCGTTGCGGCGGTTGCGCGCAATCGGTTCCAGCTGTCTGCCGACCTCGAACACGCGGAGGAATTCGTGCCGCTCGAACTCCTTCAACGACAAAATGTCACGGCCGAGAAAACTACGCATTGTCAAACCTCCTTAGAGATGGGTTTTAAATATAGCCCTACCAGCAGCCCGGTGGGCTGCTTCAGATCCGATGAAATCACGGCTTTCCCACGATGCGCCTCACTACCTGGAAACGGAAATAATCGGGCGCGAAGTAGCTGATGGAATAATCCGTCACTTGAGCCCTTTCAACACACGTTCCGGCGTCAGTGGAAAATCGTCGAACCAGACGCCTGTCGCGTCATGGACGGCAGCGATCAGCGCCGGCGTCAGCGCGATAAACGGCATCTCGCCCATTCCGCGAGCTCCCCAGGGTCCGATGGCATTGGTTTTTTCCACAATAATCGCCTCGATGCGATCCGGCATGTCGGCAGTGGTCGGGATCAAATAAGTGCTGAAATTCGGTGTCAGTACACGCCCGCCGGCCGTTAGGAAATCTTCGCAGGTGGCCCAGCCTAATGCCTGCACCACGCCTCCCTCGATCTGACCTACGACCTGTTGCGGATTAATCGCCTTGCCCACGTCGTCGGCGCAAATGACGCGGAGAACCCGCAGCTCACCCGTTTCGGTGTCTACCTCGACCTCTACTGCCTCGGCAACATAACCGTAGGAGAAGTTGGGAAAGCCATATCCGCTTTCGGTGTCGAATGCCGTAGTCTGAGGCGAGAAGTACGTGTAGTCTCCGATAGCGGGGCGCGCGCTCGAACGCCAGCGTTCCAGGGCCTTCTCGGCCGCTCCGCGGATGGCGTTCCCGGCCATCAGGGTCATGCGCGAAGCCGATACCGAACCTGAGCTCACGGGGCTGGTGCCGGTATCGGAAGCAATCAAACGGACGCGCTCCAGAGGCACACCCAGCGCGTCCGCCGCCATCTGGCAGATTACCGTGTGCGTGCCCTGGCCCACTTCGGCCGCGCCTGTGAAGACCCAGGCTTCATCCACTTCGATTTTTCCCCTCAGTTCGATCTTCGCATGACAGTTGTCCTTATAGCCGAAAGAAAAACCCGCGTTTTTGAAGGCAGTAGCAAGACCGATCCCTTTCCGAACGGTGGCTTGTTGCTCGCCGCTGGAAGGTCTGCGCCAAACCTGACCCGTTTCCTGCCAGCCCGCGGCCCGGGCGCACCTCTCGGTGACCTCCACCAGGCTTATGCCCTCGGGAAGAGGCGTGCCCATGGCGGTCATGCTCCCCTCGCGCAACAGGTTTTTGAGCCGGAACTCAACCGGGTCCATCGCCAGCGCGTGAGCCAGTTTGTTCATCTGGGTCTCGGCTGCAAAAAGAGCCTGTGGTGCTCCGAAACCGCGAAATGCGCCGCTGGGCGGGTTGTTGGTGTAGACACCGTCCACGTCCACCTTCACGTTGGGAATCTCATACGGGCCGGCGCAGGTTGTCGTGGTATTGCCGAGAACTTTGTTGGTGGTGTAACAGTACGCTCCTCCATCAGCGACGATCTTGATTTCGGCGGCCACCAACTTGCCCGCGCGCGTGGCGCCCCATTTGCAGTGGATCCAGAAAGGATGGCGTTTGCAGTGACCCAGGATGGATTCATCCCGGCTCCAGACGATCTTCACGGGGCGCCGCAGCTTCGAAGCGGCGAGCGCCAGCACGACCTGCACGGACATATCCTCGCGCCCGCCGAAGGCGCCGCCTATCGCCGGATAGATCACGCGTACGCGCTCAACCGGCAAGGCCAACGCCCGGGCGATCTGATGCTGGTCCTCCGAAGTCCATTGCCCGGCCACGACGACCGTCACCCGATCTTCTGAGTCGATGTACGCGAGGCCCGCTTCAGGCTGCAGGTAGGCATGCTCCTGGGAGGGAGTCCGGTATTCGGACTCCACGATCACATCGGCCTGCGCCCATACCGCCTCCACATCTCCCTTTCGGATCTGATGATGTGAGATCAGGTTTCCCTCGGTCCGCAGTTCCGGATGAATCTCGCTGAGGTGCCGCACGAGATGAAGTTGAGGCGCACCGGGCTTGAGCGCTTCGCGGGCGTCGGTCAGTACGGGAAGATCCTCATACTCGACATGGATCAAGTTCCGGGCTCGCGCCGCGCCGCGCGCTGTCTCAGCCACGACGAGTGCTACCTGATCGCCGACAAAGCGCACCACATCGGCGCCAGGCTTGGAGGAGCCTGGGCCGCACAGTACGGGCTGATCCGGGATTTGAAGGCCGTGCTCGTTCACGGGCACATCGCGGGCCGTGAAGACAGCGGCCACGCCCGGGGCTGCCTCGGCCGCCGAGGTGTCGATGTTCAGAATGCGCGCGTGTGGCCGGCCTGCAAAGAGGATCTTGGCATAGAGCATGCCATCCATGGCCAGATCGCCCGGATACTCCGCCGCTCCGGTGACCTTGGCGCGCGCATCCACGCGGGGAATGGACTGGCCAACCGAGCGGATCATCCGGCCTCCTTCCCTTCCACGGCGCTCTCCACGGCGCGGATGATCTTGTAGTAGCCAGTGCAGCGGCACAGGTTGCCGCTCAAGCCGGCCTTGATCTGCGCGCAAGACGGCTGCAGGATTTCATCGAGGAGGCTGGCGCCTGCCATGATGAATCCGGGAGTGCAGTATCCGCACTGCACAGCACCTGCGTCGACGAACGCCTGTTGCAGAGGGTGGATCGCATCGTCGCGAGCCATCCCCTCAATCGTGACGATGCTCGTGCCGTGAGCGCGGGGAGCGGGCACAAGGCAGCTCAATACCGCGATTCCGTCCAACCATACGGTGCAGGCCCCGCACTCGCCCTCGCCGCACCCCTCCTTCGTGCCGGTCAATCCCACGTGGTCGCGCAGCATGTCCAGGAGTCTCTTGCCGGCCGCCCCACGGACGGCGACGGCATTCCCGTTAACGGAACATCGGATCGGGTCGGAGCCGTCGTTTGTATGGCACATCGACTTTTCCCGCCATTTGGGAAAATGACCATCTGTCTTGCCCCAGAGCCTGGGCGCGCCGCCGGAGTATGGCAAGCGCCCGGCATCATTGCGCAACGAGTTCAGACCGCGGCGCACCAGAACGCGTGTGGTCTCGCGGCGATAATCGGCTCCGCCTCGGATGTCGCTGATGGGCGCCGCGGCCTGTGCGCACAGGCTGGCTGCCTCCGCGATCCGCTCCTCCGATAATGGGCCGCCCATCAGCGCCTGTTCCGCTTCCGGGACACGCATGATCGTGGGCGCGACGCTGCCCAGTGTGATGCGTGCTCCGACAATTCTGCTATCTTCAAAGGTGAGGACAGCCGCGGTGTTGACCAGGGCGATGGTGTTTGCCCGCCGCAAACCCATCCGTAGAAAACATCCACGCTGATTGGGCGCGAGAGCGGGGAATGAAATGTCCGTCACCATTTCATCAGCGCTCAGCGTGGTCTTGCGCACGCCCCGGAAAAAATCGGCGCACGAGAGAGTGCGTTCTCCGCGGAGGCTGCGCAACGTGAGCCTGGCGTCCAGCGCCCAAAGCGCCGTGATGGTGTCGTTGGCAGGGGAAGCCGTGATCAGATTGCCTGCAATGGTGCCGCGGTTGCGTACTTGAGGCGTGCCGACCTGGCTGCAGGCCAACACAAGCGGCAGCGCCCGTTCGACCAGCAGCGCCGATGATGCCGCTTGATTGTGTGTGATCATTGGACCAAGGTGGATGAAGCCCGCTTCGTCGCACCCCAGTTGATCGAGAGACTCCATGCGGCTGACATCGATCAACACAAGGTCGCGCCCGCCGGCGCGCTGGATCTCGACCAGCAAGTCGGTGCCGCCGGCAATAATGCGGGCGCACGGGCCAAGGTCGGCAAGAAGACGGAGGGCTTCATTCACGGATGCGGGTGTTTGATACGCGCGCCACACAAAAGGTCTCCCTCAAGACGTATGAATGAAGCTCACAATCCCTTGAGCAATCCCGTCATTTTGTTGAACTCATCGATCAATGCGTCGATCTCCCGAACCTGTCCATGAATGTCGCTCCAATAGTTGCCGTCGTACCACTGAGCTTGTATCTCCTCATAGGATTTTCCCTGCTGTTCGACCCAGGTGTAATACTTGAGGTTGTGCACGCGCTTGCGAGCCGGATAGGTCAACTCCTCGACATAGTCAGTGCCTTGGCCCATCAGGTACCGGTGATAAGCCACGGCGGCATCGTGCGCAGTGAATTCGCCGTGAGCCGCGGTCAGCTCGCGCAACCGGCTCTGATACATTTCCATCGAGTCGGTCAGGACGGTGATGATTGCGTCGCCTTCTCCCCACTCATACCAACGGGCCATTTTGATCGCAGACAGCAGGTTTGCCACGCCCGAGATGCCCAGGAGAGGCAGTAGCTCGATGAGCGCTGCCGGCACGCCTGCTCCCGCCAGGTATCGTCTGCCCTCCGGCTCGTTGAACAGGCGGATGAGTTCCATGGGCGCCTCGTCGTCGATTGCCATGATCATATCGGTGTTGCGGACGTTGTGGATCCAGGGCACGTGCTTGTCGCCGATGCCTTCGATACGGTGTTCGCCGAAGCCGTTCAACAACAGCGTGGGGCACTGCAGCGCCTCGCTGGCCGCCACCTTGCTGGTCGGCCAGATCTCCTTGAGGTAGTCCCCCGCGCCGATTGTGCCCGCCGAGCCGGTAGTAAAGACAGAGCCGCGCAAGGTCTCGCCGGAGCGCAGCTCTCCCTCGAGCACTTCCTGCATTGCGTGGCCGGTCACATCGTAATGCCAGAGGTGATTTCCAAACTCATCGAATTGGTTGAAGATCACGAGATTCTGGCCCGACCGGCGCAGTTCGCGGCACTTGTCAAAGATCTCCTTGACGTTGCTCTCCGTCCCTGGAGTCGCGATCACTTCGCCGGCAACCTTCGACAGCCACTCGAATCGCTCGCGACTCATTCCTTGCGGCAGGATGGCAATGGAATCGCAACCTAACAACGCAGAGTCGTAGGCGCCGCCGCGGCAATAATTGCCCGTGGAGGGCCAGACCGCCTTCTGCGTGGTCGGGTCGAACTGGCCGGTCACCAGGCGTGGCGCCAGGCAGCCGTAGGCCGCGCCGACCTTGTGCGCCCCGGTAGGAAACCATTTGCCGACCAGCGCAAAAATGCGGGCTTTCACCCCCGTAAGAGACTCGGGAAACTCGATGGTATTAACACCGCCGAACCCTCCGCCAAACGGCACCGGCTCGTTGTGCCACGTGATGCGGAACAGGTTCAGGGAATTCAGATCCCAAAGTCCGACGTTTTTGAGCCGGCCCTTTATGGCATCCGGAATCTGCGCGGGACTTCTCATCTGCGCAAAGGTAGGGATGATGATTTGGCGCTCCCTGGCGGATTGAACGGCTCGCTTCAACTGTTCTTTGTCTACAGTCAGATCGATCATGGCGTTCGCTTCCCGTGAAGAAGTTTCAATCCGATGCCGTTTCCTTTATCTTACGCCGCACCTCCGACAATTCCGGGGCGACCACGGAGGGTTGCCGCACGGACTTGATCGCGGCCGCAGCGTCTTTCAATCCCGATCCTGTCGCCAGCACGACGACATGCTCATCGGCTCCGATCAGTCCTTGCTCGACGGCTTTGACGAGTCCGGCATACGCAGCAGCCGCAGCCGGCTCGGCAAAGACTCCGCAACCTCGAGCAAGTGTCGGAATGGCCGCGACGATTTCCTTATCGCTGACTCGGATAAAAGCGCCTCCACTGTCGCGAACGGCCCGCAGGGCCTTGATGCGATCGCGCGGCAAGCCGGCGCAGATGCTGTCAGCGACGGTATGAGCATCGATGGATCGCATCTGCATAGCGTCCAGCCCGCGTTCCCACGCATCCACCAGCGCGGCGGAACCTTCCGCCTGCACGCCCATAAGCTTCGGCATGCGTTCGATCCAGCCCATGGCCAACAGGTCGTGCATTCCCTTGTGGATGCCGCCGATGATGCAGCCATCGCCGACCGGAATGAATATGCGGTGAGGAACCCGCCAATCCAGCTGCTCGCAGATTTCATATGCAGCGGTTTTTTTGCCCTCGGTCATGTACGGGTTGTAGCCGGTGTTGCGGTTGTACCAGCCGAACTCCGAGGCGGCCTGCAGGCAGAGTTCGAAGGCGTCGTCGTAGGTGCCGTCCACGAGGAGCACCTCAGAACCAAAGACGAGCAATTGCGCGATTTTGACCTGAGGCGCGGTGCGCGGCACGAAAATCACATTCGGCTGCCCGACTGCGGCGCAAAGACCCGCGAGGGCCGCGGCGGCATTTCCGGTGCTGGCGGTAGTGATCGTTTTGAATTCCGATTCTCGCGCTCTCATCAGGGCAATGGCCGAGGCGCGATCCTTGAAAGACGCGGTAGGTTGGCGTCCGTCGTCCTTAACCCAAAGCTGCTTGAGCCCGAGTTGGGCCGCAAGGCGCGGGGCAGCCAAGAGCGGTGTCCATCCGACGGTAGACAGAATCGTGCCTTCTGCCAGCCGCCGTGCCTCCGTCGCATCGACCGGTAGCAGAGGCAGGTAGCGCCAGATCGAGTGTTCCCGATTGTCCGCCAGCCTGGCTGGAGAGATCTGCCTCTGGATCGCAGAGTAATCGTAGACAACATCCAAGACACCTTCGTCGCCGTGTCTCGAGCAAACGTATCTTGTCCCACCCGCCTCGTATTCTGCTCCGCAAAGAGTACATCGGAGTCCCAGGATCTGATTCATGCTCAGTCTTCCGTCGTGGCTCTTGGCGCCTTAGCCCCGATACTGTTAACTTAAGCACAATTTGAAAAACTTGCCACAGATTACACAGATTTCACTGAATTTTCTTTCCCACCACTTGGGCTTTATCTCTTTTGAATCTGTGTAATTTGTGAAATCCGTGGCAAGCTTTTTCGCCCATGTGCACGACGTCGGCCTTAAGTGAACGATATTGAGGTCAGCGATGGTTTTTGTCGCCGGCATTTCTACGATCGGGACTTCAAGACATTCACGCCTTGAAACAAGCGGCTCTTCTTCCTCGTTGCCCGCTTTGTGGCTTTAATACTACAATCTTTTGGTCTCCTTGCCATCGGTAAACCGCAATCGGGAGTAACCCATGACCATGATCGAAAACGAACTCGCAGAAATCAGAAGACTCGGCGGCGCTCTCCACGGAAAGGATTTTCTCGCCACCTGGGATAAGAGCGCCGACGAACTGAGGTCTGTCCTGCAGATTGCCCGCTGCCTGATGACGCTCCGGGAAAACAACATTTCCTGCCGTCTGTTTGACTCCGGCCTGGCTGTTGCGCATTTCCGCGATCAATCCACGCGCACGCGCTTTTCCTACGCATCCGGCGCAAATCTACTGGGTCTTGCCTTGCAGGACCTCGACGAGGGCAAATCCCAGATCTCGCACGGCGAGACCGCGCGCGAAACCGCGAACATGATCTCTTTTTTGACCGAGGTGATCGGAATACGAGACGACATGTTTCTGGGAGCGGGACACACCTACATGGTGGAGATGGGCAGATCGCTGGACGACGGATATCGACATGCAGTTCTGCCGCAGCGGCCCATGATTGTCAATCTTCAATCTGACATTGACCACCCCACGCAGAGCATGGCCGATCTACTCCACCTCGGACAATACTTCGGAGGCCTGGATCATCTCAGGGGGAAGAAAATTGTGATGAGTTGGGCCTATTCACCTAGTTACGGGAAACCTCTCTCTGTGCCCCAGGGAATCATCGGTCTCATAACTCGTTTCGGAATGCGCGTGGTACTGGCCCACCCGGAAGGATATGACCTGATTCCGGAGGTCGTGGAGCGCGCCGCTAGGCAGGCGTCCGAGAGCGGAGGAAGCTTTCAGCGGGCCGGATCGATGGGAGAAGCATTCGTGGACGCCGACATCGTCTATCCCAAGAGTTGGGCTCCCTATCATGTAATGGAACGCCGCACGGCGCTGCTGCACCAGAACGACACCGCGGGCCTCAAAGATCTGGAGCGCGAGTGTCTGGCAAACAACGCCCGGTTCACAAGCTGGGAATGCAGCGAAGCTGGAATGAGGCGCACGCGAAACGGAAAGGCACTGTACATGCACTGCCTGCCCGCGGACATCTCCAGGGTCTCTTGCGTCCGAGGCGAGGTGCAGGACAGCGTCTTTGAACGATATCGCATCGAGACGTATAAGGAAGCAGGGTTTAAGCCCTACATCGTCGCTGCCATGATCCTGGCGGGCAGATTTGAAAACCCTGCGGAAGTCCTGGACAATCTGGCCAGCAGAGGGGAAAAGCGATTGCGGTCGTAGCATTCGATTGTAACTGTTCAGCATTTTCCTGAGATTCGGATCGCATGATCAAAAGGCAAGACAAACCTCGAAGACTCGAAGAATCTCGAAGAGGCGCTGGCTACTGTATGCAAGTCGGTTTGAGAGAGGTCCTCAACCGTGGAATTCACGCTCAACGGTGAAAAGACGATATTCGAGGGTGATCTGGATCTGTCACTGTCGAAGTATCTGAGAAACCTGGCGGGAATCACTACCTGCAAAACAGGATGTTCGGGTCAAGGGGCATGCGGCGGCTGCACCGTCCTCATGAATGGGCAAGCTATTCTCTCCTGTACCACACCGATGGCGCGTGTTCGGGGCAAGGCCGTGGTTACTCCCGATGGGCTGGAGCAGGAAATTCAGGACATTTTTGCCCGCGCCTTCACCCTGAGAGGCGGAGTCCAATGCGGTTTTTGCACGCCGGGAATGGTCATGGCGGCCCGGGCTTTGCTCAGTGACACCCCCGACCCTACGCGCGATCAGATCAACCGTGCCATCGAACGCAACCTGTGCCGGTGCACCGGCTACAAGAAGATCGTGGATTCAATTCTTTATGCGGCCGCGGTGATGAGAGGAGAAGAGACATTCCCCGAGACGACTGTTGGAGGCGGCGTCGGCAGCCGGACAGCAAAGTATCGGGCCATGGACGCGGTGCTGGGAACGATGCTTTATGTTTCCGATCTTGAGGAAGAAGGCATGTTGCACGCAGCCCTCAGGTTTTCGGACCATCCCCGCGCGCGGGTTCTTGAGATCGACACTGCTCAGGCAAAACGGACCGCCGGCGTCTTCCGGGTTGTTACCTCCACGGATATTCCGGGCACAAGGAACACCGGCAGCATTGTCGAGGACTGGCCCCTGATGGTCGACATCGGCGATGAAACTCGCTACCTGGGCGACGTTTTGGCCTGTGTGGTTGCCGAGACGGAAGAGATCGCGCGCGCGGCGGCGCAGGTGATCCGGGTTACCTATGAAGTCTTGCAGCCGGTCACCTCCATAGATCAAGCGCTCGAGGAAGATGCCCCGCGCCTTCACCGAAATGGCAATATTCTTTCCCATACGACGTTGACACGCGGGAATCCGGACGAAGCGATCCGAAATGCCGCCTTTGTGACCAGGGGGATCTATACCACCCAACGCGTGGAACATGCGTTCATGGAGACAGAGTGCGCCGTCGCAAAGCCCTGCACCCTCCACGGCCGCGCGGGAGTGCAGGTTTTTTCGCAGGGGCAGGGAGCGTACGAAGACCGCAGGCAAATCGCAGCTCTCCTGGGGCTGCCCGAGCCGCAGGTGCGCGTGATCCAGGTGCCGACTGGGGGCGCTTTCGGCGGCAAGGAAGACCTTTCCGTTCAGGGACACGCCGCGCTATGTTCCTATCTTCTCGAGAAGCCCGTGCGCCTGGCGCTCACGCGCGAGGAATCCTTGATGATGCATCCGAAACGGCATCCCATGCGCCTTGACTATACCGTTGCCTGCGACAGCAACGGGAGGCTCACAGGCCTGATCGCGAAAATCGACGGGGATACCGGCGCCTACGCTTCCGTGGGAATGAGAGTGTTGGAGCGCGCGGCCGGGCATGCTGCCGGCGCCTACTCAGTCCCCAACGTGTTCGTGCGCTCGCGAGCCATTCACACGAATAACATTCCCTGCGGCGCGATGCGCGGTTTCGGTGTTCCCCAGGCGACGTTTGCGATGGAGGGCTGCATCGACGATCTCTGCAAACAAGGAAACTTCGACCGCTGGCAATTCCGTTACGACAATGCGCTGGCGGAAGGCAAAGAAACCGTCACCGGGCAGATGCTGAAGAGTGGCGTGGGCCTGCGACAGACTCTCCTCGCCGTCAAGGATGTCTTTCAGAGAGCACACTATGCCGGCATCGCCTGCGGCTTAAAAAACATAGGAATCGGCAATGGCATTCCCGATGTCGGCCAAGCCAGGATTGTCGTTGAATCCGGACAAAAAGTGATCCTCTTTCATGGTTGGACGGAGATGGGCCAGGGGGTTCACACGATGGCCGTGCAAACGGTCTGCGAACGGACCGGCCTCGACCCCGCCATCTTCGAGGTGCGGGTCGATACCGCATCGGAGACAGTTTGCGGCATGACCACCGCGTCGCGAGGAACCTCGCTCGTGGGAAACTCGCTGATAGCCGCCACGGAGAAGCTGATGCAGGATCTGCGGCACCACGCTCTGGCCGATCTGGCGGGCCGCGAATACCCCGGCGCATGGGTTTATGACAAAACATCGAGGATCGGCGAGGAAAAGCCGGATGTCGGTCATGAAACTCACTATTCCTATGGCTACGCAACGCAAGTGGTCACCTTGAATGAGAAGGGAAAGATCGACAAGGTGTATGCCGTCCATGATGCCGGCCGGATCATGAATCCGGATTTGTTTGAAGGGCAGATTGAAGGGGCGGTCCACATGGGGCTCGGCCAAGCCTTGACCGAAGATTTTCCCATGAAAGACAGCAGGCCGTTGACTCTCAAACTGGCCAGGTGCGGCGTTCTGCGCGCGCCTGAGATGCCGGAAGTGATCGTGATCGGTGTCGAAGCAGGGGATGCACAAGGTCCGTTCGGCGCCAAGGGCGTGGGTGAAATCGGGCTCGTTCCCACCGCCGCGGCGGTTGCCAGCGCTCTGCACGCATATGACGGCATCCGGCGGTTCTCTCTTCCGATGGGGCGGCATCCACTTTGAAAAACATACTGATCAAGAACGGCATCCTCGTTACCCTCGAGCAACCGAATCGAGTGCTCACCGATCACATAATGTGGATCGAGGGCGGCGTCATCAAAAAAATTCTGCCTCGAAAATCCATCGAGAACATCAGGGCTCAGACAGTCGATGCTCACGGCAAAGTGGTGATGCCGGGTTTTATCGACACCCACATGCATTTTTATTCCAGCTTTTCGAGGGGTCTGACCAAAGCGGCGCCCGCAAGCGATTTTCTGGAAATACTGCTCAATCTCTGGTGGCGTCTGGACCGCAAGCTTACTCGGAAGGACTGCTATTTCAGCACGCTCGTGGCGGGGTTTGAGGCTATTCGCCACGGCACGACAACGATTTTTGATCACCATTCGTCACCATGCGCGACAAAGGGATCCCTTGGCGAAATCGCCAGGGCTGTCAAGGAATTGGGCCTGCGCGCCTGTCTTTGCTACGAAGTTTCCGACCGCGATGGCGAAAAAGCCGCTCAGGAAGGAATTGAGGAAAATCTCCGCTTTATTGAGGCGTCCCGGCGAGCCGGGGATGACCATTTGAAAGCTCTCTTCGGCCTGCACGCTTCCTTCACGCTGGGAGAGAGAACGCTGCGCAGGTGCGTGGAATGCGCCGGAAAACACCAGACCGGTTTTCACATTCACTGTGCCGAGGGCGCTGCGGATCAGTCGATTACCAGAAGCAGATTTGGCAAGAGCGTCGTGCAGCGGCTGTCCGATCGTGGCATCCTCGGCCAGCGCACTATCTGTGCTCATGCCGTCCATCTCCAGGATCGCGAGTGGGATTTGCTCGCGGACACGCGCACAGCCGTTGTCCACAATCCCCAATCCAATATGAACAATGCCGTTGGGATCATGGATTTTTTAAAGGCCGCTCGAAAGGGCGTGCTGGTGGGCCTGGGAACTGATGCCATGACCGGCAACATGCTCGAGGAATTGCGCAGCGCGATCTGGGCACAGAGACTTCGGCACAAAAACCCCGGAGTTGCGTTCGCTGCCGGCGTAAATCTTCTCATCCAGAACAACCAACAGATCGCCCAACGCTATTTCCCCAACGTGGGGCAACTGAGGGAAGGTTGGGCGGCGGATGTGATCTGCATCGACTATCTGCCCCCGACGGAAATGAATGCGGATAGCTTCCCGGGGCATCTGGTGTTTGGACTGTCCCAGGCGAGCGTCGATACGGTGATTGTCGGCGGCAGAATCCTCATGAAAAACAAAAAGCTCTCTTTCGCACGTGAAGAGGAAACGGCCGGGCGCGCGCGCACCCTGTCTCGTGCCCTTTGGAAGCGATTCTAGCCGCCAAGTCGGAGCCGAATTCGAGATTCGAAATTCGAGATTCGAGATTGAGAATTTCGAATCTCGAATCTCGAATCGGGAATCAGGCCTCAGGAGCCCGCGGCTTCCTGCTCGACTTTGCCAGCCAGCAAGGGACGGAGATTTGCCAGCTCACGCAGCATATTGAACCAGAACGGCGCGCCCACGCTCAGCGACAGCGCCGTAATCAGCATCCCGAGCAGGTGCCGGCGGCTCGTGTAGGATTGGTAGAATTCCGCCCCGGTCGGAAATGGGTTGGGGATCAAAGTGAGTTCCGACTGCTGCAGCCGGCCCTTGATCTGGTCGGCCGATTTGCGCAGCTCCCCGAGCAACTCCTGTGTGGCTTTGTCAAATTGGCGATCGAAGGCTATCAGGACCGCTTCCCGCTGGTCCTGCGCCGCGATCCTTGACTCCAGCCAGTTCTCGCCGTCAGCGCGCGTGATCAGGTCCCTGGGTACTTCGCCGATCAAATCGGCGGCCGGTTTGCCGACAGTCTCCTTGACCGCTTGCAGGACTTGCGAGGCAAGAGGGTGCGCGGACGCCGTCCCGGCGACCATGGATTCCGCCGCCTTGACGGTCTGATCCGCGCTTTGAGCCAACCTGGCGCGCAACTCACCATTGCTGGCGAGTTGGTGCAGGACACCCAAGGCATCGATTTGCAGGCCGAATGCGACGACTATAGCGAACGCCACGGTGATCATCCTCGTGTTGAGCGCAAATCGTTCGCTCATGCGATCCGAAACCGTGCCGAACCACACGGCAACGCCGGCTTCAATATTCCGGATTTTCCCGAACGCGTTGTCCACTGCCTGGCGCATTGCATTCGCCTGAGCGGGGAACAGGCTCTCCAACTCTCTGGAAATAGCCTGCGCCTTATCCTTCAACTCAGGAGTAATGCCCGGAACAGTGCCCGACAACGTTGCCTGAAGCGCCTTCTGGGCTTCGGGACTCAGGCCGGAATCAGGATCCGAGGCAAGATCATCCAAAAGCCGGATCAACTCGTCAGGACGCAACGTATTGGCCCGAGATCCAAACCAGCGGTTCAGCACGGAATGTCTCAGCACGCGATCCATGATTTCTTCGGCGTGCGTATTGAGCCTGGGATCGACTTGGGCCAGCAGGCTGGCCAACCCGTGCGCCAGGTTCCGCCCACGGAGGTTGGAGACCGCGACCACGATCTGGCATAGAATAGTGATCTGTAAGCTCAACAGCAGCATCACGACCGCGAAAGCAATGATGGTATCGAGGTTTTCAAGGCTCATCTTGAATCGCCTCCCTGTTTTAATCAACGATTGTTGGCCGGGTTTTTGTTACCTGCAGGATAACACCGGCCGTGGCAGAAAGCACACGGAAGTCCCCATCGACTGCCACGGGGCGGCAGTTCCGAACCCATACGAAGTTCGCCGATCCACGTATATTTTGAACTTTTCGGTGCGCGCGGCGTCAAATATTAGAGACCTTCTCGACGAGGATCACCATGAAAATCCGCACATTCCTCCTGGTGTTGACATGCCTGGTATCGCTCGTGTCCCCTTCTTATGCCCAGGAATCCAACGTCCAGGAATTGAGTGCCAAGGCGCTGGCTGCGCGATCCAGGGACCTCCGGCGCACCGCTCACAGGTACCACATCACGCCCGATCAGCTGACCCGGGCGCGCTCAGCCCTCAAAGACGCAACTGATTTAGCCTTGCGTCAGGATTCGCCTGGGCCAACAGATTACGCCACGATAGCCCGGCTTTGGGTACAGCTCGACCGGAAAAACGCCCCAGGGGCGGTTGCCTCCATGATTGGAGAAATGTCCAACGAGGCCGAGACTGCGGGAGATCTGGCATCGTACCGCAGGATTGCTTCCCAAGCTCAGCAGCTCCTGTACACGCTCTTTGACCTGGACATCGAAAGAGCCAAACAAATCGCGGATCTCTGGCCGCCGCCTCCAGCAAAACTCGGAGATGAAGGCCAAAAGGCACTGGACCAGTTCAAAGCCGATGTCGCCTCCCGACTCGTGATGCTGAGTCCCTCTGCCCTGTCGGACGATATGTTTGCGCAGGTGCTGCAGTTCCAGAAATCTTCCTCCGTTCCGCTGCCATATCTGGCCAATATGGCCCAGTCCCTGATCAGTTCGAATCAAAAGGACAAAGCCCGGACGCTTTTGGATCAGGCCATATCCAACCTGGGCCAGACGCCCATCGATCCCGGCAAGACCGGCGACTATGAAAGTTTTTTGAGGATGCTGGTTTCTATGTATCCGGAAAAGTCCATCGGTGCTTACAATGCTTACAAGGATGCGCTTTCACGCCAGAATCAGAGTGGGAGCCAGGGCCTGATCTATGAGGCCGGTGATCAAAAAGTGATGTTCAGTCAAAGTGAGTCGACCGCCATCAACATGCTCCGCGGCATGTACAACAGGCCGGAACTTGCCGCGAAATTCCTGGATTCGAATCCCGAGCTGCGGGCCAAGCTGGACCAGCTTGGAGGGCCAGACAACGTCCTGAGCCCATCCCCTATGTCCACGAATCCACCGCCGAGGACTTTTCCTGCAGGGGTTCCACCGCCACCAGGCCCGGATGCGCGCGCCGGCTCAACGGTCCAGGCGCCCGAAAAGCCAATCAATGTCAGCGACTTGTATCGCACATTGCGCGGAAAGGCGGATTTCAATCCTGACATGGTTCGGCGCAAGTTGGAGGACACTTTTCGGAAGAAGGAGAACTTCCAAAGTCTCATCCAACTGGCTCAGATGGCAAGCTACTCGGATCCCGAGCTCAGCTCCATCGCGGTCGAGGTAGCACACGGGTTGCTGCCTCTTATTGATTCCCTCCAGCAGCGGGCGTCATCCCTGCGCACTCTGGTGACGATTCTTCGGCAATGCGATGGCGAAGTAGACCCTTCTTTGCTGAGAGAAGGCTTTATCCTCGCGAGCCAAATGCGCGAGGAGGAGAAACAAAAGGAACAGGCGTCTGCCGTGAACCCAGGCATGATCGGTTCGGTTTTGGGCTCGACTCCCCGGCCCGGCACAAATGTGATTCATCCGTCCGACGACCTCGAAATCGCAATGATCGCCCAGAGCGCCTTGGATGATTTCAGCTCAGCGATACGCTCGGCAAATTCCATCGGAGACGAAGGGGTCAGGATCAAGGCGCTGCTGCTGATCATCCAGACTCTGATGAATTATTATTGAGGAGGTGCGATTCAGACGCTATTCGAAATTCGAGATTCAATATTCTCAATCTCGAATCTCGAATTTCGAATCTCGAATAGAGATATTGAGCGCCATTCGCATCAACCCCGTCTGGCCTTGCGCCGCAAGAGGTAACTTGTGTACCTCCTCGACACCAACGTCGTTAGCTATCTCAGCTGGGGATATTCTGGCACATCTGCGTGCCAAAGGACGCCCGATCGACGTTGAAGATGTCCTCATAGGCGCAACAGCTCTGCTGAAAGGTCTCACCGTAGTAACCAACAACATCAAGCACTTCCGGCAAATCCCAAATCTGAAGGTCGAAGACTGGCTCACATAGAAGAGGCTTGGCACTCTCTCCACGAAATGGCCGTCACCCGCCGGTCTGAGCGGCTGGGACACTGATGGCTCTCACGCTTGAAATCACCGGTGAAGTCTTGGAGGCAGATGTTCGGCAACGGCGCTTCCAGGTCTGGACTGACTCGAAAACGGTAGTGTCGGTTGCCTTCGATCAATCGCAATAAGGCATGGTCACACGCGCACTGAGGGATCATCGCTCGATTCGCATGCAGATCCGTGGTCGAGCGGCAATCTCACCACAGGGAAAGCCGATTCGGTTTATGGAAGTTTTGTCGCTTGAGCTGTTGCCTGCCGGCGAACCTCAATATGAACCCAGTGCGCTGAGCATTGAAGACGAAATCACGCAGATTGCAGCCGGGGTTCCCGCGGAAGCCTGGGAAAATTTGCCGGATGATCTGAACAGCCAACTCGATCACTACCTGTACGGCACGCCAAAACAATGAGGATCGTGTTCGCAGATACGCACTATTGGCTGGCGCTTGTGAATCCTCGCGACCAGTGGCACGAATTGCGAAGCAGGCAAATTTGTCACTCGGTCCGATCCTCCTGGTTACAACCGATGAGCGATTGACGCTGGCAAGGTCCTGACCAGATAGAGTGTTTCGACGTTTCTTCACCCTCCAAATTCCCGCTTGCGAAAAAAAGTAGGCCTGATTATTGCACAACATTTGGATGGCCATGAGTGCCAGTTTCCTGCAGCGCCGGAAAGTATAACGGATACAATCAGGGATTACTCTGAAACACTGGATGCAGATCTTAGATCGAAAAATCGGCCTCCGATTTTTAGTTTAAGCCCCTTCAGAGCGCATCTGACATGCGGTTCTGCAAGCGCTTTCAAGCAGTTGCCGTCGTCAGTCCCCGTCCCCGCGTCGGTAGAGCAGTTGAATTCCGTTCTGAAACAAGAAGGCAGTCAAGGTTGGGAACTAATTCAGATGACTCCAGGCGGAGAGGGAACCTATTTAATATTTAAATAATAGCTTTGGTGGCGCCTCAGCGCTTGCGGTCTCTAGCTCGGTTTCGAGTCCTTCGGCGGTCGACAAGGCAAACCCAGGCATTGTTGCCATTAGGTGTTCGTGTGCCCAAGTGGCTGAGCGGGGCGGCTAATCCGCCCTGGGAGTCCGGGGACGGACCACGCGAAATCATTGCTCAATCTGAGGATGCCTCCGTTATTGGAGAGTGAAAGGGGCCTTGGGTGAAGATTTCGTGCCACTTTATTATTTCTAAGCCTATCTCCTCATACGTGAAAGAGAATTACACCAGGTATGCAAGAACCTGAAATTCAGAAAAGGGCCTCAAAAAATGGCGCTATGCCCCGGTTTATGAAGACCGATGCAACACAAATTCAATTATTTCTAAAATGGGCCTGGTCGGACCCCATTTCGCAAGCGTTGCTGGCCGTTCCCCATCGGCGGTCACGCACGTTTGGCGTGAACTACAGGATCGGTTGACCGTCGACATGATATTCAAGCAGCAGGTCGAGGCATTGGCACGGATTCTGGGAGCAGAGACGCCAAAACTCTCGTGAGGCCGCCTGATGCGCATGGGTCTTGGCAGCTGCCATTGTGCCAGGGAGAAAGCGACAGATCACTGGTTTCGAAAAACTAACTTTTCCAGGCCTGACACCGGACCCGTAAAATAATATTTCGGAGAAACAATCCCATCCAACCACCTTGAACAACTTGTAGCGGAATGGTATGAATATCAAGGTTATTTTGTGCGCCGAAATATTTTCGTTGGAAAGCGGGCAAAAGGCGGTTATGAGTGTGAACTGGATATTGTCGCGTTTCATCCGCAGAATAAGCACCTTGTTCACATTGAACCATCTCTAGACGCTGATAGCTGGTCAATTAGGGAGACGTGTTATAAAAAGATATTTGAGGCTGGGAGGAAATATATACCTGGCCTATTTAAAGGGCTAGACATCCCTGCGGATATTGAGCAGTATGC
>Ga0187885_10002496_pt1 | contig 17905 bp, 11 predicted proteins | sample June2016WEW_20_1_3_FD_132970 | JGI IMG/M metagenome (GOLD analysis project Ga0187885, IMG submission 132970) | Peatland microbial communities from SPRUCE experiment site at the Marcell Experimental Forest, Minnesota, USA - June2016WEW_20_100 | ecosystem: Environmental > Terrestrial > Soil >... | reverse complement strand
GATTCGACCGCAGCGCATGGCCATCTTGTTCCATATCGGACTTTTGTGAGTGTTTGGCTGGTCCTGCTGTTCCTGACTACTCTTCTGGTCATCGCGAGCAGAATTTCCCACGAGGCCGCCGTGTGGGCCATGCTTACCGTGACGCCCCTCAAAGCGGGTCTGGTCTTCTTTTTTTTCATGCACCTTAAGTACGAAAAGCCGTTTCTGAAGGGTTTGCTGCTGTTAGTGCTTTTTGTGCTGATCATATTTATTGCGCTTACTTTTCTCGATACTTCCTTTTTGAGGTAATTGTCCATGCCGCTTGGTGCACAAGCTTCGACTGCAGCTGGGAGGGTGGATGAGGTCTTCCTTTTTAGCCTTGCCCTCAGCGTGGTGTTTTTGGTCCTCATTACGTTTCTGCTCGTGTTCTTCATTATCAAATACAACAGGAAGAGACATCCCAGGGGCGAGGACATCGAGGGGAACACTGGGCTCGAAATCACCTGGACGGTGATACCGACTATACTCTTCCTGTTCATGTTTTACTTTGGCTGGACCAACTTTGAATACGAGCGCAACGTTCCCAGGGATGCGATGGTCATCAATGTTACCGCCCGGCAGTGGGCCTATTCTTTTACCTATCCCAATGGAAAGCAAACGACGGAATTATACTTGGCGCTCAACAAGCCCGTAAAGACGGAACTTCGTTCGCTCGATGTGATCCATGGATTCTATATCCCCGCCTTCCGGATCAAAGAAGATATTGTTCCCAACCGGCAGAACTACACCTGGTTTATCCCCACGATGCTGGGATCCTTCGACATCGAATGCACCGTGATTTGCGGTCCGGGCCACGCAAACATGCTCTCGAAGGCCGTCGTGGTGCCGGTGGCGGACTTTGAAGCCTGGTACTTCGGAGATGCGGATGCGCCGCTCCCCGGCCTGGCGAAAACAGCGGAGGCGCCCGCGCCGCAATCTGCGAATCCTGCCATGGCGGTTCTGGATGCAAAGGGATGCCTGACGTGCCATTCTCTCGATGGCCGCGTCATGGTCGGCCCGACCTTCAAGGGAATCTATGGGCGCCAGGAAGTCGTCAAGGACTCCGCCGGGCATGAGCGAGCGGTCAAGGTGGATGCCGTCCACATCGCAAAGGCCATTCAGAATCCCGATGCCGAGTTGATCAAGGGATATCCATCCGCAATGCCTGCCGCCGAGTTGACGCCGACTGAGATGAGCCAAATCATCGATTTCATTAGAAGCCTGAAATGAGAGGCAACTTGAGTCTTCGAGCTTTCGACGTTTTGCGTTTGCGTCTCCTCGTCGAGCTCACCAAGCTCGGAATCTCCGCTCTTTCCACCCTATCGGCGGCAACGGGATACGTGGTCTATTGCAGAACCGTCAATTCAGGCATTGTCACGGCTTCCCTGGGAGTCCTGCTCCTTGCCATGGGCGCATGTGCCATGAACCAGGCACAGGATCGCGACTTCGACTCGCGCATGAACAGGACAAGGCATCGCCCGATACCTGCGGGCGCCATGAAACCTCTGACGGCATTCACGATTGCCTTGACTCTCATTTCCGGAGGATTTCTGATCCTCTGGCTTGTTCACAATCTCGCCGCCGCACTGATCGGTATGGTCGCAGTCGTCTGGTACAACGCGGTGTACACCTATTTGAAAAGGATCTGGGCCTTTGCGGTCGTTCCCGGCGCTCTGATTGGCGCCCTGCCTCCCGCGGTGGGCTGGACGGCCGCGGGCGGGGCGCCTTTTGATCTGCACCTCCTTGCGCTGATGTTTTTCTTTTTTATCTGGCAGGTGCCGCACTTCTGGCTTTTACTTTTTGCCTACGGCGCCGACTACGAACGTGCCGGTATTCCGTCCCTCACCAGGCTCTTCAGCCGGCGGCAACTGGCCAGTCTGACTTTCATCTGGATGCTCGCAACATTCGCATCCAGTCTCTTGCTTTCAGTCTACGGCTTGACCGGTTCTCCGTGGATAGGCCTGGGGCTCATTGTCTGCGGCCTCTGGCTTGCCTGGGAAGCCTGGCGCCTGCTGCGCGAGCAGGAGCGCTTCTTCCGGCCGGCGTTCCGCTCCATCAACCTCTATGCTCTTTGCGTAATGGCGTTGCTGGTAGCCGGCGCCATGCTTTGAGGCAGGAGTCATTGGAAGGGCAGTGGCATGGAGGTTTCCAGAACATCAGCCTTCTCGTAGGATGTCATTGGGTGATTATGTTACGCGAACCGGAGTTTTTTGAAGGCCAGGAACTTGTTCTGGTCTACATCGCAAAGCGTCTCAGGGAGGCGCGCGCCGTCGAGGAAGCACTCAACGAAGGCTCGCTGGACTATGCCGTCGTGCCGGAACAATACACCGGCGGAGTTTTTTTCACATCTCGAAGAGTAGGGGCCTTCTTTTATGTCGGTTTGCAGTCTGAGGCTCGGGCTCGCACGTTCCTTCTGGCTGGGGGATTCATCCCTGCGAACAAGCCCCGGCCCGAACCTTCTGCTGATTATTAAAACCGGCCCTCTCGATTGACATTGATTTTCCCCTTGGTTAGAATGGCCTTATCACAGCCTTCTTGTAGGAAAGCTGATATTCCGGATGCGCCGCAAACCACGACCACTGGACGCCTTCGGCACACATTCTGCTACAGATCCTATGAGATCGCAGTTTGATTAAAGAAGTGCGAGTTTTCGTTCTCCCTGGCCACAGCGAATACCCTCGGAGAAGGAGGCTTTCTGACGGCTTGGTATCTTGCTCTTGGCCCCGGATTGCCCCGAGGAGTCTTTATAGAGGCAACGTTGATTGGCTGATGGCGCGGGCTCCTCATTTTTGGAACAAAGCTTGTGTTGCGCATGCGAGCACGCGTCTTATTGGATCTAGTGAGGGAAGCCTCATAAATCATTCCAACAAACTACACGAGGTGAGCTTATGGGCAAGAGAGGCCGCTTAGTACTTGTCGTTATTGTTATGCTGCTGGCCACCGTCTCCGTGTGGGCACAGGGCAGCACATCGTCGATCACCGGCACAGTGAAGGACGCTACAGGAGCCGTGGTGCCGGGAGCCAAGGTTGAGGTGAAGAACGAAGGCACAGGATCAGCCTATTCGGGCACCACAACCGGTGCGGGTACCTATGGATTTCCGTCGTTGACGCCGGGGTTATACACCGTCACCGTATCTATGCAGGGTTTCCAGACCTTTGCCAGCGCGCATAACGTGCTGACCGTAGGCCAGCCGCTGGTGGTGGACGCCAGCTTGACAGTAGGGGCTCCGAGCACGGTAGTCGAGGTGTCGGGCAGCTACGAGCGCATTAACACCATGAACGCGACCATCAGCGACCTCGTAACCGAACAGCAGGTGAAGGAACTGCCGCTGAATGGGCGCAATTCGCTGTCATTGCTCACGCTGGAGCCGGGCGTAGTGCAGCGGACGAACTCGAACACCGGCTCGGGCACGCATGTGTTCGGCTCGCGCGATCGCGCGCACAACGTCACCATCGACGGTATTGACGCCAACGAGTCAACCGTGCCGAATCCGCAATCGAATCTCCAGCGCCTGACTCCCGACAACGTGCAGGAGATCCGCACGGTCACGCTCGGCGCGACGGCGGAGGAGGGCCGCAACAGCGGCGCGAACATGATGATCGCTACGAAAGCCGGCACAAACGGCTACCACGGAGATGTTGTCTTTTTTAACCGCAATCGAGACTACAACTCGAACGAGTGGTTCAATAACTACGGCGGCCTGCCGCGCCCGGATCTCAAATTTAACCAGTGGGGATTCGACGTCGGCGGCCCGATCCGGAAGGATAAGACATTCTTTTTCTTCAGCTATCAGGGCAACGAACTTCTGCAGACGGAGCCGATTGCCCAGGCTTTCGGCGCACCCGGCGTGTACACCTCCTCCGTGCGGAACGGAAACTTCCGGTTCGTCCGCGGAACCGTGACCGCGAACGGGAAGACTTATACCCGCAATTCGCCCAACCTGGTTGATTCCAGCGGCAACCTGCTTCCCGGCATTTCCCCGTGCAGCGCAGCTAACAACTACGAAAACTGCGTCGACAGCTACAACATGTTTGCCAATGATCCGCTGGGCATCGGCGGCGATCCTGCCACGATGGCGTTAATCAAGGGGATGCCTCTGCCCAACAATTATACAGCCCGTGGCGACGGCTTGAACATCGGCAGCTATAACTGGAACCCCCCGACCAAGTTTACCGGCCCGTTCATCCTGGTCCGCGTGGACCACGCCTTTGGGTCAAAAGACAGCATATTCGGGCGCTGGTTGCAGAACCGCTACAACACCACCGAGGGCGACTTCGCCAACGCCCGTCCGGAAGTCTTTCCCGGGTTTCCGCCGCTGGGCGAGTCGCTCCGCATGGGCCGCAACCTGGCGATCAGCTACCGCCATACCTTCTCGCCAACGCTCGTCAATGAATTGACTATGGGATTCAATCGATTCGGATTCACGTTCACCTTCGGAGAATCCAACCCCGACTTTGGCAATTCGCAAAAACTTCCACCATGGTACGACGGATGCTTGTTCCCCTCGATGAGCAACGTCAGCATTCCTTATTGCACGACGCCGCACACGCAGCGCTACGTCACCGCGCCGCAAATTGTGGATAACGTCACGAAAGTGCTGGGTGCGCATACGATTCGCGCCGGAATCAACTACCGCTTTTACATCCACAATGACAGCCGCGGGTTCTTTGGCAGCAACGACGTGACTCCAATAGACATATTCAGCGGCGCCAATCGCACGGGCAACTTCAACAATATTCCGGCGCAAATTGGAACGGATACGGCAACCGCACCCTATTCGGGCGACATCACGGACCTGCAACAGGCGATTACTGAGACGGCCGGCATCCCATACGAAATCTTGCAGGCGTTCGTGGCCAACTTCAACACCAATACCTACACGCAAGCAAAATACGCCACCGTCTACACGCGTCTCCACCAGTACGATACCTACTTGGAAGACTCGTGGAAGGTGCGCCCCAACGTGACCGTCAACGCCGGCCTGCGTTGGGAATACAACCCGGCACCGTATGATGCGCAACAAACCCTCGTTCCGAATGCTCCGCTGGATGGTTCCGGAGGAACGGTGTCCTATGTTAAAGCCGATCGCTGGTTTAAAAACAACAACATCGGCGCAGTGGCGCCGCGGCTCGGCATCGCCTGGGCTCCCGATACCAAGACATCTGTGCGCGCGGGTTATGCGTTGTTGTTTGACACGGTGTCGAGCTTCCAGGTAACGGCGATGGCCGGCGACCTCCCGGGATTCTTATTGGGTTGCGTTACCACCACCTCCTCATCCGGTACCGTTGCATCGACTTCGGGTTGCTCGACACCGTCGGGGGCCACGAACCGGATCTCAACGGGGTATCCGACGAGTATCCCTGCTCCCATCACGACGCCGTCAGCGGCGCTGACTCCGCCTGCCCAGCCCTATGGGTTGGCTCCCACGGTCGGCGCCTTTGATTCCAATATTCAGAACCCTTCGGTCCACGAATGGAACCTTACGATCGAGCGCGAATTGCCGTGGCGCATCGTGGGACAGATTGGATATGTCGGCAAGCGCGGTACGCACCTGTATCGCTCCTATAACCTGAATCAAATCGCGATCAATCAGCCCGGCTTCATCTCATCGTTCGACATTGCTCAGGCCAATGTCCTCGCCGGATGTAATGCGGACGGGACATCAAAAGGAAGCTGCACGACCGGCCAAACGCCAACCCTGCTGATGGCACTCGGATCGTCATCCTTCCTCAATAGCAGCACTTCCCTGTCGGACCTCCAGCGGAGTAACATCGGCAACCTGGCGCAGCGGCTCGACACGCAGACCGGCTCCAGTGCGATTACAGCAAAGGGGTTCGCCGCCAACTATTTCCGCCAGAATCCACAATTCACGACGATCTACTACCAGGATGCGGGCGGCGATTCGTACTATCACGGCATGTATATCACGTTAAGCCGACGGTTCGAGAAGGGGCTGCTGTTCAATTTCAATTACACTTTCAGCAAGTCCATTGATGACATGTCAGTGGATCCCACCGGCGCGACCACTGGCACTAACATAAGCCAGACCAGCTTCTCGCGCACGCCGACGGACGTTCGCAATTTCCGCCTGGATCGTTCAATCTCGGACTTTAACAACACCCACGTGCTTATCGCAAACATGCTCTACGATCTGCCGTTGGGCAAAGGCCAGCGCTTCTTCCCGTGTGCGCCCAAATGGCTCGACGAGATCATCGGCGGCTGGGAATTCACGGGGATCTACAGTTACCAGAGTGGTGAGCCTTACACGATCAGCTCCGGAGAGCGCACCGAAAACGGCTACCATGTCAGCGCGGCGCTCGTCAAAGGGCCGTTGGACCCGGGCCATCTGCAGTACGCGTCCGGCATCGAAGGCCCCGTCATGTGGCAGACGGGCGGGCTGATCACCAATGTGGCCGATCCTCATTACAACTGCGTGAATGTGACCGGTTCGCAGACTTATTTCTGCATTCCACCGCCCGGCTCGAATGGCAGCAGCCGGAACCTCGCGCAAGCTCCGAGTTTCTGGAATTTCGATGCGGGCTTGATGAAGAACTTCACTATTACAGAGCGATTCAAGCTGCAGTTCCGCGGGGAGGCCTTCAACGTTTTGAACCATACGAACTTCGCGTCCCCGCTGGCGGCAAGCAGCGGTTCTCCCAGCATCGTCAGCACGTTGTTTGGTGAGACCTGCTGTCTGGCCGTATCACTACCCAGCTCGGCGAATGTCGCTTCGGGCGGCGAACCTAACCGCGTTATCCAGTTCGGCCTGAAGATCATGTTTTAGCTTCAGCGCGGATTCTTTGCACAGAGCCCTGCTTCCCGTTGGGGAGCAGGGCTTTTTCTTCTCTGCAAAACCCGGCCGCTCTGCGTTTGATTGACTATAAATAAGTCCCATGCTATTCAATAGGCCGCAGTTATACTGCGAACCCCTATTATTCCGTGGAGGCATCATCATGTACGGCTGGACCGGCAACATTCTCAGAGTCAATCTAACGACAAAAACGTATAAAAAGGAACCGTTTAGCGAGGAGTTCGCCCACAAATGGGTTGGCGGCAGAGGCTTCGCGTCAAAAATCCTCTACGACGAGGTCAAGCCCGGCACCGATCCTCTCGGCCCTGACAATAAGCTCATCGTCGCCCTCGGGCCTATTGCAGGCATCCCGGCTCCAAACACGGGTAAATGCGTCGTTGCCGCCAAGTCGCCGTTGACGGGTTTTTATGGAGACGGGAACCTGGGCACACGGGTGTCCGAGCAGCTGCGCAAGGCTGGCTACGATGCCATGATCGTCGAAGGTAAGGCTGACCGCCCGACTATGATCTACATCGAAGACAACAAGGTGGAGTTCCTTCCGGCGGATGCAGTCTGGGGACAGGGCACGTACGCCACTAACGACTGGATTTACGGCAAGTACGGCGCAGGAGTCGGAGTTCTCAACATAGGGCAGGGCGGTGAAAACATGAACCGCTTTGCCGTGATCCGCAGCTTGGAAGGACGCGCCGGCGGCCGGCCCGGCATCGGCGCGGTCATGGGATCAAAGCTCCTCAAAGCGATCGTCGTCAAAGGCACGCATCCGATTCCGCAGGCCGATCCTGCGGCCATGAAGGCCCTGGGAATCGGCGACCTCAAGAAAGTCCACAAGATCGATCAAGAGACCGGCTGGTCGAAGCAAAGCACGACGGGAGTGCTTCAGTTCTGCAATGAAGTGGCCGGACTCCCCGTCCGGAATTTCCGCAAGACCCAGCATCCGGAGGCGTGGCACATCGACGGCGAGCGGCTCAACAACGCGCGCGTCGCCACATACGGCTGCCCCAACTGCACGATGCGCTGCGGCATCACTATCCATGATGACGCGGGGCATGAATCGGAACTTGATTACGAGAACATCGCGCTGCTCGGCTCCAACCTGGAGATCTTCGACCTGCCGCAGGTCGGATGTCTGAACTACCTGTGCGATGAGTACGGCCTCGACACGATGTCCGCGGGCTGTGTGCTCAGTTTTTATGCCGACGCCGTCGATCATGGGGCAACGGACGGCGATTTCAAGTTCGGCGACGCCATACGCGCCAAGCAGCTGCTGCACATGGCCGCCCACCGCGAGGGAAAGGTCGGAAATCTCCTGGCCGACGGCTCACTGCGCATGGCACGCGCCTTCGGTCACAACTCCGAGGCCTATGCGATGCAGGTCAAAGGCCTGGAAGTCGCCGCCTATAACTGCAAGTTCATCCCAGGCCAGGCACTCGCCTTTGGGGTTTCTCCTATAGGCGCTCACCACCGCGAGGCATGGATCATTACCTTCGAGATCAACCACACGACGCGCGAATCGTATGGTCCGGAAAAGGCGGCCAAGGTAATCGAGCTCCAGCGTATCCGGGGCGGCATGTTCGAATTCCTCGTCGCCTGCCGCTTTCCTTGGATCGAGCTTGGTTGGCCGCTGGACAACTATCCAAAGTACTTCAACACTATCACCAGCCTGAACTGGACCCTTGACGATATGTGGGCCACTGCGGACCGGGTTTACAGCATGATCAAGCTGAACTACCTGCGGGAATTCCCAAATACCGATCGCAAAGCCGATTATCCTCCGGCGGTTTGGTTCGATCCATCCAACGCCGACAAGGAAGGCCCGATTGCCGGTAAGGTTCTCGAATTGGACAAGTACGACGGGCTGCTTCAGCATTACTACGATCAACGCGGCTATGACAGCCGTGGGATTCCGACCAAGGCTACGTTGAGCAAGGTTGGCCTCGACGCGGAGGCCGCCGAGGCGGAGAGGTTCGCGACCCTGACATGAAGATCAAGGTGAAACTGATCGGCCCCTTGATTTATGAGACCGGTTTCAGCGAGAAAGAGATCGAAATGGCCGGAGCGCCGACAGTGGAAGCTGTGCTCGCATTGCTGGCCATTTCGACGCACAGGCCGAAGATCATCACGCGCAACGGCAAGGCCGTTGCCCTTCACGAACTCCTGGAAAACGGCGATACCCTTGCCATTTCGCCGATCTATTCGGGCGGTTAACTCCGTTTTGCGTCCCTAACGGAACGCACCTGGCGATTTAATGACGGTCCGTGTCTAAGCCAAATTCGAGATTCGAAATTCGAGATTGAGAATATTGAATCTCGAATCTCGAATCAGGAATCAGTTAACGGCATTGTGTCCGCATCCCCATCGAGTTCCAATTTGCCCAACAATTGGCCTGCCGCTATAATTCCTGTAGTAAGGGTGGGAAGGAGAAACCAAGATGGGTAATCTACGTGTGCTTTTTGTAGGGGGGATCATCTTTATGGTGGCACTATCGATGTTTGCCGCTTCGAGCATCTATGATTTCACCCTGCCGTCCATCGACGGAAAACCGACGGCGCTTTCGAGCTTCAAAGGCAAGGTAATCCTGATGGTGAACGTCGCCAGCAAGTGCGGCTACACGCCGCAGTACACGGCACTGGAAGCTCTTTACGAGAAATACAAGGACAGGGGATTTGTCGTTCTGGGGTTCCCCGCGAATAACTTCGGGGGCCAGGAACCCGGGACCAATGAGGAGATCAAGACATTCTGCTCCACAAAATACGACGTGACATTTCCGCTCTACGCCAAAGTATCTGTGAAAGGGGACGATACAACTCCGCTTTACCAGTACCTCACAAAAGAGGCCAATCCATCCGTCGCCGGCGATATCAAGTGGAACTTCACGAAGTTTCTTGTAGATCGCAATGGACAGGTGGTGCAGCGCTTCGAACCGGCCGTCAAACCCGATGCGCCGGAAGTAGTGTCGGCTATCGAGGGATTGCTGAAGTAGTAAGGAGGAATTTGCTTGCGCCTCCAGAGCATTCGGGATAAAAGCTAAACCTTTGTCCAATCGGCGCGGAATGCAACAACGCTGCGTGCCGCAGCTTGTCACTCTCAGGAGCGAAAACGATCGCCCCCTTGGGCCGCCGGTTGGCAGCGGGCGCCGATCGGCAAGGAGGAAGGCTTGCCCGAGTTTCTTCATGTGATTTCCTCCGATGAGTTTATCCAGCGCACAAGCCGCTTCGCAAGGCCGTCACCCGAACACGTCTCCCTGGATGCCGCGCTGCAGAGACTGGCGGCTGCAGATACGATCTCGCCTGAGGATTTGCCCGAGTGGGCGCGCTCGACAGTGGATGGTTATGCCGTTCGGGCCGAGGACACGTTCGGCGCCTCAGACTCCATTCCCTGTTTTCTCGAAATAACTGCCGCAGTGGAGATGGGCACGATCCCGGATGCTGTGCTAAGTCCAGGGCAAGCCGCGCAGATTCCGACCGGCGGCTTTCTGCCGCGTGGCGCCGATGCTGTCGTCATGGTGGAATACACCAACCATGCCGGCGGGAGCAGCATCGAGGTATCGCGGCCGGTAACCGTCGGCGCAAATGTTTTGGAAAAAGGCGAGGACGTCAAGTCTGGCGAAACGGTCGTCCGAGCGGGGCGGGTCCTGCGCGCGCAGGAATTGGGACTTTTGGCTGCCCTTGGAATTGACCGGGTTCCCGTTTATCGTAAGCCGCGCGTGGCTGTCATCTCGACCGGAGACGAGATAGTCTCCGTTGGAAAGAGACCGCGGCCGGGACAAATCCGCGACGCGAATAGTCACTCGATCTCGGCCCTGGTGACCTCTTCGGGTGCAGCCCCGATTGTCTTCGACATTGTTCCGGACAACGCGAAAATGCTCCGCGAATCGCTCGAGAGGGGATTGGAGCTGGGCGACCTCGTTGTACTTTCCGGCGGAAGCTCGGTCGGTGTCCGCGATCTCATGGTGGACGTCGTGTCGAGCCTGGCAGGAGTCGAGCTCCTTGCGCACGGCGTGGCAATCCGGCCCGGGAAACCTACAATGCTGGCGGAATGGAAGGGAAAAGCGATATTCGGCTTGCCCGGGCATCCGGTTTCGGCCTTAATTGTCGCCCAAGTTTTCCTGGTCCCCTTTCTCAGATACCTTCAGGGATGCAATCTCGAGAAAGGTCCGTTGGGCCAGCGTACGAAAGCGGAACTTGCTTCCTCAATACACTCCATCATCGGACTGGAGGAGTTCATTCGCGTCGGCTTGACGAAGACCGCCAAAGGCGCATGTTTTGCGCACCCTGTCTTCGGGAAGTCTGGGATGCTCTCCACGATGGTCAAAGCAGACGGACTGGTCGTGGTGCCCATGAACGTGGAGGGGTTTGCCCGCGGGGATACGGTGGAGGTAGTGGGCTGGTGAGGAGAGGATCATCCTCGTGAAAACTCGACGGCAGGTGTATCGCAATCTCAAGTCGCTCGGTAAAGCCAAAGACATCTTTTTTTCGCGCTTTCAGAGCTATTTCATGGCACCGACGGCCGTGCCGGTCCGGCAGTCGCTGGGGCGCGTTCTGGTCGGACCGGTCAAAGCAGCACGATCCATTCCTGCATATCACTCGGCAGCCATGGATGGCGTGGCCGTTCGCGCCGCCGCCACATTCCGAGCCTCTCCGGAGAGTCCCGTTTTCCTGGGCGCGGAGTCCGGCGCAATCCAGGTCGATACCGGCGATCCACTTCCGGAAGGCACCGATGCCGTGGTGATGATTGAGAAGGTCGAGCCAGTGGGTGCAGGATTCGAGATCGGGGAAGCGGTCTATCCATGGGAAAATGTCCGCAAGACCGGAGAGGACGTTGTCAGAGGCGAAATTCTGCTTCCCGCACGCCATCGGATTCGCCCGCATGATCAAGGCGCGCTGTTGGCTGCGGGGATTCTCGAAGTGGAGGTCTTCCAGAAGCCGCGAGTTCTCATCATACCGACCGGCGATGAGATTGTGTCACCCGAAGAGGCGCACGACCCCCTTCCCGTGGGCGCCATCCTGGAAGTCAACGGCCAGGTGCTCTCGTCCATGGTTGCGGAATGCGGGGCCGAGGCCGTCCTTGCGGAGACGATCCCCGACGATCCAGAGAAGATCAGAGAGGCGATCGCCGCAGGATTGTCGGCCGGAAATCACGTCATTCTGATCATTGCCGGGTCTTCAGCCGGCTCGGAAGACCACACGCCGTCAATTCTGGCGGAAATGGGAGAGCTGCTTGTACATGGAGTCACGGTGATGCCCGGGAAGCCCACGTTGCTGGCCTCGCTGAACGGCAAGCCGGTTGTCGGCATACCCGGATATCCAGTATCCGCTGTGGTCTCTTTCCGGGAATTCGTGCGTCCCTTGCTGTTTCACATGCAAGGCATCGTCGCGACGGAACCTCAGATAGTCGAAGCGATCGTCGGCCGCAAGCTCCCCTCGAAAGCAGGTCTGGAAGAGCACGTGCGCGTCATCCTGGGCAGGGTGGCCGGCCGCGTCGTGGCCATCCCACTGGCCGGCGGAGCGGGAATGATGACGTCGCTGACGCGCGCGGATGGAATTCTGCGAATCCCTCCGGAAGTCAGCGGTCACTCCGAGGGCGAGTCCGTGCGAGTGGAACTGCTGACTCCGGCAGATGCGCTCGATAACCGGCTTCTCGCCATTGGTTCTCATGACCTCACCATCGATCTGCTGGCGAGCCTGGTCAAGGCGCGGTCGGACGGCAGAGTCACGATTTCGTCGAGCAACGTGGGCAGCCTCGGCGGGCTGCTGGCGATCGGCAAAAACATTGCGCATTTCGCGGGCGCGCACCTGCTGGACACAGAGACGGGCGATTACAACCTTTCCTACATCCGGCGCTATCTTCCTCAGACTCCCGTCACTCTGGTGACCCTTGTGCACCGCTGGCAGGGATTGATTCTTGCCAAGGGAAACCCGAAGGGAATTCGCGGCATCGCGGATCTTGCCCGCCCCGATGTGTCCTTCATCAACCGGCAGGCCGGTTCCGGCACCCGCATTCTGCTGGACTTTGAACTGCAAAAGGCCGGCCTGGACCCGGCCGTAATGTCCGGGTATCGAAACGAGGAATACACGCACATGAGTGTCGCCATGGCGGTGGCGTCACGCCGCGCGGACGCCGGGTTGGGCGTGCTGGCCGCGGCGAAAGCTCTCGACCTGGATTTTATTCCCGTTAGCCGGGAGCGCTATGACCTGGTCTTTCCCGTTGAGCTGCTCGACCACAAGAACGTCCGGCTTCTGCTCGGCATTATCCGTTCGTCGCAGTTCCGCGAACAGGTTCTTTCCATGGGTGGCTATGAGGTGGAAGAAACCGGCGCCATCGTGCCGGTCTAGGAGCCCGTCCGAGAATTAGGAGGGGCCGCGTTCCGAGCGCCGCCGGAACCCGAAGGGCGCATGGGGGTTGCGGGGCGATCTCCGCGTTGCTCGTCGTCAACGATGTGCAACGACATCGCCTCCTCCTCGCGCCTTGAGCTCGCCCCGCAAGCCCCATGCGCGCGACCCCTCCTAATTCTCGGTCGGGCTCCTAGGCGCCGAATTCGGATGGACGGATGGACCGCAAGTAGTCTGCCAGCAGGCGATGTTTTCTCAGCCCCGCCCTGCGTTCCTTTTGATAGATGTAAAAGCAATCCTGGGCAATTTCAACTTTGGGAAACAAGCGGACCAGGGTTCCCTCCGCGATTTCGGCGAGAACACTGTAATGAGGCACCATGGCCGCCCCAAGGCCGCTGGTTGCTGCGGTGATCATGGCTCGAATATGATTCACGGCAATGATGTGGCGCAGTTCGGGCCGTTCCTCGGGGCTCAGTGAACGGATGAATCGATCCCACCAGCCGCCTTCCTTGTCGAGAGACAGCACGGTGCAGCGGCCCAGATGGGCCGGGACGCGGACCTTGGACTCCTTCTGAAATCCGGGGGAGCAAACCACGGCATAGGTTTCCCGAAACAGCGGAGTTTTCCTCAATTCCGGCAAATGATGCTCGCCGCAGTCGATGGCGATATCGAGGTCGTCTTTCAGAAGCGGCGTGAGCAGATCGTGGCTCATCTGAAAGTCGATCTCAATCTCCGGATGCGCTTTCATGAACGGCCGGATATGTTTCATCAAAATACTGCAGCCGAATTCCACCGTCGAACCGAGACGGACGCGCCCCAACAGGAGCTTCCGGTTGCCGTTGAGATCCTCAAACGCTTCGTCGAACGCGGCAAATGCATCCTCACACGCTTGCTGCAGGCGCCGACCCTCATCCGTCAGCGCGAACCTGCGGCCCGTACGCGCCACTAGCTCCACGCCGGATGTTTCCTCAAGCTTTCGAATGGCATGGCTCACGGCGGATTGAGTGCGGCACAGCCGGCGGGCGGCTTCGGAGAAGCTCCCTGTCTGTGCAAGGGCCAGGAACGTCCGGAGCTGGGCGAGATCGGGGTTGGGACGCATCATGGCTCATGAATTTAATTCATTGGATCGGTGAAAACAATAAATTTGATAAATAACTCAAACGCGCGTACAAAGGGCTTTCCTGAAGCGAGCCAACGAGTGTGCGCGGGAAAGCCTGGCCGGCCGAGCAGGCGGACCCAGCAGCCCAGGAGATTCGCTTCCGGCATTCCAATCAAAAGCGGATGGAACAAGGGGAGACGACCATGTCCTGTGCATGCCACGCACGCCATTTTCCCGAAACGCGTGTCATAGCCATATTCATTCTCATCGGATTTTCTCCCGCAGCGCAAGCGCAGGCGCAGAAGCCGCTTTCCTGGTTGGAAGATCTCGTCTACCTGCAGAATGCTGCCGGGACCGGCCTCGAGCAGCAGCGGGAGAAACTTCTTGAGATTCGTGCCGAGATCGACAACTGGCTGACGTTGCACCCAAACTCCAGCATTCAGCTGTCCCCCGCTCCCGCGCCGCCGTGGAGCGTCGAAGAGACAGCCAGCCAGGTCTCCTTGCTTCGAGGGCTGGTGGACGCCATATTGAAGGAAGATCCGAATCATCCCTTCTACTTGGGAGTGACTACTGTCACGGTCTCGGCCGCGATGTCGCCGCTGTCGCCCGTCGCCGACAGCATGGACCAAACCGAGATCGCAAGACGCGGCGCCGTAACCGCCGCCAGGGCTCTCGACTACCTGCCCGGCGTCTCAATCGATCACATTGCGACCAACCGGAACGAGGCGGGAATTCGCATCCGGGGATTCAGCACTCGAGGCCAGGTGCCCTTGTATCTGGACGGCATTCCTGTCTACGTGCCCTATGACGGCTACGTCGACTTTAGCCGGTTCCTCACGAGCGATACAGCCGAAGTGCAGGTCGCCAGGGGTTTCTCCTCGCCGTTGCTGGGACCGAATGCTCTAGGAGGATCCATTAACCTGGTCACGAAGGAACCGGCCAAAAAGCTGGAGGGAGATGCCTTGATCGGGACCGGATCCGGACGCGGGCTCTTGTCTTCCATCCATCTCGGGTCCCGCTGGCAGCATTTCTTTGTCCAGGGCTCGCTCGATTGGCTGCAGGACGACTTCATGCCGCTTTCCGGCGACTTTCCGGTGAACCTGTTCCAGCCGACCTTTCATCGCAATCAATCCTATGCGCGCGACGAAAAATACAGCGGGCGTTTTGCATGGATGCCCAATGCACGGGATGAATACGTATTCAGCTATATCAACCAGAAAGGCGAGAAAGGAGTCCCGCTGTATGCCGGGCCGAATCCGGCCGCGACCTTCAAAAACTTCTGGAAATGGCCGTACTGGAACAAGGATAGTTACTATTTCATCTCCAATACCGGCGTGGGCGAGAGGAGTTCCATCAAATTCCGCGCATACTATGATCAATTCAGGAACAGCATCGACATGTTCGATGATGCGACCTACACGACGATGAACAAGAGTTCGTCGGAGCACAGCCAGTACAACGATCACAGTGACGGCGCATCTTCTGAGTTCGAAACGCGCATCGTTCCCAGAAACGTCGTCAGCGCTTCCGTTTTCTTCAAGGACGATACTCACAGGGAATACGGAATCTATCCGGGAAGAGCCCCCTATCCCCTGTTCACGCCTGATCTGGTGGATCGGGCACAGCAAGTTTCGATCGGCGTCCAGGACGCAATCATGATTTCATCCCGCTTGAGTGCGCTGGCGGGGTTCAGCGCGGATCATCTTAACGGAATGCAGGCCCAGATGTACAACACTGCGCTGACAGGTTTGCTGCCCATCAAATGCATCGCAGCGCCCGGCAACACGACGTTTGCCGGCTGCACGGCGCACATCTGGAACTATAATCCGCAAGCCTCAATTTCCTATACGCTCACCCGCACGGATACTCTGTTTGCCACCTTCGCTGATCGCGGCAGATTTCCTTTGCTCAAAGAAAGCTATTCCTACAGCCTCGGCAAAGGCCTGCCCAATCCCGAGCTCGAGCCGGAGCACAGCAGAAACTGGAACCTCGGGTATGCGCGCGCCTTCGCCGCCAATACTCTCGTGCAGGTGGAGTATTTTCGAAGCGATCTTCGAAAGGCGATAGAATCGGTGTATATCAAGGATTCAGACTCGTTATGCACCAACACCGGCGCCCTGGCAGGCTACTGCAGCCAGAATGCAAACGTCGGCAAGGAGGTTCATGAAGGGACGGAAATCAACGTGCGCAGCACTCCCATTTCCCGACTGACGCTGGACGTGAACTACAGTTATCTCAACCGCACCCTCCTTTATGACTTTGCCAGCTTTCCCATCGTGAGCCAGGTGAACACGAGCATTCAGGTATTGCCAACGCTGCCCAAAAACAAGATCACCGGCAACGCCGCCGTTCAGCTGCCGCACCAGGTGTTGGCCATTGTTGGCCTGCGGTATGAGGGCGGCATCACGCTTCAAGATACGACGTACAATCCAGCGACCAACCTGTTTGCCGTTTCGTATGCCACGGTGGACCTCGGCGCCGTGATCCCTGTACGCGCCGGCCTGACCGTACATGCGGGGGTGAGAAACCTCCTGGATCGGAATTACTATTACACAGCCGGCTTTCCCGAAGAGGGCCGGAACTGGTTTTTGAATCTTCGCTGCCGATTCTAGGCAATAGTCTGGCCACGGCAACAAGGATTTGGTGTTCTCAGAAAAAGGACGAGACTAACCTCCAAGGCTCAAAGAGCTCGAAGAACCTCCAACGAAGCCTATGGGATCGGAAGCCGCCGCCTCTTGGAGGCTTTTTGAGTACTTTGAGTTTTCGAGGTTCGCTTTGCCATTCGATCATGAAAATGTAGTGACACGGAGGACGCGAAATGAGCAAAATCTACGGCATTCTTGTTTTGTTCGCATGCACGGCTCTGGCTCAGGACAGCGGGCAGAAGACAAACAGCTTCTTTGACGACTCGGAAGCGAAGACATTTGCCGCCAAGAGCATTCTGATCGAAGGTGAGGTGGAAAATCCTGGACCGGTGGATCTTACCTCTCTTCCAATCCGCAACTGCGTGGTCAAGGAAGTCGTCCTCGAAAACGGGAAACCCGAATTCAAAGGCGCTTTCTATTACATCGGCCATTCACTTTTCGACATCTTGAACAGCAAGAAAGTGAAGAAGGTGGCCGAAAACGCCTTCTCACCGTCGGTGGATTTATACGTGATCGTCGAGAATGCCAAGGGAGAAAAAGCCGTTTTCAGCTGGGGTGAGATTTTCTTCAGCAGGGACAATTTCAAGATTCTTCTTTCAAGCAGCGTTCAGGCGATCAATCCCTCCAAACTGACTTCTGTTCGATGGCAATTACCGGACGAGCCTCGCGTGATATGCGGGAACGACCTTTTGAATGTCCGCTTCCTGAGCAATCCGACAAAGATCACGGTTGTGTCCTATCGCGGCACTTTTGCCACGGAGAAGCCGCAGAACATATACTCGCCGGGATTCAAGATCGTTTCGGAGACGAAATCGGTTGTGGTGCGCGATCTTGGCTCATCCATGGAAAAACGGAAATACAGCAACGTCGGATATGGACACGGGATGGGATTCAAGGGCATCGAAGAGCTTGATGGCGTCATGCTCAAGGATGTTGTCCAAGCAAATGTGAAAGTGGTCCCTGAGGATCTGCGACAGGGAATCACCGTAATTTCCGCCAAGG
>Ga0187885_10002495_pt1 | contig 17908 bp, 19 predicted proteins | sample June2016WEW_20_1_3_FD_132970 | JGI IMG/M metagenome (GOLD analysis project Ga0187885, IMG submission 132970) | Peatland microbial communities from SPRUCE experiment site at the Marcell Experimental Forest, Minnesota, USA - June2016WEW_20_100 | ecosystem: Environmental > Terrestrial > Soil >... | reverse complement strand
TTCGAAGAACGCGGCGAGGTGCTCGGTGTCGGTCGGGATCTTGGCGCGTTCGACGATCGCTCCCTGCTCGTCCATCACGGTGGTCTGGCAGAATCCGCGGTGGACGTCCACTCCGGCGTACATTCTCATGCCCCCGTTCCTCACTGGGGCGAGGAGCCTTCAGCATGTCATCATCGAACGCGCGCGGTCTCCATCAACGGGTCGTTTCTTGTTCAGCACAGAGGGGGTAGAGGCGTCCCGCAGTGAAAACAGAACCCCGACGCCAGCCGCTCGTTCATCGTGCCGCAAACGGGACAAACCTGCACCTCCGGCTGACCCGATATCTGCGTCGGGTCTGGCGGCCGGTGGTACCGCGTGAGTAGGAAGCCACCGATGATGAGGAACGGGCTAAGGACAGCGGCCACGGGAAGTATCTCGATGCACCCGAACGGGAGGTAGCTGCAGTTCCCAAGCGAAAGTACGCCAACGATTGGGAGAATGATCCCCAGGGCTACGAAGGCGTACCCCGTCTCCCGCAAAGGATAGGTGGGCCTGGCTGCGAGATGAACGTGCAGTGGAGGATACACGATACTCGGGAGGACTTGCAGCCACTTAAACCAAAGGCCGCAAAATCCTCGCCGTAAGCCCCAAGAGTCCGCTTACTGGCAATGGTGAGAGGCAGGGTCACGGATTCTCACGACTCGATCTCCTGACCATCCTCTACCGCGCAGTGAACCATGGGTCGCGTGCGGGCGGCAGGAGAGAATCCAAGGGGGATGGTCGGTCTGTCCGAAGGGGAGAACGCCCGTGCTGGGATTCGAACCCTTATGGTTCCGTTTACTGTCGATTCGTCGGTAGTCAATTCCGGGGCCTTGGGAGGACGGCGCGGGCGGTGGTAGCAATCGCATCGGCCAGGTTCGAGACGCTCTTTGGTCTCCCTCGAGCTCGACGCCCAAGGTACATACAGAGTCTCGAGCTTTGGGTCATTGCTCCAGCATGTCCACACTTCAGCGGTCCACCACCGCCATCACGATTGGTCTCAGCGTGGCCTTGTTGCTTACGATCCTGGCCGGCTCCGGATTCGTCACTGGGAACCAAGGTCCCCTTGGGACGAACCCTCCGGGCTCCTCTCAGGCAACGGTGTCGCGCGATATCTCCCGTGAGGCGGGTACGCTTTCCACGGTTCCATCCAGTTCTGGGGTGCCAGATTGGATTGAATCGAACATCACCCTCGGACCGACGGGCGGCTACCCGACGGACGCACTCTTCGTCAATCAAACGGACGAGGTTTATTCCGCAGTACATCCGTCGTACCTGGTGGTCACTTCGGCGGCCACCGGCGGAGTAGTTGCGAGGTTCAACCTCGGTTACGAAGTCTCCCAGCTCGCGTACGACAACTTCACGCACGAGGTGCTCGCAAGCGGACCGTCATCGATAGACCTGTTCGCGATTGATCCCTTCGACCACCAACTAGTGGGAACTTTCCCGCTCCCGAACCCGGCGGAGGCGATGAGCTTCGACAGCGCGAATGGGCGGTTGCTGTTGCTGGTCCAGCAAATCAACAACGAAGGCAATGGCACCTTCTGGGTCGGGGGCAACATCCTTGAACTGGACGGAACGAACCCGGAGTACCCTCTTCTCACGAACCTCAAGAACGTCGTCGACTTTGGTATGTTTCCCGGCTGGTTCGCCGGGTCGATGACGATCGACACCGTACGCCAGGTGGTGTACCTGACTGGAACCGCCGGGTTCAGCGGGTACGCGGGAATTCAGTGGTTCGAGCTGGCGTTACCGACGGTGGGCGGGACAGAGTCTGGTGGCGGGGGGGTCTCCACGTTTGACCCCCAAACAGACACGGTCTACATCGTGGGTGGACCGCCGGCTTACTGCCCATGCACCTGGCCGGATGAGCTTTCAGTTATCTCAGGAGCCACTCACAACGTTACCAGCGTCATTACCCCGAACAACGAGACGTCGATCGTTTCCATGGCAATGGACCAGCCGGCCCAGCGTCTCTACGAGCTCGACTCGGCCGGAGTGATCTACGCCGTCGCTACGGCCAACAACACCGTGGTGGCGCACTACCCGCTGATCACTACCTGCGGAGCGGGGATTTCAGCGGACACGCAAACGGGCGGAGTTTACATCCCGGACGAGTGTGGCGATGAGTTGCAGATTCTCTCCCCGGAGGCCGGTCAGCTGAGCCAAGTCATCGTGGGTGGAGGAGGTCCAGCGGGGGTCGCCTACGATTCCAGGACTGGAGACCTTGTCGTGGCCAACTCCCTAGCGAACAACGTGACCGTGGTCTCGACCGAGAGTCAGCGAATTGTCGCCACGGTGGACGGAATCCCCGAAGCCACCGCGGTCCTCTACGATCCCGTGACCTCCGAGGTGTACGTAGTTGGACAGGAAGGGACCGTGGCCATTCTCAATGATAGAAACTGGACGATTATCGACGAGTTCACTCTACCAAATCAGACCATCCCCCAGGGGGAAGGCTACGTCGCCGCAGTGTACGACCCGGTGACGGCTCAGGTATACGTGTCGGCGTCCAACTCCTTTTCTGGTGCCGGCACGATCTATCTGATCTCGGGCGCCACCCACGAGATCACGGCGACGGTCGCCGTGGGCGGCTCTTACGACTATGATGTGGATTCACTGACGTTTGACCCCGTTAACGGGGCCGTATGGTTTGGGACCGCGTCTGGGTACGTGGGTTGGGTCAACTATCCCGCCCTCACCATCACGAGCGCGCCCGGTATCGGGCCATCGGACTCGGTCCTTTCGCTCGCATTCGTTGGAGCGACGGCTACGGTCTATGCGGGGGTCGAGAGCTACAACTATAGCCAATCGACGATCGGGGGGAGCATCATCGGTCTGAACGCGACCGTAGGATGGTCCACTTCGGCCACAGGGGTGGGGAAGTATCCATACGCTCTCGCATGGTCCGCGCAGACGCAAGAGATCCTGTCGGCGAATTTCGTTAACTCCAACGTATCGTTGGTGAACGACTCGACCAATCGCGTGGTCGATACGCTGCCGGTCGGCCTCGGACCGGATGCCCTTGCCTGCGACAACCTGACTGGGTCGGTGTACGTGGCGAACCTTTGGTCCAACAACGTCTCCGTCCTGATTCCTGGGCCCTATGACGTCACTTTCACAGAGACAGGACTCCCGTTGGGGACTTATTGGTCGGTGACTCTGAACGGGAGGACGCTGAATTCGTCCACGTCAGCGATCACGTTCCCTGAGCCGAACGGAACGTTTGCGTACTCGATCGGATCGGTGATCGGATATGCGGCGACCCCGTCGTCGGGCTACGTAGCGGTGAGAGGAGCCGCCCCATCACCCTGCACGGTATGGTTCGGCCCCGCCTCAGGTGCTGGGATACCTGATTGGGACTCCATGGTGATTGTGATCGTGATTGCGGCAATAGTAGTGGGCGTAGTGGCCATCGTTGTCCAGCAAGGCCGTCGACGACCTCCATCCGCCGCTTCTCCGCCACCACCGCCTCCCGAACAGTAGACCGTGGACTGAAAGTCATAGCCGAGCCCCCGTCCCGGGGCAACTCAACCGCTGGGCCGGTCCCCCCGTGCGCACCTCGCGGCCTACTATCGAACGGACGGAATGGGAACACCCGCCGGGGGAATGCGCCCGTGCTGGGATTCGAACCCAGGTCTGAGGCTCCGCAGGCCTCTAGGATAATCCATTGCAGCGGGAGGGGGTTCGTGCCCCCGCCCCGTAGCTACCCCACACGGGCATCTCGGTTCTCTATCGGTCCCGGCGCGGCGAGGGGGGGGCGTCTATAAAAGCCCGGGGTCGCGGGGTCTCCTCTCGGAACGACATCTTATACCGGGCGCCGCTCCCGGGTCTGCCGAACCCGGTTCAGTGCGGATGAGCGAGCCCTCTCACCACGATGTCTGGAAAGACCTGAGCGCCTTGCCGACGGGCCAACGGGTCGAACTCACCGACGTTCAGGGCCACACCTGGAGCGGCACGGTGGTCCCCCGTCACGACTTCTCGGGAGACCGTGTCCTTCAGCTCAAGCTCGATAGCGGCTACAACATCGGGGTCCGTATCGAGCCGACGTTCCACTTTCGACTCCTTGAGGCCGGCCCGCCGGCTGTCGCCTCGTCCTCGAAGCCCTCCTCCCCCTCCCGCGCAGCGGACGCAGGCCCATGGATTGCCCTTCTGACGACCGGCGGGACGATCGCGTCCCGAGTGGACTACGAGACCGGAGGGGTACGGCCGGTGAAAGAGGAGCGCGAGATCCTCGACTTCTTCCCCGAGCTCGAAGCGTCGGGACGCGTTCGAATCGTCCCCGTGTTCGACCGACTGAGCGAGGACCTCGTGCCGGACGACTGGCGGGTGCTCGCCGAGAAGGTGGTCGCCACCTTCGCCGCCGGGGCGCGGGGGATCGTCGTTGCCCACGGGACCGACACCCTCGGGTTCACCGCCGCGGCGCTCAGCTTCCTGCTGGTCGACCTTCCCGGACCGGTGGTCCTCGTCGGGGCCCAGCGGTCCCCCGACCGGCCCTCGTCCGACGGAGCGTCCAACCTCCGGGCGGCGGTCGAGGTCGCCCACGACCCCCGCCTCGGAGAGGTCGTGGTCGTGATGCACGCGGCGCCGTCCGATGACCGATTCGCCATCCACCGCGGGACCTGGGTACGGAAGATGCATTCGAGCCGACGGGACGCGTTCCGTAGTCGGAACGGTCCCCCGCTCGGGGTCGTTGAGGGCGGGAAGGTCGAACTCCATCAACCCGTGAGACCACCGGCCCGTGGGCCCCCGCGAGTGGACGGACCGATCGACACGCGCGCGGCGCTGCTCTGGTTCTACCCGGGCCTCACTCCCGAACGCGCGGCTCGTTTCGCCGAGGGGTGCCGAGGCGTGGTCCTCGCAGGGACCGGACTCGGGCACGTGGGCTCGGACCATCTCCCCTGGATCCGCGCGGCGACCGAACGGGGCGTCGTCGTGGCGATGACGACGCAATGCCTCGAGGGCAACGTGGAGCCGTACGTGTACTCGACCGGACGCGACCTCCTCCGGGCCGGCGTCCTCTACCTCGGCGACCTGCTCCCCGAGACCGCGTACGCGAAGATGGTGTGGGCGCTCGGTCACTCTTCGGAGCCGGCGGAGGTGGCCCAGCTCCTGGCTCGGGACCGGGCGGGCGAGTTCCACGACCGGCATGACCCGAGGGAGACGGCGTGAAGGCCGGGCTCGAGGTCCACCAGCAGCTCGCGGTGGGGAAGCTGTTCTGCGGGTGCCCCGCCGACCTCACCGAGGAGGTCACCGACGCGTTCACGCGAACCCTCCGGGCGGCGGGAGGCGAGAGCCGTGCGGTGGATGTGGCCGCGGCCCTCCAGGCCTCTCGCGGTCTCGTCTACCGGTACGAAGCGGGCCCGTCCTCCTGTCTCGTGGAGATGGACGAGGAACCGCCCCATCCCTTGAACGAGGCGGCGCTCGACACCGCCCTGACCCTGGCCCTCCTGCTCCGCGCCCGCCCGGTCGACGAGATCGAGGTGATGCGGAAGATCGTAGTCGATGGGTCGAACACCACCGGCTTCCAGCGGACCGCGCTCGTGGCCGTCGACGGAGAGCTCGAGGTACGCGGTCGGCGCTACTCGATTCCCACCATCTGTCTCGAGGAGGACGCCGCGAGGAAGGTCCGGGAGTCCCCCGGCGAGGTGACGTACCGTCTCGACCGCCTAGGGATCCCGCTCATCGAGATCGCAACCGGTCCCGAGATCGTTTCGGGCGCGGAGGCCCGTGAGGTGGCGGAGGAGATCGGCGCCCTCCTTCGGGCGACCCGACGGGTCCGACGCGGCATCGGGACGATTCGGGAGGACGTTAACGTCTCGATCGAGGGCGGCCACCGCATCGAGGTCAAGGGCGTCCAAGAGCTCCGCCTGATCGAGGAGTACGTGGATCGCGAGGTCGCTCGCCAGAAGTTCCTGCTCGAGCTGCGGGACGAACTGGGACGCCGGCACGCCGGCGTCCCGGCGGACCCTCCGCTCGACGTCACGGACCTCTTCCGGGAAGTGGCGTCGGGTCCGTTCTCGGGGGCCGGTCGAGGAGGCCAGGTCGTCCTCGCGGTCGGACTGACGGGGTTCGCCGGGCTCCTCCGCTCCCCCCCGGGGAGCGAAGAACGCCTCGGCCGGGAGCTCGCCGACCACGCCCGATCGGTCGGCCTCCGGGGCCTCGTCCACTCCGACGAGCTCCCCGCGTACGGGGTTTCCGAGGTGGTCGTCGCGGCCGTGCGAGAACGCGCGGGTCTCGCGGAGGCGGACGCGTTCGTCCTGGTGACCGACCGCTCGCACGAGCGCGCGTCGCTGGCGCTGAAGCGCGTCGTCGAGCGCGCGCGCGTCGCGCTCGACGGGGTTCCCGGGGAGACGCGGGACCCGCTTCCCGACGGGCGGACCCGGTTCTCCCGGCCGCTCCCCGGTCGGGACCGGATGTACCCCGAGACCGACATCCCCCCGATCCCGATCACCGCCGAACGCCGCGAACGGCTGCGCTCCCACCTTCCCGAACGGCCCGAGGAGCTCGAGGCGCGGCTCGCCCGGTCGCACGGCCTGCCCTCCGAGGTCGTCCGGCAGCTCGTCTACGGCGACCTTGTCGAGCGGTTCGAGTCGCTCGCCCGTGAGGGCCACCCCGCCGGCCTCGTCGCTCGCCTCCTTACCCAGGACCTGCCCTCCGTGCCGGCCGGCGGCGCGGGGGCACCCCCCTTCGAGCCGTCCCTCGAGTCCCTGGGCGCCGTGCTCGCGGCCGCCGAAGCCGGGCGGATCGCGAAGGAAGGCGTCCCCACGGTCCTCGCGGCGCTCGCGGCGGGCGCCCCGAGCGTGGAGGTCGCGATCGAACGCGCCGGCCTTTCCGGGTTCTCGAAGGACGACCTGGTCGTCCTCATCCGCACGGTCGTCGAAGCGAACGCCGAGATGATCCGGACCCGCGGCGAGGCCGCGTTCTCGCCGCTCATGGGGGACGTGATGCGGGAAGTGCGGGGGCGGCGGGACGGTCGCGAGGTCTCGGACGCCCTCCATGCGGAGATCGCTCTCGTGCGGGCTCGCTCGGGTCCGTAGGTCGCCGGGACGGGTCACGATGACGCGCTCTTCGAGTCACCGGCCTTCGAGACGAGCGACCCTTCGCGTCGTCGTCACGGACGTCGACGGGACGCTCACCGACGCCGACCGTCGGCTCGACCCGCAGGCCGTCAAGGTGGTTCGCGACCTCGAGCGCCGAGGCATCCCGGTCGCTCTCGCGACCGGGAACGTCCTTCCGATCGCGCTCGGGCTCTACCGTTCGCTCGGCCTGACGGGGCCGATCGTCGCGGAGAACGGAGGGATGGTCTACCACCGGGACGACCGTGGACGGGACGTGGTCGAGCGGCTGACCGACCGGCGGGTCGCGCTCGCGGCGTTCCGAACCCTCCGGGCGGCCGGACTTCCCGTTCGGCGGCTGTTCACGGACCGCTGGCGGGAGAGCGAGGTCGCCCTCGAGCCGACGGTCTCCGTTTCCGCCGTGAAGCGGGTGCTCGGCCGAAACGGGGTTGACGTCGAGTCCACGGGCTACGCCCTCCACCTGATGGAGACGGGCGGAGGCAAGCTCCCGGGGCTCGTCCGCGCCCTTTCCTATCTCGGACGGATCCCCGCCGATTGCGTCGTCCTGGGGGACGGCGACAACGACGTCGCGATGCTCCGGGCCGCCGGGTTCGGCGTGAGCTTCGCCTCCGCGAGCCGGCGGGCACGGCACGCCGCCCGATACGTGACGAGGGCCGAATTCGCGGCCGGGTTCGTCGAAGGGCTTAAAGCGAGCGGCATCCTCGACTGACCGTTCCCGCCGGGAGGAACCGAAGTTGCTCGTCGGACAGTGCGCTCGATGCGGAACGCCCGCCACGTTGGGATGCACCGTGTGCGGCCGGACCTTCTGCCGGGATTGTCTCGACTCGGACGAGCGGACCTGTTCGGACTGTCTCGATGCCCAGAAGCGCGCGAAGAGCCCGGTCGAGACCCGACCGCCGCCGTCGCGTCGGATCCACCGGGGACCTCCGCGTCCGGGTCGGATTCAGTAGTCGTATCCCGGCAGGACGAGCGGTCCCTTCGGGGAGGCGCGACCGAGCGCGACCAGGACCACCCCGAACCCGCCCGCGAACAGCCCGAAGGCGAACGTGGCCCAAGCGTACGACCCGAGGGACGAGGTGAACTCGTGGCCGGCGACCGTCATCCCGCCGCTCCCCGCAAGGTAGTGAAGGAGGAGGTTGACCACGACGGCGAGCCCCCAGCCGACGGCGATCAGGACCCCCCCTGCCAGGAAGTAACCGACCCGTTCGTCGCCTCCCGGGTCCAGCGGCGGGACCGCCGGGGTCTCCTGGATGTCGACCACGAGAGGCCCACTCCCGTTCCCCGTAAAGGGGTTTTCGCTCGGGAGCGAGCGGAGGACGCCGGAGCGTCCCCGGTCAGGCGAGGGCGCGCAGCTTCGGCAACGCCTCGTTCGCCGCGTCCAGCGAGCGGCGGGTGTACGTCGCGAGCGCGTCCGTCTGGGCCGGTGTGAGGGAGAGCGCGGCGTGGTTCCAGTGGACCGCGAGGGTGTCGCCCACCGCGAGCCCGGGAAGGATCGCCGGGTCGAACGAAAGGGTCCGTTCGGTTTCGTGGTCGAGCGTCAGGCGTCCCTCCGACACTCCGAGCACCGGCCCGCGCACGCGGACCGAGGTGCCTTCGAGCGCCGTGACCCGGGCCCACGCCGGCCGGCAGGCCTCCATGTTCGCGAGGTTCGTCTCGACGTGGCCCGTGACCTCGCCCACGCCGACGAACGCGACGTGGAAGGCGTGGTGGGGGATTGGATGCTCGGGGAGCAGGCGGGCGAGGCGTTCCGCGGTCGACCGAGGAAGGCCTCGTCGGACGAGCCCCTCGAGCAGGAGGCGGAAATCCTCTCGGCCGAACGCCTCCAGAAGGTCGTTCCCGACCCAGTACGCTTCCACGACCGCACGGTCGTACGGGTCGCGGCCGTGCTTCGCGGCGATCGCCTCGAGGTACGGGTTCAGGGCCTCGAAGCGGCGCAGCGCGTCCCGTGCGCGGTCGAGCTCCGCATTCTCGGTGATCGCCCGGTAGAGCACGGGCTCGGCGTCCCGCGGGCCGCAGTACTGGAGGCGGTTGGTCGCGATGCTGAACCTTGCGCAGAGGGCGACGCCGTCCATCTATCTCAGAGGAGGTCGGGTTGCGGCCGACCGAGGCGGCTCAGGAACGACCACGCCTCCCGCAGCTGGGCGAGACCGACCACGACCCCGACCCCGGCCACGACGGCGAGAACGCCGGCGGCCTGGGCGAGCGTGAACGAGCTTCCCTGGACGAGTACCGCGAGGACCCAGGTGACCGGGAACCCGAGGACGAGCGCCGAGCTCGCCACTCCGAGGTCAACCCGCTTCAGGCCCGGGTAGAAGCTCGCGACGAACGCACCCAGGAGCGCCGCGCTGATGCCGACCCACTCCCACTGCGAGCCGGAGAAGCCGACGACCGTGGCCCACTGCGTCGTGAACGAAAGGTAGCCGACGAGGAAGATCGCGCCGAACCCCATCCGGCCGAGCACCACGGTGGCCGACGGGAGGTCCCTAAGCGTCCTCTTCGAGACGGTGTACTCGGCGGCCCAGAGGACCGTCGCCGCGAGCACGTAGGCGGTCCCGTTCGTCCAGATCGGGGACGTAAGGGAGAGCATGAGGACGCTCCCGGCCAAGAGGAGCGAGGCGCCCAGGGCGACGCGCCAGTGGAACTTCTCGTGCAGGATGACGATCCCGAACACGGTCGCCCACAGGAACAGCGACCGGTAGCCGAACGAGGCGGTGGCGGCGCCGCCGGCCGCGGTGGCGATCTGGAGGCCGTAGAAGAAGAGCAGGAACGGGATCGCACCGCCGATGAGGCCGATCAGGACGAGGCGGCCCCAGTCGACCGCGCGCAGCGCGGGGGCCCGGAGCGACCGGGTGGCGAAGAAGGCGACCGGGAGGAACGCGGCGGCCACGAACACGTTGCGGATCGTGACGAAGGCGTCCGAGCTCGTCCCGTGGACCGCATAGGCGTTGACGAACGTCGAGACCCCGCTGATGAACGCGGTGGCGAGCACGAGCAGGACGCCCGGCCCGACCCAGGAACCCCGCGCGCTCATGGCGACCCTCCCACCGAGGCGGTCTCGGGTGACCCGGCGGCCGAGAGTGCGAGCTCGCGGGCGTAGGCGAGCGCTTCGCGCGCCTCCTCCTCGGGAAGCGTGCGGGTCGCGAACCCCGAGTGAACGATCACGTAGTCACCGACCTCGGCCTCGGGCGTGAACACGAGGTTCACGGACCGGACCGCGACCCCGAAGTCGACCTCCGCGAGCCGCACGTCGGGGGTCGGGGAGTCGATCCGCACGATATGTCCCGGGGTCGTCAGACACATGGAAATCCCTCCTCGGAGGCGGGGATGGGGGCCGCCCTCTTCAACCTCATGGGTCGGCTGGAGTCGCTCGTCTTCGCGCCGTCGCCCGCTTCCCAGGTCCCGTATCGTACTTCGTTCATGGTCGTTCCTCCCTCGAATCCACGTCGAGGCTTCGGAGCATCACGTTCTCCGCGTTCGGGTCGCCCCGGTCGCGGGAGGTCTCGATCTCGACCTCGGCTCCCGACAGAACCGTCCCCGTCACGGCGTGGGTCCAACGGTCCCTAAGCTCGGGGCCGGCGAGATGCGAGCGGGCCCCGACCCAGAGGCGGACCCGGGTCACTCGGGTCGCCCTCTCCCGCCGGGCGACCTCCTCGGCCTTGCGCACGACGTCCTTCAGCATCGCCTCCTCATGCATCGGGGGACCTCCGGACGGCCGGGGCCGTGGCCGGGTCCGTCTCCAGCTCGGCGAGGATGCGGTCGGTCGCTTCCTGCACGCCGCGCGCGACCGGAGGGGTGAGTTCGACCCCCATCCCGAGGTCGTCCGCTTCGATGCCGTAGACTACGAGGTGGCGCGGCAAGCATCCCAACCCCTGCGCGAGCGCCACCGCCTCGGAGAGCGAGAGCCCGTGAGTCGACGTGGTCGTCCGGAACCCGGGCATGAAGCCATCGCCCGGCTCGAGGCGGTGGACCGTTCCCGGCGCCGCTCCCGAGCGCACCGCATCGACGACGAGGACCCGGTCCGAGCCGCCCCACAGCTCGAGGAGAGCGATCCCTTCGGACGCACACTCCTCGACCCGCGCCTTCCCCGCGAGGCGGGGACGGAGCGCCCGAGCCACCTCGAGCCCCGAGCGGTCGTCGCCCCGGTGGTCGTTCCCGAGCCCGATCACGAGGGGGAGCGGCCCCGGACGCGCGCGGTTCGAGGGGGTGGGTTCGCTCATCCTCCGGGTCTCAGTGCCGTTCGAGTTCGAGCTTCAGGAAGTGCGTCGCGCAGGAGATGCAGGGGTCGTAGTTCCGGATCGCGTGCTCGCAGGCCTCGGTGAGCGCCGGCTCGTCGAGCGCGAGCGACCGTTCGACCAGGTGCCGCAGGTCGTCCTCGATCCGCTTCTGGTTCTGGGAGGTCGGAGCGACGATCTTCGCGTCCTCGATGAGGCCTCCCGGCGCGAGGCGGTAGTGATGGTAGAGTATCCCGCGCGGCGCTTCCGTGATGGCGCCTCCCGAGCAGGCCTGCGTGACGGGGGGCGGCTCCACCCACGACGGCTCGGGGCGCTTGTACTGGTCGATGATGCGCAACGCCTCCTCGATTGCGCAGACGACCTCGACCGCCCGTACGATGATGCTACGGTACGGGTTCCGGACGACGTTCTCCAGACCGACTGCGCGGGCCAGCTGGTCGGCGCGAGGGGTCAGGTGGTCGCGGTTGAGCGCGTAGCGCGCGAGCGGACCGACGTGGTAGGAGGAGCCGCCTCCTTTGCGGACCGACTGAAGGGCGTTCGAGTACGGGGCGTGGACCTCCTCGAAGACGTCCTCCCACTGGTCGTTGCGGACCTTGATGCCACGGCTCGAGACCAGGTCGCCCTCGTTGAACGGATAGTCGTGCTCGTGGCGCAGGGAGACGAACTCGTAATCTTCCTCGATGCTGGGAAAGTCGAGGTCGGCCGCGAAGTGCACCGTGGCCTCGGCGAGCTTCATCGCTCCCTCGAGCTCGGGGCGGAACGCCCGCAGCTCCGCGACGGTCGGGGCCCGATAGAAGCCGCCGACGCGGACGTTGATCGGATGGATCTCGCGGCCCCCGAGCAGGGTCATCAACGAGTTCCCGACCTTCTTGAGCGCCAGGCCTTGCTTCACTGCGTCGGGGTAGTCCTTCGCCATGTGGATGGCGTCCGGGTACCCGAGGAAATCGGGGGCATGAAGGAGGTAGATGTGCAGGGGGTGGCTCTCGATCCACTCCCCGCAGTACAGAAGACGACGGAGCTCCCGGATCTGGCCGTCGACCTTCATCCCGAGCGCCCGCTCCATCGCGTGGCAGGAGCTCATCTGGTAGGCGACCGGGCAGATCCCGCAGATGCGGGCGGTGATGTCCGGAGCCTCGAGGTAGGAACGCCCGCGCAGGAACGCCTCGAAGAAGCGCGGCGGCTCGAAGATCTTGAGCTGAACGTCCTCGACGCGGTCGTCTTGGATGCGGACCTTGAGGGCTCCCTCGCCTTCCACACGGGCGAGGTAGTCCACGGTGATCGTCCGCTCGGTCATGGGGCCTTCGCCTCCGCGATGACCGCCTCGCTCGCCGCCTTGAAGGCGGGGGCGTTCGCGTTGAACGTCCGCAGGAGGCGCTGAATGGCCGGCGGAGCCATACCGAGGGTCTTGAGCTCGGCCACGAGCGAGTTCGTGTTCGGGGTTCCCTGCGGCCCGAAGCACCCGTAGCAGCCCCGGTTGAACGCGGGGCAGATCGCCCCGCAGCCGGCCTGCGTGATCGGGCCCAGGCACGGCGTTCCGTGGGAGACCATGACGCAGACGGTGCCGCGCCGCTTGCACTCGATGCAGACGCTCTCGTTCGGGAGGTTCGGCGCGCGGCCCTGGAGGAACGCGCTCAGGGCCTCGAGGAGCTGGACCTTGCTGATCGGGCATCCCCGGAGCTCGAAGTCGACGGGGACGTGGTCGGCGATCCCCGTGGACGTCGCGAGGCTCGAGATGTATTCGGGCCGCGCGTAGACGACGCGGCGGTACTCCTCCACGTCGGCGAAGTTCTTCAGCGCCTGGATCCCTCCCGACGTCGCGCACGCGCCAATCGTCACGAGAGCCTTCGACTGCGCCCGGATCTCCTTGATCCGCTGCGCGTCGTGCGCCGTCGTCACCGACCCCTCGACCAGGGAGAGGTCGTAGGGGCCCTCGAGGACCGCGCTCGAAGCCTCTCGGAAGTCGCCGATGTCGACCGCGCCCGCGACCGCGAGGAGCTCGTCCTCGCAGTCGAGGATCGAGAGCTGGCAGCCGTCGCACGAGGCGAACTTGAAGACGCCCAGACGGGGCTTGCGGGCCTCCGGCATCGTCCCTAGACCTCCTTGACGGCGAGCAGCGGCGCGAGCGTCTTGTAGGGGAGCACCGGGCCGTCCCGACAGACGAACGACGGACCGTATTGGCAGTGACCGCAGAATCCGAGAGCGCACTTCATGTTCCTCTCCATCGAGAGCCAGATCGCTTCCGGAGGCACCCCCCGTTGGACCAGCGCCTGAGCGGTGAACTTCATCATGATCTCGGGACCGCAGACGAACGCGGTCGTGTTGGAGGCGTCGAACCGAGCGTCCGGGATCCTCACCGTGACGACGCCGACATCCCCGTTCCAGTCGCGGCCCGCCGCGTCCACCGTGATCTGGATCCGCAGGTCGTTCCGCTGGACCCAGGCCCGCACCTCATCGGCGAACACCAGGTCCTTCGGAGTGCGGGCGCCGTAGATGATCTCCACCCGGCCGAACGACTCTCGGTGCCGGAAGATCTCGTAGAGCGTCGGTCGCAGCGGGGGAAGCCCGAGGCCCCCGGCCACGACAACGACATCGCGGCCCCGAGCCGAATCGAGGGGCCACCCCTGACCGTAGGGTCCTCGAATGCCGACGACCGCCCCGGGAGTCAGGGCGGCGAGCGCGTTCGTGACCTTTCCGACCGCACGGACCGTGTGGACGAGCTCTTCGGGATGGGCCGGGTCACCGCTGATCGAGATCGCCGACTCTCCTACGCCGAAGACGTAGACCATGTTGAACTGGCCTCCCTTGAAGGAGAGGCGGTCCCCCGTCCGGTGGGGCGCCAACCGCAGCGTGACGGTGTCGGGCGTCTCCTGGGTCCGGTCGCGGACGACGAACGGCCGCGGAGCGTAGGGGTGCCCGCCGGCGCTCCCCGCCCCGTGCGAATGTCCCTCGCGAGAGAGCGCGTCAGTGGCCATGGATGTCCAGGAGCTGGACCCGGGTGTTCTCGAGTCGGTCGGCGATCACCGGCAAGAGCTTCATCAGGAAATGGTAGCCGAACGCCGGGTGGGCGGCGAGGGCGTACCGGGCCGCGGCGGCGTTGATGGCGACGACCTTGGTCGGCTTGCTGGCCCGCGCATCGAACCGCCACCGATAGGGGGCGACGAGCCACGACCATCCGAGGATCTCTCCTCGCTCGATCGTCTCGACCGTGATGCCGGGGCGGTCGGTGCCCCCGACCTCGAGAGCGATCTTCCCTTCGAGCACCAGGAAGAACTCCTCGGCGGGTTTCCCTTCGTGCACCAGCATCTCGCCGACGTCGTAGGACCTCTCCTCGGCCTTCGAGACCATCGCATGGACGAGGGTCGGGTCGATCCCGACGAAGAACGGGTGGCGCAGGACGCGGTCGGCGATTGCTTCGCTTGCGGTTGCGGTCATTTCTTTCCCTCCGAGGTCGCCGGGGTAGGCGGAACCGTCCGGATCGCCGCGACCTCTTCCGTGAGGTCGATCCCGACGGGGCACCAGGTGATGCAGCGGCCGCAGCCGACGCATCCCGAGGTGCCGAACTGATCGTGCCAGCTGGCGAGCTTGTGCGTGAGCCATTGGCGGTACCGGGACAGGTTCGTCTTCCGGACCGCCTGGCCGTGCATCTCCGTGAGCCCCAGGTTGAAGCAAGAGTCCCAACGCCGCCAGCGCTCGACCTTCTCGACCGCGAGGTCGGGGACCTCCTCCTGGTTGCTGCAGAAGCAGGTCGGGCAGACCATCGTGCAGTTGGTGCACGAAAGGCACCGCCGCGCGACGATCTCCCACCGGGGGTGCTCGAGGTTGTTCAGGAGGAGGTCGTGGATCCCTTCCGTGTCGAGCGTCCGGCCCATCGAGGCGGCCGCGTGTGCAACGATCGTCTCGGCCTTCGCCGGGTCGTCCGCCGCGGGAGCCTTGAGCGGGACGTCCGGGAGCACGGCCGCCCCTTCGGGCGAGCCGACCTCGACGAGGAAGTAGTGACGCTGGGCCTCGAGGACCTCCGTGACGATCAGGTCCGCCCCCTGCCGGACCCCCGGACCCGTCCCCATGGAGACGCAGAAGCAAGTCCCTCTCGCCTGGCCGCACTGGACGGCGACCCGCAGGATCCGCCGGCGTCGCGCGGCGTACCCCGGGTCGACGGCCGGTCCGCCCAGGAACACGCGGTCCTGCACGGCGACGGCGGCGAGCTCGCAGGCCCGCATCCCGAGGAAGGCGAGCGGAGGCCCGTCGGTCGCTTCGGGAGCCACGACGAAGGAGGCTCCGTCCCGGGTGGCGGTCCACAGCCGCTCGTGGGCGGGATAGAGGAACTTCTTCCAGGAGAACGGTCCGACCGTGTAGCCGAAGAGCGCTTCGTCCTGCCGGCGCTCCAGGCGGTACTTTCCGGCCTCCTGACGGTCGGTCCAGCCGACCGGTAGGTCGTCGACGCCCGAGAGCTGGTCGTAGACGATCGCCCCGTCGCGAACGGTCGGTCCCACCACCTGGTACCCCTTCGCGTGCAGGGCACGGAAGAGGGAAGGGAAGTCGTGCCGCTCGAGGACCCGACGATCACCGACCTTCAGTGGATCCATGGTATCGCTCAGGAGGGCGAACGGGCTCCCATGTCGCGGCGAGATACGCCCGGGTCGTAATCTTCCTGTCGATGACCTGCCCGACCCCGGTCGACCGGCACGCGTGCTCGACGAGAGCTCAACGCCGTCCCCGGCGGGGACGTAGCGCAGGGGCGGATGAACGAGCGGTCAAACGACCTTGACGTGGTCACCCCGCCCAACCGGAACGTCTTTGATGGCCGCCCCCGCCGGGGGATCGGCTCGGCCGCGGTCCGACCACAACGGAGCGAGGTGTTACGTTTTTATATAAGTGATAACCAATTATTATGGTAATCCATTGAGGTGGACCGATGACGAGCGAGATCCAGAAGAGAGAGAGCCCCGCCGACCCATGGACCGAGATCGACCGCGCCTTTGACGCGATGCGGCGCCGTTTCGCCGAGTCGTTCGGAATCCTTCCCCTCGGGCCGTTCGACACCGAGAGCGGCCTCCGCTCCCCTCGCACGGACGTCACCGACACGGGAACGTCCTACCGTGTGGTCGCCGAGATCCCGGGGATCCCGAAGGAGAAGCTGAACGTCCGCGTGCGCGGCACAACGGTCGAGATCCGCGGCGAGAGCGGGACCGACACCGAGGAGAAGGACGAGCATTATCTCCGCCGCGAGCGGACGTACTCGGGCTACTATCGGACCCTCGAGCTTCCCGAACCCGTGGTCGCGACCGAGGCCCGCGCAAAGGTCGTGGACGGCGTTCTCGAACTCGAGCTGCCGAAGCAGAACCCCACCCCTTCCGACGAAGAGGTCAAGGTCTCCGTCTCGTAGGTCGGCGACCTCCCCCGCCCCGGGAGACCGCCCGGGGCCCCCGTCTTCGGGGTCAACCGAACCCGGGGATCGACTTTCCGTCGCGCCCCGTTCCGGGGCGAAGGGGCGCCTTGCGAAGCTCCTTCGGGCACTCCACCAACCGCACGAGCGGCGCGGACTGGACGATGTACGCCGGCAGACCCGTGTTCGGGTCGTTCCCGGCCCTCAGGATGTTCATGATCTCGAGGCGGATCTCGACGACCGAGCCGTCCTTGAGCTTGAGGCGGACCTTTCCGTCCCCCTCGAGGATCGAGTAATCGACGATCTCGGCGTTCGAGAGGTCGGGCGGGGGCGCCCCCGGGGCTCCCATCATCGGGCGCCCCGCGCGGCGATGCGCGCCTTGAGGAGCGCGCGCGGGTCTTCGCCGCCGACCGTGACGCCGAGGGAGACGCAGCTGCCGATCACCTGGTTCATCTTCTCCTCCATCGACCGTCCGTGAAGATCGTCCCCTTTCGCCTCGGCAATCCGCTTCACCGCGTCCAAGGAGACGTCGCCGACGACCTCGGTCTTCGGCTTTCCCGAGCCCTTCTCCTTCTTCGCTTCCTTGAGCAGGAGCGCCGCGACGGGCGGACGGCCGACCACCAGCGTGAACTCCCGGGTGTTCGGGTCGACGCGGACGATCACCGGGACGCGCATCCCGGCGAACTCCTTCGTCTGCTCGTTGATCTTCGCGACGACCTGACCGACGTTGACGCCGAGGGGGCCAAGCGCGGAGCCGAGCGTGGCGCCCGCCGCCGCCTTGCCGCCTTCGACGAGGATGCTCACTTCAATTGCCACTCTTCCCGCCTCCTCTCTCGAGCATGCGCACGTGGTCGCCGCGAACGGTGACCGGGATCGGAACGACCGCTTCGATGAGCTCGACCGTGATCTCCTCCTTCGCCTGGTCGATCTTCTTCACGCGGGCCTTCTCTCCCTTGAACGGCCCCGAGATGAGCTCGACGATGGCCCCCTCGACGAACCCTTCGACCGTGATCTTGGGCACGAGGAGCGGCTCGACCTCCTTCAAGGTCGTCTCGCCCTCGACGAGACCGCGCGCCTTGCGGATCCCCTTCAGCATCTCCCGGACGCCCTCGAAGCTCATCCCCTCGGCGAAGACGTAGCCGCGGAGCGACGACGGGACGAGGAGCGAGAAGACGACGTCCGGCTTCTCCTCGGCC
>Ga0187885_10002484_pt1 | contig 17950 bp, 13 predicted proteins | sample June2016WEW_20_1_3_FD_132970 | JGI IMG/M metagenome (GOLD analysis project Ga0187885, IMG submission 132970) | Peatland microbial communities from SPRUCE experiment site at the Marcell Experimental Forest, Minnesota, USA - June2016WEW_20_100 | ecosystem: Environmental > Terrestrial > Soil >... | reverse complement strand
GGCGGGCGCATTCCGAAAGGCGTGTTGATGGTTGGCCCGCCCGGCTCGGGCAAGACGCTCTTAGCCAAAGCCATTGCCGGCGAGGCTGATGTGCCGTTTTTCTCGATCAGCGGTTCTGATTTCGTTGAGATGTTCGTTGGCGTCGGTGCCAGCCGCGTACGCGACATGTTCGAGCAGGGTAAAAAGAGCGCGCCGTGCATCATCTTCATCGACGAGATTGACGCCGTTGGCCGGTCCCGGTTCAGCGGCATCGGCGGTGGCCATGACGAACGCGAGCAGACGCTCAACGCGCTGCTCGTCGAGATGGATGGGTTCGACACGCAGGAAGGCGTCATCATCATGGCCGCGACGAACCGGCCCGATGTGCTTGACACCGCGCTGCTGCGGCCCGGCCGGTTTGACCGTCAGATCGTCCTCGACCTGCCGGACATCAACGGCCGCGAGGCCATTCTCAATGTGCACGCCCGTCAGGTAAAGCTGGCAGCCGAAGCCGATCTGAAGTTGATCGGCCGCAGTACGCCGGGTTTTTCGGGCGCAGACTTGGCCAATCTCATCAACGAAGCCGCGCTGCTGGCAGCTCGCAATGGCAAGAAGTCAGTTGGCACGGAGGAACTCGAAGAGGCGCGCGACAAGGTCCGTTGGGGCCGCGAACGCCGCAGCCGGGTGATGGACGAGAAGGACAAGAAGCTCACTGCCTATCACGAGGCCGGTCACGCGCTGGTCATGTATCTTCTTGAGAACACCGAGCCGCTGCATAAAGTTACGATCATCCCACGCGGCATGTTTCTCGGCGCAACCTTCTCTTTACCCGAGAAAGACAAGTACCATGAAAGTAAGAAGCAGTTGCTCGACGAGCTTACCGGCATCATGGGCGGGCGCATCTCGGAGGAGATCATATTCGGTGATTGCACCAGCGGTGCGGCGGGCGACATTCTTCAGGCCACGCACATCGCCCGCAAAATGGTCACTGAATGGGGTATGAGTGAACGGCTTGGCATGGTTAACGTCAGTAGCCGCGAGGAACACATTTTTCTCGGACGCGACCTACTCAAGCCACGCGAGGTCAGCGAGCAAACCGCCCGCGAGATTGATGAGGAAGTGCGGCGCATCATCGATGGCTGTTACAACCAAGCCCGACAGATCATTCTCGACAACAAAGATAAACTGATTGCGTTGGCCGAAGCGCTAATCGAGCATGAAACGCTCGATGCGTCCGAGATCGAGGAGCTGGTCGAAACCAGTAAACTTTCCAAACCGCCGCGCAGTACGCCGTCCGCCACGACTCCGCCATCATCGCCCGAAATCAAGCCTGAACCCGTCTCAGCCCCCGTCATCAATCCCGGTCCCGCGCCCGCCAGCGCGTGACGATGTGGCCTTGGGCGGCTCGAGACTCCGCAGTTTTATCGAAAGTGCCGGCCTTTGAAATGCCACGCAACTGCGAGCGCATAAAACAGGCACGATATAGCGGAGATCCACATTCCGATCTGGAATGCAGTTGGCAAGTATTCAAGGCGAAAACGGTGATGGCCTTTGGCAAGTGGGATGGCGCGTAAAATGTAGTTTGCCGGCATTACCCGGTACACGCTTTGAACGCTTCCCGGTAGTGGCCGGGCGCGCCATCCGTTGCTGTATGCATCCGTGACTAAAAGGATAGCGGGTTGCGGAATATCCACTTCGATCGTGAGGTAATTGCAGGAGGACTCGATAATCCTTGCCGAGCCCGTTTCCGTCGACCGTACAGGAAATGGATCGGGTTTGGCCTCAAGAATAACCTCCGTCTCCGGATCAAAAGATGGCGTGTCCATTGTTTGGAAAATCGCGTCGCGGCCGGAGATGACGCGACACTGTTGAATCAATTGCAGGTGCGACATCACTGTCTTCGCCTGGCGCACTCGATCGACGTCTTCCATGGGAACGAAAACAAATTTACATCGAAGCATCCGGAAGAGAGTATGGTCGCTATAAAAATCGACGTATTGTGTTATCCCATCAAGGGATTGCCCTTGGGTAAAAGCCATGAATTCGGCGTATCGTTTCAACACAAGAGGCGCATATCCCCAAATATCCTCTTTTTGCAGCCACATCGCGACGTTGGAATTTCTTATGTAAAAAATTCTGTAATCGCCAGGATGCTGTTGAATGAAAGTCTTCAGCCAGGCCGATTGAGTTGATGCCAGATCAAAGGTTGTACGTGAGTGTCGGCTGAATGCAAAGACTTCCGCTACGGCCAGCAATGCGATTAGGTATACTGCTGGCTTCCAAAACCTGACCGCAAATAGTAACCCAGCCAACAGCACCAGCAGCCCTGCTAAGATCGCCAGAGAATAGCATGCAAACAACCACGCCTGGGACACGAATAATTGATCCGTATACATCCCCGTAGGTAGGAATGACTGCTGCAAAGCACTGATAGCCAAGAAGGGTTGAGACCACCAGTTTGGCTGCTGAACAGCCATCACCTGCGTCCGCAGATATACTGCTGCACTCGCAAGAACACCGCCTGCGATCAGGAGGATGACAGACGGAGCCACGCGATTATGGTTTTTACGATTTTTGAGGAGATGATCCATCCCAATGCCCGCAAGCATGACCATAAACAAGGATGCTTGAATGATGAACTTTGCGTTACCACGGAATCGGTCAAATCCCGGCATCCAATGATACAGAACCTTGAACAAGGGGGTATATGATCCAAGAGCCAGCACGATAAGAATCAGCGCCATGGGAAGGGAGAATCGTCTCAACTCTCGATTGCCGCGGACCGCGCCGTATGCGAGCAAGATCAGCCCGGTTACTCCGAGAAACAGGCATGTCTCCCACAAATGCCAGCGCCCCCAATAAGGCATCTTAATCATGTCGCCTAAGAAGCCCGGCATGATCAGCGTTATGAGATTCTCCGGTGGAAACGAAAACGTCCCGGCAAACTCGTAGCTGAGGCCTCCGCTGCGAACACTTTCCGAGGCCGCTTGAATACTTGTGAAGAGTTGAACCGCCCCCAGCAGTATGGCGCCCATGTACATACCCACAAGACCCAGTGCTGTTTTCGTCCGGTGTTCCGCTCCGATCAGGCACAGGCACGAGTACACGCCGGCAGCCACAGCCGTGTAGAAGCACACTTGAAAGTCACCGGCCAATATCTGCATGGTCACCGCAAACATCCCGAGAAGAACCCACCTCATAGCGCGTGTCTCAAACAAGCCATCAATCGCCACGAACAAAAGGGGCATCCACGCAGCAGCAAAAAGCAGTGAGAGATGACCGGCGAAAACGTGCGAGAAATAAGCGCCGCTGAACATGAATAGCGCGGCTGCAACTACGCATGCAATTGGATGCAGGCCGCGCCGCCATATCCAAAAATACGTGAACAACCCGGCCAAAAACACGTGCAGCGCAATGCCAAGATTGATGGAATTCGACAATGGTAACACCAAATCCAGCCAGTTCGGAGGATACAGCAGTCCCGGCTGAGACCACCCCAGGAAAGGCATGCCAGAGAACACGTGCGGGTTCCACAGGGGCAAATTCCCTTGTTTGAGTTCGCAAGCTGCAAATTCCCGCCAGTAAATAAACTGCCCCGCAAGATCAGTCTGTGCGTCGGAGAGAACAATTTGCCGGCTGGTCACCAATACATCGCCGAACATGAGAAGGGTCAGACCGAACAGAATCAACGCCCCCAGGATCAATGAACGCTTTGAATGGCCCTCCAGTTCCAGAAAGAAATGAACGGTTTTACCACGAAGTTTCGCGAAAAGGCTTTCCATCCTCTTATATACCCATCCGTTTTGGGCATCCTAGGTTTTGAGGTGTGGTTTGTAAAGGCGGCGTTTAGCAGTCGTCGGGAAATGGCAGATAGATCGTGACCCCTCTTGTGCAATACATAGTGGGAGAGGCGTTGACTATGGGGAGGCGGCGAAGCCCCGCGCCCGCCAATGCCTAACCATGCTGGCTAAGCGGCTTGCGGTGGCCGAGCTCAACCGTCAATCGGTTCCGCCGTTTCACTCCGTTTGCTATTTTGTCGTCACTTGCCCATACCGACGCCTTGGACTGTCTGGAAGACTTTGCCTTCGGTCTTGATGGCTGGCGCGATGATGATGTCGGTCTCCTGAAACTCGCGGATGGTGCGTTTGCCGACGTTACCCATGCAAGTTGCCAGCGCGCCCATCAGGTTTTGCGAGCCGTCGTCGAGTTCGGCAGGACCGAAAAGAATCTGTTTGAGTGGACCGGTCACGCCGACACGGATGCGTGTTCCGCGCGGCAGATTGGCGTGCGGCGTGGCCATGCCCCAATGGAAGCCGCGGCCTGGCGCTTCCTTGGCGCGGGCGAATGCGCTGCCGATCATTACCGCATCGGCGCCACACGCGAATGCTTTGCAGATGTCGCCGCCTTTGCTCATGCCGCCGTCGGTTATGATGGGTATGTACTTGCCGGTCTGCTTAAAATAATGGTCGCGCGCCGCGGCGCAGTCCACGGTCGCGGTTACCTGCGGCACGCCGATACCGAGCACGCCGCGCGTGGTGCACGCTGCGCCGGGACCGACACCGATGAGCACCGCGGCCGGACCGCATTGCATGATATCGAGCGTTGCGGAGTAGGTGACGGTGTTGCCGATGACCACAGGAATCTTCATCTTCTTGCAGAACGCGGCGAGATCGAACGTCTTGTACTCGCTGGAGATATGGCGCACGGTGGAGACGGTGGACTGCACGATGAAAATGTCGGCGCCTGCCTTTTGTGCTATGGCGCCAAAGCGTTCGGCGCGTTGCGGGATGGCGCTGACTGCGCAGATCGCTCCGCCCTTCTTGATCTCGCGCACTCGGGCCGCTACGAGGTCTTCCTGAATCGGCTGGGTGTAAATCTGCTGCACCAATTGAGTCGCTTCTTCCTTGCTTGCGCTGGCGATCTTGTCGAGGACTTTGTTGGGGTTGCGGTAGCGCGTTTGCACGCCTTCGAGATTAAGCACAGCGATGCCTCCAAGTTTGCCCATCTCAATGGCAAACCGCACGTCCACCACGCCATCCATCGCGCTGGCCATGATTGGGACGCTAATCTTGTGTGACCCGATCTTAATGGTCGTGTCCACCTCGTTGGGGTTGATGGTGATGTCGCCAGGCACCAAGGCGATGTCATCGAACCCATACGTGACCCGCGCTTTCCTATTCCGTCCAATCCACATTCCCATAACTAAAACCTCCGTTAGATTCTCACTTGTGTGTCTGCTGCCGCTTTTCACCGTTGCCGTTGGCGACGGGCGTCGGTTCTGTCGCCCACAACATTTTTACCACACCCCAAGCCAACGAGGGCGCTTTCGAATCCGTGGCCGGCTCGAACCTTATCTGTTGCGCCAGTTCCACAGCCTGCGCGTCCACCATCTCCTTACCGCACGACCATTCCACCGATGCGAACTGCACTATGCCATCCGGTGCCACGCCGATCCGTACCCGCGTCGGCTTCAACGCCGTCTCATTGTTCACAACGGGCAAAGACGGAATTCGAACCAATGCGCGCCCCGCCAAAGCACCCGATACCAGAAACAGTGTCCGATTCTCGCTGGGAGCAACCTCAACCGGCGCAACGGCGGCATCATCGATCCCCACACTGCTGCTTTTCTCAACCATCGAGTCTACCGTGTCTATCAACGGCGGCTGGTCCAGCAACGACGGCGGTACGTTTACCGCTTCCCGCTCCAAAAATTCCGGGGTTGCGCCCCAGTCCGTAGGTCGAGACTTGACCGGCACGACGTGTTGCCACAGCCGTTGCGAAAACCCGTGCGGACTCGGCAGTGACATCACACTGGGATCGAATAGTTCCGCCGCTGCAGACTGCCCGCCTCCCACAGTCGCGCGATCACCACCGGCCATCAACCAACGGACACGTCGTTGCGCCTCGTCACCCGGCGTCTTGGCCGCATGCGTTGTGCGCAATCCCTGTAATCCCACTACTACCGCCAGACACACGGCTAGCAATAGAAGTAACTTCTCCCATTCACCAAAGCGGAATCTCCAGAGCTGCTTCATCCTGTCAGTGTGCCATTGTCATCGGTGTCTCGGACCGCGTGGCGAGGTTGACGTCGTGGATACCGGCCTTGAATGCGATGTTCATAACTTCGACCACTACGCCATGCGGCACCTGTTTATCGGCCTTGATAATCAACTCCTGGTTTGGTCCCTTGCGGACCTCCTCTCGCAACGCCTTCTGCAGGTCGGCTGGCGTCGTCGACCGGTTGTTGAAGAACAGCAGGCTCCCACTCGTAACCGTAACCACCAGCGTCTGAAAACTGCGCACGTTCGGCTTATCGAAGCCGGGCAAACTGATTCCAACGCCTGATTGCTGCACGTACGTTGAACTTAGTAGAAAGAACAGCAGCAGCAACAACACCACGTTCACCGCCGGTATGGGATCCATCAAACCTTTGGCAATCTGACAATTGGTTTTGAAGATCATAGCAGCAATGCGTCGCGTTCAATTCCTGGGTTTCCCGGCCAGTGTTACTGGCGGCACGTCTTTGTCTCCGTGCGTCAGCAGATTCAGGATCGCATTGGCCGACTTTTCCATGTCCAGTACCAGATTCTGCAGTCGAATCACGAGGTAGTTGTACGCCACGTACGCCGGGATCGCCACGATCAACCCAGCCGCTGTGGCCTGCAACGCTTCCCATACGCCTTTTGCCAGTTGTCCCGGAGTCGCCAGTTCCACCTGCTCGATCACGTGAAACGTGGCGATCATTCCCAGCACCGTCCCAAGGAACCCCATCAGCGGCGCCACTTGCGCCACAGTGGCCAGAATCGGCAGATTGTGTTCGAGCTTGACCACCTCGCTGTGTCCAGCGTCCTGCATAGCCTCGCGGATCTCTTCGCGGCTGCAGTTGTGATTGAGCACGCCGACGCGAACGACCTGCGCCACCGGGCCCGGTGTCTCGTCGCATAAGGCAAGCGACTCCGGGATGTTACCGCGGCCCAATGCGTTTCGGATCCCGGTAACGAAATCGGCCGCGTTGATTTGCGCGCGATGGTAATGCAGCAACCGTTCCAGAAAGGTAGCGGCGGCCATCAAGCCGCCGAGAAAGATCAGCCACATCACCAACGGGCCGGCCTTGCTCATAAGCGTTAACATAAATGTCCCTTCTGCTTAACTGATTCGATGCTCGTTTTCAATGTCAAACCCTCCACCGTACGCCGTTCAGAACATCAATTCCGGATGCTGTACGATGATTCTCCGAATGCGATCCTCCAACATTGGCTTCAAGTCAGGGCACAACTCGATCAATCGTTGATACAGTTTTTTCGCCTCGCGCCATTGTTGCTGTTGTTCCTTGATGCCCGCCGCCGCCAAGCCGGCCTTGCCCAACCAGAACCGCTCCGGCTGCAGGTTCGGCTCCGCGATCTGCTCGTATACCGGCTTGGCGTAGCTCTCGTAAGCCTCGGCCAGCTTGCCCAGTTGCTCATAGCTCTGGCCAAGCTTGTAGTAGAGTTGATTCCGGATTGCGGCCTCCGCCTGTGCCGCGCAGTCCAGTGCCGCGCGATAACTGGTCACCGCTTCCTCGAACCGTTTCAATGTGAACAGACAATCGCCTTTCCGCCCGTGTGCCTCGCAAACCAAATAGCAATCGCCAAACTGCTTCGTCACCAGATCGAACACCACCAGCGCGTTGTCGAACTGCCCCAACTCGGTAAGTGCGTCGCCGTCGCTGAACAGCGCGTCACACCGCCACGATGAATTGGTGAACGTATTGATCAGTGCCTCGAACGACTCTTTTGCCGTTTTATAATCCTGCCGCGAGTGGGCCGCCCGCCCAGCCATGTACTGCGCCGCGTCAGCCAGTTCATTTGTCGGGTAGTTCTTCGCAAGCAAGTCAAACTGCTGTTGTGCGTTAATGTAATCCTGCCGTTTCGCGTAGAAGTCTGCCACCCAGTATTGCACTTCCGGTGCCACCACCGACTTCGGATACTTGGCGAGAAACTCTTTGAACTCCGTCAGCGTTTTCTCAGCCTGCCCGTTCTGTGCCTGGCACCAGCCGCGACGATAAAACGCGCGCTGGCCGAGCTCCGACTCCGGCGCGGCGCCGCTCAGCTTCTGAAACTCCGCAATTGCCTCGTCGTATTTCCCTTCGCGACAAAACGATTCGCCTACCGCCAACTCTGCGCGGCCCGCCAGGTCGCTGTGTGAATAATACTTGGTCGTTACAGCGCGAAACGCGTCGCGCGCCTTCGCTTCGTTCCCCAGTTTATCGTAGAGGACTCCGATCTGGAACTGCACCTCTGGCGCATAATCACTATTTGGATGCTGCTCCAGCAACGTTTGGAATGCGGCCAGCGCCGCCTCCATGTTGTGCGCCTGCTGATAAGTTTGTCCCAGTTGGAACATGGCGCGTTCGAGCAACCCCACGTTCGCGTACTCGCCGATCAACCGCTGATAAGTCCCCGCCGCCTCGGCGTACTGACCGAGCGCAGACTGTGCGTCCGCGAGCTTGAACAATGCTTCACCCGCCAGCGCGTTGTCTTTTGACTGTGCGAGATCAAACGCCTGTTGGAAATATTTCAAGGCATCTGGGATTTGACCAAGCTTCCACGCGCACCACCCCGCGTTCAGGTGCGCCTTTGCCAGCAACGCGCTCTGCGGATGTTTACTGATCAGTTCCGCGTATGCTGCCTGTCCTGCCGTCCACTCGCCGTTGCCGTACAACAAATCGCCGATCGCCAGCCGCACCTCGTCGTCCTGCGGGTCAGTCGGGTTCGCCTGCAAGAACTCCCGCAGTCTTGCCACGCCCTCGGCCAGTTTCCCCACGCGCACGTACGCCTCGCCGAGTTTCAGCATCGCGTCCCGCTTCAACTGGGACGACTGCGCATTGGCCAACGCTTGTGAGAATGCCTCCGCAGCCTGATCGAATGCGCCATTTCCCCAATGCATCCAGCCCAACCCGGACCACGCTTCCGCCGCCAACTGCGCATTAACGGGCCGGCCCGGCTTCGACTTGAACGCATCGAGCACCGCGACGAAATGCTTCTGCGCCTCGGCGTATTGCTTCCGTCGCACATACGACTCGCCAAGCAACACGTGTGCGCGGTACGACGCCAGCGCATCGGGGGACTTCCGAATCAAGTCACCGAGCGCAGTTGCCGCCTTATCGGGCTGTTCCAGCGCCAGATAAATCTGCCCGCGCAATAATCCTGCTTTCTGCGCTAACTCACTCTTCGGCTCGCGCTTTAGCAACTGCTCCAGCGTCGTCGCCGCCGCGTTGAATTTCCCCTGCTTGAATTGCACAACCGCCAGTCCGTATTCTGCCGCCGCAAGATAGGAACTGCTCCCGTATTTCTTGATCACCTCGGCGTACTTCGTTTCCGCCTCGGCAAACTTCCCGCTGCGCACCAATGCCTCAGCGAGCCAGAATCGGAACGCATCGGGCCGTTTGTCCGGCCAACGCCCCAACGCCTTGGTAAACGTCTCGGCCGCCTCCTGCCACTTGCCCTGATTCAGTTGCGCCTGCCCAAGCAACAGCGCAATCGCGTCGCCCCGCTCAGAGTTAGGGAATTTTTCAAGAAACTTGCGCGCCTGCTGCTCCGCCAGATCGTTCAACCCATCGCCGAACGCCGCCTGCGCCACGCGATATAACCGATTCTCCTCAGTTGCTCCGAACGCTTTCGGAGCTGTGGTCGCCGCAATGCTGAGCGATACCGCCGCCGTCAAAATACTCAGAATGTTCGCACGTTGTCTCATCGCCCCCTCATTATTGACAGAATTTGCCGCCCACCGCAAGACTGATGCACAGAATGAACGGCTTTGCGGCCAACAGACGTTATATCCGTCGTGGTGATCGGGCTGCCTCTTATGCTTTGACAAGAAGCTAATTTTCGGCTAGATTGCAAAAGGTGGTGGCTGGCAAGCATGAGTAGTTCTTATCTATCGGACAACGAAACCGTTACTCATCACGATTCACACTGGAGGAGGGATGCGGAAATGAGAACAAATATGAAGTCCATACAATTGGGACGGACTCTCGAAGGTAAATGCGTATTTTCAATTCTGGGTGCGATGGTGGTAGCGGTGATGCTGGCCACGCCCGCGCGGGCTGATACCAATGCCGTCTCCGATGCCTTGTGGGCCAGCGTTGACCAACTCATCAACGCCGCTGTTGCCGCCGGTGGGGGCGATTCAGCGAGTGCGATTTCCGATCTCAATACCGTGAAGGACTTGCTGAATCAGGCGAAGGCAGCTCTCGCGTCTTCTGGTTTCGACCCGGTGAAGTTCGGTAAAAAGATCGACGCGGCGAACAAAAAGCTCGGCACCTTGGAAAGCCAACTCAGCGGCCTGAGCGAGAAATCGGCAGTGAGTAAACTCTCTAGTGCCGCCAAATCGCTGCAGAAACTCGCGAATTACGCGGGAGCGCCGCTTCTGGAAGAGGTTAACGCGAGGAGTGCAGGGTTCCACAAAGCCGGCGACGTGGTTACCATGCTTTATGCAATTCCTGCGGGATGCACGGACGCGCATATTTCCATCTCGGAGACGGTTTCGGGAGTGATCGATAGCTCCTCGATGTCCCCCGACGGGACGATTACCATCACAATGGGCTCGACACAGGGCAGTGCTGACGTCCATGTATATGGTTGCGGCTGCGTAGGCGAGTGCTGTAGCCGGGAACTTTACAACTATGGTGGGACGCCGGCGAAGCCGGTGTCGGGACTGCCCGCCGGGTTCCCCCAAAACCTCACCGCGGGAACCTACGCGATGACCGGCTCGTACAGTATCGGATGCATCTCGTGTGGCTGCCCGGGTGATGGCTGCTACACTTATTGCCCGGGCGGCGGCAGTCTCGGGCTCTTGGGCACGTTCCAGATGACGAACCTAAAGACCTTCTCGAAGATACTGGTGCAGGCTTTCAACGCCGCAGTGGCGGCTGCTACCACACCTGGCTGCTCTCAGAACGTGAGTTACTCACCGTTCGCCGCCGACACGTTCACGGTGACCTATACCGTGACCTGTACCCAGCCGGGATGTACCGGTGGTGCCACGACGTTCCAATTCACCCTGCAAAAGCAGTAATATTTTCAAAGAGAGTGGGGCCGTAAGTGGCTCAACTGCGGATGAGCATTTTCCGCAACGATTGGCCTGTGTAGGAAGCGGTGATGGCAGTGATTTCTTCCGGCGTGCCTTCGGCAACAATTCTTCCGCCGGCATCGCCGCCTTCGGGGCCGAGATCAATGATGTGGTCGGCGCACTTGATGACGTCGAGGTTGTGTTCGATGACCAGCACGGTGTTGCCGGCGTTGCGGAGTTTGAACAGCACTTCCAGCAACTTTGCCACGTCGGCGAAATGCAGGCCGCTGGTGGGCTCGTCGAGGATGTATAAGGTGCGGCCGGTGGCTTTCTTGGCGAGCTCAGCCGAAAGCTTGATGCGTTGGGCCTCGCCGCCACTTAGCGTGGTGGCTTGCTGGCCGAGTTTGATGTAGCCGAGACCGACTTCCTGCAACGTCTGGAGAATGTTGCGCACCTTTGGCACGGCGCGGAAGAACTCCTCGCCCTCGTCCACGGTCATATCGAGTACGTCGGCGATGTTTCGGCCCCTGTATGTGATCTCCAGCGTCTCGCGGTTGTAACGGCGTCCGCCGCATTCCTCGCATGTGACGTACACGTCGGGCAGGAAATGCATTTCGATGCGGATGATACCGTCGCCGGTGCAATGTTCGCACCGTCCGCCTTTGACATTGAAACTGAACCGGCCAGGCCCGTAGCCGCGGACGCGTGCATTCGGTAATTGTGCGAACAGTGTGCGGATGTGATTGAACGCGCCCGTGTACGTCGAAGGATTCGAGCGCGGTGTGCGGCCGATAGGGGACTGGTCGATGACTATCACCTTGTCGAGTTCATCGACGCCCGTGATGCCATCGTGCGCCCCGGGCCGATCCTTGGCCCGATAGAACCGGCGGAACAACGCCTTCCGCAGAATGTCGTCCACCAACGTGCTCTTGCCCGAGCCGCTCACGCCTGTCACACAAGTAAACGTGCCGAGCGGAATGCGGACATCAATGTTCTTCAAATTGTTCTCACTAGCCCCGCGAATCGTGAGCCAGCCCCGAACATTCGTTCGAGGCGCGTGACGCTGCTTTGGCACTTGCACCTTCAGTTCGCCCCGCAGATAGGCGCCCGTCAACGATTTCGGACAATCGAGGATGGTTTGCAATGGGCCTTCCGCAACCACGTAACCGCCGTGGACGCCCGCGCCCGGGCCGAGGTCCACAATATAATCGGCGGAACGAATCGTTTCCTCGTCGTGCTCGACGACGATGACCGTATTACCGAGGTCGCGCAGGCGTTTCAAGGTCTCCAACAGGCGATTGTTGTCGCGTGCGTGCAGGCCGATGCTTGGTTCGTCGAGCACGTAAAGCACGCCGACCAGTCCCGATCCAACCTGTGTTGCCAGACGGATCCGTTGCGCCTCGCCGCCACTCAGGGTGTCGCTTTTGCGATCGAGCGTAAGATAATTGAGGCCGACATTCTCCAAAAACCCCAGCCGCGCACGAATCTCCTTTAAAATCTCCCCTGCGATCTTCAACTCATGTTCGGTCAACATTGGGGGCGCGGCTTGCTCCCGCGGACGCGGGACGCCGCCTGAACCATCCAACGACTCGAATAGTTGCCGGGCTACGGCGATGCTCATCCGCGTTACGTCGATGATGGATTTGCCGCCGATAGTCACCGCGAGGCTCTCGGGACGCAATCGCGCTCCTTTGCAGTCGGGACATGGCATGCCGACCATGAATTGTTGGAGCCGGGTCTTGGTGAACTCGCTGTCGGTTTCCTCGTAGAGTCGTTCGAGATTCGGAATGACGCCTTCAAACGACTTGCTCATCTTGCGCCACGCACCTTTGCGCCAGTATGTGAACTCGATTTCATTGTCGCCCGTGCCGTGCAGCAACGCTTTCCGGACGTTTTCGGGCAAATCCTTGAATGGCACTTCCATGTCCACGCCAAAATGCTTCGCAAACCCACGCAGCAGCATCTTGTAATACATCACCAGCCGTCGCCCACCGCGCCGCCACGCAATGATGGCGCCGCCATCTATGGATTTCTTGCGATCGGGAACTATGAGGTCGGGGTCGAAAACCATTTTTGTCCCAAGACCGAGACAGATGCGGCAGGCGCCGTCGGGGGAGTTGAACGAGAAATGACTCGGCTTGAACTCGCCATAGCTGATGCCGCAAAAGGGGCAGGCATTGAGACTGCTAAAAAGACGCTCCAACCATGTCTCTTCGCTGCTCGTTCCCGGTCGGTGCAACGCCATCAGCAGGCCGTTGCCCCATTTCAACGCCGTCTGGACGGAGTCGGCAAGACGCGACCGCACTTTGGCGGCAACAACCAGCCGATCCACGATCAACTCGATGTCATGATTGCGTTTCTTGTCGAGCTTGACGGATTCGCCAACGTCCAAAATCTCGCCATCCACACGGACACGGACGAAACCTTCGCTGCGGACCCGGGCAAACACGTCTCGAAACTCACCTTTGCGACGGCGTACCAGCGGCGCGAGAAGCATGAGTTGGGTGCCATCACCGAGATTGAGAATCTGGTCCACAATCTGGCTGACGCTCTGCGTGGTAATCGGGCGGCCGCAGCGGTGGCAGTGCGGTTTGCCGATGTTGGCGAACAACAACCGCAGGTATTCGAAAATTTCGGTCGCCGTGGCGATGGTGGAACGCGGATTGGAGGCGGCGGTGCGTTGTTCGATGGCGATGGCGGGCGAGAGACCCTCGATAAAATCCACATCTGGTTTCTGGAGTTGTTCGAGAAACTGGCGGGCATAAGCAGACAGGCTTTCGACGTATTTACGCTGGCCTTCCGCATAAATGGTATCAAAAGCGAGACTGGACTTGCCAGAACCACTCAACCCCGTGATCACGATAAGCCGTTCGCGCGGCAGGCTGAGCTGGAGATTCTTTAAGTTATGCTCCCGCGCCCCGCCAATGATGATCATGCCTCGCGCCATATCTGCCGTCTTTCGAGATAATCTCAAAACTGCGAACCTATCATAAAATCATTCACTTCACCACAGAATTAGCGTGCCCACCGTGGCACAGCTTCTGCTCAAACAAAACTAGCGGTTGCACAAAATGCACCAGTGAGGTAAACAACCAAAACCTCAGGGGAGAGAAGGGGAGTTATGGAAGTAACAACTGCGAATTTGGAACTGGTGGATATGAAAGACAGCGGCAAACAGCTGGAGGAACTCCAGAAACAGTTGGAGATGTTGCACCACAACCTGCGGACGGTGCGCCATGCGGTCAACAACCACGTGGCGGTCATCATGGCGATGGCGGAGTTGACCCAGAGGAATCCGGCCCAAACCCAGAGACTCTGCCAGATCTGTCTGGAGAAGTCGCCGCAGATTTCCGACGCGATTGCCGGGTTCACGGAACTGTTTCAAGGGACCCTCAATGTTGACCACGAATCGGGCGACGATTCCGCTCCGCACTAAGCTCAGCTTGTGGATACGGGTCTCGCGCCGATCTGGTTAACAGGGTTGTGACCGCACCCAACAATTGCCTGAATTCGCAGGTACTGCCTCATCTCCGTCCTTGCCCCCGCGCGTCAATTGCATACACTGCGGCCATGCTGATCGATTACCACATGCACACGCGACTGACCGATGGCGTCGGTGACCCGGTCGATTACGCGCGGGTCGCGGTCGCGCACGGATTGAGCGAAATCGGCTGCTCAGACCACGCGCCCCTCGGCGGCTCCGACCCAGATGAGCGGGGTAGGGGTTGGACGTTGAAACTCAGCGACCTCGGTTTGTACGTTAACTTGGTGCGCGAGGCGCAGCGACAGGTCCCGCAACTGCCGATCAAACTCGGGTTGGAAGTGGATTATGTTCCTGGCCGCGAGGGTTGGATCCGCGAACTGGCGGCGATGTATCCATGGGATTTTCTTCTTGGCAGCGTGCACTTCCTCGGCGACTGGCCCGTCGATCTGAGCGCAAAGGACTGGGAAGGGCGTGGCATCGAGGCCACTTGGCGTGAATACTTCGAACTGTGGAAGCAGGCAGCCCAATCGCGCCTGTTCGATTCCATGTCACACCCTGACCTGCCGAAAAAGTTCGGCTACAGACCGAAGACTGACTTCACCCATATTTTCGAGGACGCCTTGCGCGCAGTTGCGGAAAGCCACACTGCAATCGAGGTCAGCACGGCGGGGCTGCACAAGCCGTGCCGCGAGATTTATCCGTCCGCCGACTTTCTGCAGATTGCGCGTCGGCTTGATATTCCGGTAACGTTGGGCAGCGATGCCCATTTGCCCGAGGAGACAGGACAGGACTTCGATAAGGCCGTGGCACTGCTGCGCCGCTGCGGCTACAATAAAATTTGCCGCTTCACTCTCCGAAAACGGGAATTGGTGGAGTTGTAGCCACGCCCTTTATAAGATGCGTGCTAAGGACAGGCGTGAAGCCTGCGACTACTTGGTTGCCGCTAACACAGCACTGAAGGCTTTTGGTTCGTTCGTCGCCAACTCGGCGAGCGTCTTCCGGTCGAGGATGATCTTCGCCTTTTTCAATGCTTCTATGAAGCGGCTGTAGGTGATGCCCTGTGCGCGGCAGGCTGCGTTGATCCGTTGCGTCCAGAGAGCGCGGTAAGCGCCTTTCTTGTCCTTGCGATGGGCAAAGCTGTATTGGAGTCCGTGCCAAACGGCATCCTTGGCGTAACGATATTTCTTACTGCGCCAGCCGCGATAACCTTTCGCGGCCAAAATCATTCGTTTACGGCGGCGACGACTGGCTGGTGCATTAGTGGCTCTTGGCATGTTTAAAGTCTCCTACAATTTCAGATTCTGGATAATCGTTCCCAGAACTAGCCGCGATGACTGAAAGGCAACACGTTGAGTATGTGATGCTCGTGAGTCTCGCTGACTGCAAGTGTCTTGCTCAGGCGGCGTTTATGTTTGGAGGACTTGTGGCCCAATAAGTGCCGCTTGCCTACGCCGTAGCGCATCACCTTACCGGTCGCGGTGATCTTAAACCGCTTCGCCGCTGCCTTTTTCGTCTTCATCGATTTCCGTCGTGGCATTGCTGTCTTCCTTCCTAAACGTCTCGTTCGTCCTGTTACAATCTACTGCGCGTTATTATCCGGTTCGTCAGTCGTGTGCGGCTTCTTTGCCAGGCCTTTTATCGGCGTCAGCAACATGTGAATGCTGCGCCCCTGCCGCTTCGGCGGCACTTCCACGCGGCTGGCGTCTTGCAGGTCGTTGCCCGCCCGCCGCATCAATTCCATTCCAAACTCCGGATGCGCGTTCTCGCGTCCGCGAAGCTGCAGCGAAACTTTCACTTTCATCCCATCAAGCATAAACGTCCGCATATGATTGAGCTTGATCGAGTAATCGTGCGGGTCGATGTTCACGCGCATCTTGATTTCCTTGATCTTCGTGGACTGCTGATGTTTGCGCGCTTCGTGTTCCCGCTTGGTCTGTTCATACTTGTACTTGCCGATGCCAATGATGCGGCATACCGGCGGGGTCGCATTCGGAGCTACCTCGACCAAATCCATCCCGCGCTCCTGGGCCAGCGCCAACGCCTTATTGACGGGCAGCACGCCCAGTTGTTTGCCGTCCTCGTCGATCGTGCGCACTTCCGACGCACGAATCTTTTGATTAAAACGAATATACTGTTGAATACCCAATCTCCTGTGGACCCTGTGCGGGCCTTCATCACGCATGTGCGGGACTGCGGCCACGCGTCGGCGGGTTAGTTTTGTTGCTGCACTTCGTTCACGGTTCTCCGACTAAACGCTTCCAGCGGCTGCCAGCCGCCACGATTGCCGTTTTCTTAAGGCTTTCTCGGCTCCAATGCAATACTCTTTTTGCGCTGTCGGAATTGTCGCTGTTGTTGTTGCATGGGTGCTGACAAAGTTAACGATGTCTTCAGGTCGGGGTGCCGGCCCTCATTTCCGCTTCTTCGCCAACCGGGCGAGAACCGCAGCCCGCGCTGAGGAAGCCCCCTTGGGCTTCAAGTCTGGAACGTTCGGTTCCTTGACGTCCTTGGAGAGCCTCATGCTTAGAAGCCTGACAAGGATGCATTGCTCTGCTGAAATACCGAGTTTATGCATCAGTGCCTCAGCGGCCAACTGGGTTCTGGCAGTATCGCCGTCGAGATAACAGACCATCACATGACGGGGAGCGTCAGTCTCTCTTCCGCCCAAAAACGCGATGGCATCGTCCTTGGGCAGCTTGAACTTTTCGATCCACAGCCATCGAAGAATTACCCAGTCTGGATCATTTCCAAAATAGCTGATCGCCCGGTTATGCTTTGGGTAACTGGCATTCGCCAAGGCTGACAGGAGGGGAAGAAACTGCTGTAACCTAGCGCTACGGGACTTAGGGCCTTTTTCGCGATCGTAGCGCTCGAACATCTCATCCACCTGCTTCTTCAGTTCTTTGCGATCATCTCGAATCGCTGCGTCCCAGATGTGTAACTGCATATCGCCCGCACTGCCGGACCGGCTGTCTTCGAGCGCCATCTCGCACAGACTTGCGTCGTTCTTCAGATAACCAACCAAATACGCATAATGACCGAGCACGTGAGATGTCGTGACAGAATCAAGCAGGTTCTCCCTCGCTTCGAGGTAGAAACGCCGCGCGGCGTCAAACGCACCGGCCTTCGCGTAATACAGGAAAACCCAGTCTTCCATACCACAATCCGGGTTCTGCCAATACAATCGCTCCAATTCTCTGGCCGTGTCCAGCAGCGGCCTTTCAGCAAATTCCTTTTGCCAGACGGCATTCATATACAGCTTGGTCGGTTGCGGCAATTGTTCCGCCAGTTTTGGCATCCAGTCGCCGACCTTGGATGATAATGGTCCGAGCTGATCCCGTCGTATTGACGTGAAATATTGGAGCGCGGCGGCAGCACCCATCGGGCCCTGCTCTTCTAGAACTGAATTCACCAACTCCCCAATGAGATCAAAACGGCCTT
>Ga0187885_10002483_pt1 | contig 17951 bp, 14 predicted proteins | sample June2016WEW_20_1_3_FD_132970 | JGI IMG/M metagenome (GOLD analysis project Ga0187885, IMG submission 132970) | Peatland microbial communities from SPRUCE experiment site at the Marcell Experimental Forest, Minnesota, USA - June2016WEW_20_100 | ecosystem: Environmental > Terrestrial > Soil >... | reverse complement strand
TCGACAGGGCGACCATTCATGACCGAAACGGCCCCTGCCCTGCGTACTCCTCGCCACGGTGGGAGTAATGATTGGGGCTTATTGGGGTTCTTTACATCACTCTCGCAGAATTGGTGAAAAAGGGCTTTTATTCCCGGGTAAGATTTCGAGCTAATCGCCGGCCATGAAAGTCAGTTACTAATATGCTCCTAATTACACTGATATTGCGGTAATGAATTAATCGGGCAACCATTTCCTACTAAACCGCCTCGGTCTCCATATTGCAGATCTCTACTATTTATTGATTCTCCTTTAAACCAAAAATTTATTCGGATATAGGTTTCGTATCGTTTATTAGACAAAAGAAGCCCTTTTGTCCAATTTTGCAGCTTCCCGGCCCTCCCCGGGACCCTGCTTTCCCTTGACTTTCCCCAGAAGCCGGCAGTAAAATTGGACCAAAATCATTTTTGTCCAATTTGCTATGGCTGGTCGGGCCCTCATCCCCAAGGCCTTAATACCCCAGGCCCTGAGCATCGTCCCCTACCTGACCCGGGAGGAGGTCCGCCGCTTGGCGGCCGCCTGCCAAGGAAGGAACCGCCTCCGGGATGAGCTCCTGATCCACACCCTCTTCCAAACCGGGATGCGCATCTCTGAAGCCTTAAGCCTGACCCCCCGCCGCATCGGCACCCAGGAGGGGGGCGCCGTTCTCTATATTCTGGGTAAGGGCGGCAAATCCCGCCTGGTAGCCTGCCCTGACAGCCTGGCCCATCGCCTCAAGAGCTTTGCCTTCGACCGAAAACTGGGGCTGGATGACCGAATCTTCAAGATCAACCGCAGGAGGGCCTGGCAGATCGTTAAAGAAGCCTCCGAGAGGGCCGGGATCACCAAACGAGTTTACCCGCATCTCTTTCGGCACTCCGGGGCCATCGAGCGCCTGCGGCAAACCGGCAACCCCAGAGCCCTGCAGATTCATCTGGGACATGCCTCACCCTTCATGACCATGAGATACCTCAGTACCCTTACGGCCGAGGAGGCCCTGCGCATCCAGCAGGAGGTGGAGTTTGATTGAAGACAGTAAACTAAAACCATAATGAGAGTGGGTTGAGGACATCTTGTCCCTGAGCGTCCCTCGCTTCTTGCTCAAAAACAAAGTTTTTTCAAATGTTCCCTATCTAATGCCCCAAAAACTGCAGAAACATGGTAAAAACTTAGGGAATATGGTAACTTGGCGACAAAATGGCTCATGACATCCTTTCCTAGATATGAGGGAGCACGTCACGGACGTTTGCGCCGTTCATTACGACCAGTGCTTCTCGGACAAGGGTCTTAGGCCACCGCCGCTTCACTTTGCTGTAGCCGAAGAAAGTGATAAACGTGGATAGAGACTTCATCATTAGGCTCGAAGCTAAGGTTGCTGAGCAACTAAACGCTCAACGCGTAGGATATCTGCTCGGAGCTGGCTCTTCAAATCTCAACAACAATGGTTATCCACTCGCTTCCCAGCTTTGGGACCTGATCAAGGACCGTATCCCAGACAAAGTCAGACGAGATGAAATACAAGCTAAGCTGGATGCTGGGGCAAGTGGAATCGAGCATGCGTTAGACCTGCTAGATAACGGACAGGTAATTGAGGGGCCACATCGACATCTTATTACGGCGGCGATTTCAGAACTTTTTCAACCATTGGAGCCACCTCTGGATGTTCACGTAGAGTTCGTTAGACGTATCTGCCAAAGAGCCGCCCCCTCAGTAAAGGTTTTCAGTCTCAACTATGACCCTTTGATCGAGCGAGCTGCAGAACGTGCCCGGGTGCGCCTATGTGACGGTTTTGCTGGTCACGAACACGCTTACTTTGATCCAGCTACATTCGAGGAAAGGATCGGCCGCATTCGTGGAAGCCACCGGGGCAGGCAGTTTGAAGAAACGACCAAACCCATTCATCTGGTGAAGCTCCATGGTTCACTCGGGTGGTACGAGTGTGGTTTGCACGGAGTCCGGCGCTGCTCTTTTGCTTCAGCTATTCCCGCGACGACTAAGCGTTTGATGGTCCCTCCCCAGCGCCGCAAAGCAAGTGATACGATGTCGCCGCCGTATGCGTCACTTTGGTCTGCATTCCGCGGTTGTCTTGGCCAGAATGCGGTACCAATAAACCGCCTCGCTTGCTTCGGCTATGCCTTCATGGATGAGCACGTAAATGCTGTGATTGAAGGTGCTCTTGCTCGCACCGACTTTACTCTGCTGATTTTCACAAAGTGCCTTTTAGACATCGCATGGAATCGTTGGAGCGTTAGAACTAATGTGGTTGTTGTTACAGAGGCCCGCTGCTCGATTAAAGGAGAAGTCGGACCTGGGCATCCTGACTTGTGGAGTTTTGAACGACTTGCAAAGGAGGTATAAATTATGTCCGCGCTGACCTCTACCGTGATCGGTTATATCGTTGACGTCCAAGGAAGCCTCCTTATCACTACGCTGGTTGAGGATGAACAGGGTAGGACACCGACAATCACGATTGGCGACGAAGATATTTTGGTGGGGCAGATTGGCTCCTACGTCGCAATTAGGCAAAACGAGGTTCATATTGTTGCTGTTGTGACAAGGATGACTGAACAGGAAGCCTTAGCCACAGCATCAATCGAGACACCTGGGGACGCTGCAGCACGCTTGCCCTTCGCCAAGCGGATCGCACGCCTCACGCCCATTGGTTCCATCAGCCCTGACGGGCTTTTTGATAGGGGTGTAGGGCAATATCCAACAACGGGGGCAGAAGTTCACGCTATAAGTTCCGCAGACATAGCTAAGATGTTTGATAGATTCCAATCAAAAGGTTTCGCGGTTGGGACCGTTGCGACGCATACAAAACTGAAAGTTTGTTTGGACCCGTCTAATCTCTTTGGTAGGCACTTTGCGGTTTTGGGTCAAACGGGATCGGGAAAATCATGGACAGTGGCCTCCCTTGTTCAGAAAGCCGTGGCTTTGATGCCCAAGGCGCACGTAATCATACTCGACCTGCACGGTGAGTACTGCTGGAAACGGCCGGATGGCATGCGCCACTATGCCTTTGAGGATGCAGTCGTTCGGCATATTGATGCACGGGAGCTGGAGATACCGTACTGGCTAATGACGTTCGCAGAACTATGCGACTTGCTCATTGAACACAGCGAGAGAGAAGCCACGAATCAGACAGCGTTTTTTCGAGACTGTTTGCTGGAGGGGCGACAATCCGAGAATAAGGCCGCACAACCGCCGCTCGGACTCACAAGGGTGACCGTTGATACTCCCATCTATTTTTCTCTTGAAGATGTCTTAGAAAAGGTGCGTGCAAAGAACGTCGAAAGAGTCGGAACCAGGCAAGGGCCGATGTTCGGAAACTTTGACCGTTTCCTCATGCGCCTCGAAAGTAAGCTAAACGACGAGCGTTACGATTTTTTGCTAAAGCCCAGGATTCGCAATACCTCCGCTTCGCTGTCTGCTCTGCTAAGAGATTTCGTTGGCTTGGGCATCCAAAAAGTGCCTGTGACTGTGATTGATCTCAGTTCTGTCCCTTTTGATGTACGGCCTACCGTTGCTGCCCAAATCGGCCGCTTAGCCTTCGAATTCAACTATTGGAATCCGGAATTTCGCGAGTTCCCCATCCTTCTCATGTGCGAGGAAGCCCACGCCTACATCCCACGAGATAGTGAAAGCCAGTTTGCTGGCTCGCGCAAGTCGATGGAGCGTATAGCAAAGGAAGGGCGTAAATATGGGGTCGGCCTCGCTATTGTCAGCCAACGCCCGCATGAAGTCTCTGAGACGGTACTTGCGCAATGCGGTACTTTCGTTTGTCTACGAATAACAAACCCAGCCGATCAAGCCTATATCCGTGGTCTTGTACCAGAAAGTGAGGGGGACTTGGTCAGCGTGCTCGCAGGCCTAGCACGGGGCGAGGCATTGGTGCTCGGAGAAGCGGTGCCCTTGCCGACACGCCTACAATTTGAGAAGCCCAACCCGGAGCCGAACAGCGATGACGTAGACTTTTACAGCAAATGGAAGGACGGTCCGGAGGACTTGGATGTAGATGCCATAGTCAAGCGTTGGCGGAGTCAAGAGAGATGAGCGTTGACCATAACTCCTATCTACACAATTAATGCTTTGCTTTAGGAATTAGGGAGTTAAGGTGGCAGATTCAATTACAGAGTGGGAATTCACAGGGGACGTTCAGAAATGGATTACCGAAATCCTTGTTAAGAATTCTCGTCTGCCCTTTTCTGAAGCTAAAATCGAGCAGCGCGGCTCCGGCTCCACCAAACGTCGGGATTTGACCCTCCTTGACAAAGATAAGAAGGCCGTCCTTACCGGTGAAGTCAAGCTGCCTTGGGCGGCGGACGGCCGTAGTCCTTATAACGAGGCCGTAGTGCAGGACGCCCGGCAGAAGGCTAAGCGCGCCAGGGTCCGTTTCTTCTTCACCTGGAACGTCAATGAGTTCGTCCTATGGGAAACTGATTCCGTCGAAGCTCCCTTGAAAAACCGCCAATTTAGATCATGGCCGGTGACCCTGGTTAATAAGCCCGAGCATCTTGAGGTCTCCAGTACCATCCATACCCTCAAAACCTGGCTCCCAGACTTTCTGGCTGAGTTTGCCAACATCTACCTGGGCGCCGCCCTACTGGGCACCCAGATGCCGGATGAAAAATTCCTCCGGATGCTGGAGGCCGCCCTCCACCAGCCTATTTTCTACACCCAGGAGGAACTGGAGGCCAGATATCAAAAACCCAAACTCAAGGCCGAACTCGACCAATGGATGAAAGCTAAAGGCTGGCTTATCGTCGATGATCCCGAAGGGGTGCGGGACAATCTGGAGAGGGCCGCCAAGTATGCCTGCTATGCCCTGGTCAACAAGATAGTCTTCCATGAGGCCCTGCTCAAACGCTTTGCCGGGATGATGGAAAAGCTCTCGGCCCCTGAAAAACTTATTACCCAGGGCGAAGATTTGAGGCTGCGCCTGGAAGGCTATTTCCAGGAAGCCAAAATAGTCACTGCTGATTATGAAACAGTCTTTGGCGAAGACCACACCGGCATCGGCAACCGCATTCCCTTCTATTCCGACCACGCCGTCCCGTATTGGCGAGACCTTATCAACCAAATCCACGACTTCGATTTTTCCCGGCTCGACTATGAGGTAATAGGGAATATTTTTGAAAGGCTGCTATCCCCCGGAGAACGCAAAAAATACGGGCAATTCTATACTCGCGTTGAGGTGGTGGACCTAATCAACAGCTTCTGTATTACCAGCGGCACGGAAAAGGTCATGGACCCGGCCTGCGGCGGCGGCACCTTCCTGGTCAGGGCCTATGCCCGCAAGCGGGAGCAAGCCCCCCGGCGGAAGCACGGCGAATTGCTCTCCGATCTCTTTGGCGTGGATATTGATGAGTTCGCCACCCACCTCACCACCATCAACCTGGCCACCCGGGACCTCGTTGACGCCGAAAATTATCCTCAGATCGTTCGTAGCGACTTCTTTGACTTGGAGGCCAATAAGACCTTCATGTCTCTGCCGGTTCACGCCAAGGGGCTGGGCAAAATCCAGCATCGGGCGGTGGATATCCCCCGCCTGGATGCAGTGATCGGCAATCCCCCCTATGTGCGCCAGGAGCAGCTACGCAAGGCCAAAAACGGCAAGGCCCCGGAGAAGGGCACCAAGGAGTATTATCAAGACCTGGTAAGGCGGGAGGCTGGGGCCGATCTCTCCGGTCGCAGCGACATCCACTGTTACTTCTGGCCCCACGCCGCCAGTTTTCTCAAAGAAGACGGCTATCTCTGCTTCCTCACCTCCAGCCAGTGGCTGGACGTGGAATACGGCTTCCATCTACAAGATTGGATTCTCCGGAACTTTGAGATAGTCGCCGTGTTTGAGAGCATTGATGAGCCGTGGTTTGTGGGGGCGCGGGTGGCTACCACGGTTACCATCCTTCGCCGCCATGAGGACGCCGCCAGGCGCCTGGCCAACACCGTGCGCTTCGTGCAACTGCGCCGCCCCATTAGGGAGATTCTGGCCCATGACGGCACCACCGGGGGCGCCTTAAAAGTCGCCGACGCCTTCCGGGATGAAATCCTGGCCCTACCAGCCAACACCGTCAACGAACGCTACCGTGCCCGCTTAGTGCGTCAAGGGGATTTGTGGAAAGACGGGGTGCGCCTGGGGGTGATGATGGGCCGCTCTCAATACCCCGGCAGTGATGATCCCGGAGTGCAGGACGGCGACTACTACGGGGGCAAATGGGGCATTTATCTGCGGGCGCCGGACCTGTGGTTTGAGTTACTGGATAATCTGGGGACTCGATTTACCCCCTTGGGCGACATTGCAGAGGTCCGCTTTGGGGTGAAAACCGGCAACGACAGTTTCTTTTTCCCCATCGACGCCAGCGACCAGTGCCTGGCGGCCCACCCGGACCCCACCGATTTTAAAACGACTTATGGCATCCCCCGGAAGGGCGTGGCCTCCGGACAGGTCAAGTTGGTACGCTGCGGGGAAGGCCGCGGCGAAATCCGGCCCCTGGAAGAGAAATATTTGGAGCCGGAAGTCCATAACCTCATGGAAATAAAGGGGTTCACGGTTGCCCCCGAGGATTGTGGGCGTCAGATTCTTCTGGTCGGCGAAAAACCCGATGAAATCAAAGACCGGCATGTCCTGGGTTACATCAAATGGGGAGAGAAACGGGGATTCAATACTGGCTCAACCTGTAGGTCGCGGGCGACGGCTGACCGCGGCTGGTATGATCTCACCGGCCACAAACGGGGCGCATTTTTCTGGTCCATGTCGCAGCAGTATAAACATGCCATTCCCGCCAATGACCATAATCTCATCTGCAACCACAATCTCTTTGACATCTCGCCTAAAGAAGGGGATGCCGCGATCCTTGGCGGGGTCCTGAACTCCACCTGGGTAGTGCTATCCAAGTTTCAGTATGGCCGTCCGGTGGGGGTGGAGGGCAATCTCAAGACCGAAGTGGTGGACGTGAAGATGATGCTGGTGCCCGACCCTAACAAGGGATCGGGGGCCAGCCTGGAGCGAGTAGCGCGGGCCTTTGAAAGCCTTAAGCAGCGCCAGGCCCTATACTTCCTTTCCGAGCGCCGTTTGCGCCAGATGGCCTACACCCAGGTAGGGAAAGAAGCCCAACTGGATCAACTCTCCCCCCTCTCTGAACTGGATATGGATGACCGCCGGGAACTGGACGACGCGGTCCTGGAAATGCTGGGGGTGAAGTCGGCAGAGCGGCGGCAGGAAATGATCGATGAGCTTTACGCTTACCTGCGGGAGTTCTTTGAGTTAACCCGCCAGAAGGAAGAAAAGGCTATTATTAACAAGAACCTGGCCCGGCGACGTGGCCAGGCCAGTCCCACGGAGGTCGCCGCCCAAATCCTGGCGGAAATTCAGGAGAACCACCCCGACCTGTTAAGCCGCTACGATCCCGACTTCCTGAACCTGACCAAGCCCTTTGACACCTTCGATCTCCCCGGCGAAGGCATTCCCCAGGCCCTGAAAGATACCAACCCCCTCCTGTACGACCGGGGCGTGGTCTTCCTAAAAGGCAAAAAGCCCTTCGCCAATCTCATAACCAAAATCCCAGAGCAGGACCCCCTCATCATCATCCTGGCGCATTCCGGGATACACGGCCTGGTGCGCCTTCCCCACGATCCAGAGGAATGCCAGCGCCTCTACCATGAATACGCCGATTTCCTCCGGCTCCGGGATGAAACCATCCGGAAACTGATCGCCGACCGCACCCTGGATGAAGAAATGCAGGAGAAAATCTACGCCGCTCTCATGCCCCAGCTCATTTGGGGGAAATAGTCAACACTTACCTAACCTTCCATCTGTTTGTGAGATAGTGATATAGAAGAAGGAATTGGGTATAGGGAGTGCGACCCGACAAAGGCCGGAATCTCGACCAGCTTTCCATGGAAAAACTATTGGCAGCGCCGCGGGAGGCAATCATGTTTGACTTTGAGAAGTTAGGAAACTTTTTATCTCAACAATCGGAGAAATCTGAAGAAGATGAAAAAATAGTATTAAGTCAACTTTGGAAAGAAAAAGAAATTACAATCGATGAGTTTATTACTGCTTATTCAAGCGTCATAGAAGCATTTTATAATAAGGAACAGAGTAATTTTACTAAAGAGCTTTTAAAAGCTATTGAGCTTAATAATTCAATAAATGAATCAGTAAGTTATTGTGAAAACGATAACCAATTTAATCTTTGCGAAACACATTTTTATAATGAAGATTATTTAATAGAAGCATTTAAAGAAATACTTTCTCCACAATATGATCCCAGGGCATTAAATCCTGTTATTATTCGTGATCATTTATGGATTTTATGGAATTTTTATAGATGGATGCCGGAAATATTAAAAGATTCATCTATTTCTCTTACTCTATTTACTAAAATTGAAGTATCAACTCTTAAGATATTTGCGTATGCTGGTCAAATGATGATGAATATTTATGTTCAGGGTAATAATTTTGATTTTGGGCGAAAACGGGGCGAAAAAATTAGTAAAGCAAAACTAATAATAAAAGATAATCTAAAGAGGGAAGTGCTTAAAATATATCATAATATCTACGTAAAAGGAAAAAGAAAACATACTTTAGCAAAAGAGATTAGAGAATTAATTAATAATGGCCAAAGCATAACAACAATTAAGAGATGGTTAGGAGAAGAGAAGCTCCCGCCGTTTGATAATTAACTAAATATTATATTTGGTCAAAATTTGACTAAACTTAATATTTGGTTATTGAATTAACGTACTTTCGTGTGGCAAGCTGTTCCTCAGTTGCGGGACAGCTTTTTTTATTATCTTGGATAAGAAATGGGCATGAGCCAACAAAAGATTTATTTAACCGACAAACAGGTTAGCGAGATCGCCGGCCAGGGGGTGCAAACCCTTTGCAATGACCGGCACAAGGGCCAGGGATTCCCTTATATTAAGCTCGGCAGGTTAGTTCGTTATGATCCGACCACCATCGAGGAAATTCTGCGCTCTCGACTGATTGAAACGAAGCCGCTTTAAGGCCCTGTGCGATGTTACTGCCCAGTGATCCGGCCCAGCATATCTCCGCAACGTTTAAATTCCTGCATCCGGGCGATGAGGTCTTTGAGATCTGTCTGATCTCTCCTACTCAGGATAAGAGCCATTATTGGGAGGGCCGGGCCTTCGGGGCCAAGAAGATCGTGGCCGGCTGGTTCCGGGATAAGGATAAGGCCGCGGCGCTGGTAAGCCAGATCAACGCCGAAGGCATTTATCTGACTCTGAATCCCTGCAAGGAAGCCCTCCTGGCCCGGGCCCACGAACGGCTCAAGGCCAACGTGGCCCGGAGCAGCGACAAGGAGATGGCGGGAATTCGGAATCTGCTTATTGATCTGGACCCCAAGCGGCCCTCCGGGATCAGCTCCACGGATAATGAGCATGAAATGGCGATGCTCTTCGCCATGCAGCTAAAAACCGATCTCGTAGGGGCCGGCTGGCCGGCACCCCTGGTGGGGGACTCCGGCAACGGGGCCCACCTGATCTTCCCCCTTGATCTAGAGAACACCCCGGAAAACGCCGAGCTGCTGAAGCAGGTCCTGGGCGCTCTGGGGCAGCGCTACGCAGTCAAGCTGGCGGAGTTGGGCCTGGATCTGGACGGCAAGAATTTCAATCCGGCGCGGCTCTCCAAGCTCTACGGCACTCAGACTCACAAAGGCGATCATACCCGGGAGAGGCCGCACCGCTGGGCGCGGATTGTGGAGCTGCCGGAGGTGCGGTTGCCGGTATTCTTGGAGTTATTGGAGGACCTGGTGGCTTCTTTTAGGCCGGAGGCGAGTGGCGGAAGTGGCGGAAATATCAGCCACTCTCCGCCAGCGAAAAAGGAAGGCCGTTTCGAACTGGCGGCCTATCTGGAACACTATGGGGTGAATGTCCTCAAGGTGAAAGAGCATGGCGGCTCCCGGCTGCATTGCCTCGCAGCCTGCCTCTTCGACCCGGCGCATAATGCCAATGAGGCGGCCATCGGCCAGGCGCCCGACGGCAAGCTCTTTTATCAATGTTTCCACAATTCTTGTAAGGGGCGCACCTGGGCCGAGGCGCGGGAGGCGATCAGCCACGCAGATAGCCTAGCGCAGTTTATGGTCGGGGGTGCTGCCGCGGCCGGCCGGCGGCGCGGTCTGCGGGTAGTGGGTGGTGGGCAGCCGTCCGGTGCGCCTGTGGGCGCCCTGTTGCCTCCAGGATCGGCGCCGGTAACGGAAGGCTTCTCCTGGTCCGATATGGGCAACGCCCGGCGCCTGGTGGCCTTGCATGGCCAAGATCTGCGCTATAACCATCTGAATAAAGAGTGGTACACCTGGACAGGGCAGGTCTGGGCCATAGATAATTACGGCGAAGCGGTGCGCCGAGCCATGGCTACCGTGGAAAGCATCTATCAGGAAGCGCAGGTGCTGGAATTCGAGTCGGACCGGCGCAAAAACCTCTTCAAATTCGCCCTGAAGAGCGAGAACGCCGCCCGGGTGGCGGGGCTCCTTACACTGGCCCAAAGCCAACTTTCCATTTTGCCCGCGGAGTTTGACGCCGATCCCTGGCTTTTTAATGTTGCCAACGGCACCCTCGATTTGCGCACCGGAACTATCAGGGAGCATCGCCGGCAGGATTTACTCACCTGCCTAGCGCCGGTGTCCTTTAAGCCGGATGCTGCCTGCCCTACCTTTGAGAAGTTTCTCTATCAGATCATGGGTGATAACCAGAACCTGGTAGATTTTCTGTGGCTCTCGCTGGGTTATGCCCTTACTGGCGTTTGCCGGGAAGAATGTTTTTGGTTTTTATGGGGCTCGGGGAACAATGGCAAGGGTACCTTAATGCATTGCATTAGCGAGATCTTCGGCAGCTACTCGATCAATATTAGCACCGAGACCATCCTGGCCAAGGAGAACCCCGGGAACCAAATCCGCAGCGATGTCGCCCGGCTGAATGGACCGCGCCTAGTAACTGCGGCTGAGATTGATAAGGGGCGCCGCCTGTCCGAATCGCTGATCAAGGGGATGAGCGGCCAGGATAAAGTTACTGCCCGCTTTCTTTACGGCAAGGATTTCGATTTCATTCCCAAATTTAAACTCTTCATCGAAACCAATAACAAGCCGATCATCCGGGATCTGACTAACGCCACCTGGCGCCGGCTTAAACTGGTGGAATTTCCCATGGACTTCCGGTCTGCCCCGGACCGGGAGCTCCCCGAGAAGCTCCGGGCTGAGGCCCAGGGAATCCTTGGCTGGATGGTGAAGGGATGCCTCAACTGGCAGCAGTATGGCGACCTGGCCGAGCCCCAGGAGATCCGCGACGCGGTGCAGGACTACCGGGACCAGATGGACCCCTTGAAGGATTTCCTGGATGACAGATGTTTGCTCAATCCGGAGCTAACGGCCACGGCCGGCGAGCTTTATCGAGCCTATAATGCATGGGCGGATGATAATTTGCAGAAGAAAGAACGCTTAACCAAGCGCGGCTTTGGCCTGGTGCTGGCCGAGAAAGGCTTCCGCAAAGGCAGAGGGACGGGTGGCGTTCGCCTTTGGCGTAGCCTGGGGCTCAAAACACCGGAGTGAATATGCGTCCCTTTGCCACCATTCTACCACAGCTTGTGTCCCTTATAATGATTTGATTTAGCTTGGAATTTTAGGTTTAGTGACGCAGGGACGCTAAAACTTCGTAAATGCATATGAGAGGAATTATATAAACTATTCCCCTTTTATCCGTCCCTATGTCCTTTATTTTAAAAAGGACAATGAAATAAGGAAGTTAAGTAGTGACGGGTTGAGTGGCTCAAGTGGCGCTTATCGGGGCTTTAAAGCTGAGGGTTATTATATATGCGGGGTTGGAGAGAAAGGCATGCGTCACCCTCCTTTCGGCCTGGGTCCTTCCTCGGCCGAAGATTAACGAGGTTCCGAAGGCGCGCCATTTCTTCACTTATGACAAAAAAAACGGATGTCGTAATGTCATTTAATACCTCATTTATGCCATTTACGACGAGTATTTTTTTAAAAGGCTCAGATCATGCAAATTGAGCACCTCCCCATCGAAAAAATCCGGGATTATGCCAATAATGCCAAGGCTCACCCCGCGGGCCAGGTGAAGAAGATCGCCGCGGCCATTGCCGAATTTAGATGGGATCAGCCGATCGTGGTCGACGAAGATCTGGTGATCATCAAAGGCCACGGGCGGTACCTGGCAGCCAAGGAATTGGGCCTCAAGACCGTGCCCGTGGTGATTGCCGATTACCTTACCCCCGCCCAGGTACGAGCCGCCCGCATAGCCGATAACAAGTTAGCCGAGTCCGAATGGTTCCCGGAATTACTTGCCCTTGAGCTAAAGGCTTTGCAGGAAATGGAATTTGATTTAAGTCTCACGGGGTTTGGGGAAGAGGAATTGGCCAAGCATTTAACAAGCTGCGAGCCCCTGGGGGAGATGCCGGCATTGCCGAGTGGGGACAAATCGCCATTTCAAGAAATGGTTTTCACCGTCCTGGATGAACAGGCTGAGCAAGTAAAGAAAGCACTCTCTCTCGCTAAAAAGCAGGGGCCCTTTGTTTCCGATAATCTCAACAATAATGGTAATGCCTTGACCCGTATTTGTGAGACTTACTCCAGACAATATGAAAAATAAAAGGGCTAAAGATATTATAGTTGCTCCGATATCGAAGGCGGACGCCGATAAGATAGTAAAACGTCTGCATTATAGCGGCAAAGTAGTCAATAACAGCCAATTACACCTTGGAGTTTTTCTCAATAATATGCTTGAGGGAGCGATGCAATTCGGCCCCTCCTTAGATAAAAGAAAGTTAATCGGACTGGTTGCCGGAACGGCCTGGAACGGCTTCATTGAGTTAAATCGAATGGCATTTTCCGAGGTTCTGCCCCGCAATTCTGAGAGCAGGGCCATAAGCATAGGGCTTAGATTGATTAAGAAACATTATCCTTTTATAGAATGGGTTATATCTTTTGCCGATGGTACCCAATGTGGCGATGGGACCATTTACCGAGCTTCCGGTTTTGTTTTAACTGGAATTTCCCAGGGTAGTATGTGGGAATTACCGCCTGATCTTGCCAAAATTAACGGTGGCCCAGTAGCGCATAGAATGAAATGCCAGGATAAATGCTCTTTGCTTTCCCATGAACTTACTAAAAGATGCATGGGGCGAACTTATGCGATGGAGGAATACGCCCACCGGTTCGGGGGGCGGGTGCTTCCCGGCTTTATGCTGAGGTATCTTTATTTCTTAAATTCGGCCGCCAAAGAAAGGTTGACCGTGCCCATTCTGCCATTTAGTGAAATCGAACGGCGGGGGGCCGGGATGTATAAAGGTCAGAAACGTCAAGCGTCCGAAGTAGGCGATGGCCCTGACCAGGGGCACAGCGGCGGGGCGGCACCGACCCGGACGCTCCACATCCACAGTACAGAGATTCAAGGATGAATGGCGAAAACCCGCAAGCGACGGTCATTGAAAAACTCTTGGGCCTGGGGCCGCAAGCGGTGGCCAAGGCGTATCAGGATATCTTAAAAAAAATCAAAGAAGGGGAGATCCTCACTCCCTCGGAGGTAAAGTCCTTTGATTTATTGGAAAAAAAATTGCAAGGATCAAAGGCGGAAGAGGAAACCAGCATCGTCAATAGTATGGGAAAAGTGGCCCAGCATTTTGGTAAATCATTACGCCAGGTGCAGCGCTGGGCCCGCCAGGGCATGCCGGTTCTATCCGGCGGCCGCTATGATCTCCTCCAGGTTGAAGCATGGCGCCGGCTCAAGAAGGGGGGCCGGGGGCCGGCCGTAATGTCCGATCCGCGCAGCCAGGGACAGCCGTATTTAGTGGCGGAAGGCGACAAAGATTATTGGGACATGCGGGCCAAGAAGGCCCAGGCGGAGCAACGGGAATTGGATTTGCGCCAGCGCCGGGGGGAGCTGGTGGAGCGCCAGGAGGTGGAGCAGCTGTTCATTTCACGGATCATGGCGGTGAAACAGGGACTCCTCAGCCTCTCCCGGGGGCTGCCGCCGCAGCTTATTCGTTGCAAAGAAGAGCGGGAGATGGAGGGTATTATCGCCCGGACGGCCCGGGATCTCCTGGAGTCCTTCAGCCGGCCGCTGCCGGAGAGCATCGGCGGCGCAGGAAATGGCGGTCCGGAAGTGGCGCAAGGTACCGGATTATCGACTTGATGAGCCAAAAAGGAAGTCGGCCGGGGATAGAAAATTTGATTGGTTTGGGGAGTTGAAATGAGCATTGCCGTTACGTGGTCTGCCGCCGAGCGCGCCGCCTGGGCACCCCCGGAGGATATCACCGTCAGCCAGTGGGCCGAGAAGCACCGGGTCCTGCCGAAGCAATCCGCCATCCCGGGCCAGTGGAACAACCGCCTGGTGCCCTATGCCGTGGGGGTGATGGACGCCTTCAATGATCCCATGGTGGAGCGCATCACCATCATGGCCAGCGTGCAGTCCGCCAAAACCGAGAGCGCCTATAATATGTTGGGTTACGCCATCTCCCAGGACCCGGCCCCGGCCCTGGTGGTTATGCCCACCGACAAGACCCTGAAACGGGTCAACAAGCGGCTTCAGGAAATGATCATGGAGAGCCCTGAGTTGCGCAAGTATCTGACCGGGAATCCCGACGATCTGCAAAAGCGGTTGATCATGCTGCAACGTATGGAAATTCATTTTGCCACCGCCGGGAGCAAATCTGACCTGGCGAACGTGGAGGCCCGCTATATCCTGTTGGATGAGCCGGATCGCTATCCTCTGGAAGACGATGAGGAAGGATCGCCCATTGAGCGGGCCGAAGCCCGGGCCACCACTTACTGGAATCGCAAAATCATCGAGCCCTGCACGCCCACCGTTCCCGAGGGTTATATCAACATTGAATTCGAGCGCTCCGATAAACGCCGCTATTGGGTGCCTTGTCCCCACTGCGGCGGTTACCAGGTCCTCTCCTTTTGGCAGGTGAAACATCAGGGCGAGAAGCTGATGGACTGGCCCAAGCACCTGCAGGATCCGGAATACATCAAGCGCGAGCGGGTGGCCCGTTATGAATGCCTTTACTGCCAGGCAGAAATTGACGATAGCGACAAGCCGGCGATGCTGGCCCGGGGCCAATGGGTGCCGGAAGGCCACCCGATAGAGCTGGACGGCAGCATGCCGCCGCTGGCGCCGACCTCGCATGTCGGCTTTCACTGGACCGCCCTGTATTCGCCCTTCCGGAATTTTTCCGAGGTGGCGGCGCAGTTTTTCGCCAGCAAGGCTGACCGCGAGAAGCTGAAGACCTTCTATAATCTCTGGCTGGCGGAACCCTGGAAAGAGATCATTAAGCAACAGCCGGCCGCGGCCATTTTGAAGTTGCGCACCTCCAGGCCGTCCTTGGAGGTACCCGATGGCACCCTGGCCCTGACCGCGGGCATCGATAACCAGAAAGTGGGCTGCTGGTGTTCCATCTGGGCCTGGGTACGCCTGGACAGCGGCTTGATTGACCAGCACCTGATCCGTTACGGGTACCTCTCGGACTTCGCCGAGCTGGGCATTTGGCTCTTTCAGGACGTTTACAACACCAAATCCGGGGATCAGACCTACCCGGTGTGGCGGGGCGGCATCGACACCGGCGGCGGCGAGGGGGAGGCGGGTGACCCGGGCATGACCGAACAGGTTTATCAATGGCTACGGCTCTCCGGCCAGGGCCGCATCTTCGGGATTAAGGGCGCCTCCCGGGGCCTGGTGGGCGGCAAGAAGATGCAGATGAGCCTCATCGACAAGATGCCGGGCCATGGGAAGCCGATCCCGGGGGGCCTGCGGCTCTGGATTCTGGACACCGACGCCCTGAAGGATGCCTTCTGGAGCCGGGTGGAAACCGGCCGGGTGCACCTGCACGCCGGCACCGAGGAAATGTTCGCCGCCCACCTGTCGGCCGAGGCCAAGGAGCGGGACAAGCGGGGGCGGTTGAAGTGGGTGCAACAGGGCAACAACCCCAACCATCTGTTGGATACGTCGATTTATGCCACGGCCATGGCCGACCCGGAGTGCGGGGGCGGGGTGATGGTCCTGCCGAAGCCGAAGCCGGCGAAGGCGTCGGCGCCGGAAGATGAAGGGGAAATAAATCAGTTCACCGGGAAACCGAAGGGAACCTTTTGGAGATAGGAGGGGAAAGTGACAGCACATGCTGGAGCGGAGCTTGAAGCCATTAGGGCAAATTACCAGCAAGGAGCGCATTAACGGGTTAATTAGAGCCCCATACTGGCAGCCTCCCGCCAGAGCCACTTGATAATAGGCCATGAGAGCAGAGAAACATCGACCCCTTTATATTCGTCCCCGCCAGGTCCCGGAGATCTTTGGCATCTCGGAACGCGCCGTGCGCCATTTGATGATGCGTGGGGATCTGAAAGAGGGTTTGCATTGGTTTAAAAAGTCGAGTAGGATGGTCCTGCTTTCTGTCCAGGCCCTTGAAGAGTGGATCAAGGAGGACTGATGGCGACCATCCGCAAAATCAAGGGCCGATTGTATTACCAATTCCGTTATAAGGGGGTGAGATGCGTCGAAAAAGCTGGGATTAAAGATACAAAGGAAAATATAAAAAGGGCTGAAAGATTTGCCAGGTTAATCCAGGCAGAAATTGATAACGACGTCTTTCGATACGAGCATCATTTTCCCCATGGAGCCAAAATTGAACTCTTTGCTCCCAAGCGGGAGGACCAGCCGTTTAATCAATATTTTGCCGACTGGATGGCCAGTAAGATTCTTAAAGAGACAACCCGGCGCAACTGGGAGAGTGCCTTCTGGAAGCACCTCTACCCATTCTTCAAAGACCGGCTGCTCTCCAGTATTACTAGGGGGGATATTGCCCGTTTCCAAAAGAACTTGGTGGTCAGCGGGCTCATGACCAGCACTATCAACGACAAGCCTATGAAGGTTGTGAGGATGATGCTCCACCAGGCATATGTAGACGAGGTGATCCCCAAAAACCCGGCGCTCGGAGTTAAGCGTCTGGCTCAGGGCCTGACCGATGTTGATCCTTTTACCATTGAGGAAAGGGAAGAGATTCTGGAAGGGTTTCGCCGCTATCTGCCACACTATCTCAACTACGTAATTTGTGGATTCTGGACCGGCTGGCGGCCCAATGAGGCCTGCGCCTTAAAATGGTCCAGAGTGGATTTGCGGCAGGGCAAAGTCTTGATCCGGGAAGGACGAGTGTTGGGACAGACCAGTACTCCTAAATCTTCGGGGAGTATTAGGGACATCGACATCTTGCCCGAGGTGCAACAGGCGCTCCTGGCGCAAAAGCCCATCAGCTGGATGATGGGGGAGCATGTTTTCCTGGACCGAAAGCAGAAACCCATCAACCAGGAAATCTTCCGGCAGAAGGCTTGGGCGCCAATGCTGAAGCGTTTGGGCATCCGTTATCGGCCGCCCTATCAAATGCGCCATAGCTTTGCGACCCTGGCCCTCTCTATAGGAGAGAATCCCAACTGGGTGTCTCGGATGTTGGGGCACAAGAGTCTGGTGATGACTCTGGAAAGGTATAACCGATATGTGCCTAACCTGACCCGGGAAGACGGGAAGTTGTTGGCGGGGACGAGTGAAATGGGGAAACGTTTCCCCATGTTTTAAAAAAATAAGCAGTAATATAAATAAGTTAAGGATAATTTTGGTAGTCCCAACGGGAATCGAACCCGTGTCTCCGCCGTGAGAGGGCGGTGTCCTTGGCCGCTAGACGATGGGACCGGATAGAGGTTTTTTATAACCAAAGGTCGGAGTGCTGTCAAGAGAGGCGGTGGCGGCCCGCCGGGTCCGGCGGGGCCGGCGGGGGCCCCCCGCCGGTGGCCGGGGAAGATCCCGGCTCACCCCAGGCGGCGGCCCGTTCCAGGTCCTCCGGGGTGTTGAGGTTGAAGAAGCTGCGACCCTCAGGGTCCAGCCGCATTACCTCCTCCGGCGGTATGACCTCAGGG
>Ga0187885_10002471_pt1 | contig 18007 bp, 15 predicted proteins | sample June2016WEW_20_1_3_FD_132970 | JGI IMG/M metagenome (GOLD analysis project Ga0187885, IMG submission 132970) | Peatland microbial communities from SPRUCE experiment site at the Marcell Experimental Forest, Minnesota, USA - June2016WEW_20_100 | ecosystem: Environmental > Terrestrial > Soil >... | reverse complement strand
GGTGATCCGTACGAGGCGGCACGGGCGCGCTGGCGGGAGGCGGAGGCCCTGCTGGACAGGTCCCGAGGCCGCTCGACTCGGACCGTGGCCAGGGAGCCCCTGATGGCGGCGGCGGAAGGCGCTTACTCACTGGGTGCGTGGCCGCTCCTTCGCGCCGTGGCGGAGCTGTCCCGCCGCGCGATGCTCCCTCTGCCCAGGCATATCGAAGCGGCCCTCGATGCGCGCATCGAACCGATTCCTGGGCCATCGCGGGCACCGGCCGGCCGCCCGGCCCTCGCGGAGCGGCCCGCGATCACCACCCCGACGGGCCGGACGGCCGGTGCCGGGCCCTCGCGCGCTTTCGCCGGCGTACCGGCCAGGCCGGAGACCGGGGTCGCGGCGGACTTCGCCGCTTCGGTCAGCCAGCAGGCGCAGCACGACTTCGGACTCAGCAAGCGGGAGCTGGAGGTGCTGGCGCTCATCGCGGAGGGTCGCAGCAATCCCGAGATCGGGCGGCAGCTCTTCATCACCCGCAAGACCGTGGCCGTCCATGTCAGCAACATCCTGACCAAGCTCGGGGTGTCGGGCCGCGTGGAGGCGGCCGCTGCCGCGATCAGGCTTGGGCTGACCGATCGCTAGACACGAAGAAACCCGGGTGCAGATGCCCGGGTTTCTTGCGGCGCGTCCGGTCTAGAACCAGCGCTTACCCCAGATTTGGTCTAGCACCAGCAGAACCGGAGCCAGGGCGTAGAACGTCCATTGCGCCTGTCGCAATGCTTGCTTCACCGCCGACTCCTTGTGATTGTCCCCCGGCTGGGATGTCGCCGCGCAGGCCGCGCGCAGCGGCGGTAACGATATCGCTGCCGGCCTGCGAATCACAATGGCCCATCAGTACGGAGGGTACCTGCCCGAATCCCCAAGCGGGGCACTGGCCCGCACCGGGTCAGACGTGGCCTGGCGGGCCCAGAAGACTCTCTGGCACGCCATCCGAGCGCGCTCGGTGGCCGGCGATCGGCAGGGTCGAGCGGTGAATTCGGTCTTGCGCTGCGGCCAGCAGACTCGAGCCGGGCCGCGTGGCGAGGCTCGCCTGCCCGAAGTCGAGGTCGAGGCGATCACCCGGAGTGAAGAAGCCTGACGCATGCTTCGGGGCGTCCGGGCCCCGGTCCGGCCTCGAGAAGCAACGGGCCGGGATCGAGCCGAGCGCCGGGGTTGCCTCTACTGGGCCTTGATCGCCGCGATCAGCTTGGCCAGGCCGGCCTTGGCGTCGGCGAAGTACATTCCCGTTTTGGGATTCACATAGAGTGGGTTGTCGATCCCGGCATAGCCACGGCCCATCGAGCGCTTCAGGACGATGATCGACCTGGCACGGTCCACATCCAGGATGGGCATGCCGAAGATCGGGCTCGAGCGGTCCGTTCGGGCGGCCGGGTTGGTGACGTCGTTCGCGCCCACCACCAGGGCCACGTCGGTCCTCTCGAATTCGGGGTTGATCTCGTCCATCTCCTTGAGTTGCGGGTACGGCACGTTCGCTTCCGCGAGCAGCACGTTCATGTGGCCCGGCATTCGGCCGGCCACCGGATGGATGGCGTAGGAGACGTCGACGCCGCGAGCCTCGAGCAGGTCCGCCAGCTCGCGGACGCCGTGCTGGGCCTGGGCAACCGCCAGCCCGTAGCCCGGGACGATGATTACCTTGCTGGCGTAGGCGAGCTGTATCGCGGCGTCGTCCACCGACACTTCCCGGACCGTTCCGCCTTCGCCTGTCAGGCCTGCCTGCGATCCTTCACCGGCGCCGAAGCCGCCGACCAGAATGTTGGCGATCGAGCGGTTCATGGCATCGGCCATGAGCTTGGTCAGGATGGCGCCCGAGGCCCCCACGAGGGCACCGGCCACGATCAGGATCACGTTGCCCACGACGAAGCCAGCCATGGCGACGGCGCTGCCGGTGAAGGCGTTCAGGAGCGAGATCACGACCGGCATGTCCGCCCCGCCGATCGGCAGGACCATCGTCACGCCGAAGACCAGGGCGCTGACCAGCGCGACCACGAAGAGCAGATTCAGAACCGCCGTGTCGTAGTTGAAGAGCCCCGAACCGGCCAGGATCAGCACGATGGAGCAGCTGACCGCCAGGACCATCGCGACGGCCGAGACCAGCCGCCCGCCGGGAACGATGATCGGCTGGCCCCTGAGCCGGCCCATCAGCTTGGCCGAGGCGATCAGCGAGCCGGTGAAGGTCACCGAGCCGACGATGACATCGACGAGGATGAAGAAGACCAGCCAGCCGTCCAGGGCCGCGAGCGCGCCATCGGGAGTCCGCTGGCTGCTGAGCCGGGTGAAGTCGTCGATGGCAAGCAGCGCGGCCGCCCCGCCGCCGACGGCATTGAAAAGAGAGACCAGCTGGGGCATCGAGGTCATGGCCACCGTGCGAGCCATACGCAGGCCCGCGGCGCCGCCGATCGCCAGACCGCCGCCGATGATCAGCCAGTTGCCGGGGCCGATGCCCTGGTTGGCCACGTAGATCAGCTCCGATACTACGGCGATGACCATTCCCGTGGCGGAGAGGCGATTGCCCCGGCGCGCCGTGGCCGGCGAGTTCATCAGGTGCAGGCCCAGCGCGAAGAAGGCCGCTCCGACGAGGAAGGCGAACTCTACGAGATATCCCAGATCGGTCGTGGTCATGGCCGGCTCCTCCTCAGTTGGCGGACTTGTCGGCCTTGGGGACCGGGCGTCGCTTGAACATCTGCAGCATTCGATCTGTGACCCAGTACCCGCCCACGACATTCGCCGCGGCGAAGACCACGGCGACGAAGGCGAGAACGGCGGTGAGCGGGTTGTCGGCCGCCGCCGCCAGGCCCACGGCGCCCACGAGAACGATGCCGTGGATCGAGTTCGTGCCCGACATGAGCGGCGTGTGAAGCGTCGCCGGAACGCGGCTGATCACTTCGAAGCCGAGCAGGATCGCCAGGACAAAGACCGTCAGGTCGCTGATCAGAGTTCCGACGTTCATGCCTGGGCGCCTCCCTTGGGAGCGGGCTGGAGCAGCCTCAATGTCGCCGCCTGCACGACCTTGCCGTCGTGGGTGATGACGGTCGCTGCCGTGACCTCATCGTCGAAATCGAGGTTGAGCTTGCCGTCGGCGACGAAGTTGAGCAGAAGGTTGGAAATGTTGCGTGAGTAGAAGATGCTGGCTCCGGTCGGCATCGACGCCGGCAGGTTCGTGGGGGCGTAAATCTCCACGCCATTGGGAGTGGTGATGACCTTGCCCGGCCTGGAGAGCTCGCAGTTGCCGCCCAGCTCGCTGGCGGCCATGTCGACGATCACCGAGCCGGTCTTCATGGCTTCGACCGCGGCGCGTGTAACCAGAATGGGGGGACGGCGCCCGGGGACCTGCGCCGTGGTGATCACGATGTCGCAGGTAGCGATGATGCCGTTCAGCTCGGCCTGCTGGGCCGCCTGCTCCGCCGGGGTCAGGGCTCGAGCATAGCCGCCCTGGCCCGTGGCCTCGATCGCGGACTGGAGGCTGACGAACTGGGCGCCCAGGGATTCCGCCTGCTCCTTGGTTTCGCGGCGCACGTCGTAGGCCCTCACCATCGCCCCCAGCCGGCGAGCCGTGGCGATTGCCTGCAGCCCGGCGACGCCCACCCCGAGGACCAGGATGTTGGCCGGCTTGGCCGTGCCGGCCGGAGTAGTGAGGAGCGGAAAGTAGCGCCCGAAGGCGTTGGCCGCGATTAGAACGGCCTTGTAGCCGCCGACGTTGGCCTGCGACGAGAGCGCATCCATCGCCTGCGAGCGGCTGAGCGTCCGCGGGATGGCGTCCAGGCTGATAGCCGTCACCCGGTGGCGGGCCAGACCCGCCATGGCGTGGGGGTCAAGCAGCGGGGCGAGCAGGCCGATGACGACCTGGTCCTCGTGGAGCATCGTGGCCTCGGCCGGCGTGGGCCGATGGATCCGAAGGATCACGTCGCTGGTCGCGTAGAGGGTCGCTGTATTGACGATCTTCGCGCCCGCCTCCACGTAGCTTTGATCCGGGAAATGCGCCGCCGCCCCGGCGCCGCGCTCAACCAGGATGGTCATCCCGGCGTCGCGGAGCTTCTTGATCGACTCGGGAACCAGCGCCACGCGCTGCTCGTCCGGGGCGATCTCTCGGGCTACGCCAACTCTCATCGTGTATCACCTGCTGCACGCGTCAGGACCGGCTTGCTCAGGGCAACAGCGTCCAGCGAGGACGCGCTGGAAGTCTAGCCCGGCCCGCCGGGACGTGCCTGCCCGCCGGCACGACCGTCCTGGACCGACTCCGCAGGCCGGTGGCGAGGCGGCCGCGGGATCCGCCCCCCAGCGGCTCGCCTGCCCGGCAAGTCGAGCGCTGACTGCACAATCGCACGTCTCACACTTAGCGGCGATCGAGAGTTATGCATGTTTCACGGATCGAGCTGGCATTCACACTTCGACGCATTGCGAGATGCTCTATGGCCACACTTGTATAAGGGGGTATAGTCGACACGATCGTCGGCTTATCGGCGACACATATCAATCGGACCGTGGACTGGAGAGAGAGGAACACTATGGTCACAGTTCGCAAGGCCGATCCGGCGCTCATGGACAAAGCGACAAGGCCGGCGCGGGAGCTGAGCCCCGCCGCAAAGGAGCGCGAGCAGCAGCAGCGGCAGTTCAAGCGACTGATCGCCCAGCTCAAAGGTCCGGAGCAGGTCTTCGCGGTTCGACTGGATCCAAACGAGAAGGCGATCACCATCAGGCAGCGTCTGCTGCGCGTTGCCGCGGAGGCCAACGTCGATATTGCAGTGCGAAAGCACGGCGACGGATTCCTTGTAGGCCTGCTCACACCTGACCGGCGGACGAACCGCGGGCGCCGCGCGCAAACCGCCGCCCCTAAGGCCTGACGCGCCCGCGCCGTGCGGGCGCGACGAAGAGGAAGCTCGCGACCGGGCGCCACGCGGTCCCGGGGCCGCCGCATCGCCGGCCTGTCCGATCTAGCGGACGGTCGGCTCGTCGGCCTCTAGCGTTGCCTGGACTTCCGCGGATTCCGCGCGCTCGGCGTTCTGCCCGGGGTCCTGGTCCAGCACGACCAGCCGGTAGGCTTCGGCTGCGTCGACGCCGATCGTTGCTCCCTGCTCGGTAAGCCGCGCACGCACCCGGCCGAACACCGCCTCGGGATCGTGGAGCTGGCTGGCGTGCGCCCGGAGAGCTTCGATCTTCCGGTCGGCGGTGCGCGTCACGTCAATCCACACGTCGGGCCGGTTGGACCACATCAGATACAGGCGCCGCACTCGGTGGGCCGGCAACCCCTGCCGGGTCAGCCAGGGAAAGGCCATGGGGTTGCGCGCGGCCGGGAATACGGCGTCCACCGCGGCCATGGCCGCCGCGCGGTGGTCGGTGTGGTTGACCCCGCCGCCACTGTGGATCACCACCTCCGGGTCGCCGGCGAAGACCGCGTCTGGCTGGAAGCTCCGGATTTCGCGGACGAGCATCTCGCGCAGGGGGAGATCGTTGGCCAGGTTGCCGTCAGGCTGGTGCAGGAAGCTGACGCCCGCGTAGCCCACCACTCGTGCCGCCAGGCGCTGTTCTTCCTCGCGCGCTTGAGCCAGTTCGAGCGGGTTTGCCTCGGGATCTTCTCCGCCGGCATCGCCCGAGGTGCAGCAAACCAGCCAGCCCTCGGCGCCCGCCTCGATCCAGGCCGAGGCTGCTCCGGCCGGGCCAAAGTCGGCATCGTCGGGGTGAGCAACGATGACCATGAATCGCCCGGGTCGCCAGTCGTGGGGGGACGGCTTCTCTTCGGTCATGGGCGTTTCCTTCTCCTGGTTCCAGGCCCGCACAACTCGCCTGGTCGGTCGGCAGCGAATGAACTCGCGGCCCGCGTCGAGAGGTCAGTGTCCCCTCCCACGAGAGGCGTGCGCGAGAGTTATCATGCCGCCCGAGGCTTCGCTCGTCTCCCCCCACGAGCAAAGCCTCTCTTTATGCCCGCGCTTGCCCGCGCTTGCCCGCGCCTGCCCTCGGGGAGCTCCATGCGCGCCGTCAGGCGATCGCGGCGCGGGCCTGCCTCAGCGCGGCCAGGACCTCGCCGGCGTGGTTCTCGGGCTGGACCTTCATCCAGACGCAGGCGATCCGGCCATCCGGATCCACCAGGAAGCTGTTGCGGGCAACGCCCCAGTAGGTCCTGCCGTAGTTCTGCTTCTCTGCCCAGCTGCCGTACAGGTCCGCCACGGCGTGATCCTCGTCGGCCAGCAGCGTAAAGGGCAGTCCGTACTTCGCTCGAAAGGCCGCCTTGCTGGCGGCTCCCTGGGGGCTGACCCCCCACACCTCGGTGCCGGCGTCGCCGAAAGAGGCGTGAGAGTCGCGGAAGGAGCAGGCCTCCTTCGTGCAGCCGGGCGTGTCGTCGGCCGGGTAGAAGTACACGACCGTGAACTGGCCTTTTCTATCGGAGAGGCGGTGGAGCCGTCCCTCGTCGTCTCGAAGCTCGAAATCGGGGGCGAACTCGCCCACCGTCGGGATGTTGCTCATGCAAGCAGGCTAGCACGGTGGCGCGGCGACCCCTCAGTGCGGGAGCTCGAGCGCGGCTGCCGCGACGGCGCAGGCGACGGCGATGGTCAGCCAGTCTCGCCAGGTCGTGCGCAGGACGCGGAAGTGAGTGCGCCGGACGCCGCTGTCGAAGCCGCGCGCGTCCATGGCCAGGGCGAGCCGCTCTGCGCGCCTGATCGCCGAGATGAGCATCACCAGCAGGCGTCCGCCGGATTCGCGGACTCGTGCGACCGGTCCGCGGGGTTGCAGGCCACGCAGGCGACGAGCGGCCCCGATCGTGGCCCAGTCGCCGGCCATGAACGGCGCCACTCTCAGGGCAGCCAGCGTTCCGTAGGCGAAGCGATCGGGCAGGTGCCACTGTTCGACGAGCGAGTCGGCCATGCGGGTCGGGTCGGATGGGCCGAAGACGAGCAGCGTCGTCAGGGCGATCACCACGACCCGAAGCCCGATCGCCAGGCCGGCTGAGATGGCGGGACCGGTGATTCGGGCGGGGCCGAACTGGGCAACCGTTGCCAGCGTGCGATCGCCGTTGGCGCTCGAGAGCAGGATCGAGAACACGGTGAGGCTCAGGATGGCGAAGCCCAGCGGGGCAAGCCGACCGGGGATTCGGCGCAGTGGCAGCCCCGACCAGAGCCACAGGGCGACGAGGGCGGCCACGGACAGCCTGACGGGCACCATCGGATCGAGGGTGACTATGCTGGCCAGGAGCCAGGTCATGCCGGCCACGAGACGGGCCACCGGCGTCGTCCGGGTCAGGAAAGCTGGCCGGGTCGGGCGGAGCGGGGTCGGAAGCACGCTCATCCGGCACCTGGCTCGCGTGCCGCCGTCACGTCTTGCGGCGTCGCCCGGCCGCTTGCCACGCCGGCTGCCACGCCAGCACGCCACGGCCCGGCGGGGTCGTACGGCGGCGCCGCCAGGAACGCGTCCGGCGAGCCGTCGAAGACGGCGCGGCCGCGATCGAGGGCGACGACGCGGTCGCACGCCGGCAGCAGCCGCGGGTCGTGAGTGGCCAGGATCTGGGCCTGCCCGGCCGTCCGGCGCTCCTCGAGCAGGCGGAGCACGGCCTCGGTGCCGCGCCGGTCCAGGCCGAACGTGGGCTCGTCAAGCAGCAGGATCGCCGGTGGTCGAAGGGCGAGGGCGGCGAGGCTCAGGCGGCGCTGCTCACCCTGACTCAGGCGAAACGGGTCGTCCGAGGCCAGGTGCCCCAGGCCGAAGTGGGCCAGCACTCCGTCGGCGCCGTGGTCGTGGCCGGCGTCGGCGGAGCGGTCGCGACCACTCATGACGCGGGCGCTGGCGGCCACCTCATCCCGCGCGGTCCGCGCCACGAACCCGAGCTCCGGATCCTGGAAGACCAGGCCGATGCGGGCCGCTATCTCGTCGGCTCGGAGTCGTGCCGGATCGCGCATGGGTCCGGCCGCCTCACCTTTCCGTGGCAGCGCGCGGAGGCGGACAGTCCCTGCGCTGGGCCGCAGCAGCCCCGCCATGGCGAGGAGCAGGCTGGACTTGCCCGCCCCGTTCGGTCCCACCAGGGCGATGCGCTCCCCGGCTCGAACCGAGACGGAGACGCCATCCAGGGCGACATGCTGCCCGCATTCGTCGTCGGGATATGCGATGCGAACGCCGACGGCCTCCAGCAGGACCGTGCCGGCCTCGACAGACCGGCGGCCCGCAGCTGCCGGCTCGGGGGCGCCCGCCTCCTGCCAGGCGCGCGGCACCCAGGCGCCGCAGCGCTCCAGCAGTTCGATGGCCTCGCGGCCGACGGCCCGGGCGGGCGCGAAGGCGAGCTGGTGACCCTCGTCGTCGATCAGCAGAACCTCGTCGGCCAGACGCAGGGCCGCCTCCAGCCGGTGCTCGATCAGGACGATCGTGTGCTCGCGGCGCCGGGCAAGCACCTCCAGCTGCTCGAAGACGGCATGCATCCCGGGGGGATCGAGGTTGGCCGTGGGCTCGTCCAGGATCAGCAGCCCCGGGAGGGCTGCGAGCACGTCGGCGATCGCCAGGCGCTGCTTCTCGCCTCCGGAGAGGGTCGGCGTTTGGCGGGCCTCGAAGCCGGCCAGCCCCGCGTCCCCGAGCGCCACGGGGACGCGACTCTCCATGGCGGAGAGCGGCCAGCCCCGGTTCTCCAGGCCGAAGGCGACCTCGTCGTCCACTCGCGACATGACGAGCTGGCTGTCGGCGTCCTGGAAGACGAGGCCGACTCGCTCGCCCAGCAGGCGGGCCGGCGTTTGGGCCACTTCAAGCTCGCCGACCCGCAGGCCGCCCTGCCATCGGCCGGGCAGCACGTGCGGAACCAGGCCGGCGAGGGCGCGAGCCAGGGTGCTCTTGCCCGAGCCGGACGGGCCGAGAACCAGCAGGACTCGCCCTGCTTCCAGCCGAAATGTCAGGCCTTCGATGGCGGGCTGGGATCTGCCGGCGTAGGTCCAGCCGAGCCCCGCTGCCTCGATCGCGGGTGGGGCGACTTTCCCCGTCGCGGGTCGAACGCCCCGAGCGCTCTTCACTCTCCGGATGGGAACGTCTGCAGCGCGCCCGTCTGTCGGAGCGCCCGAACGAGCATCCAGCCGCCGACTCCGACGATCGCGATGGCCGAGACGATCTCGGCCGCGCCGATGGCCGCCCGGCCGGCGATGTCGATTGCGCCGTAGCTGACGATCAGGTCGTGGCTGGCCTCGCCGATCCCGGCGCCGGCAGCGGCCAGGATCGCGACGACTGGATTCCACGCCCTGTACATCGTGATCAGAAAGACGGCTTCTGCTCCAGCGCCCTGGAGCAGCCCGGACAGCAGGGTATCCAGGCCCCAGTAGCTGCCGAGCATCGCCGAAACGAAGGCGGCAACGAGCTCGCCGAAGAGCGCCGCACCCGGTCTGCGCACGATCAGCGGGCAGACGACCGCGGGAAGCAGCCAGACTCCGGTGATGAGGGACTCGGTCTGGGGGCCGAGAAAGCTGCCCCACGCCCAGACGTAGGTGCCCCAAACCCAGAAGACGACGCCGAAGGCGACGGCCAGGAGCGCCACGACGACGATGTCGACTGTCCGCCAGCGGAACAGTTCGACGGACGGCCCGGCGGCTGGAAAGGCTTTCACATTAGATCTCCTGTTCCTAATCGTCCTGCCTGTGTGTCGACTCTGGTCTCGACGACCAGCAGGCTGCCGCGGCGGAGCGAGACGTTCGCCTCGGCCGTGAGCCTCACGTTGGAGAGCCCGCGCGCGGGGCCCGCGCGCAGGGTTCCGTTCAGGAGCGGGTAGAGAAGCCCGACCGTGGTGATGCCTTCGGCCGGTTCTCCGAGCGGCAGCAGCGAGACCAGGTCGCCGATGACGCCGGGAAGCTCGAGCCGGGAGATCGCCCCGCTGACCGCCGGGGCGCGCAGGAGGCGCACCCGCGTCGATGCGTCGAGCAGATCCACTTCCGCGGCCGCCGGCTCCGGCAGCGCCAGCAGGCCCACGTTGGCGAGGGCGTGGTCGAAGCGCCGCCCGCCCATCGCCCCCAGGATCGTCACTTGCATCGCCCCCCGCCGGAGCGCGGCCAGGAGCGCCAGCTCCGCGTCCGACTCGTCCTTCGCAGTGGGGGAGCGCTCGATCGGGACGCCCTGCCCGGCCAGCTCCGCGAGGCGGCTTTCGGGCAGAGAATCGCCGTCGCCAACCAGCAGCGCCGGCCGCAGGCCGAGCGTGGCGGCTCTCTCCCAACCGCCGTCGGCGGCCACGACGAGCTCCACGGCGCGATCCCAGCCCGGCCAGCCCGCGTCCAGCGCGGCGCGGCTCGGAACGTCTCCGTCGGCGACGATCAGGGCACGCATATCTGCCCGGCTGCGGGCGCCCGCTTCGTCCGTTGGGAGGTCGGATGGGTGCGCCCCAGAGCTGTCCCTTTGGCCGTCCCAGTGCGCATGAAAACACCTCCATCGGACTCGACAGAGGTGCTCGGTGCTTGACTCCCTTCGCCGGCATTACCCGGATCAGGTTCCAAGGGTCTGCGGATCCGCTCCGCACTCTCAGCGCCCGCCGGCGCTCCCCTGTCGTGTTTTCTGTTGTGGGCTGACTCTACACCCGCCCGGGGCCCGCCTGCCAGCCCGGTTCCCAAGTTGCACGCAGGCCGTGCGAAGACAAGTTCTGGCAGCTACGATCCGTTGGGCGGCCCGGATCGTATCGATTACAGAAGACTGGGGAACCAGGGGCGCCCGATCAGGGTCCTTAGGTTGAAGGGCCCGCGATCTCGGACTGTTGGATCGTGACCCGCGTGACGATACTCTCAGGGAAAGCCCAGTCGAACACATGGTAGATTTCCAGTCGTGAGCGACCTCTCGCATCCAGCCATCCAGCGCGTTGTCGAAGTTGCCGCCCGCAAGGGCGTCAAGCTCGACATCACCGTCTTCGACGAATCCACGCACACCGCTGAAGAGGCGGCTGCGATCGTTGGCGCGGACCTCGGTCAGATCGTCAAGTCGTTGGTCTTCGTCGCGCCGCGAGCCGGCGGGCGGCTGGTCCCGATCGTGTGCCTTGTCTCTGGACGCAATCGCGTGGACCTCGCGCAGCTGGCGGCGGTGACCGGCGAGGCGGCAATCCGGCGCGCCACGGCTCGCGAGACGAGAGACCTGACCGGCTTCTCGATCGGCGGGATCCCGCCGTTCGGGCACGGCCACGACGTTCGAATCGTGATGGACCCGGATCTGTGCCCCTACCCGGTCGTCTGGGCCTCGGCCGGCACCGATGCCGCCGTCTTCCCGGTGCCGCCCGGCACGCTGCGTGCCCTGGCCAATGCCCTGGTGGCCCCAATCGCCGAGGAGCCGTGGATCCCGGCCGCGATCGGCATGGATACCCGTCTCCGCTTCGAGTCCGGCGGATCCACCGCCTAGACCGGTCGACCGCGTCGCCCTTTCGTTCGCCTCAGCTGCGGCTGACTTGCTGCGCGCAGGCGGCACCTTGGGGTGCGGGCCCGGTGAATGAGCGGTGGACAACTCACCTGGCAGAAATGCCTTCCCGGTGGAAAACCCGATTGAAGGCGAGCTCACTCTTGCGTAGCGTTCCTGCCACGCCCGAAGGGGTCGAGCGACTGCTAGTGGCGGCGATGACATCAAAGCCCACGCAGCGAGAAGGTTCCTTCGGGCGTTTCCTTATGCGCGCGAGGCCCTGAGCGCCGGGGAGCGCCGGGCCCGCGGGGCCCGCGAGCGGAAGTGCCGTTCGCGACCGGGTCGCGAGCCAGGGTGGCCATGGCGCTGCCCGACGAGGGGCACTTCAGCGGCGGCCGATTCGCAGCCGGCGACCGGGGCCGAGGCCGAACTTCTCGGCGGCGCTCTGGAGATTGACCGCCAGCGCCAGGCGGCCGTACGAGTCGAGGCACAGCAGCGGTTCGCCCGGTTCGGCCTGGCCGTAGGTGAGCCGCCAGCGCAGCTCTATCGCCGTCGGGCCGTTGGGCGACGACCCGTCCGTGGCCTCGACCGCCAGCTCGTCGCCGGGCACGACCCGCCCCAGCGCGGTCTCCAGGTCGGACAGCTCGGCCAGCAGCTGGACGTTGCCCCAGGTGTCCACGAACACGGCGCTGGCCTCCAGACGACCCCCGGAGGCAATTGGAGCGGGCATTTCGAGCTGCGCCAGCGTGGACGGCTCCAGCGGCGGTCCGAACGCGCCCAGCGCCACTCCCCGGGCCAGGTGCGCGGCCGCCGGAGCGAAGACGTCACGGGCGTGGAAGGTCCGGCTGAGCGGGGTCAGGCGGTAGGCGTCGGCCTCCAATAGATGAGCCGCGACGATGCCGCCAAGCCGCTCGGCCGCGGGCAGGAGCAGACCGTTGTCCGGTCCGACGAGATGGTCGCCCCGGCCCGTCTGCAGGCCGATCGGGCGCCGCTCCGTGCCGACTCCCGGATCCACGACTGCCAGATGGACGCCGACCGGCAGGTAAGGCAGCGCTGCCCAGAGGATCGCGGCGCCCTGAGCGACGGAGTGGCGGGCAATGCCGTGGCTGACGTCGATCAGGCACGCGTCCGGGTCGATGCCCAGGATCACGCCCTTGCACGCGGCGACCGACGGATCGGCCAGGCCGAAATCGGTCAGGAGCGAGACGAAATGAGCGGTCACGGCGAGCATGGTAGCCCTGCCCAATCGGCGGTGCGACCTGGTGGAAAGCGTCGAGGCGGCGCCCCGGGAGAAAGGACACCGCCTCGACAGACGCTCGTTTCGGGGTGGAGGAGGAGGCCCCGAAACGGCGGGCAAGCTCTTCGGTTGTGTGGTGGCGGGTTGTCTCTCGCCGCTCAGTCGGTCGGTCGGCGGCCAGCCGGCCTTCGCTCGGCCTTGCCCCACGTGGTCTCCAGGTACTGGGCGCGACGGAAGACCACGCCGTTGATCTGGGGCATCGTCCAGGGCGAACGATTCGTGGCAAGCCGGAGACGTAGCCGATCAGGCCCGAGGCATAGGCGCTGCCTGCCCGCGGGGGCTGCGACCGCGAGCTCGTGTCGGTCGTCCTTCGGTGCGACCGCTGCGGCCTGTGCTCGCCTGGTCCGCCGTGCCTGCCATCTCGAGAACCCTTCGACCTTTGGTGTGGTACCGGCGACCGGGTTTCTTCCTCGGGCCGCTCTGAGGGGAAGTTCGGCGGGACAGGACCCCGGCACGATACCCAGCACGTCTTAGGGTTCCCGATACCTGCCCTCCAGGGATAGTACGTTTGGACTAGTAGGATCTGGTGATGGATGCCCGCCCATCCTGGCTGGGAGCTCCCGCAAACCAGCCCGCGCAGGCACGCCGCCACGCCCGACAGAGAACCTCGGGGCGCGGATGGCCTTGGGCACCGCTAGACTGCTGGCGTGCGTGTCCGCCTGTTCGAGCTGCGGCTCCTGGCCGTCGCCCTCACCGTTCTCTGGGCTGCGGGCGGCGGCGTCGTCCTGATCGCATACCGACCCGGCGGTCCGCTGGACATGCTCGTCGGCGTGACCGCTTCGCTGCCGCTGCTGGTCAGCGTGGCTGCCGTCATCTGGCCGCCCCTGGTAACGAGCAGCCGCGGCTCGGCGGGGATCTTCTGGCTCGGGCTCCTGGCGGGCCTGCTGCTCGTGCCGTCGATCGCGGGAGTGGCCGCTCAGGTGATGGCTCGCAACTCGGAGCCGCTGCTGCCGTCGGCGGAGGTGGTGTACCCGTGGGCCGCGGCCCTGTTGGCCACGGCGATCTTCGCCGGCCTGGGTCTCAGCCGCCAGTTGATCGCCGAGACGGGGATCGGCCCCAGGCGAATGGCCGCTTCGATCGGGTTCGGGCTGGCCGCGACGGCCCTGATCGGGGCCGCCTTCGCCGGGGCCAGCCTGGCCGATAACGCGGCACTGCGCGACAGGCCGTCGGTCTACTCACGCTTCGGCCCCACCTCGCCCGAGCTCACGCCTCCCCAATGCGATGACGTGCTGGTGGCCGCCACGACCGCGCAGCTGGATCTTCACATTCAAGGCAATGTCGATGGGCGATCCATAGGCACCGTTGATCTGACCGGCATGCGTTCCGGGAGCGACATCTCGTGGACCGCGCAGGTCGTACGTCCGGATCTCTTCGGCCAGTATGGAGCCATCAGGATCGGCTCCTCGGCGTGGACGCAGGATCCCGGGCAATCCTGGCGAACCGTCTCGCCGGCGTCGCTCGACTCGGAGCTGATCGACACCACCATGCTTGGCCAGGCCCTCTCGCCGGGGAATCGTGCGACGGCAGAAGACCGCGGGCTCGAGTATGTCGAAGAGGCCCAGGCCCGGCATTGTCGCGTGGCGATCGACGGCCAGACCTTCGGCGCCTCGTTCCCGCAGGTGTTCTGGCTCATTGGCAACGCCAGCATGGCCGCCTGGCGGGGCGAGCTCGACTTCTGGGTCTTCGGCGACGGCGAAGTGGGCATGGTGCAGGGATCGGTGAACGGCGACGCCCAGGCGATCCTGCCTCACGGTTTGCTGGCGACGGTCCAGGTCACGCTTACCGCCACCGACCGGGGCCAGCCGGTTTCGATCGCGCCGCCAAAGAGCGGGCAGTGACGATGCCGACCACGGATCGCCGCGCCCCCGAGCGGACGGCTGGGCGCGCTTCCGGGGGCGCCTCCATGCCGCCAGTCGAGCCGGCCTTCGATCGGTCGTCAGATCGAGCGTCGGCCAAGCACGACCGACTGGCTCGCTTCTACAGGGTCATCCGCTACCTGCAGGCTCACCCCGAGGGCGCCTCGCCCGATGCCATCGCCGCGTTCGTGGGTATGTCGCGGCGGACCGTCTATCGTGATCTCCGGGCGCTGGAAGGCGAGATAGACCTCCCGCTGTGGAGCGAGGGCGGCAAGTGGGGGATCGTCGAGGGGGCATTCCTGCCGCCGCTGCGCCTGACGCTGGACGAGGCCGTCGCCTTCTTCATCGCCGCACGGCTCACTGCCCAGTGGGCCGACCGCTACGAGCCCGACATGGGCGCCGCCTTCCAGAAGCTGGCGGCGATCCTGCCGCCTGCCGTGGCGCCGCACCTGGAGCGGACGATCGACCTCCTGGCCAGCCGCCTACCGGACGAGCGGCTGACGCGCCACCTGCGGCTCCTGGCCCGCGCCTGGGCGGAGCGGCGAATCGTGGAGCTCACCTACGACGCCGCCACGTACAGTCCGGGCCGGCCGCCCCGACGGTCGCGCGTTCGCCCGTACCTCCTCGAGGTCTCGGCCACGACACGCGCGCTGTACCTGATGGGCTTCGACGAGTCGCGCGAGGCCATCCGAACCTTCAAGCTGCAGCGGATCCTGGAGCTGTCGCTGACGCCGGACAGGTTCGAGCCGCCCGACCCGCGCCTGGTCCAGGAGGGCCTGGGTCGGGCCTGGGGTCTCATCGCCGACCAGGAAGAGGTCGAGGTCGTGCTCCGCTTCGACGCCGCGATCGCGGGTCTGGTCACCGAGACGACCTGGCACCCGACGGAGCAGGTCCTGCGTGAACCCGACGGGTGCGTGCTGTGGCGGTGCCGGGTTTCGGGCACTCTCGAGATCAGCCGCTGGATCCTGCAGTGGGGCGCGCAGGTCGAGGTGCTGGAGCCGACGGAGCTGCGGGACGAGATAGCCGCCACTTACAGAGCTGCCGCGGCGCGGTACTAGAAGCGCGTGATCCCGCGCAACGCGCCTCGCTCCAAGCGCGGGCCCTCTCTTCCCGCGGCAGTGGAGTTGCGCGGTAGTCCGGGGCGCGGGAGGCTACGCTTGTCCTATGAAGCTGGAGCCCGGCGCCACGCGAGCCTCGGAGCAGCCACGGCCGGCCCCCGAGGGACCCGGCGCGTCCGCTGGGACCGGGCCGCACCCGCTGCTGTGGGCCGTCAACCTCTTCAGCGACCCGATCCACGGCTATATCGAGCTGACCAAGCGCCTCACGCCCGAACGTGCGCGGGAGCTCGGCGTTGCGGAAGAAGAGTCGGCCGAAGCCGACCTGCTCGACTCGGCCTGGCTGCAGCGGATGCGCCGCATCAGCCAGCTGCAGAGCGCCCGCTGGGTCTTCCCCACGGCCGAGCACAGCCGCTTCACCCACGGCCTGGGCGTCATGCACGAAGCCGGCCTGTGGGCCCGCCATCTCTACCCCAGCCTTCGGACGGCGCTGGCCGAGGCGGACCCCGGCTCGCCGCCCCCGTCCGAAGGTCTGGTCGTCGAGACGCTCCGGCTGGCCGGGCTGCTGCACGACGTGGGGCACGGGCCCTTTGCCCACTTCTTCGACGATCACTTCCTGTGCCACTTCTCGGCGCCGGACGATCCTCGGCGTGGCGCTCGCAAGAGCCTGACCCACGAGGATCTCTCGGCGCTGATCATCGAGCGCGAACTGAGCAAGACGATTACGGCCATTCGCCGTGCCCCCGGCGTGGTCCCCGAGCGTGACTCCCTGCGGCCGGACGAACGGATCGACCCGCGCTGGGTCTCGTTCCTGGTCTCCAAGCCCGCGCTGGCGGATCCGAGCATGCCGCGCTGGCTGCGCTGGCTGCAGCCTCTGCTCTCGGGCGTCTTTACCGTCGACAACCTCGACTACGTGCGGCGCGACGCCTATCTGATCGGAGTCGCTACGGGGCCCGTGGACGTGGAGCGGCTGCGTCGATACAGCTTCATAGGGCCGCGCGGGCTGTCCCTCTACGAACCCGGGCTGGCAGCACTGGAGATGTTCCTGACCGCGCGGCTCTTCATGTACGAGCAGATCTACTTCCACCGCTCGGTCCGGGCAATCGACCTCGACCTGGCCGAGGTCTTCCGGCCCAGCATCCTGGCGATCTTCGGCGATGCCTCGCCGGCGGAGGCACTCGGCCAGTACGCCGACCTGGACGAGTATGCCCTGCTGCATCAGGCCGCCCTCTGGGCTCGGGGCGAGGCAATCTCGAAGAAGCCGGCTCCGGGCGACGGCACGGTCACGGCTGAGCTGGGGCGGGTCTGGCAGGCGATCCTGCTGCGCCGTTCGAGATGGCGCACCGTAGCCGAGATTCGCAGCAGCTACGAGGCAGCCGAGCGCGAGGCGACTCGTGTTGCCGCGACCCAGGAGCTCGGGCTGGAGGCGCGGGCTGGCGAGGTTGTAGACCTGGCCGAAATAGACGCTCGGCCGGCCGATGCCAACGCCACCGATTCGCTGCTGGCGATAGTCGGTCGCGACGGCACGCCGGCGGGGCCGCTCAGCAAGTCGCTGGGCAGACTGCCCGCTTACTCGTTGGTGGCGAGGCGGTATCGGCGCGCCGGCTGACCCGATCGATCGCGCGGCCGCTCCGCGGGCGACCTGGCCCTAGTCCCAAGGGCTTGCCGAAGGATGCGCGGACTCCCAGGCGGCTGCATCGGCGGGACGCAGCGTACGCATCTCCGGAACATCATCGCGATAGGGCAGGACGAGCAACGGGTCGATGCGCGCCGTCTCGGTGGCCGGCAGGTGGTATTCCTGGATGTACTGCGGCAGGTTCGCGAAAACGGCCGTCTCCAGGGGGCTGAACATGCCGAAGTGGACATGGCAACCGGTGGCATCGCCGGTCGCGCCCTCATAGCCGATCAGCTGGCCGGCCGAGACGTGCTGGCCGGCGACCACGACCGCCCGGGACTCGTGGGCGTAGATGCTGCGATAGCCATCTCCATCGTCGATGACGATGACGATCGGCAGCGAGGCCTTCCAGCTGGGCGCCGAGAACTTCTTCTTGTAGGCGGTCAGGTCCCCCTGCCAGCCCATGAAGTCGACGTAATCCCGTCCCGCCGTCAGGACGATCCCATCGTGGGCAGCCATGACCTTGTCGCCACAATAGGTCGCCATGTCCACGCCGTCGTGGAACAGCTGGCCGTTGACCAGGAAATCGCCGAATCTGCTGGGTCCGAAGGGCAGGGTCACCGTGGCGTTGACGAGCGGCCAGACGTAGCCGGTCAGGCTGGAAGGCGGGGCCGGCGTTGGTGGGCCGGAATACGGCGTCGGGCTGGGACTGGGAGTGGGGGTCGGCGCCGGCGTGGGCGTCGGCGTCGGGATGCCCGCCGTCGTGGCGACCGACGTCGGAGTGGGGGATGCCGTCGCCGTGGAGGCGGCCAGGGAGATCAAGGCCGGCCCGTCC